>Ga0066376_10000552_pt1 | contig 34843 bp, 35 predicted proteins | sample Knorr_S15_td_Bot_FD_77009 | JGI IMG/M metagenome (GOLD analysis project Ga0066376, IMG submission 77009) | Marine microbial communities from Southern Atlantic Ocean transect - Knorr_S15_td_Bottom_ad_5009_LV_A | ecosystem: Environmental > Aquatic > Marine > Oceanic | place: Southern Atlantic... | reverse complement strand
GGGCTGGCCAAGATTGGCGGTCTGCTCGAGGCCGTCTCTCGGGGAGAGGGCTCGGTGGAACGGGTGCAACCCATTCTCCAGCTCCTGCAGCGGAACGAGGAGGCGACGACCGACGCGGTCGGGCGGTTGAGCCGAATCGTCGAAAGCCTGAAGACGTTCACCAACCTCGACCAGGCCGAATTCCAACGTTTGGATGTGCACGAAGGGCTCGACAGAGCCATCACCCTGTTGGAGCATCGGTTCCGGGACCGGATTTCCGTCGTCCGCAACTCCGGCCAGTTGCCGCTGGTGTACGGTTATCCAAGCGAGCTGAACCAGGTGGTACATGAATGTCCTGCTGAATGCCCACCAGGCGATCGAGGGGGAGGGCACGATTGAGGTGCGCACGCGCAACGAGGACGGTCGCGTCCTGGTGGAGATCGAGGATGATGGGCGGGGCATTCCGGCCCACAGGTTGAGGAGTGTATTCGATCCCTCTTTTTCGCTGAAAGGGGCTCGTGTGGGCCTGGGTCTGGGGCTTCCGCTCAGCTTCAACATCATGCGCCGCCACGGGGGGGATCTGAAGCTCACGAGCGAACCGGGCAAGGGTACGGTGGTTACTGTGGTGTTGCCGTTGTCAGCAGAGGAGACTTAGGTGGGTCTGGGGATGTGGCGGTCGGGAGCCGCCTACCAGAGAATGAAAGAGGTGCGAAATGGCTAACCTCGAGTACCGGCCCGTAACCCACGACCATGACGCCTTTCTCAAGGAAGCCCTGAAGCGCAAGGGCTTCGATGGGGGTTACAAGGACCTTGCAGATGAATACGCTCTCGTAAGGAAATTGCTCGCCGCTCGATCGAGAGCCGGTTTGACCCAGGAGGAAGTCGCAAAGTCAATGGGAACGACCAAGAGCGCAGTGTCGCGCCTGGAAGCCGCTGGCAAGCACTCGCCCTCGGTGGCTACCCTCAAGAAATATGCCCAGGCAGTCGGCTGCGAGATTGAGATCCGACTGCACCCGGCTTCTCGCTAAACCAGGGCATGCGGCGGCGGTCTAAAGCCGTCGCTGATGCCCGGGGGGTTCGAGCTGGATCACGCGCTCGACGTTGTTCTGGACGATTGTGTAATACGACTGGCCATATTTTTCTGAAGGAACGCGGAAGCATGCGGAGTTCATGCGACTCTGGAGCGAGCGGCAGTGAGCCTTGATGAATTTCGCCAGCATCCTCGAGCTTTTCGATGAAGAGCGGCGGTGTCTGGTGGACCCCGGTTGGGTCCGCGAGACCTCCGGCTCAGTGGTCCGGCACGTCAGTCGGTACAGCACCGAGAGTTTGATCGCATTCTCAGCGCACAGACCCGAAGATCTCAGCAGGGCAATCTCAGGCGAGATCGAATACTTTCGTAGCCTGGGCCACGATTTTGAGTGGAAGACGTATGCCCACGATCGTCCCAAGGAGTTGGTTGAGCGGCTTCGTGAGTCGGGGTTCTCGGTCGGCCCACCAGAAGTCGTTGTTGTCGCCGGCGTCTCCGATGTGCTGGCTCAGCTCTCTGATTGCCGGTTCGAGGTTTCGCGCCTCACAGACCCGGACAGACTGGATGAATTTCTGGTGGTCAGTTCTCAAATCTGGGGGGCGGAAACAGGTAGTCGCATGGCGGAGGCGATGCGCGATTCACCTGATTCCATTGGCGTCTATGTCGCTTACTGTGACGGAGTTCCAGTAGGGTGTTCACGGAGCAACTTCCACGCAGAGAGCGTCTTTTCGGGTTTGTGGGGCGGTGGCGTACTGCCAGCTTACAGGCGGAGAGGCGTCTATCGCAGCATGGTCGGGAAGAGGGCGAGAGACGCTGAGGCGCACGGTGCAACCTTCCTCCGGGTGGATGCTCTCCCGACCAGTCGTCCGATTCTGGAGAAGCTCGGATTCCAAAGGCTGTCGGAGACACGGCCGTGTGTGTGGTGCTCAGCTAAAGATCGAGGATCAAGTGAAGAGGAGTAGCCGGCGACGTAGGCTGGCTGAAATCGCGGGAACCATGACTTTGAATGCTTCATGACGATGAAGAGGGAAACCGACTCCGCGCGGTCCTCGGCGCCGTGCCGCATTGAGCTTGAAAGATGGCGATGAAGATCAGTATGCCGGTGCGGGATCTGGCGGAGGAGACGCTCAGGTTCTGTCGACAGATCGGCGTGGAAGGGGTGTCGATTCCCGGGCGTTACGTGGGCGAAAGGGTCGGGGGGCCGGCGCGACCGCTGGTGCCCAGGGCGCAGGAGAGTTGCCGGGGTTCTCAAGCGCGGCCGTGGGATGAGGAGGAACTCAAGCGGATCTGCGGCCGGGTCGAGGAGTTCGGGCTGGTACCGCTGTCACTCTCCCTGGGTTTTTCGCGCCGGATTCTCTTGGGTGAAGTGGGGCGAGAGGCGGACGCGGCGCTGGCGCGGCAGGCGATTGGCGCGGCGGGGAGGGCGGGGATCGGGGTGCTGCACTGCAACTTTACGGCACTGCGGGCTTCGGCGGGGTACCAGCTGCAGCGGGGAGCAGGGCGCGGTGGAGCCGACCTTCGGCGGTTTGACTACGAGGAGATCCGCCGGTTGCCGCCGATCGATGAGGTGGGGTCGCACAGCGCCGAGGAGATGTGGGAGCGGCTGGAGTGGGTCTTGCGGCAGGTGGTGCCGGCAGCTGAAGAGGCTGGGGTCCGACTGGCGATGCATCCCAACGACCCGCCGGTGCCGGTGTTTCGCGGTGTCGCTCAGCCGCTGACGGATCTGGCGAGTATGAAACGGCTGATCGATGTGGTCGACAGTCCGGCCAACTCCGTCTTCTTCGACACCGGCGTGACCACCGAATGGGGGGAGGATGCGGTGGAGGTGATCGGCTACTTCGGTGGCCGCGATCGCATCGCCGCGGTGCACTTCCGCAATGTCCGCGTGCAGCAGCTGCGGTACCGTTATCTCGAGACCTTCATCGACGAGGGCGACTGTGACATGGCCGCGAGCATGGCGGCACTGAAGGAGGTGGGGTACGACGGTGGCGTGGATCCGGATCACACACCCGGGATCAGCGGAGACAGCGAGGACATGAAGGCTGGGTGGACCTACGCGGTCGCTTATATGAGGGCGCTGAGGAAGGCTTGCTGATGCTCGAGAATGTGGTGCAGGATGTATCGAGCTTGGAGGAACTCGAATCTATTCGCGCCTACGACTCGGCCAAATCAGCAAACGATGAGGCAATCCCCTTCGAGCAGGCCGTAGAGAAGATCGCCTTCGCAAAGGGCGCTATCACGTGATATATGAAATCGATGATGGCCAGCGAGTTGTGACGATATTGCATATTGGCCATCGGCGGGATGTTTACCGATAGATGCTTCTCTGAGCTTGAGCTGATCCCGCCCCGTCAGTCCCCCACCATTTCCTGGATCTGCTTCACAAACGAATTATCAGCAAAACTCCCCCTCACCGCATCAAAGTCGGCCGCCCGCTCCTCGGCGTTGCCGTCGGCGCCGTAGCCGAGCATGGCGACCTCGTCGAATTCCTTCTCGGCATCGGCGAGGACGCGCTTGACGAAGGAGGCGTTGGATTTCGCCTGTGCCCGGTCCAGCTCGCCAAAATCGTCAGCGCTCAGGTCATCGACACAGCGCCCGGTGCGGGTCTCGTATGTATGGCGGACCCAAGACCACTTGTCCTGCTCGAAGCCATTGCAGCGGACATCCTCGAAGGCGGCCAGAACCTCGTCAACTGTCGAGATGCTGCCGTCGACGATGTCGGCTTCAAGTTTGCGGAGGCGCTCCCGACCGATGAGCAGACCGCCCAGGTCCGACCACTCGGCGCTGTAGACACCGGTGTCGGCCACGGCGGCGCGAATCGCCTCGGCGCCTTTGGTCCTGGCTGCGGCGACGCGGTCCAGGATTTCGCGGCGCAAATAGGTGTCGATGCCGTCGGCGTAGTTGCGGGCGCTGCGGCGGAGCATGAGGCGGCGGATGGTGACGCCGTTGTAGCGGATCTGCTCGACCTCCCGCGGAGTCGCCTCGTGCAGGCTGGTGAGAACGGCCTCCCCCTTGATCATCTTTTGCACGGTGTAGGGGCTGTAGACCTCGAAGACAATCTGGTCCCTTTTCACCGAGGCGGTGCGCCGGTCACGGTCCGGCCACTTGTCGCCGTCGCGGACAGTACCTACGGTGTACATGTTCATCGCCGGGGTCAGCAAGCTCTGGCCCGACTCCTCGGTAACGTAGGAGAAGGGGAGGTCGCCGATGTCGAAGTTGTTGAGGTGCTTGCCGATGATGACACAGAAGGGTCCTACAACCGTAGGCCAGCGCATATAGGAGAACGACCCGTTCTTGCTGCCCCGCTGGAGGACGCCCTGGTGCACGGGGCCGAGCTTGTACATGTGGTTGCTCTGGTTGGTGCCGCTGCCGGCGTTGTAGAAGGAGTAGATTCCGGCGATGAGCAGAGTGCTCTTGTGGTGGGTGACGGTGTAGGGGCCGGCGAAGACGGAACAGGCCTCGCCGTGGAAGCCCTCGCAGTTGGCGAAAAACAGCGAATTTTCGGCCGAGAACTGCTTGCCGAGCTGAACCCCTTGACCGGCGAAGGAGGCCAGCAGGACGACGCCGTCGGCGACCGTCGCTCCCTCGGCGATGATAAAGTCCTCGGCCACTACCCCGGCGCCGACTCGGGTAGGCGCGACTTCCTCGCTGAGTATGGTGCCGTTGCGCAGTCGCTGGGCCCCTGATATTACCGCGGCGGGACCGACGTTCACGTCGATGATCTCGCCCACGTGGGAGATGACGGCACCGCGCGAAACGCGGCCCGTATCGGATGTGACGGCGGCGACGCGAGCCGCCACCATCGCCTGGAGCTGCGCGATCAGCTCGGGGTTGTGCCGGTGCATCGCCAGCAGGTAAGCGAACTGGCTGGAGATCTCGTCAAAGAGGGTGACCTCCCGTCCCCCTCCCTCGTTCACCGTCTCCGCTTCGACCCCGTTGCCGAAGGTGGCGCCGGGTCGGGTCGCCATGGTGCCTACATCGACGATGCAGGCGCCCGTCTCCACGACGTAGTTGGCCAGGTGACTGCCGATGCGGGCGATGCGCACGTCGTCTCCCAGCTCGCAGTTTACCAGGGTGGCATCGAGGATGCAGGCGGGCAGTTCGACGCCGCCCTCGACCGACACGCTCCCCTGAAGCGAGCCGATGCGGATTTTTCCAGCGAAGTGGGTATTCTGAACCCGCAGAGGGTCGAACCCCTCTCCTACCTGCACCAGGGACCAGTCTTCTGCCGTGTTGGCCTTGGTTTCCAGAGTCTGAATTTCCGCAGGGCTCAAAGGGCGATAAGCGCTCATGTCATCTCTCCGGGCCCGCGCGGCAGTCGAGCCGAGGCAGGTCGTTTTGCAGGCTATCTTCAGTAAAAACCTGGTTTTACTTTCAAAGAAAGAATCCAAAAAGTGAGCCAGATCACAGCGGATGTCAAGCCGCACAGGCGCCTTGACCTCGACCACCAGGACGCATCTGGCCAGCAAAGCGACTTTATCAACGGACTGTTGGGGTCTTCAATCATCCGAGTCTGGAGCCTTTACAGCGCTTTCCACCTTATATACATTCACCAATTCCCGCACGGTGTTCCGCTTCGGCTATTTGCAGGCGCCCGCCTTCGTTTTCGGGCGTGCCTCGCAGCACGTCTGCCACTGGTTTCAGGCCACCGGGTTTTCAGGCGTATCCCACAGGGGTCTCGACAGCGATGGCAATTCCCCAATCTCAGGAGTAAAAATGGCAGCGAATACCAAGGTAGAAGTCTGCGACAAGGCCGAGGATGTGGCGGCCAAGGCGGCAGCCAAGTTCGCCGATCTGATCAGGGCCAACGCCAATGCCGTCATTGGTCTGGCGACCGGATCGACACCGGAACAGACCTATGCCGAACTGGCGAAGACGCACCGGGAGCAGGGCTTGAGTTTTGCGGGCGTCACCTCCTTCAATCTGGATGAATACTGGGGGCTGGGCGGAGATCACGACCAGAGCTATCGGCAATTCATGAACAGCAATCTCTTCGACCACGTCGACATCCACCCCTGGAATACCCACGTGCTGAACGGCAAGGCGCTCAATCCGGCGCTGGAGTGCGCCGCCTTCGAGGCGAAAATCCTCTCGGTGGGCGGCATTGACATGTGGCTTCTGGGGATCGGTCCCAATGGCCACATCGCCTTCAATGAACCGGGTAGCCCGGTGGACAGCCGAACCCGACTGGTCAACCTGACGCAGACCACCATCGACGCCAACAGCGATGGCCGGTTCTTCAAGGACGCCTCAGAAGTGCCGCGGTGCGCCTTGTCGGCCGGCATCGGCACGATTCGGGAGGCTCGCAGTCTGGTGTTACTGGCGACCGGGGCAAAAAAGGCCGAGGCCATCGCCGCGGCGGTTGACGGTCCCTTCTCTCCCGACTGTCCGTCCAGCATGCTTCAGGACCATCCCGACTGCACCTTCATCGTGGACAAGGAAGCTGCGTCGGCCCTGAAGAGCTAGTGGGCACCCGATAGCGCAATTCGCGCCGAACTCACTGATCTTCAATTACTAGAGCGTCAATCACTGACGGAAGGATCACAGCATGGAACGAAACGAGATCAAGGAGCGGGTGAATAAGGTTATCGCCCAGGTTTTGAAGATGGACGGAGGGCAGATCGCGGAGGAGCACAGTTTCGCGGCCGATCTGGGCGCGGAGTCCGTCCAGTCAGTGGAGCTCATGGCCGGCTTCGAGGAGGAATTCGAGATCGAAATGGATGAGGACGAGGCCCTCGAGGTGCAGACGGTCAGCGGAGCCATCGACTTTATCGCAACCCAGATCAGCTGAGCAGGTCGATCACAACTACATCAACCACAGCCGACCAATTGCACATGGCTTTGGCAAGAGCACGTGGAATTGGTTGAGCTTTGGTGCCGCGCCCGTTTCGGGCAGGGGCACTGCAAGCGAGGAGGATGAGGATCATGGGAGCCCAAGTTGGCAACAATGGACAGGGTCGGGGGCGAGAGCTGGTGGAGACGAACGAGCCCAATCTCGTCGAGGATCAGTTCGACTACAGCCTGCCGCCGAAGATCAAATTCGACGGCCCGCTCTACGAGGAAATCGACGGCGAGCTCGTCAAGTTCGATCCAAAGGAAGCGGTCCAACGCGATATCGTCATAACCGACACCACCTTCCGCGACGGGCAGCAGGCACGTCCTCCGTACACGGTGGAACAGCAGGTCAAGCTTTTCGATATGCTGGCCAAGCTGGGCGGCCCCAATGGCGTCATCCGTCAGACCGAGTTCTTCCTCTATACGGCCAATGACCGCAAGGCGCTGGACGAGTGCCGCAATCTCGGCCACCGCTACCCGGAGATCACCTCGTGGATCCGTGCCGATAAGCGTGACTTTCAGTTGGTGAAGGATGCCGGGGTGAAGGAGACGGGGATGCTGACCTCGTCGTCTGATTACCACATTTTCATGAAGTTGAAGAAGGATCGCAAGAAGGCGTTCGAGGACTATCTCGAAGTGGTGGACGCGGCCTGGGAGGCGGGCATCCGGCCTCGATGCCATCTCGAAGATGTCACCCGCGCCGACATCGACGGCTTCGTCATGCCCTTCGTGTGCGAGTTGGTGCGGCGTTCCGAGCAGGTGGCGCCCGACATGCACGTGAAGATCCGTCTGTGCGACACCATGGGATTCGGAATCTCGACGCCGGGCGTGAAGCTGCCGCGCTCCATCCCCAAACTCATCTACCGCATGACTCACGACGCCGGGGTGCCACCCGAATGTCTTGAGTGGCACGGTCACAACGATTTCCACAAGGTGCACGCCAACGGAGCCACGGCTTGGCTCTACGGCTGCAACGCCTTGAATTCGACGCTCTTTGGTTTTGGCGAGCGCACCGGAAATCCCCCGCTCGAGGGCGCGATCATCGAGTACATTGCCCTCAAGGGAGATCTCTGTGGCATCGACACGCATATGATTCAGGAGATCGCCGATTACATGACTTCACTGGGTGTAGATATTCCTCACAACTACCCCTTCGTGGGCCGTGATTTCAACACCACGCGCGCCGGGATTCACGCCGGCGGGCTGAGGGCGGATGAGCGCATCTACAACATCTTCGACACGACGGAGCTGTTGGGGAGGCCACCGCGGGTGTCGATCACCGATAAGTCCGGCGTCGACGGGGTGACTCTGTGGGTGAACCAGTTTCTCGCTCTCGAAGGGGATCAGAAGATCGGCAAGATCAAGGTTCACAAGATCGCCCGCTGGGTGATGGATCAGTACGAAGAGCACGGGCGCTTGAGCGTAATTACCGATCAGGAGCTCGAGGCGCAGGTGAAAGAGCACTTGCCTAATCAGTACGCCAAGCGGTAGAGTCCGAGGACGGCAGGGCGGGTGGTTTCTGATCGCACCAGGAGATGCTGCTTTTCACTCGGTGGCCGTACTGCCAGCTAACCGGGTGGTGGTTCTTGGTTAACCGCTGGATAGGTAGTCTTCCGACATGTGCCCTCAACAAGACCCCCAACTGACGCCGGTCGAGCAGGTGGCTCTGGCGGGCTCGCCTTTCGGGGCGAGCTATGCGCCCCAGGAGAAGATCACGGCGCTGGTGGTGGACAACTTTCCCGCCCTGGGGAAGTTGGCGGCGATGCGGTTCATCGAGTGGGTTCAGGACAATCCGGGCGGTGTGATCTCGCTGCCCACGGGGAAGACTCCGGAGCACTTTATCAAGTGGGTGAACCGGGCGCTGATGGGTTGGGAGGATCCAGAGGTGCGCGCCGAGCTCGAACAGAGCGGCGTGGATCCGGGCCGAAAGCCGGACATGGGCAGTCTGCACTTTGTGCAGATAGATGAGTTTTACCCCATCGATCCTTCCCAGGAGAACAGTTTTTTCTCGTACGTCAACCGGTTCTATATCGACGGGTTCAGCCTCGATCGGCGCAAGGCGCTGCTCATCGACTGCCGGGAGATCGGACTGGATCGGGGGCAGACGCTGGCTTCGGTTTGGGGAGAGGGCGCGGTGGATCTCAGTCTGCGCTATCGCGCCCCTACCAACATGGGCGAACAGCGGCAGAAAACCGTACTGGCGGGTGTCGATCAGTGGTGCCAGGAATTCGAGGACGCCATCCGCGAGCTCGGGGGCATCGGGTTTTTTCTGGGGGGCATAGGCCCGGACGGGCACATCGGCTTCAACGTGCGGGGTTCGGATCATCGCTCCACCACCCGTCTCAGCGAGGTCAACTACGAGACTCAGGCGGCTGCGGCCGGCGACCTCGGCGGCATCGAAGTGGCGCGGCAGCGGTTGGTGATCACCATCGGTCTGGGCACCATCACCAGCGCCGAGTCGGCGTGCGCCATCATCATCGCCGCGGGTGAAGCGAAGGCCCGGATTGTAGCCGACGCCATCCAGGAGCCGGCCGGCATCGGGCAGCCGGCATCGGCCCTCCACTCGTTGCCCAATGCCCGCTTCTATCTGACCACGGGGGCGGCTAAGCTTCTGGATCGGCGCCAGGTGGCGCTCATCGAGCGCGGGGAAGCTCCCGATGACGAGCTCGTGGAGCGGGTGCTGGTAGATCTGGCGGTGAAGCGCAACAAGCGACTGATCGACCTGGGCGCCGCGGACGTGGCCGCCGACGCAGCGGCGGCGGCCGTGGTGAAGCTGCGTGCGGAGGGGCTTGAGCGGCTGAGCACGATGGTGTGGGATCGCCTCGTACAGAAGGTGGAGCGCGCCACCCAGACTCTGTCCGACACGCGTTTTCTGCATACCGAGCCTCACCACGACGACCTCATGCTGGGGTACTTGCCGCACATCGTGCGCCACGTGCGCAATGCCAGCAACACGCACTATTTTTCCTGCATGACCGGCGGCTTCACATCGGTGACGAACCAGTTCGTCGTCGGCCATGTGGAGCGGTTGAGTCGGTTTCTGGAAACGGCGGATTTCGCCCAGTTGCTGGAAGAGGGTTACTTCGAGCCGGACAATCTCAACGGCCGCAACCGCGACGTCTGGCAGACCCTGGACGGCGTGGCCGCCGCCGACCAGCATATACGCGACGAGGGGGCGGCGCGCCGATTCCTGCGCAACCTCGTGGAGATTTTCGGCGATCGAGATATGGCGGGTCTGCGCGACCGGCTCCGGCTCCTGCACCACTATTTCGACAGCCGCTATCCCGGTCAGAAGGATTCGGAGGAGATCCAGCTGCTCAAGGGGATGTGCCGCGAGTGGGAGGCGGAGTGCCTCTGGGGGTACTTCGGGTGGGACTGCTCGAGGGTGCGGCACCTGCGCCTCGGGTTCTACACCGGAGATATCTTCACTCAGGAGCCCACGGTGGAGGGGGATGTCGTGCCGGTGCTGGAGTTGTTGTCCGAAGCACAGCCCGATGTCGTCGGCGTGGCCCTCGATCCGGAGGCGAGCGGACCCGACACGCACTACAAGGTACTGCAGGCGATTACGGAGGCGCTGAGGCGCTACGAGCAGCAGAGCGGCCGTTCCGACATCAGAGTCTGGGGATACCGGAATGTGTGGTACCGCTTCCATCCAAGCGAGGCGAACATTTTCGTGCCCGTCTCCCTCAATATGCTCGCTATTATGCAGAACTCATTCGTCAACACCTTTATTTCGCAGAAGGATGCGTCCTTCCCCAGCCCCGAGCACGACGGCCCGTTTTCTGAACTGGCGCAGCGAGTCCAGGTGGAGCAGTACCAGAAGATCAAGATCTGTCTCGGGCGAGAGTGGTTTCAGGAACACCCCAGTCCCCTCATCCGGGCGACGCGGGGACTGGTGTACCTGAAAGAGCTCACTCTGACCGAATTCTATCAGCGCAGCAGAGACATGCGGCAGGCGGCGGAAAACAGGTGAGAAGTCCAGGTACAGTGGACACGCCACACGGAGGAGTGAGAAGATGATCAGCGGCAAGATGCAGAAGGCGCTCAATCACCAGATCAACCAGGAATTTCAGTCGGCTTTCACCTATCTGGCGCTGTCGGCGTACTTCGAGTCGGAGGAACTGAGGGGGTGTGCGTACTGGATGAGGATCCAGTACGAGGAGGAGCTCATGCACGCGGCCAAGATCTACGACTACATACACGACCGCGATGGCGAGGTGAGTCTGAGCACGGTGCCGGCGCCCGAGTGCGACCCCGGATCGCCCCTCGCCGCCTTCGAGCTGGCTCTCGATGGCGAGCAGGCTTTGACCGGTCAGATTTACGACCTCGTCGATCTCTCCCATGACGAGCGCGATCACGGCACCCACACCTTCCTCCAGTGGTTTGTCACCGAGCAGGTGGAGGAAGAGGATGTTATCCGCGATATCGTCAAGGATCTGAAGCGCATTGGCGACAGCAACGACGGGCTCTTTATGCTCGACCGGGAGTTGAAACAGCGACAGCCGCAGTCCACTGCGGCTCCGGCCGAATAACGAAGGAGGTAGAGCATTGAGCGACAGTGAGTGGCAAACGCACAATCCGGCTGGGAGCAGACGGGTGGTGGTTACCAAACAGCTGCCGGGAGAGCGCTGGCTGCAGATCCTGACCCAGGCTGACTGCGAGGTGGCGGTGTGTACCTCGACACAGATTCTGAGTGCGGACGAGATTCGCAAGGCAATCGGCGACCGCTGTGCGGGCGTCATCGGCCAGCTGACGGAGCCGTGGGGCGAGGAGTTGTTCGCCGCCCTGAAGGCGGCCGGCGGCAAGGCCTACAGCAACTATGCGGTGGGCTACAACAACGTCGATGTAGAAGTGGCTTCGAAACATGGCATCTCCGTAGGCAACACGCCTGGCGTGCTGACCGAAACGACGGCGGAGATGGCGGTGGCCCTGACCTTTGCGGCGGCGCGTCGCGTGGCCGAGGCGGACGTCTTCATGCGGAGCGGCGAGTACCGCGGTTGGCTGCCGAAGCTCTTCCTAGGTGAGCGGCTGACGGGGCGGATTGTTGGGGTAGTGGGGGCCGGACGGATAGGCGCTGCCTACGCTCGCATGATGGTGGAGGGGTTGAAGATGAATCTGGTCTACTTCGATCCATTCCCGAATCAGGCGCTGGAGGAATTCATCGCCGCGTACAGCGCCTTCCTGCAAGGGCGGGGCGAAGGACCGGTGACCTGCAGGCGGGCCGATAGTGTCGATGAAGTTCTAAAGACGGCGGACGTAGTGAGCCTGCATCCGGCGCTGGACGAGACCACCCACCACCTGATGAATGCCGAGCGGCTTTCCCTGATGAAGGAGAACGCGATCCTGGTGAACGCCAGCCGCGGCCCGGTCGTCGACGAGGCGGCGCTGGTCGAGCACTGTCGCCGGCATCCCGATTTCCGCGTCGGTCTTGACGTATTCGAAGATGAGCCGGAGATGAAGCCGGGGCTGGCACAGCTCGCCAACATCGTCATGGTGCCGCACATCGCCTCGGCTACGAGCTGGACCCGCGAGGGGATGGCCATCCTGGCGGCCAGCAATGTAGCGGCGGTCCTGAACGGATTTGCGGCGTGGGAGGAGAATCAGGGGGTCGAGGCGTTTCTGGGGGACGACCCACCCGAGGCGGCGCCGAGCATCGTCAATGCACAGGCGGTGGGGATGGCAACGTACTCGGGGTGAGGTCACCCGAGTTGGCCATCGCCCGCGGGCGGCGGAAGCGCGCCACGGTAAGGCCGGGTCAGTGGTGGCGGTCGATCGCCCCGGGCGTGAGCGGTACCTCCTCCTTCTGAACCAGAAGTCGCACTACGGCCCCTGGCCCTCGGTGCATACCTTCGGTCAACTCTACCACGGTATCCTCGTAGTGGCGGATGCGGAAGCCGCCGAAGGCGGCCAGCAGCTGGTTGGGGCTGACGAGATAGTCGGGGTTTCGGGGTCCGAAGCGGTTACAACGCCGCGGCTTTGGGCCAGTGCGCGGCCTTCTCCAGCCCCTTCGCCGATATGTCCACCGCAACCACCTGGAATCCCTGCTGGGCCAGGTACACGGCGTTGCGCCCCTCGCCGGCGGCCAGGACCAGGGCCTTCCCTTTTCGGAGTCGTTCGATCTGTTCGGCCAGGAAGACCACCGGCTCCTCGCCGTAGACATAGGTCTCCCGGTCGTAGCGCTGGTCCCATCGTTGGGCCGGGCCGGCGGGGGCCGACGATTCGTCTGACGCAGCCGCGGAGCCGAGGGCGAACAGAAGTGGAATCATCAACAGATGTGCTGGTGCGGGGAAACTGGTCATAGCGGTTGTCGGTTCCGGATGAAGAACCGATATCCTTTCGGATGTTTGGGCCGTCTGATCTCTGGGATAATATCAGGACCGTCTGATAGCGCGCAAATATATTCGACCTCGAGGAGCTGCGCCAAATGGAGACAGCGGTGAAGGTATTGGTAACGGGCGGCAGTGGGCGCATCGGCCGCTACGTCGTCCGAGAGCTGGTCGAGGCAGGACACGAGGTCACGAGCGTGGATGTGGTGCCCAGTGTTACGGCAGGATGCCGCTCCTTGACCGTCGATCTGACCGATGCGGGGCAGGTGTTCGAGAGCAGCTCGCCGCGAGGCGCTCACCCATGACCTGTGCCCGCGCCGAGAGCGTGCTGGGTTACTGCCCAAAGTTTATATGGTCGCCAACGAGTCATCATCCAGAGGAAGATTGAACTCAACAGGAGGTCAGAGCATGGCTTTGAGATTCGGAATCATAGGGTGCGGCTCGATCGCCGCCAACTCCTTCGCGCCCAGTCTGATGAAATCGACCGAAGCGGAGCTGACCGCGGTGTGCCGGCGGGACCGGGCGAAGGCGGAGGAGTTCGCCGGTCGCTTCGGTGGATGCGCGGTGTATACCTCAGCCGCCGAACTGGTGGCTGACGACAAGGTAGACGCCGTGATCGTATCGACGCCCACCGACACGCACCGCGACTACACCATTCTCGCCGCCGATCACGGCAAGCACGTGCTGTGCGAGAAGCCGATGGGGCGGGATGCCGCCGAGTGCCGCGCGATGATCGAGGCCTGTCAGCAGGCGGGGGTCAAGCTGGCCGTCGCGTACCGGCGCCGGCTCTTCCCGCAGGTGGTGGCGGCGAAGGAGCTGATCCATCTCGGTCGCATCGGTCGGATCGTATGCGTGCGCACGCACTACAGCGGGCTCAGCGGTCTGTCGTCCGGCTCGTGGCAGCAGGAGCCGGGGATTGGCGGCGCGCTGATGGAGATGGCCGTGCACCGCATCGAGGTCCTGCTCAACTTCGCCGGACGGCCGACAACGGTCAGTGCGCTGGTGGAAACGGTCAGTCAGGACTGGGAGGTGGACGACTCGAACGGGCTGCTGCTGCAGTTCGACGATGGCAAGATCGGCATCCACTCCACCATCCTCACCTCTCCCCCGCGTCACGATGTGGCCCAGGTGGACGGCACCGAGGGGCGCATCCTCATCGATCCCCTCGAGTTCCACGTGGGGGCGATCGCCATTGAGGGAGCTGACGGGAGCGAGGAGCACGCGGTGACGCCACTGGAGGCTCCCTTTTTCGATCTGCCTATGATCGATGACCTGGTGGCCGCCGTTGGCGAAGACCGGGAGCCGGTGTGCGACGCGGCGACCGGATTCGTCGTACAGGCTGTGGCGGATGCAGCGCGGCGATCGGCGGCGGAGGGCGTGAAGGTGGACGTGGAAGTGCTTTGACGCCATGACTCTCGCAATCACCCAGGCCCACAAAGATCAGTTCGCCCGCGACGGCTATACTGTAGTCGAAGGCGGGTTCGCCCCCGATGAGTGCGACCACTTCATCAATTACATGATGGACCTCCAAGCCGGCCGCACAACCATCGAGGGGTACGCGCCGCGCGGTCCCGACGACTGGGATCGCCTCATCAGCCGCGCCCTCCACCACCCGCTCGGGCTTTCCTGGATGATCGACCCGCGGCTGCGCGCACCCTTGTGCACTTTCCTGGGGGAGGAGCCCGACGGGGTGCAGAGCATGTATCTGTTCAAGGGCTCCCAGCAGCGTCACCACCAGGATGTCTACCACCTTCCGGGCTGCATGTCGGCGTGGGTCGCCCTCCAGAAAGTCGGTGCCCACAACGGCAGCATCCACGTCCAGGTGGGATCACACAAAGGACCGTTTATCGAGAAGAAGGACTTCAGGGAGGATGAGCACGGCGAACGCGGCTGCTGGTACGGCTGGGACCACGAAGATGCCTTCGAGGCCCTGTTCGAGCGCAACGATCTGCCCGAGATCGCCGTCGAAGCAGTCAAAGGCGATATCGTCTTTTTCGACGGCCGTCTGATTCATCGCGGCGGTCCTATCCTGGAGACCGGCTCTTTCCGCCACAGCTGGGTCGGCCACTACATCCCGCGTTCGTTCAACCCGTGGCCCTACGAGAATACGCCCCGGCTGCGCGTTTCCTTCGATGGTGTCTGCCGCTTCACGCCCACCCACTGAACCCATGAAGATCAAGGCCGCATGAAGATCAAGCTCGCCTGCGCCGATTTCACCTTCCCCATCCTCCCTCACGATCAGGTGTTGCAGCTGATCCCGATGCTGGGAATCAAGGGCGTCGACATCGGGCTGTTCGAAGACCGCTCGCACTTGCAGCCCTCCAGCGAGTTTGCCAGTGCCCGGCGCGCCGCCCGAGGTGCCCGCCGGCTGAAGCGGCAGCTGGATAACAACGGCCTGGTGGCGGCGGACCTGTTCCTTCAGCTGGCGCTGGACTACGAGTCCCGCGCGCTCAACCACCCGAGATCCGCGATTCGCCGCAAAGCGCGCGACGCTTTCCAGCACACGCTGGATTACGCCGCCGAGTGCAAGGCCCGGCACATCACCGCCCTGCCCGGAGTCCACTTCAACGGCGAAAGCCGCAGAGATTCCACGGCTCGCGCCGCCGAGGAGCTCGCCTGGCGTGTCGCCGAGGCGCGAGCGTATCGCATCGTTTTCGCCATAGAGCCCCACATCGGCTCATTCGCCACCACGCCCAAGCGCACCCTCGATCTGCTGCGCGATCACTTGCGCTCGCTGGAGTAAGGGAGGCGAACAGGGACGGCAGTGGGAGTCGAACAGGGCACGTCATCGCGTACGAAGCGGGCAGCGTGGAGGCTGGTGCTGATCGCGGCATTCTCGTGGCTGGGATTCTTCGTCCTCCTGGAGCTCGCCCTCTGGGCCAGTGGTGTCTCGCTGCTGGTGGAGCGGGAGGATCCGTTTCGCGGTTTCTCGGGCCTGATCACCGTCTTCGAGTCCCGCGGTGATACCTACCAAACGCGCCTGCCGAAACCGGGTGGGACTTTCAACGACCAGTCATTCCGAGCGCGGAAGCCTACCGGGGGCGTACGGATCTTCACCCTCGGCGGCTCGAGTTCTTACGGCTTTCCCTGGAGCGCCCCGGTGGCATTTACGGCGATTCTCGGAGATGTGCTGGCCGCCGCGCACCCCGACCGACCGATCGAAGCCGTCAATGCGAGCGGTGTTTCCTACGCCATGCACCGCCTGAACATCGTGGCCGACGAACTGTTCAGGTACGAACCTGACATTTTCGTTATCTACAGTGGTCACAACGAATTCATCGAGCCTGAGTTCTTCAACGCGCTGAAGCGCCGTGGATCTGCCCGCAATCGCTTCGAATACGTCCTGGCGAATACTCACGTGTACTCCGGCATGCAGGCGCTGCTTGGCAATGTGGCCGAGACGCCTCGTCCCAACGATCTGGTTTTTGACGAGACGGTCCGCCGCAGGGACTCGGTTACTTATTCACCGCAATCGAAGCAGGCAGTGGTCGAGGAGTACCGGTGGCGGCTGCAACGCCTCGTACGCAGGGCACACGAGCGTGGCATCCGAGTCGTCATGTGCACCGTGCCGAGCAATCTCCGCGATTGGCGCCCCGACAAGTCGGTGGTCGATTCCACGTTGGAAGAGACAGGCCGCCAGCGCTGGGATGCATGCTTTCGCGCCGGCAAAGACGGGCTCGCCAGCCGTGACTACGAAGCGGCTCTCGAAGACTTTGGGCGGGCTCTGGAACTATCACCGGATCATGCCCTGACGTTCTATCTAATGGCCCAGTCCTACGAAGGTCTTGGTCAGTGGTCGGAGGCCCGACGGCTCTATCGGCGGGCCCGCGACGAGGACGCTTCGCCATCCCGGGCCCTGTCTGCTGTCAATACGGCGATCCGCGATGTCGCCCGCGAGGAAGGCGCGCTGTTGGTCGATATCGACGAATTGTTTACTGCGCAGAGCCCGTATGGACTGGTGGGTTTCAATCTGATCGAGGACTACGTCCACCCGACACTCGAAGGCCACGTGGAGATCTCCTGGCATCTCTGGGCGGCGCTGGAGCGATCGGGCTGGATCGGCGACGCAGTTGCTGCGCGGCGTCAGCAATTCGACGCCGTCGTCGAGCAACGCGGTATACCGGACAGCCAGGCGAATCCAAGCTGGCTCTACAACCAGGGGATTGTGCTGGGGGTGCAGGGCCGGGATGATCAGGCCATAGAGAAGTTTCGCCAGACCGTTGAGCTGTTGCCGACCCATGGCGGCGCTTTAGGAAATCTGGTCAGTCTTCTGCTCAAGCAAGGCAAGACAGAAGAAGCGTTGCCGATGGCGGAAGCTCTTGTGCAGATGTATCCCGAGTATCCGAACTTTCAGCTGTACCTCGGCATGGCCTACGCGAGTCGCCAGGATCTCACCAAGGCGCGAATTCATTTCCAGCAGGTTCTCCAGCTACGGGCGCACGATCCCATGGCGCACTACCAGCTCGGATTGATCGACGAGAAAAGTGGCGAGGAGTCGACAGCCGCCCAGCACTACGCGCGCGCCCTTGCCAGCTATGGCGCCTTTCCAGAAGCCAGATACGCTCTGGGCGCACTGTTGTTCCGTCAGGGTTACTACGAAAAGGCTGGGGTTCATCTCGAGCAGGCTGGAGCACTGGCCATGCAGGAGGACAACCTGGAGGTGCTCAACGACCTCGCCTGGTTGCTGGCCACGAGCGCAGAGCCGCGACTACGCAATCCTGAAGAAGCATTGCGATTGGCTCGGCGGGCGGCAGAGCTGACTCGATACGAACGCTTTGGACACCTGGCCACACTGGCCGCCGCGGCCGCTGCTGACGCACAATTCGACGAGGCTGTGAAGTGGCAGGCTCGCGCCGTCGAGTTGGCGCCATCAAGCGAGGCGGGGATCCTCCGGTCTCGCCTGGAACTCTATGGGAGGGGACAGGACATTTCGCAGTGATCTATCGCACCTAATGCAGAGGAGCGGAAGTCCGTTACCGGTCGCCATATGGAAACGGACTTTCGCCCCGCTGCACTAGCGGTCACGGTACCATCGACGACTCCACGTCGTCGCGTTTCGAGGTGTCGTCCAAGGCTCGCTGTTCGCGGATCAGACCCGACAGCTCCTCCACGATATCTGGCGCGTCACCCGAGAGCTCATTGCGCTCATACGGATCTGCGGCGACGTCGAACAGCTGAGTCGTCCGCTCTCCTTCGCTCTTGGTCGAGATCAGCTTCCATCCGCCCTTGCGGACCCCCAGGTGGGAGCCTTTCCTGAAATTCCAGTACATACATCGCTCCGCGGGCTCCTCTTCCACGCCTGAGACAAGAGGCCAGATATCGACGCCGTCCCACCGGGGGTCGATCTGCGGTTGCGCGCCCGCCAGTCCGCTCAGAGTGGGCATCCAGTCCACCACCTGAACAGGGTGATCGATAGTGCCCGGCGTCAGTTGGCTCCGCCAGTTGACGATCGAGGGAGTGCGGATGCCGCCTTCGTACAGCTGCGCCTTCACCCCACGGTAGGGCGCATTGGAACCTAGCCGCGGGTAGTCCTCCTGCCAACCGGGATACTGGTCGGTGCCGTGCAGGGGGCAGTCGTTGATGGCGCCGTTGTCGGAGGTGAAGATGACGATGGTGCGCTCCCGCTGGCAGGTGCGCTCCAGCGATTCCAGCAGCCGGCCTATGGCCTGGTCCATGTGGCTGGTGTAGGCGGCGTATTTCCGGAAGGAAGCCTCCCTGAGCGGGTCGTCGTCGAAGTGCTCGTACTGATACTCGTCCAGCCAGGTGTGAACGGGTTTGACGGGGACGTGCACGGCGGTGAAGGGGACGTAACAGAACCAGGGATTTCCATCCCGGTTTTCCAACCACTCGGTCGCCTCCCTGGTGATGAGGTCGGTGACGTGTCCGGTCTCCTCGACCAGCTCGCCATTTCGGTGCCAGGTCATGGAGAACTCGCCGCGCTTGTAGCGGTGGTTGTAGGGATCGACGCCGCCGGCCAGGCTGCCGTATCCGGTGTCGAAGCCGAATTGATTGGGTCCGAACTGTGGAGACGAACCCAGATGCCACTTGCCGAACAGACCGGTCTTGTAGCCACTGTCGCGCAGGAGCGCCGCTATAGTCTGGTAGCCGTCGGGCAGCACCGGGGCGTTGCTGGGAACGGTCGCGTGGGCCCCAAAGCGGCCCGGATGGCGACCGGTCAGCAGGGACGTGCGGGTCGGCGTGCACATGGGACAGACGTAATGCTGCAGGAGCTCGACACCCTCGGTGGCGAGGCGGTCGATGTTGGGGGTGCGTATGGGGGAGCCGTGCATGCTCAGGTCTCCCCATCCCAGGTCGTCGGCCAGGATGAAGAGGATGTTCGGTTGCTCCATGATTTCACCTCTGTTGATGCTGGCGGGGAAGCTGGGTTGTCGTGCCGCCCATGGTCCCGCTGGCTGGCAGAAGGACTATCTTTATTGGGCTAACCGTCAGTTGAATGAATGAAAGGAACGTATAAATGAGCGAAGTAGCGAACAAGATCATCTACACCATGATGGGGGTGAGCAAATTTCACAACAAGAAGGCCGTGCTCAAGGATATCTCCCTGTCGTATTTCTACGGCGCCAAGATCGGCGTACTCGGGTTGAACGGGTCGGGCAAGAGTTCGCTGCTCCGCATTCTGGCGGGAGTGGACACGGAATTCGAGGGGGAGACCAGGCTGGCGCCTGGTCACACGGTGGGTTTTCTGGAACAGGAGCCCGTGCTGGAAGCGGGAAAGACGGTGCGGGAAATCGTCGAGCAAGGGGTCCAGGAGACGGTGTCGTTGCTGGCGGAGTACGAGGAGATCAACGCCAAATTCGCCGAGCCCATGTCCGACGACGAAATGAACACCCTGATCGAACGGCAGTCGGCGGTGCAGGAGAAGATCGACGCGTCCAATGCGTGGGACCTGGACAGTCGCCTGCAGATGGCGATGGACGCGCTGCGCTGTCCGCCCGAGGAGATGAGCATCGACGTGATCTCCGGCGGCGAGCGTCGACGGGTCGCCCTGTGCCGGCTGCTGTTGCGCAAGCCGGACATCCTGCTGCTGGACGAGCCCACCAACCACCTGGACGCGGGCTCGGTGGCCTGGCTCGAACACCACCTGCAGCAATACGAGGGAACCGTCATCGCCGTCACCCACGACCGCTACTTCCTCGATAACGTCGCCGGATGGATCCTTGAGCTGGACCAGGGAGAGGGTATTCCGTGGAAGGGGAACTACTCCTCCTGGCTCGAGCAGAAAGGTGAGCGTTTAGCAAGAGAGGAGAAGGCGGAGAGCGATCGGCAGAAGACGCTGGCGCGGGAGCTGGAGTGGATCCGCATGGCGCCCCGGGCGAGGCACGCCAAGAGCAGGGCCCGCATCAGGGCGTACCAAGAACGACTCAACGAGGACAAGGTGCAGGGCGACCGCGATCTGGAAATCTACATCCCGCCCGGTCCGCGGCTCGGAGACGTCGTCATCGAGGCGGAGGGAGCGAGCAAGGGGTACGACGAACGCCTCCTGTTCGAGAATATGACCTTCTCGCTCCCGGCCGGTGGCATCGTCGGAGTTATCGGCCCCAACGGTGCCGGCAAGACCACCCTGTTCCGGATGATCGTCGGTCAGGAGGAGCCCGATGGCGGCGCCCTGCGCGTTGGCGAAACGGTAAAGCTCGCCCATGTCGATCAGAGTCGCGACACGCTGGCCGGAGAGAAGACGGTGTGGGAGGAGATTTCAGGTGGGGAGGAGGAGGTGATCCTCGGGGACCGGAGTATCAACTCTCGCGCTTATGCCGGGCGTTTCAATTTCAACGGTGGGGACCAGCAGAAGCTGGTGAGCAATCTGTCGGGTGGTGAGCGCAATCGGCTGCATCTGGCCAAGATTCTGAAGGAAGGCGCGAATGTGCTGCTTCTCGACGAGCCCACCAACGATCTGGATGTGAACACGATGCGTTCGCTGGAGGAGGGTCTGGAGAACTTCGCCGGATGCGCGGTGGTGATCAGCCACGATCGCTGGTTTCTCGATCGTATTGCCACGCATATTCTCGCTTTCGAGGGAGAGAGTGAGGTGGCTTGGTTTGAGGGGAATTACTCGGAGTATGAGGAGATGAGGAGGGAGAAGCTGGGGGAGGAGGCGGAGCAGCCGCGGAGGATTAAGTATCGACAGTTGACGAGAGATTGACGGCGGGATGGCAGCGGGGCGCGGTGGGTGGGAAAAGCAAAAGAACACCCCCTTCCCCGCCAAAAGATACCTAAAACCCCTTCCCTTCCCCGCCGAACTACAATGGAAGCCCCCCGCCCTGCCCTGCCCAAATGTGATTTGAGTGAGGAACTTCCAGCAGAGCTACGGAATATTGGACAGACTGATAGAATATGATAGACCTCGATCTGACTGGTAGGGCCAGGGGGCTTCTGGGTGCTTTCCCGACGGAGTTTCTGAATCTTGAGAGGGATGAGCAGGTGGCTTCGGTGGCGCTGTATCGGCTGCTGGCGGCCGGTTGTCCGGTGGATCCTCAGAGGCTGGCTGCGGCTGTAGGTATTCCGGTGCAGAGGATTGGGGAGATGCTGGATGGGTGGCCGGGGGTGTATCGGGATGATGGGGGTGGTGTTGTTGGGTACTGGGGGTTGGGGCTGGCCGAGATGGATCATCGTTTTGAAGTGGTTGGGGGGTGTGAGCTTTTTACCTGGTGCGCTTGGGATACGCTGTTTATTCCGGAGATTCTGGGGAAGGCCGCAAGGGTGAGATCTGCGTGTCCGGTTTCTGGGCTCGAGATTCGACTGATGGTGACGCCGACTGGTATCGAAGGGGTAGAGCCTGCTGGGACTTCGGTGTCTTTTCTGAGGCCGGAGGATGGCAAGATCAGTGAGGATGTGATCGGGAATTTCTGTCGGTATGTTCACTTTTTCTGTTCCGAAGAGGCCGGGTTGGAGTGGTCAGCGGAGTATGACGGTACGTTCGTTCTCTCGCTGCAGGAGGCTTATCACATCGGCAAGGTGAAGAATCTGCTGCAGTACGGGGAGGGGCTGTTTGCGGGTGGATAGTCGCGCTGGCTATGATGCCGATGGCGAAGACTTGGGCGCGGTACAGGTGCAGGCGGATGGATACGCTCTGCCGGCCAATCGGCGAGGGTGTGTTTCCTCGCCAGGTGACGACGGCTGAGAGGTCGTCGCTGGTCAGTGGGTCTGCATCTTGAAGGGAGACGCCGTCCAGGCACCCGAGGCGGTTCGTCAGGAGGGGGCCCGTTGCCCTAGCGCCGATCCGTTTGTAACTTCGGGCGCATCGCCATAGCCCGGTGACCGAAGGTATCACTGCGATCGAAAGAATTACTGAGCCCCAGGTGCATGCATGCATCGCGACCGTTGAGCCAAGCGCCGGGCTGGCTGGCGTCACACGGGGTGAAAAAACTGAGCCTCATCGCGACCGGGACACGTGCAGGACTCATGCAGGTGCATCAGCGGATGCGCCGGGCGTCGGGTAGAGACCTTTGCTGACAGCTAAGCCACGCATATGAGATTCGTTCCCGCGGTGATTGCCTTTCTGCTGCTGGCGGCTCACTTCATGAGACAGGCCGACACGACGCCTATGACCGCCTGCGTTCTGGCGCCTATTCTACTGTTCGTCCGCAAGCGATGGGCTCTGGTCGCCGTACAGTGGTCGTTGTATATCGGCTCGGCCATATGGGGGTACACGACCGTGCTTCTGGTCCTGGACCGGATGATGACTCAGTCACCATGGGTGAGAACGGCGGCGATTCTTTCAGCCCTCACCCTGTTCACCCTGTACGCGGGGCGTCTGTTGAACGCGGACACCGTCAGGCGGAACTATCCGGAGCCAGGCGACGGGGTATGAGATGAAGAAGCACTTACGGGTGGCGAGTTGCCAGTTTCCCGTATCCGAAGAGGTGGCGAAGAACGCCGGTTACATCGGCGGCTACATGATGCAGGCACATGAAGCGGGGGCGCACCTGCTGCACACGTCGGAAGCGTGTCTGTCCGGGTACGCCGGCAGCGATTTCGACTCCTTCAGCGGTTTCGACTGGGATCTACTGCGCGGCGAGACCGATCGCCTTCGCCGGCTGGCAAAAGAGCTGGGCATCTGGCTGATACTGGGCTCATCTCATTTTCTGGACGACGATGTCAAGCCGACGAACTGCCTGTATGTCGTCACGCCGAAAGGGAGGATCGTCGATCGCTACGACAAGTGCATGTGCACCACCACCGATCAGAAAGCCTACTCGGCGGGCAACCGCCTGGTGAGTCGGACCATCAATGGCGTCGAGGTGGGGTTTGCTATCTGCTACGATATCTGCTATCCGCAGATCTACGCGGCCTACCGCGAGAGGGGCGTCACTTTGATGCTGCATTCGTTCTACAACGCGCGACATCGCGAAAAAAACTGTCTGGCTGTGCTCAACAGACGACAGGTGCCGACGCGTTGTGCCGATAATCTCATGTGGGCGGTGGCCAACAATTCGTCACGCCCCCAATCGCAGTGGGCGAGTTTCGTGGCGAGACCGGATGCTACCATCGCCCAACAACTGAAGGTCAACCAGGCCGGCATGCTGGTCCACGATTTTCCCGACGGCTTGTCCCAACGCGGTTGGACCCACAACCGCATGCCGATGAAGCTGGCCAGTAGCGAGGTCTTCCATCTGGGTGAGCCGAGCCAGCACTCGAGGCAGCGCAATGGCAAGGCGGCGCCGTGAAGGGCCGACATTCGACGGCGACAAACGACGTTCCTTGCGTAGTGATCACCGGCGCATGAACCCGTCGTATCCTAGATGCCACACCGTCGGCACCTCGGTGAAAGGTAATGGATCCATGAGCGACGACAGACCGCAGCGCATCGGACCACATGACTTGGGCGGCCTGCCCGGGGATTCAGTCGACCGCTCGGAGCACGATGTGGCTATCTGGGAGCGTCGAGTCGATGCCATGGTGAAGCTCCTGAGGAGCAAGAAGGTGATGACGGATCCGGCGCAACTTCGCCGCGGCATCGAGTCGCTGGCGCCTGACGTGTACGAGAAGCTCAGCTACTACGAACGCTGGGCGGGGTCGATCGCCATCAATGTCGTGGAGAAGGGCATCGTCACGCGGGAAGAACTGGATCGGCGTGTCGCCCAAATCAGGGCGCGTCGGGAGCCTGAGTAGAATCCTGAATGCCAGAATCCAGCGTGATGCCGCGCTTTGCCACGGGGGCCCGAGTCCGTATATCCGCCCGGAGTGAGGGCCGTCACCATCGCGTTCCATCCTATGCCAAGGGTCGAATCGGGGTGATCGAGCGGGTGTGCGGCGCCTACGACCAGCCCGAGCTTATCGCATACAGATGCTCCGGGGAGCCGCTCCAGACTCTCTACCGTGTGCAGCTGAACCAGGAGGACCTCTGGTCTGACTACGAGGGCGCATGCAACGACACGCTCGAAATCGAGATTTTCGAACACTGGCTCGAGCCTGCTTGAAGAGAGTGAGTGAACCATGTCCGAGAGGCATCCACATACACACCGATCGCCGCCGCAACCCGATCACCCCGAACCCTCTTCAGATTACGAGCTCCTCGGAGTGGCGCTGAACGAGCTGCTGATCGAAAAGAGGATTTACACGGCGGCGGAGATGCGGGCGACGATCGAACAGATCGAATCGATAGATTCGTCGCATGGCGCCAGAGTTGTCGCGCGTGCCTGGACAGACCCCGACTACAAGGCCGAACTGCTGGCGGATGGTTTCGCCGCGGTGGAGAAGCTCGGTCTCGACCCGGGGTACGTGGAGCTCACGGTGCTGGAGAATACACCGCAGGTCCACAATGTCGTGGTGTGCACGCTATGCTCCTGTTATCCCAGGTTGATGCTGGGCCGTCCGCCGGTGTGGTACAAGAGCAAGGCGTACCGCTCGCGCGTGGTCCGGGAGCCCCGCGCTGTGCTGAGGGAGTTCGGCACGGAGATCCCGAAAGACGTCGAGGTGCGGGTCCACGACTCCACGGCCGAGCTGCGATATCTCGTTCTGCCCATGCGGCCGGCCAATACGGATGGATTGAGCGAGGATGAGCTGGTCGAACTGGTGACGCGCGACAGCATGATTGGCACGGCCTTGGCGGAGGCGCCATCAGTCGCGAGCTGAAGCTCGAGTTGGGTCGCCCGGCGCGCCGTTTGCCGCTGGGTGGGCGAATACGCGCAGACGCTGCCGTGTCAGAAATCTGATGGATTGGCGACAAGTGGTGTATTTCCAGCTTCTTACGGCTTTGTACGGCGCTTCGAGTCCCTTGGCGTGATTCTTGCGGTTCCAGTCGTTCCACGTCGGAGGATGCAGCGATGTCCATCCAAGCCTGCGACATTGACCGCCAGAGCGCTCTCTTTTTGAAGAGGAGTCATGGGAAAACAAGGAATTCTGCTGGATTCGGGCACGAATGAAGTGGAGATCCCGGAGCTGGTCATCGGGGGACAATATTTTGGCATCAACGTCCTCAAGATCCGGCAACTGGTCCAGTACGATCCAGGGGCAACTACCCCCGTCCGTCTGCCCGGTATCCACCCTGCCATCATGGGGACGTTTATCTTTCAGGGCAGTCCGATCCCGGTGATCGATCTACCACTGTATCTCGGGATGCAAGAACATGACACCGGGGATACGCCGCAGGTGGTCGCCGTATGTGAATTCAACAACGCGGTGCATGGCTTTCGGATCGATGGTTTCGACAAGATACACCGCATATCCTGGAATGACATTCAGGTCCCCTCTTTTGGCGAGGACACCACCTTGGCAATCACGGGTGTCGTCTCTACCAGCGACCGGGAAATCATGCTGCTCGATTTCGAGGGCATCATCAGCGATATCATCGGTCCTCTCCATTCGGGCAAAGGTGAGAACGGCGAGCCGATCCAGGATACAGAGAAGGCCCAAAGGCGTGAGAATATCAAGGTTCTGCTGGTCGATGACTCGTCAACCATGAGACTGCAGATCGAGCAACTTCTGGCAGATGCCCACTACCGTGACGTGACGGTCTGCAACGATGGCCAAGAGGCGTATGAGACGGTGAGATCTCTGGTTGAAAAAGCGTCAGTCAATGGGGGGGAGCTCGGACAATATCTGGACGTTGTCGTAACCGACATTGAAATGCCGAAGATGGATGGCCTGACTCTGTGCAAGAAAATCAAGCAGGAGATTCCGGATCTCTCTGTTCTCATTCTATCTTCCATGATTTCAGAACAAATGGCGATGAAGTGCAAGCAGGTGTCAGCAGATGGCTATCTCTCGAAGATGGAGTCGGCCAAGCTCATCAATCTACTGGATGACCTGTGTCTGGCTGAGGTCGTGTGAGCGACGATTCACGCCTGAGCCTGGCGATCCATGGATCGATACTGAATGGCCTCGCCGATGTGCCGCGGGAGGATGGTCTCAGATCCGTCTAGATCGCCAATTGTGCGGGCGACCTTGCGGATGCGGTCATAGGCGCGCGCCGAAAGACCGAGCCGGGTAACCGCCACTCTCAGGAGCTCTTCAGCTTCTCCGGATACGGCGCAGTGCGCGCGGATGTGGCGTGAGTCCATGTGGGCGTTGCAGAACACTCCTTCTTTCATAGCGCCGTTGAATCGCCGCAACTGGATGGCACGGGCCGCACCGACGCGCTGCCTGACGTCACTGGAGCATTCGCCTGTACGACTCTCGGCCATGTCGCTGTAGTCAACGGCGGGCACTTCGATGTGGATGTCCATGCGGTCGAGGAGGGGACCGGAGACGCGGGAGCGGTAGCGCTGCACGGCGAGCGGGAGACAGGTGCACTCGTGCGCAGGATCATCCCAGTACCCGCAGGGGCAGGGATTCATCGCGCCGATGAGCATGAACCGCGTTGGAAAGGTGAGGGTGACAGCAGCTCGCCCGATAGTGATGGAGTGGTCCTCTAGCGGTTGGCGCAGGGCCTCGATGACATGTTTGCGGAACTCTGGCAGCTCGTCGAGAAAGAGGACGCCGTGATGGGCGAGGGAAATCTCACCCGGTTTCGGGTACGGACCGCCGCCGATGAGGCCAGCGTCGGAGATGGTGTGGTGGGGGGCGCGGAAGGGCCGCTCCTGTACCAGGGCCTGGTCGCATGACAGGACACCGGCGATGGAGTGGATCTTGGTGGTGGCCAGGGCCTCCTGATGGGTTAGAGGGGAGAGGATGGACGGCACGCGACGGGCCAGCATGGTCTTGCCCGAGCCAGGGGGGCCGACCATCAGGATGTTGTGACCCCCCCCTGCGGCGACTTCGAGGGCACGCTTGGCGTGCTCCTGCCCGCGCACCTCGGCGAAATCCAGGGTGCTACCGCTCCCTGATTGGAGCAGGTCGGAGATATCGACCACATGGGGTGGGATGCGGACGGAGCCTTCCAGGACTTCTACCGCCTCGGCCAGAGAAGTGACCCCGTAGACCACGGGCCCGTCGGCGATGGCGGCTTCACGGGCGTTCTGGGCGGGCACGATCATGCCGTAGACGCCCTGACGGTCCATGTCGGTGGCCACCGAGAGGACGCCGCGAACGGGACGTAGTGATCCGTCCAGCGACAGCTCGCCGAGGAGGACGAAGTCCGGCAGACTGGGCGTAGTCAGCTGTTCGGAAGCGACCAGGATGCCGATGGCGATGGGGAGGTCGAAGGCGGATCCCTCCTTGCGCACGTCGGCGGGAGCGAGGTTGACGGTGACACGTCGGCGAGGCCACTGGAAGCCGGCGTTGCGCACCGCGGCCATGACGCGCTCGCGGCTTTCGCGCACGGCGCTGTCTGGGAGCCCGACGACGGTGAAGGAGGGCAGCTGACGGTCGGTGTCGACTTCGACGTGGACGAGGTAGGCGTCGATGCCGAGAGTGGCGGCGGAGAGGGCGGTGGCGGTCATGTGGAGTCCCCTGCTGAGGTGGATGGTGCAGGGGATGTGTATGCAAGATTCGTGCGCGGGGGATTCAGTCGGGCGGGGGTGCTGGTGGCGGCGGCTCGTGGGAGGGGCTGTTCACATTCGCGACACCATCTGGTGACATGTGCAGAGGAGGCGAGGAACAGATGGTCGCAAGGCCGGCAAGCAAGCGAGCGAGCGAGAGAGAGACATGGAGAAAAAGGTCACGATCGCGTTTCGACGGAGAGCGAAACTTGGCCAGTCGCTGGCGGTTCGGCCAAGTCGATACGTTCGAGATGGAGATGGCTGGTGATCTACATCAGGGCCCAGCAGGCGGCGGAATTCAGAGCTGTCGGAGCGTACGAGAGCTTCAAAGGTCCTCATGGCCGAGAACGGACAGTGGGTGGGTGGTGTTGCGCCGATCGGATACCAACTGGATCGTGAAACCCACCATCTACGGGTTTGCCCCGAAGAAGCGAAGCTCGTAGAGAAGGTGATCGAACTCAGTCTAGGGCAACGGATCGGCGAAAATCACTCACGAGATCAATCGCCTGGCGCTCCCTCCGGTCACCTCGAGAGTGTACCTCCCAGTCCCTCGGTGGTGTGCGGTGACCAAGAGGGAGAGGAAGTCGAAGAGCTGCTATCTTCGCATCCACCATGATGAATGCCGAGAGCACTGCGGGAAGTGTATCGCCAAGTTCGGTGATCAAGCGCGACTGGTCGAACGCAACGGGATCGGCAGGACAACGATTCGCAGGATTCAGAAGCAGGATCTGTATACGGGGTATATGGTTTGGGGACGCACCAAGAGAAGCACTGACAGCACCGGATTTCGAGGCACCAATGAGCGCGCTTGCGGAGCGAGAAGAGCACAACCCCAAGCTGGTCTACGTGCTGCGGAAGCTGTGGGCGCGGTTCGGACACCGGTCAGTTTACCGGGTTGCAGCCGGGTGCTTCACGGAAACGCCCGTGATCGCACCAGACCCCGTTCAATCCACCGGAAACTGAGAGGCCACGTTATGAACATCGACCACATCGTCCTTTTGGTAGACAACCAGCAGCGTTCTCTCGCGTTCTTCGTGGACCTTCTCGGCATGGAGCCTGTCCGGTCTGATGAGTTCGCAGAAGGGAAGACCAACTTCCCCAGCGTTCGGTTGAATGAGGCGACCCTCATCGACCTGATGGACCACAGCGCAGCCGAAGCACCTCCCGCCCATTCGGACCGTGATCTGATGTCTCTTTCGCAGTCAGTGGTCCGCAATTGCTGCCCAGAGCGTCTCGGTATGGGCTGGCCTCGATCGATCCATGCGTGTTCAATGGGAGCGCCGGCACCATGGCGAGAAGGCGCGGCCAATTTCCCGATCACTTCAAGGCCGCGACAGCACCAGATGCGTGGTGCCATCCGACCAGGGAGTTTTCAGCGTGAAGGTCAAGGAGTCGGTACCGATCGCTGACTTCGGCGAGACGCGAGTCGCCGTTCATCTCTCGCCCCCCGGTTTACGCGCTGTCCGCAGCGGCCACCCCTGGCTCTTCGACAGTGGTATCGTCCGCCGGCCCGAGTCCGCTGCCGACGGTGCGCTGGCGGTACTGTTTGATAGCAAACGTCGCTTTGTGGGTATCGGTCTGTATGATCCGAACTCCCCCATCCGCGTACGCGTCCTGCACCAAGGTGGCCAGCAACAGATCGACGCTGCGTGGCTGCGCAAACGCATCGCCGACAGCATCGACCGCCGTGCATCGCTGCGCGACGATCCGCGTACAACCGGCTACCGATTGGTACACGGCGAAAACGACATGCTGCCCGGCATCGTCATTGACCGCTACGCGTCGACCGCAGTCCTCAAGCTCGATTCATCGGCCTGGCTGCCGCATCTGCCGCTGCTTCAAACCTGTATCAGCGACCTCACCGAATGCGACCGCATCGTGTTGCGTATGAGCCGCACCCTGACGTCACACTGCCCGCCGTCGATTGAGGATGGCATGATTCTGAGCGGCAGCGCTGTGGATGAAGCCGTCGTTTTCCACGAGAACGGCATTGCCTTTGAAGCGGAACCAGTGACGGGCCAGAAGACGGGATTTTTCCTTGACCAACGCGACAATCGAGCGCGTGTGGGACGGCTGGCGAAGGGCCTCGACGTGCTCAATGTCTTTGCCTACACCGGCGGTTTTTCGCTCTACGCGGCGCGCGGCGGTGCCGTGTCAGTGACCAGCCTAGACATCAGTAAGCGAGCGCTGGCCGCCAGCCAACGCAACGTCGCGCTAAACAGCGACGACGCGGCGATAAGCAACACGCCGCATCACATCGTTGCGGCGGATGCCTTTGCCGCCCTTGCGGAGTTCGTAAGGGCCGGACGCCGTTTCGACATGGTCATCCTCGATCCACCATCATTTGCTCGGCGTCAGACCGAGGTGGGCCGCGCATTGGCGGCCTATCGCCGACTGGCGGGGCTGGGCATTGGGGTGCTGGACAAGGGCGGAATGCTGGTGTCGGCATCGTGTTCAGCGCGGGTGAGCACCGACGATTTCTTTGCGGTGGTCACCCGTGCGGCCGTGGCTGCGGGCCGCCCCCTGCGGGAAATCGAGCGCACCGCCCACGCCCTGGATCATCCAATCGGCTTCCCGGAAGGTGCCTACCTGAAGTGCCTGTTTGCGCGAGCATAAGCAGCCCGCAGGGATGTCGTTTTCGCACGCTGCCCCATCTCCGCGATCGGGAACATGCTCGCAAATGGCGAAAATTACCTGCCCGCCATCTATGACTACTTAGCCGATCATCGTGACACCCATTGGGTTGATACGTATCTGAATATTATGAAGCATCTCAATCAAAGCGCCGAAGAGGTCAGAAAAAACCGATGAATGCTCCGAACTCAGTAGCGCGGTAATTGTTAGAGGAGCATAGATCCCAAATCAGATATCACAGCAATTGTTTCTTGGGGAGACCACTCGTCGTTCACCTAGGCCCACCGTTGGTGTGTGCGTCGTAACGCACAGATAATCAGTGAGTTACGCGACTTCATCGCTCCCCGGTCTACACGCACACAACGTTAGTTAGGATGTTGTGAGCGAATCTACCGGATTGCTGGAAGTCGCTCCAGGCGGTCGCGGTCGCCAGCCTCGATCCGCGTGACGGCATGCAGCGAGAAGCCGCAAGAGGCGTAGCACAGAGGGCCGCTGCGGATTCCCTCTTCGTTCTCGGATCATCCTTGACCCGTGGCCCAAAAGACCGTTGTTCTGCGTTGAATGCCCGCCTGGGCGAATCGCTGACCCATTGGATGGACTCGACGAAACCCATTGGGAGGGCCATAGATGGAAGTAATATCGTTTCTGAAGCCCTTGTACACTGCCCTCACGGTGTTTGGTGTGGGTGTGCTCCTAGTGGATTTCATGGGCCTGCTGGGAGAAGGGTCCGAGGATGAAGGGACTGGGGGGAGTGCGCCGGAGTCGGGAAGCGCCGAGGCCGGCTCAGCTGAGGACCCGGGAGACGAGGACGTCGCGGGCCAGGAGGATCAGGCCGACGAGGTGGTGCAGGGCCCCACGGACACGCGGGGAATCCTGGTCCTCGCCGGACTCCGGTATCTTCGCTCCTTCGTTTACTTCTCAGTGGGATTCGGCCCTGTCGGACTGCTCGCCCTGTGGAAGGGATACCAGGTCCCGGGAAGTCTGCTGTGGTCGGTTCCGGCTGGGGTGGCCTCCTCTCTCATGGTGCGGCGCGTTCTGCGATTCCAGAGCCACAGTACCGACTCAACCCTCCAACCGGAGGAACTCATCATGCAGAAGGCCACCGTGCTCATCCCTCTGTCGGAGGGAAGCATGGGCAAGGTACGCATCCCCGTGGGGATGGGCGTGTCCGAACAGTACGCGCTGCCGGAGTATGATGAGGAGAGCTTCGAAAACGGCGAGACCGTCTATGTCGTCCGCGTGAGCGATGAGTGCGTGTACGTGGAGAGTGAGGCCCGATTGAGAAAATTGTGATCGCGTAACAGCCATCGAGCACACCAAATATGAGGTGACGGACTATGAATACGGAAGCGGCAAGCATTATCTGGGGGGGCGGCGCAGTGGTCGTCTTCTTTGTGATCGTTGGCTTCCTGAGAGCGCTCGTCCGCGTCTGCCCGGCTGACACCGTCCTGGTGATCTCCGGCTTCGAGCACACCGAAGGAGGAATCAAATACGGATTCCGGATCGTTCGCGGTGGATGGACGTTCGTGGTGCCTTTCCTCGAACGCGTCGAGGTACTCGACCTCACCATCATTCCCGTGAATGTCCAAATCGAGGGGGTGAATTCGGCCAACGGAATTACGGTCGGCGCTGACGCGAGCGCGTGTGTGTGCATCGACGACAGCGACCCGGCCCTGCTCTACAACGCGGTGGAGCGACTCCTGGGCAAGTCTAGGACCGAGATCCAGGAACAGATCCAGATGACGATGGTCGGCATCTTCCGAGGCGCGTTGAACCGGACGACACCGCTGCAGGCGATCGGGATGGCCGAGGACATGGACCGCGGACCCGAATCGGAAGCGGGAGAGCCGATACAACAGGCCGTGGAGGGCACCACCAAGCGCTCGGGCTTCCGGGAACTGCTGCTGAAGGACTGCTCTGAGGATCTATCCTCGTTCGGGGTGAAGGTCGTTTCCGTCTCGCTCCAGCGGATCTGGGACACTTCCCAGTATATTGCCAACCTGGCGAACAAGACGCTCTCTCGGAAGCGCCAGGAAGTGGAGATCGAAGAGGCCCGGTTGAGGGCACAGGCCGATACCGCGGAATCGGACTCCCAGCGGCGCATCGAAGTAGCCACCAACGCGGCAGGCCAGCAGATCGTCGAAGCGCGTCAGAAGCTGGAGGTGTACCGGCAGCAGTCCGACGCCGAGATTCAGCAGGCCTCTCTTGAGGCCGATAGCGCTGTGGCCGCGGCGAACAACGTGGGTCAGAGGCGCGTTCAAGAGGTGACCGTCAAGCTTCAGGAGTTCAAGAACCGCTCGGACGTAGTGGTGATGAGTGAGGCCAAGCGCACCAAGGCTGAGATTCTGGCGCAGGGGGCTGCAGAGGCCACGGAGATCGTCCAGGGAACCCGTAACGATCTGCTCGAACGGCGGACCCGGATTCTGGCTGAGTCCGGCGACACCGGGAAGATTGTGTTGTTCATGGCGCAGTTGCCGCATCTGTTCCGCTCGTTCAAGGAGCACGCTGCAGGATTGAGTGTGGACAGGCTGCTGGTGATGGGAGAAGAGGGTGGTTTCAATGACGCGGTCAACCGAGGCCCAAAAGCGCTCGTCGACTTCCTGGGTCACTTCCAGGAGGCGTTCGGGGTCAATGTCCGGGATTTCTTCACGACCGGGGGGGAACACAAGGTCCCGGAAAGGCACAGCGACCCGGGGAAGGAGGACGTGAGATGATTGTCGGCATCGCAACCCTTCTCGGGCTCGTCATTCTGACCGTCTTCATCCAGGTGATCACCCGGATGAAGAACGTGCCGCCGAGTCAGCTGGCGGTCGTGCACGGCAAGCCAGGAATAAAAGGCGAGGGATTCAGGACCTACAAGGGCGGCCGGGTGTTCGTGCTGCCGCTCATCCACGGATTCAACACCATGGATCTGACGCCGAAGACGACGACGGTGGTCGTCGAGTCGGCCATTGCCAAGGGTATCGTGCCGTTGGGTGTGAAGGCCACAGTCAGTTTTGGCGTCGCCTCCACCGCGCTGGGTCTGAGCCACGCGGTCCGGCGCATCCTGCACATGACCGGGGACTGGGATAACCTCATCGCCGTAGCGAACTCCATCATCGAAGGCCACCTGAGAGACTCGCTGGCTCAGATGACCCCCGAAGAGGTGATGGGCCAGAAGGAGCGGCTGGTCAAGAACATGATCCAGGTGTGCAAGAGTGACCTGGAGGGCATCGGCATCGAGATTACTACCATGAATATCGCGGATGTTGACGACTACCGGTTCGAGGGCGTGGAGGAGCCGGATCTGTACATCGCGCTTCTCAAGCGTGTGCAGACGGCAAACGCGGATATGCAGTCAAAGGTGGCTCAGGCCAATGCGCGTGCCGAAGCCACCGATCAGGAACAGGCCCGACATGCCGAGGTAGAGGTGCGCAGGTCGGAGAATGAGCGAGAACAGCTCGAGGCTAACACGAAACTCCGGGTCGCCCAGGAGCGGCAGCGCTCGGCCGTCGGCGTCGAACAGGCCCAGCGGAGTGCGGACGCGGTAGTGGCCGGCCTACTGCAGCAGATCGAGGCGGAGAAGCAGCGCGTCGCCATGCTTGAAGCCAAGTACCAAGCGGAAATCGCGACCCCCGCGGAGGCGCAGAAGGAGGAACAGGTCCTGGCCGCTCAAGCAGAGGCCGCGACGCTGCGCGGAAGGACTGAGGCCGAACTTAACCAGCTCGAACGCACCATCGCCATCCTCCAGGGCGTTGGCAAGGATGGGCTGACCGCGTACATGATCGAAAAGTTCGAGGAGATGATCGGGGCGTTTGCGGGCACCATGGACCTGTTCCCCGTCGATCACGTGACGGTGGTGTCCGGCGTGGGGAGTCAGGGCCCGATCAGCGCCATACACCCGAACGCTCTCGATGCGGAACGCAACCGCCAGATCGCGGCGGCGATTGCGGGGGCAGTGCAGGGAGCGGAAGCGGGACAGTCGTCCGCCTGAGCCACCTCACCGGCATGCCGATCTCGCGTTCCAGGCGGGCGATGTGCAGGCCCGGATCGTTCCGGTCCCCCGGTATGGACGACTGGAAGGCGATCCAGCGACCGCCTCTTCCGCTGAAGGCCAGGTGGCGACCGTCGGGGACCAGGAAGAGGACAACGCCTCCCAATATGCCAAGACCCACGGACGTGAG
>Ga0066376_10000551_pt1 | contig 34850 bp, 34 predicted proteins | sample Knorr_S15_td_Bot_FD_77009 | JGI IMG/M metagenome (GOLD analysis project Ga0066376, IMG submission 77009) | Marine microbial communities from Southern Atlantic Ocean transect - Knorr_S15_td_Bottom_ad_5009_LV_A | ecosystem: Environmental > Aquatic > Marine > Oceanic | place: Southern Atlantic... | reverse complement strand
TTGAAAACGGTGTCAGACGAGCAGATCTGTTGGCGATGTCCACAGCGCTGGCCGAGACTGTGATCCAGCGACACAAACGCCGCAAGAAGAAAGCGAAGTTGATCACCATTGACCTGGACCCGAAGAAGGCGGTGGATGATGCAATGTAGGAAGCCGTCACCAGGTCGAAGCCTTTGTCTGTGAGCTGCGGCACCATATGGATCAATGTTGCGCTTTGAATACAGAATAACAATCCGATGGTCGTCAGCAGAAACCAGAAATTGGGGTTGCCGACAAATTCCCTGGTGCGAAGTGGCGGTTTTGCAGGCGGCGGCATTACTAATGCACGGGGAATCGCAGGATTGTTTAAGCCGCTGGCTGGCGGCGGTGAGGATCTGGTTGATCAAATGACAGTGGAGCGCATGGCAGCTGTGTCTGTTGCCGGTGAAGATAGGGTACTGCTTTTACCCAGCCGGTTTAGCCTCGGATTCATGCTCAGCATGGACAACCGGCATCGTTAAGCCGGAAAGCTGGAAACGGTGATTATAGGTAAGCAGGCTTTTGGCCACGCCGGTGCCAGTGGTAGCCTCGGATTTGCTGATACCGAATGCCATCTTGGTTTTGGCTACACCATGAACAGGATGGGGGCCGGGATACTGCTCAATGAGAGGGGCCAGTCCCTGGTGGACCAGACTTATCGGTGCCTAGGGTACGCGATCAATGAGCCGGGCTTCTGGGTCCGATAATATCTTCAAGTGGCGCCAGTTTCGCTATTGGCCTGGACCGGTGTAAGTTAACCGGATGACGACCGGCGATGTAGAAGAATCGCGTTTGGCGCTGGCAGAAGTCGAACTGCACGGATTGCTAAAACACGGTGAATGGTATTCCGCGATTTCAGGCGTGGGCGATGCGTCGATAACCGGTCGCGCACTCTGGCAAGACGAATCGAATCCTGATCAGATGGACGACCGACGCTTGTACTGGCGACGCCTGGCATTGAAACGAACTATGCGTGCTGCTGGCTGGACGGATGAGGATCTAAAAGCATTCGAATACGCTAGCCGCGGACTTCAGGATTTAGAATTTGACCCTGATGCCGATTACCGAATAGTGGTGACCGGCTTTGACCCGTTTCATCTGGATACTGATATTTCCCAGAGCAACCCTTCGGGTGTTGCCGCGTTACAGCTCAATGGCAGGATGATCGAACTGGGGGATGGGCTGGCAGAGATTAAAACAATCATTGTGCCGGTACGTTTCGAGGATTTTGATCAGGGTCTGATTGAAGATTTCTTTGGACCGCTGTTGCGGCAAGACAAGCTCGATATGATTGTGACGGTCAGCATGGGCCGAGATGCATTTGACCTTGAGCGATTTCCGGGCCGGAGACGATCAGTCGAGACTTATGACAACCGCAGGCGACACGGCGGCGGCACAGCGGTTTCGCCGTTTGTACCTGAATCACTACCTGGCCCCGAATTTGTTGAATTCTCATTACCCGTTTCTGCCATTCAATCGGCGGTTGGTCAGTTTGCTGTAAACGACAACACCGGGGTGGCAACGTTAGAAAAGGGTGCGTTTGAGGCCATGGATCTGGAGGCGCTTCGTGATCAGACAGCAGTGCTAGGGAGTGGCGGCGGCTTTCTGAGCAACGAAATATCTTACCGGCTGGTTCGGTTGGTGCAGGAGATCGGCAAGTCAGTCCCTGTCGGTCATATTCATACGCCGAAATTGAAGGGCTACGATGTGAATCTCATTCGACCCATTACCATGCAGGCAGTGTCCATGATTGAGGCGGCGGTAAAGACGCTTGCCTAGGGAAGCTCTGATTAATTGGATTTTTTCGTGAGGACAAGGCGAACTCGCACGGAGAATGATTACGGGTTCAACGCGGTCATCGCGGAAAAAGTGATGCGGCACACCGACATTAATCAGAGGTTACCTAGTACTTAACGGCGGTGATCATTCCAGGCAAGCTTCTTTTACATAACCGATCACCTCGGCGTGGCTACAGGCAACACAGTCCGATGCGTAGGTTTTTGATTCACCGCTTTCGCTAGTGCCGCAGACAGGCTGATAGATCATGGTACACATTTGAGGTCGCTCGCCTTCACACAGGTTCAGCTGCTCATCCATTTGAGTTTCGGCACAGGCTGATACCAGCACCATAGCCACCATTGAAATAGCACTTCTCATTGTCTGGCTCCATTTTTACTTTCATTTCTTAATCGCGGAATCACTTCTTTGACAAACTTTTCAAGACTTTGATTCATAAATTCAGGATTTAGCCCTGGCGGCGAGCCCCAGGTGACAAGATCTGTAATGCCAAATTCAGCAATGAACTCTGAGAGCCCGGCCACACACTCATCGACGGTGCCTACAACCCAGGTCTGGGGGATATGATCACCCTGACCAAAAGACGTGTTGGTTTCGGAAAAAAAGCGCTTGTACAGCTGCATCCGATAGCGCTCTGAGCTTTGTACGATTGGCCAGTCTTTTTCTTTATCATCTGTCACCAGGACGCTTTTGATAATACCGATTCTATAGTTTGCGGGGTTTCTGCCTGAATCTTGCAGATCTTTGAGATACGGCAGCAGCGATTGGTCTCGTGCGCCCTGTGGCAGCAGGTGGCAATCGTACCTGGCAGCACGTTTCGCGCCTGCTTCCGACATGGCGGCGATCCAAAGTGGCGGACCTCCTTGCTGAACATAACCTGGCGTTATCTGGACATCATTGAACTGATAGCGTTTACCTGTGTAGCTGAACTTTTCACCCGTAAAACACTTCTTCAGCACCTCTATACCTTCGTTGGTTAAAGAGACTCGATTTTTGACGGGTATGCCGAATCCTTTGAATTCGTGTGGTGCGTAACCCAGGCCAACACCAATCTCGACTCGGCCATTGGATATATTGTCCAAAATGGCGAGGTCTTCTGCCAAACGAATTGGATGGTTGAACGGCATCAGGCAGATGTCGGATGAAAACCTGATATGACTGGTACGGGCTGCTGCAGCAGCAGCAGCGGGAATCCAGGCAGGAAGATAGCCGTCATCGATAAAGTGATGCTCGGTAAACCAGACAAGGTCTAACCCAAGTTTATCCAGCCATTCAATTTGATCGAGGACTTCTTTGTACAGATCAGGCATGGAAATCCTGGATCCCGGCGGATTGCGGAAATCGTAGGCGACGCCAAATCGAAGCGGTTGACTCATGCCAGTTTTACAGCGAGTTCGGTAACTCGCGCGCCAAGATGCCTGGCGGTGTGGAGATCGAATTCAGTAAGCTGATCGGGTGCGGACGCGGTTGCCCCGGCACCGAAATAGAATCCATTGGGGTTCACGCCATCAGAAAAACTGCCGCCCGTGCCGCACCAGATCATGCCCATTTGCATCGCAAAGGTAGCCAGTCCGCTGAAGGTTGATGACTTATTGCCTGAGGCCAGGGAGGATGCGGTAAACGCGCTGGCAATCTTGTCTTTCCAGACCTGGCTGAACCACCTCGGTGCCATGGCGTCGATGAAAGACTTCATCTGCCCGGAGATGGAACCCATATAAGTTGGCGTGCCCAGAATAATGGCATCGCAATTGTCCAGATGTTCGGCCAAAGCATCATTGCTCCAACGGCCGCCAACAATATCATCGCCAACTATTGGCAGGTCCAGCACTTCCGCACCGGCGCCTTCGATTACTGCCTGTGCGAGTTTTGCGGTCGTTCCTGTACCGGAGAAATAGACCACACCGATTTTGACCATCTTGTTTTACCTACCAGAGATCGTCTGATTAAGGCCATTTGCGCCATAACCGCGACAGAGCCGTATGCGAAAAATTTGTCAACTTGCCCGCATGTTAACAAATTTCCTCCGCTCGCCTTAACCAGGGAACCTCTGATGCTTTTCTGGCGACAAAAAAAACGCCCGAACTGTTCGGACGTTTTCGGTGAACCTACTTGGGAGGTGGTCCAAGAGCCGGTTGACCCGCACCCCCGGCAAATTCCGGTCCAGCTTCAATACCTAGCTTAATTTTGCCAAGATCTTCGTACAGTGGATGCGCGACCCAGCGGTGAGTTGCTGCACCATGAGCATCTCGCAGTTTGCGCTCCAGCGGGCTATACATTCTCATACCCGTCGTACCTGCCGTATTATGCAGCAGATCTACCGCCTTCATACATTCGTTAGCAGCATGCACACAGGCCAGCCGGGCGTCCTGGGTAGTTTTTGCGCCGGGTAACTCGTCATTGCCGGTGAGTTCATCTTCAACCGCGGTCATGGCTTCCATGACCCAGGCGCGCGAAGAACGGTACATGGATTCAGCTAGACCCATCCGATATTGAGCAATACCCCGGTTCGCCAGCGATGCCGATGCCAGCATGGGAATTTTGTTTTGTGCGATGTCTCCAAAAATCTCAATCGTGCCTTTGGCGACACCCAATGCAATAGCTGCCTTGTTGTAAGCCAGCCTTAAAGGTACAGGTATGCGGTAGACAGGATTCGGGTATTGGGCAGGGACTGACCAAAGATCAACACCCGCATGCTTGGCGGGAACCACTGCGCCATCTGCTTTAACGTCGTCAGAGCCAGAGCCGCGAAGACCTGCCACATCCCAGGTTCTCACGATTTCGAACTGGTCCTTGTGGAGGAACCACAGTTTGAAAACCGGCAAGCCGTTTTCATCCAGGTCCATTTCTTCACCTTTCATCAAGGGTGCGCCCATAAAACAGAAGTCGGCATTGTGGCAACCGGAGATGAAAGTAGTTTGGCCCCAGACTTTGACGCTGCCATCATCCTGTTTTTCAGCTCTGGGCGGTGTGCTGCCTGGTCCGCCGCCGCCGCACATGATGACACGTGGATTATCTACAAAGACTTCTTTTGCAAGCTCCGGGTCCATACCACCCGCCGCCATGGCGTTTATCTCAGAACCCAGCATCACATTCCAGGCGACTGATGCATCAATCGCTGCCATGTGTTCAAGAATTTCGATGGTTTCCATGGAACTGGCGTTATCGCCGCCGAGTTCAGCTGGTAACGCGAATCGGAAAAATCCTTCGTCTATCATCTTTGAAACAATGTCATCAGGAAGCTTTTTCAGCTCCTGGGCTTCGTCTCCTGCTGCGAGAATAACGTCTCGCATTGATTCAATCTTGTCCAGTCTCGCCTGGTGTGCTTCTCGCACCATCTGCCGACCCCTTGTTGTTTTGAGATAGCTGATAAAAAAATGGAATTCGCTACAAAAATTTCCCGGCGACAGTGTAGGCAGATCAACTCGAAAAAGAAAAGCCCATCAGCGGATTGATGGGTATAGATCAGTCGCTTAAATAGCGACCCGATCTTCAGGCCCCTGCCTGCGCGCCAATTCCAGCTATCTTTCCGGCGCATCCATGAATTTCTCGCTGTTCAGGCGCTGCAGTATCTGCCGCGAGAAGGTATTATCCGGCCTTTGGTTTAGGGGTCGAACCCTGCAAGTTGTAATTCAGGAGAAAGAAATGGATATAAAGGGTAAAACAATCGTGATCACCGGCGGTGGCCAGGGCCTGGGCCGAGCAATGGCGGTCGCTTTCGCCAAAGATGGCGCCAACCTCGCGTTAATCGATCTAAACGAAGAACCGTTGGCACAGACCGTCCAATTGTGTAAAGACGCCGGTGGCGATGCCAGATCATACCTGGGAAATATTGCCAAAGAAGACGAGGTGATCGCCACTTTCGATGCCATCGAGGCTGATTTCGGAGAAATTCACGGGCTGATCAATAACGCTGGCATTCTTCGTGATGGCCTATTGATCAAGGTAAAGGACGGCAATATTGATAAAAGAATGTCGCTTGCAGAATGGCAGGCGGTCATTGATGTCAACCTGACTGGTGTTTTCCTCTGCGGCAGGGAAGCAGCAACACGCATGATCGAGAAGGGTGTTGCAGGCTGCATTATCAACATCTCCAGCATTTCAAAAGCCGGTAACATGGGACAAACCAACTATTCAGCCGCCAAGGCGGGTGTTGCAGCCATGGCAACTGTCTGGGCAAAGGAATTGGCGCGTTACGGTATAAGGGCTGCAGCGATTGCACCAGGCTTTATCGCCACTGAGATGGTCGCCAGTATGAAGCCAGAAGCGTTGGAAAAAATGACCGCTGGTATACCTCTGAAACGACTCGGCCTGCCGGAAGAGGTAGCACACACGGCCAGGTTCATATTCGAAAATGACTATCTGAGCGGCCGAGTGATTGAGCTCGATGCAGCGCTCCGGATCTAGGCACGGTCATGCTGAGCGTAGCGAAGTATCTGATCCTCACAACTAAGGGGCATTCCCTTTATATGACGGTGGGTCGGGATGTCATGCTGACCGGGCCAGGGTCAGCCCCTCAGGGACGAACCTTTTCAGTAATCAAGAAACCATCCAACTGTTCTGCGGCAAACATACCCAACGCCATTGCTGCACCGAAATAGAAAATATCGACATTCAAATAAGCCAGTGATGCAATCGCCGGGCCAGGGCACAGTCCGACAAGCCCCCAACCGATGCCAAAAAAGGCAGCGCCGCCAATCAGTTGCGCATCAATGTCAGCCCGTGTAGGCAACCTGAATACCTCATCAAATAAGGGTGCCTGCATTTTACCTATCCCAAACTGGAAGAACGGTAATGTGATCGCCAGGCCGCCGCCCATTACAAATGCCAGCGTCGGGTCCCAGGCACCGAATAAATCCAGAAAACCGATGACTTTTGAGACATCTGTCATGCCAGACAGGGCGAGGCCGAATCCAAACAGGGCGCCACACGAAAGTGAGGCGGCTAATTTCAGCGCGTTGTTCATACCATTGTTGTTCAAAGAAGGCCTCCGTGTAACCGAACGAAGACCGTGATGAATCCGAATAACATGAAGGTACAAGTCGCGATGATCGAGCGAACTGATAATCTTCCGATTCCGCAGATGCCATGACCGCTGGTACAACCGCTACCCATTTTGGTGCCCAGGCCAACAATAAAACCACCGGCAATAATCAAAGGTAACGACACGTCAAATGTCGGAACCGGATTACCGGAGATGAAGTGGTAGCCGAATGCCCCCAGCAGCAGACCAGAAAAAAAGAAGATCGCCCAGAAGTTGTCGAGAGGTGATTTGAGAGCGGTAAACAAGATACCGCTGACACCAGCAATTCGACCCAGCAGAATCATCAGTAGTGTTGCGGCAAGCCCGATACAGGCGCCGCCCAGTAATGCATTAATAAAGGACTCTGGCATTACTCACCATAAGCGGTTCGATGAAAGCGAAGCATCTTACCCGAACCCGCATACAGATGCTGCCCGTCTCGAAGACCCACATGGCCGTTTACCACGACCAGCGAAATACCAGCCGGTTCCGTTTTTGGTTCGTCATAGGTCGCAAGATCCGCAATGGTATCTGGGTCGAACATAACGAGGTCTGCCCAGAAACCTGCTTTTATCTGGCCGCGGCCTTCCATGCCAAATACCTGGGCTGATAGCGAGGTCATGCGGCGCACGGCTTCAGGCAGTGACAGGACATTGTCTTCACGTACATATTTTGCGAGCACCCGGGGAAAGGTCCCGAACAATCGCGGGTGTGGTTGGCCTTTCAGATCGGGAATGCCGTCTGAACCGATCATCATATCTTTGTGGGCAAGGTTCGTTGCGATGTCTTTTTCATCGATGATGAATTGAATACAGATGGTTCGATCACCTTTGGGCGCCGTCAGTAATCGGTGAGTCAGCTCGCAGATATCTGCGCCTTGTTCCGCCGCAATGTCTTTGAGCATTCGGCCTTCGTATTCCCGGAAGGCAGGACAACTGGCGATGCGAATCACCTCGGCCAGTTCGCGGTTAATGTTGTCGAGATTGAAGTACTCAATCATGCGCCCGCTACCGGCGGTGTATGGATAGACATCCAGGGTCACGGCTTGCCCGTTAGCCAGGGCCTGATCAATGCGCTGCAGGGATTGACCTACTTTGCCCCAGTTTGCCGGGCCCGCAGATTTGTGATGTGAGATATGCAAATGGACACTCGATTCCCTGCCAATGCGTAATGCTTCTTCCACGGCGTCCAGTAAATGATCGCCTTCATTGCGCATGTGTGTAGTGTAAAGTGCACCAAATTCGTTCGCGGCGCTTGCGAGTTCAATCACTTCTTCCGTATCACTCCAGCGACCCGGTCGGTAAATCAACCCCGTTGAGAAGCCGCAGGCACCCTGCTCGAGTGCACGGCTGATGTGCGATTTCATGGCGCCAAGCTCCGCACCGTCAGGGACACGTTTTTCCATGCCCATGACCAAGGTGCGAACCGTGTTATGACCCACCAGCATCATGTTGTTGATACCGGGGTTCTTTTTGAGTGCGGCATCAAAATAACCATCCAGATCACTGAATGATCCTTCAAGACCGGCAAGAATGCCGCCGCTGGCACGACCCGGGTCGACATCCGGGTCGATCGGTATGGCGCTGAAACCACAGTTGCCAGCAACCACCGTGGTCACCCCCTGTGCCAGCTTAAATTCCATGCCAGGATGACGAAAGAAGGCGCCGTCATCGTGGGAATGTGTGTCAATGAATCCTGGTGCCAGACACTGACCCTTGCCGTCAATTTCTTCTACGCCGGAACCTGCGTCGCCGATTTCGCTGATCTTGCCGTCTTTGATCCCGACGTCACCGACAAAGGCATCACCGCCCAGGCCATCCAGAATCGATACGTTGCGAATCGTCAGGTCATTCATAGAAGCTCCTACTCTCTATAGGTAAAACTACAGGCCGTAATCAGTGGGACCAGTTCGAAGCCACTCGCCGATCATCTCACCAATCATGATACAGGTGAGGTTGATGTTGGCACGCGGGACAAACGGCATGATGGAGGCATCGGCAACAATAAGATTATCGAATCGGTGAGCACGGCCATATTGATCGACAACAGCCAGCTTGTCGGACTTGTCACCCATTTTTACAGTCCCACAGGGGTGATAGCCGCTGCCGGAAAATTTTCGGCAAAGATTTGCCAACGCCTCATCACCCACACCACGGGCGGGGTCCGGGAAGCTGATTGATGTAATCATATTGGCCAACTCGCCTTTGCCTGTAAAGGCGAGAGTATCCTTCATACAGGCCACCAGACGGCTGGTGTCTCTGTCATCTTCACAGAAGTGATTGTCAATGATGGGTGGTTCGTGAGGATTGGCAGAACGCAGGCGCAATTCGCCGCGACCATATTGATATTCCAGAACGGCCGCAATGCTAAAAAGCGGCGGCCCTTTCTCACTACCGGCGAAGCTGATCTGTTCTATCTGCAGATCGTTTCTCTTGTCGGACCCCTCTGCGGTATATCGCAAAATCGTCTGGATAATGGGTTGATCGTGATTAACGATCCCGCCCTTTTTGACTTCACACACCACAGAAAGCGCGGGGTGGTCGCAAAGATTCTGGCCAACACCGGGTTCATCGCCGACCAGGTCAATGCCGAAGGATTCAAGTTGTTCGGCTGGCCCGATACCCGAGTGCATCAATATCTTTGGTGACATCAGGGCGCCGGCACACAGCACGATGAGGTTTGCGTTGATGACTTCAATGGAACCGTCCTGATTCTCGACCTCTACGCCCGTAGCTTTTTTCCCGTTGAACAGGATTCGCCTGACGGTCGTATTTGCCTTGATACTGAGATTAGGCCGGATGCGAGCTGGTGCGATATAGCCGATTGCTGTCGAGATACGCAGACGACCCAATTTGTTCATCGGATGCGGACCGGCTCCAAAGCTATAAGGCTCATTGGCATCTTCACAATAGGGGTAACCCAGGTCATCAGCCGTTGAAAGGAAGGCCTGTTGCGGCGCTTCCAATTCTTCATATGGATATCGACGAATCGTAATCGGGCCGGCGTCACCGTGATAGCCCTTGTCACCAAAATCCAGATCGCGTTCAAGACGATTGAATGCGGGTAATACTTTATCAAATGACCACTCCGGACAACCCAGATCTGCCCATTCGTCATAGTCCTCCGGCATGCCCCTTAACGCAATGGTTGTATTAACAGCGCTGGAGCCACCAACGACCCGGCCGCGAGGAAAATTGATGTCGCGGCCGCGTGTTGGTGAGTAACTAAAGCCCCAGTCGTGGTTGGTGTAAGAATTATTGTTAGAGTTAACGAGATCAAATGGTGTACTACCAATATCAGGATAGTCAGGACCTGCTTCAATCAGCAATACCTGACGATTCGGATCTTCCGAAACTCGGCTGGCGATGACGGCGCCGGTGCTTCCCGCACCAATGATGATGATGTTTTTCATGGTTGTATTGTGGCAGTAAATGGCAGGCAAGAAAAAGGGCAGCTGGGCTGCCCTTGAGGAGGTCAGAATAAACTCATTAAAACTGGTTCAAACGAGAATGAACTCGTTAGAACTGGTTCATTGTATTGTCTTTACCACCGGCTAGCAGCGCGTTTTCACCAGCAAAGTATTCTTTGTGATGATCGCCCATGGTGGTGCCCGCCATTTCCTGGTGCTTGACCACGTTCATGTTGCGGCGAATTTCCATTCGCTGCACACCTTTCACGTAGGCCAGCATGCCGCTGTCACCGAAATAGCCTTCTGACAGGGTATCTACGCCGAGCGCCGTTTCGTGGTAAGTCGGCAGGGTGATCAGATGATGGAAAATACCCGCATCGCGAGCTGAATCTGCCTGGAACGACTGAATCAGCTGATCGGCTTCGAGGGCCAGTTCAGACTCATCGAGTTCGACCGCCATCAGGCCCTGACCGTCTTCAGGGTAGGAAGAGACATCTTTACCTGCTGCTTTCCAGTCTTCCAGAACCTGTTCACGGAACTTCATGGTCCAGTTGAAAGAAGGTGAGTTGTTGTACACCAGCTTGGCATCTGGGATTGTTTCCCTGACCTTGTTCACCATTTCGGCGATCTGTGCAACGTTGGGTTTTTCTGTCTCGATCCAGAGCAGGTCTGCGCCGTGACGGAGGCTCGTAATGCAGTCCAGCACAACTCGATCAAAGCCAGTACCGGCGCGGAATGAGTAAAGGCCATTATCAAGACGGGTTGGTTTAACCAGCTTGCCGCCCTGGTGAATGGTGATGTCATTTTCCTGAAGTTCATCAACGTTATGAATCTCTTCGGTTTCAAGAAAGCTGTTGTACTGGCTGGCGAGATCGCCAGGCTCTCTTGCAACCGGTACCTTTTGCGTCAAGCTAGCGCCGAGAGAGTCTGTTCGGGCCACGATGATGCCGTTCTCGATACCCAGTTCCAGGAAGGCGTAACGAACCGCATTGATCTTGGAAATAAAGTCTTCATGGGGAACCGTGACTTTACCGGCCTGGTGACCGCATTGTTTTACCTCAGAAACCTGATTTTCGATCTGAATGGCGCAGGCACCGGCTTCGATCATCTGCTTGGCGAGCAGATAAGTCGCTTCTTCGTTACCGAAACCCGCATCGATATCGGCAATAATAGGCACCACGTGTGTTTCGTAATTGTCGATCATCTCGATGATGGCTTTTTCGTCACCGCCATTTTCCCTGGCGTCATCCAGCTGGGTGAACAGACGCTCAAGTTCTACCGCATCAGCCTGTTTCAGGAAGGTGTAGATTTCAGAGATCAGGGCAGGCACGCTGGTTTTCTCATGCATGCTCTGGTCAGGTAAAGGACCGAACTTTGAACGCAAGGCAGCGACCATCCAGCCAGACAGGTAGACGTACTTCTTGCTCATTGATCCGCGATGGCGTTTGATGGCAATCGCCATCTGCTGCGCCACGAATCCGTGCCAGCAACCGAGTGACTGTGTGTACTGCGAGGAATCTGCGTCGTAATCCGCCATATCTTGTCGCATGATGTCGGCGGTGTATTGCGCGATGTCCAGGCCGGACTTGAATCGGTTCTGTATGCGCATTCTGACCGCGTATTCAGGATTGATACCCATCCATTTTTCTGCGTGCCCATCACGCAGCCTGGTTACGGCTTCAATTTCTTTCAGGTAGGCAGACATGTCTGTTTTCCTCGTCTTGCAGTTGAGTAAGAGCGCGCAATGTAACAGTCACCCGCGGACCATATAATGGAATAATTGGACACTGTTATATTCCTAATTTTCATAGATAAAAAACAATTGAAATACAGGCATAATGCGTTCGCTTCTGGGCAGACCCATAAGCGAAGTTGTTGGAACCCCTTCGTGAAAATAGAACAGATCAATATTAGTAAACCGACCGCTATGCTGGTGGGCGCTCGTGAATTGCAGCGCTACGCGCCGATTGATGAGCGCACGGGGGCTGCATTGACGAATCTGTTTGCGGCGGTCAAATGAAGCTGACTTCCAACCTGAAATGGTATCTTTCGAGCACGGCCTTTTACCTGGTACCCGGCGGCATTCAATCGGTGTTGTTCCCGTGGCTCATCGCTGTTTATCTCATGGAATCGCCAATCAAAGTGGGTATTGCACAAATGGCCGGACCGCTGCCGATGTTGTTCCTGATCCTGTTTGGCGGCTGGTTGGGGGACCGCGTGGATCAACGCCGGCTCTCTGTGGTGTTGTCGGCGGTAATGTGTGTGCCACCCTTGCTGGTCGCAGGACACTTCTATTTTGGCGAGGTAACTTATGAGATGCTGCTAGCCTGGGTCGTTCTGGCCGGGGTGTTTGGTGCCTTCGCGCAGCCAACAAGAGACGCCATGCTCAACCGGGTTGCCGGTGAAAACATTCAGCAGGTGGTGACCCTGGCCATTGGCGTTCAGTTTGGCATTCAGATACTGGGTTTTGCAATTGGCAGTAGCGTCGATGTCATGGGTCCCATTTTTGTGCTGTGTTGCATGTCAATGTTCATGCTGCTGGCCGCAGCGACAACAAGTCGGTTGCCCCCCATGCCGCCGAGCGACGATATCAGCAAGGAAGTATCGCCGCTTGCCGACATCAAGGAAGGGCTTCGAGTCGCCTGGCGGTCCGAGGTTATCAAGCCGGCGATTATCCTGATATTTGGTATCGGCCTGTTTTTCGCTTCTACCTATATGGTGATACTGCCGCTCATGGTGCGCGACCTATTTGGTGGTGGCGCGCGTGGTATAGCGCTTGCCTATGCGTCCAATATGCTGGGGACCTGCACGGTCATTTTCTTTGTGATGCGCCGAGGTGGTATTGACAGCCCTGGCCGGGCGCTGATTCTTTGTGGCTTTGCCAGCTCACTGATTGTGTCCTGTCTACACTTCGAGATTCCGCAGTGGTTGTTTTACACCATTATTTATTTTTGGGGGATGTGCGGCGGTATCAGTATGACGCTATCAAGAGCCATTGTTCAGGAGGCATCACCGGCGACCCATCGGGCTCGCTTAATGAGTGTATTCAGCCTGGGGATGATGGGCGGCATGCCCATCGGATCTGCCGCTGTCGGCATTTGTGTCGAATACATGGGCGTACGTGATGCAGTGCTTGTTCCTGCCACTGGTATGATCATTTTGTTGCTGTACCTTTATAGAGGGACTAGTCTTTATGGCATCAAACGATCACCGGAAACCGTCGCGGTTTAGGAGGAGCTATGTCTAATCGACCGGGTGTATGGGTGGGCCACGTTGGCCTTAAAACGAATGATCTTGCCGGTTCGGACAAGTTCCTTGCAGATCTGGGGATGCGTTCCGTGTTTGGTAATGAATCGATGGTCATCTATGAATTACGCGGCGGCACGCATTTGATTATGGCTAAGGGAGATGAAATCCCGGAATTGGCAGATTTTGATTTCATGGTCGAGGACATTGACCAGAGCCATGAGGAAATGGCCAACAAAGGTTATGCGGTCAGCGATATTGAGCGAGGTTCAATTCACGATACATTTGTTGTATCGGAGCCAGGTGGTAATCGGATTCGAGTCAACTCGAGTCACGTGGAAGATCATAATAACGTGTAATGCGATCAGTTTTTCGGAGGTAGTATGGAAGGAAAAAGAGTACTCATCACGGGCGGCAATAGTGGCATTGGTGTTGTCACCGCAACTGAACTCGCAAGGCAAGGCGCTGAAGTCATTCTTGCCTGCCGCGACACTGAAAAGACCGCTGGCGCCTTGCAGCTGATCAATGCGCAGGCAAAGATACCTGCGATCAACCTACCCGTTGAGCTTGGCAACCTGCAAAGTGTTCGCAAGCTGGCCGAGAATTTCCTTGACCGTTACGACCGTCTGGATGTGCTGTTAAACAACGCCGGAGTCTTCCCGCCGAAGCAGCGCTTCACCGATGACGGTTTTGAGATGCAATTTGGCGTCAATCACATCAGCCATTTTCTATTGACGAACCTGCTGCTCGATTGCTTGAAAGCGAGTGCGCCGTCGCGCGTCATCTCTGTGTCTTCCATGTTGCACAAAAAGGGCGAGATCGATTTTGATAGCATCAAGGGCTATGACAAGTACAACAGTCAAGCTGCCTATAACGGCTCGAAGCTCGCCAACGTGGTGTTTGCCATTGAACTGGCGAGGCGACTCGAAGGCTCAGGCGTGACTTCTAATGTATTGCATCCGGGCGCTGTATCGACCGATATTATTCGCGACTTACCCTGGATTATTCGCAAGATTATCGGGTTGATTTTCATCTCGCCGGAAAAAGGTGCACTCACCCATATTATGCTGGCCAGTGACCCCGCCTTAAGCGAAACGTCCGGCAAATACTATAATCAGTGCGAACCAGAAGATTACTCGTCCCAGGCAGACGACGATGCCCTGCGTAAAAAGCTATGGGATTTGAGCGTTGAACTGACCGGAGTTGGTGCCTAGCCGCACCAATACCACCCGCAATTGTCATCCCGAGCAACACCACCCGCAAATGTCATCCCGAGCAACGCGAGGGATCTCAATGCCGGATAAATTCAAGACCATTGAGTGTGGTAGTCGCTTGATTTCGCCCGGACGATTGAGATTTCTCCTCTGCGTTCGTTTGCACTCACTTCGGTCGAAATGACGGGGTGGCGTTCGTTGGCACTCACTTCGGTCGAAATGACGAGGGCTCAAACAGCCTGAAGTCAGGACCCGGCATCCTCTAGGATAAACACGGCGCCTTTCTCGGCGATCATTACCGTGGGTGCGTTGGTGTTGCCGGAGGTGATGGTTGGCATTACGGATGCGTCAATAACCCGTAAGCCATCAATGCCATGGACCTTTAGTCTGTCATCGACCACGGCCATGTCGTCACTGCCCATTTTGCAGGTGCCGATGGGGTGAAAAATGGTGGTACCAATATCGCCTGCCGCTTGTTCCAACTCGGCATCCGTTACGATGTCTGGCCCGGGTTTAAGTTCCACGGGTGTAAACCGCTCGAGTTCTTTCGAGGCCATGATCTTTCGGGTAAATTTTAGTCCGCGGACCGCAACCTGCCTGTCTTCTTCAGTCGACAGGTAGTTGGTGGTGATTGCCGGGTAGTCTTCCGGCCGATGGGTTTTGATGCGGACATGACCACGGCTGGAAGGCCGAAGGTTGCACACTGAGGGGGTAATGGCGTTGTACTTGTGCAGGGGTTCACCAAACTTTTCCAGCGAGAGTGGTTGCACGTGCCATTCAATATTCGGCGTCGGCTGGGCTTCATCGCTTTTTGCGAAAGCGCCCAATTGTGACGGCGGCATGGTCAGGGGCCCGGTCCTGAAAACGATGTATTCAAGACCCATGGCGACGAGACCAAACAGGGAATTGACCCGCTGATTGAGGGTCACCGTATTGCTTACTTTGTAGATGGTTCTGACTTGCAGGTGATCCTGCATATTCTCACCCACACCGGGCAGATGATGCTGCGTCTCGATGCTACGGCTCTGCAATAGCGCCCCATTACCCACGCCTGAGAGCTGTAGAATTTGCGGCGAACCAATGGAACCTGCTGACAGCAAGACCTCACGATTCGCGCTAAATGCCTCAACACCCTTTGGTGTACGCACGGTAATGCCGGTGCATCGTGTGCCTTGTTCGTTCTTGTTAAACAGCAGTTTTTGTACGTGGGCCTCGGTGACAACCGTCAGGTTGTGCCGCTTCATGGCGGGCCGTAAAAACGCTTTGGTGGCGCTCCAGCGTCTACCCCGGCGTTGGTTCATCTGGAAAAAAGCATTGCCAAAATTATCGCCGCGATTGAATTCTTCTATTTTAGGGATACCGCAATCTGCTGCCGCTTCGCGCCAGGCATCGAGTATCTCCCAGTTGACCCTGCGTTCTTCGACGCGAAGCTCCCCGCCGGCGCCATGAAATTCGTCCGCGCCATGCTGGTAATCTTCTGACCGCTTGAAAAAAGGCAGTACGTCATCCCAGGCCCAGCCGCGATTGCCGAGTTGCGCCCAGTGATCGTAGTCGCTTCGCTGGCCGCGCATATAGATCATCGCGTTGATCGATGAGCAGCCACCCAGCACTTTTCCCCTCGCGTAGCCGATGCTGCGACCATTTAATCCGGGATCCGGTTCTGTTTCATAGCACCAGTCGGTACGGGGGTTGTTGATGGTAAAGAGATAACCGACAGGAATGTCGATCCAGAAATAATTGTCTTTTTTGCCGGCTTCAAGCAGCAATACTTTGTGTTTGCCATCGGCCGTAAGCCGGTTGGCAAGTACACAGCCCGCGGTACCCGCGCCGACGATAATATAGTCAAAGGTATTCATTGATAGTCGATACTAGGCGGCGGCCGCGACCAGTGTTTCCAGTTCGGCAAGCCGGGCGGCAACACGTTCGGGCTTCTGGCTGCCGAGATGCACAATGAGACGATCGACCCCAAGATCTTCATAGCCTTTCACCATATCTGCAGAAACCCCATAGGGTGGGGTGATGACCAACTGGAAATTCTCGCGGGTGCGGCCTTCTTTGGCAAGTGCGTCATCCAGGGTAACAATGACCTGGGCGGTTGCCTCAAGATCCATCTGAAAACCGTACCAGCCACTACCAAATTTGGCGGCGCGCCTGAAACCTGCCTTGCTGTGGCCGCCCACGATGATGGGGATGTGCGGCTTCTGCACAGGTTTCGGGTCCATTCGGCAGGCTGGTAAATCATAATATTCCCCGTGGAACTCTGCGACGGGCTCGGTCCACAACAGCTTGAACATCTGGAGCATTTCATCGCAGCGTTTACCGCGAGTATCAAAGTCGTAGCCACAAGTGATCACTTCTTCTTTGCACCAGCCAACACCAATACCAAAATCAATTCGACCCTGGGTCAGCCAATCGAGCGTGGTGAACTCTTTGGCCGTGTAAATGGGATTGCGTTGCGGCAGCAGTGTAATGCCGGTGCCGAACCGCAGCGTTTTGGTACAGGCAGCGAGATAACCAAAGGTCGCGACCGTGTCCAGCATGCCGCCGCCAACAGGCACGGGTAATTTACCGTCCTGGGACCCTGGATAGGGAAACTCCGTCTTATCGAACAACACCACATGTTCACCCATCCACAGGGAGTCCAGCCCAATATTTTCCGCATCTCGGGCAAAATTGCCGATCATTTCCGGCGTGCAGATGGGCGACATAAAAGTAGAAAAGATGCCGATTTTCATTGGGTTTTTCGTTCTGTTGAAAAGCCCGCAAGCATAGCATAGCCAGGTAGTCGCAATGGGGGACACGCGCCTGCTTAGAGATGATGAGTTATATTAGTCGAGTCGTTCGCCATTAAAGTAAGTGCAGGGTTTTTCGATGCCGTTGGAGATGCAATGGCCGACTCCGTGCATCTTGTCGGCCTTGAAGTCACCGACATATCGATCGCCATCCGGGAAGGTCATTGAACCGGTACCCTCTCGCAGGCCCTTATCCCAGTAACCCCGATAGATACTGTTGTCAGGCCAGCGACGATGACCTTCGCCATGTGGCTTACCGGCAACAAATTCACCTTCATAGGTGCCGCCATCGCTAAATGTCGCCACACCGTGGCCGTGAAAGTTGTCGTTCTGAAACTGCCCAGAGTAGCTATTGCCATCAGGCCAGGTACGTTCGCCTTGACCCTGCATGCGACCGGCAACGAACGCTCCCTGGTAGACGCTGCCATCAGCAAAGGCAAGTGTGCCACTGCCTTGAATGACACCGAAGACCACCTCGCCCATGTAGATATCGCCATTGTGACTGGTCAGGGTGCCGCGACCGTGAGGCTGTTCATCAACGAATTGGCCTTGAAACCGGTCGCCAATAGCAGAGGTGTAGTCCCCCTGGCCAGCGACGACCCCACTAATAAACTGGCCTTTATAGAAGCTGCCATCGGGCCAGTGCATTTCACCCTGGCCGTGAAGCCTGCCGAGGTTCAGTTCGCCCGAATAGGATCTGCCGTCGACAAACAGCATGTTACCTTTACCATGAGGTTGCCCGGTCGCAATTTCGCCTCTGTAGACTTGTTGGTCTGGCCAGGTCATGGTCCCGGACCCGGTCAGGTCATCGCCGAATTCGCCATCATAGGAAATGCCATCGCGCACAACTGTCTGCCTGTGCACGACAGGTCTGCCGGTAGCCGGTCTGACAACCACTGGCCTGATAATAGCGGGTCGGTCAGCCATCGTTGTGTTGCCACCGGGCGAGATGGTTAAAGATACCTGTTCAGATGGTCCGATGGATGTCGTCGGCGTCGACTCAGGGATCAGTGCACCAACGACAGTCATAACGAACCCTATTAGCAAAAAGAGCCAGTGAAAAATTGACAAGCTGTCGAAATATCGCGCCATGGGTTTATTCTAAGCCAGTGCTCCCAAGCAATAAACGCTTCCGGGGAACGTCTGATCAAGGCCTAATTGCGCGCGTCTTCCCTGGACAGCGCAAAACTGAATACGCATCATGTGGTTTTGGTTAGAAGGAAGCTGTCATGGCCATTGTCGATGTGTTTGCTGAAGTGGAAAAGATCAAGGAGACCCTCGAGAACTTGTCTGTTGATGAACTGAAACACGAGATCACTCAAAACCAGGATCTGTTGTTGATTGATATCCGGGAAATCCAGGAGCTGGTGGACCTGGGCACTATCCCGGGTGCGGTACATGTCGCCAGAGGCATGATGGAATTCTGGGCGAGCCCAACCAGCCCCTACTACCGGGAATATTTTAAAGAAGATAAACGAATTGTGGTTTTTTGTGCCGGTGGAGGTCGATCTGCATTTGCTGCAAGGGACTTAAAAGCCATGGGATTTAACGATGTGGCCCACCTGGAGGCTGGTTTTACCGGCTGGGCAAAATCCGGCGCAGGCATAGAAGATTTTGCGTCAACCAGCCGGTGGATAAGAAAGCCATCGGAATAAGGTCACGGAGGGCAGTATGTCGGTAGAAGTTAATGGTATTGCGCATATTCAGATGACGGTGAACAACTTTGAGCAATGTTTACCCTTTTGGGAGAAGTTTTGTCATTTCCTGGAAATGAAAACACTGATCAAGAATGACACCACGCTTTACTGCATTGGCAGTCGAACGGGGCTTTTGATTCGAGAGGCGCCGGAAGACAAGAAGCATATTGCGTTTGACCAGGATACCAGCGGCCTGCATCACTTTTGTTTGCGAGCCAGGTCCAAAGAGGATGTGGATGCGATTTATACATTCATCCAGGCAGATCTTGATGCCCGTATTATTCATGGGCCGGAAGACGGCTCGCATTTTGCGCCGGGCTATTACTCAATCTTGTTTGAAGACCCCGATGGCATTCGAATAGAAGTGAATTATGTGCCCGGCAAGGGTCACCTGGGTGATCAGGGCCGGTTAGGACCGAATGGTCCGGGACCGTCTGATCAGTATGATGAGCAAGGGCTCTAGTGAGCGTCGGGACAAAAATATCCTCTTAATCAGAAGTTACCCGTCAGTACCGGACCGGCGGCAGTACTTTTAAGTCGGCCAGCTTCTGGAACCAGCGCCGGAACATGTCGGTTGTGTCGATGCAGTCATGAAACCCGGCCTGCCTTAACTTGATGGTGCTGAGAATCGCCGGTGGTGGCACCGATTCGCTGTACGCGTTGAACATGGCATCGGCGTAAAAAAATGAGTCACCCACCAGCTGCCGGATTGAATAGGGCTGCAACCCGTTTTGCGCAACGATCTGCTGCCAGTGGTGTTCTTCGTCATAGAGTGCTTGCGACAGTGGTAAACGGTTGGGCTCGCCGACCTGCATGTTGAAAATTTCCGCGAGATTGGGCCAGATATCCTGCCAGCGAAACACATCGCCATTGGTAATATTAAAAGTCTGGTTCAGGAAGGCCGCCTTGTCGAAACTGAAATGGATGGCGCGCGCTAACAAGTCAGCATCGATGGCCTCACTGACAGGCGAAGGCCCTCCGGGATAGGAAAACGGCAGGCCCTTTGACTTCTGCAGTGCGGCGTATACGCCAAGGGCGGCAAGCATATTCATGGGCGCGTGCAGGGCATGGCCAAAGATAACCTGCGGGCGCCAGATGGTGAACTGCCAGCCAAACCGATCGCACATTTGCGCCAAGTAGTCTTGCTGCAGCCAATAAAAGTTTTCATGTGCGTGTCGCGGCTCACTTTCAATGCCGGGTATCTTCATAGGCGCAACGTGCGCGCCATAGGCCTTGGTGCCCTGCAATAACGTGACGTGTCTTAAGGTCGCGCTTGAGCTGAGCGGTTCGAGCAGGTTCTGCAACATGGCCAGGTTGGTTTGCATTTGATCTTGTTCATGCCAGCCTGCGATCAACCCGGGTTTTTCATAGAGCGCGGTGTAAACGAGATGTGTGATATCGGCAAGCGCTGTTGAACAGGTCGACTGGCAAGCACCGCTGTCCTGCAGATCGAGTTCCATGAAGGATATGTCTGCCAGGTCTGCAGGCGGGCGCCGTGATAACCCCACCACCGATACTCCTGATGTTTGCAGATGTTCCAACAAGGCTCTGCCGACTACGCCGCTGGCACCGATGATGGCAACTTTCAGATTTTGCATCTGCCGTCTACCCCTGACAAATTGGTTTTGTTGTTTGGTTCATGATATTAGTGTTGGTTGTGGTTTGCGATGCATGCAAGGCCCAGACGTAAATGAGTGAAGATTGAGCGAACAAGCCACAGATAACGAACCAGAATTTGTTCTTACACCGCGGTACCGAACCTATGCATTGAGTTTGTTCGTGCTGGTTTATGTCATCAATTTTGTCGACCGCCAGATATTCTCGATTCTGATCGAACCCATCAGGCAGGAGATTCATCTCTCTGATACGCAGCTTGGCCTGCTGGGCGGCATAGCATTTGCGATCTTCTATACCTTTGCAGGCATCCCCATAGCCCGTTGGGCTGACAAAGGAACCCGCAAAAATATCATCGCGCTGGCCATGGTTATCTGGAGTGCGATGACCATGTTTACCTCGACCGCCAAGACTTTCGGCGAGCTGATTATTGCCCGTATTGGTGTCGGCATTGGCGAAGCAGGCTGCTCGCCGCCCATTCATTCGTTGATCTCTGATTACTACCCGGAAGAAAAACGCGCCACGGCACTATCAACCTACGCTCTCGGCATCCCTATTGGTGGCGCCATCGGCACCCTGGCCGGTGGCTGGATTGGCGAATACTTTGGCTGGCGCACCGCTTTTTTGCTTGTGGGGATCCCCGGCATTATTGTGGCTGCAATTGTGTTCTTCACGGTCAAAGAACCACCGCGGGGTTTTTCAGAGAAAGTACGCATTAAAGTAGAAACCGTGCCGCTACTGGACACGGTCAAATTCATGTGGAGCCTCAAGTCGTTTCGGCATTTGTCTTTCGCGGGATCCCTGCACGCATTTGTAGGGTATGGCGTTGCCTTGTTTCTGCCCTCTTTTTTTATGCGCGTGCACGGCTTTGGCCTGGCGGAAACGTCCACTTATCTTTTCCTGATCGGTCTAACCGGCATGATCGGCACATTTTTGGGTGGCTATCTTGCAGACCGTTTTGGCCAGGTGGATAAGCGTTGGTACATGGGTATTCCAGGCATCGCAACGTTTTTAGGCATACCTTTTGCGTACTTGTTTTATACCGTTGGTGACCCGATGCTGGCACTGGTTCTGGCGGTTCCGGGTGCAATATTAGGACCGATGTATCTCGGGCCAACCTTTGCCATGACGCAAACTCTGGTGACCCCAGCTATGCGCAGCCTGGCCTCAGCCATATTGCTTTTTGTGCTGAACCTGATCGGGCTCGGCCTGGGGCCAGTTTTCGCTGGCATGTTATCGGACGGCCTGCGACCTGAATATGGCGAAGAATCCATCCGGTATTCACTGCTCATTCTCGCTATCGGGGGCAATGCTTGGGCGGTTTTGCATTACTACCTGGCTTCAAGAACGTTACGCGAGGATTTGACAGCCAAAGACAGACTCAGCGATCCGGATCCAACGCCTGGGTAGAGGGGAAGATGTCTTCCAGCGGACTGCGAACGGCATGACCCCCACGTTTTAACACGTGCGTATAGATCTCTGTCGTCTCAAGTGATGAGTGTCCGAGCTGTTGCTGCACCGTTCTGATGTCAACGCCATTCTCCAGAGCGTGAGTCGCAAATGAGTGCCTGAATGTATGCGAACTTGTTTGTTTTTCAATTCGCGCTTTGTTCGCTGCACGTTGCAAAGCTTTTCTGAAAGTCGATGGATTGATGTGATGTCGACCAACAAAATTAGATCGGGGATCCCAGCGCACTGATCCAGGTCCAGAATAGCGGCATTGGGTATGGCGCCCCAGAGCGCCGAGGAAGGTTCGTGACAAAGTAGCTTGATGCATTGAGTACTTCGAATGCAAGTGATTCGGATAATCAATGAGCCTTGACACCTATTAACAGCACATATGCTGCGTGTAACGCCATAATAAAAGCAGAAATTTCGGCATGCCAAATTGAATACGAATGCAATAATGCTACTATCGCTGCCAAATAGAAAATGGCCGAATCCGGTATCTAATGAGTAAGCCATCCAAAACACGTTATAAGAAAGAAAACCTGGTTCTGCTCCCTGGCATGATGTGCGATCACCGCCAGTGGGCACCACAGATTGACGCACTGCGAGATTATTGTGCTTCGATAGTGGTCGGTGACACCACGCGAGCTGATTCTATCCAACAAGTTGCGAAAAATGTATTGGCAGATGCTCCAGATCAATTCGCACTGGCCGGACTGTCTATGGGCGGACTATTCGCGTTCGAGATGTGGCTGCAGGCACCGGATCGAATCACTCGAGTGGCGATACTAGATGCGAATGCGAGTGCGGAGACAGACGAGAAGCGCTGTTCGAGAGAAGAATTACTAAATAGGGTGTTGCAGGGAGAGTTAAGAGAGGTTTTTGTCGACACTTTGAAGTTCAATTACCTCGCCTGTTGTAATCGTGACAACCAACAATTACTCGATTTGATAATGGATATGGCAGTGGAGCTTGGTGCAGAAGTTTTCACCAGACAATCCCGGGCTGTTGGAACACGCCGAGAAAGTATTAGCACCCTGAAATCTATAAACGTACCGGCATTAGTGCTGTGCGGCAGCGAAGATTTCATTTGCCCGGTGGGCTTTCATGAATTGATAGCGGAACAACTGCCGAACGCGCGCCTGGTCGTTGTGGAAAATTGCGGACATTTGTCCACACTGGAACAACCCAGCAGGGTCAACGAAGAATTCGTTCGGTGGTTGACGGCCTGTTAGGTATTGACTTCTTAGGTGGTATTTTCATGGCTTCAACTGATCAACTAAACGCGGCGAGACTCGCATCCCTTGCGGCAACAGCGGCCGGAGCGCCTACGCCTACCAGCAATCCGTTCTTTGGTGTTGGTCCTATAACCGACATGACCAGAGATGAGATAGATGCCCGCACTCTGCGTTTTGAATTTGATGCCTGGCTAGAAACCAACTATCCAAAACTCGATGACCAGGGGAATAAAATAGGCAACTTTACCGCCGCTGAACTTGGCCGCGGCATGCATAGAGGCTATCCCGCAGATAAAGTTCTCAACGATATGATGCGCGAAATTCACCGCTATTTCGGTTTCCCAAAGAAAAATGTCATGGCGGTAGGCTTAGGTGGCGGCCACAGCGGCTTTACCGTCGCGGCAATGCATCTGATGAACGCCAATGCAGCAGACCAAAAAATCTTCGTCGATACACCGAAACCAGAAACTGAATCGGGCCAGGCGGGCGGCTTCTTTCGCCAATCCTGGGCCACCCAGCTTACGGAAATGCAGTTATACGCAAAGCTTGGCGATAGTAGCCGAGTTTATTTCACCCAAGACGAAGGCTGTATTCCCTCAGCCGATAGCCTGGAAGCTAAAGGCATTAAATTATTTTTCGGAGTTGGCCATGAAACCACAGGAGCCACTACCTATACCGAGGAACAAATTCGCAATCTGCTAGCGTGGATAGATAGGGATCCTGAGCAACACCATGCAATTATTGACGCGACTTCTATGCTCGGTGCCATGCCCTGGGCACAAGACTTAGTCAGCGCCATGATGAGCAAATGCAATATGTTTATGCCCTTCCAAAAGGCTATAGGCGGTATTTCTGGCTACTTTACTCTTGCCCTCACACCCCAGGCCATTACCTTAATTAATGAAAATCTGAAGGATCCCAGTTGGGCTATTCCGCGGCAATTAAAAATCGCCGTACCTCGTGATCCCAAGAATCCATTATCCAGTGAAATCACCACCGCGCTGGGGCCCATCTATGATCCCGAGCAAGACAAAATGCTGGGTGGAATTATCAATACTTTTAGTACCTTAGCTTTCGCTGAGACCACATTCGGTATATTGCGTAACGAAAAAAAAATCGGCGATGTGCACACCCTCAACCAACGCGCTGTGGAAAATCGGCAATTCATTAATCAATGGGTAGAGAACAACCCTTTGTTCGAATTCGGTGTTGCCCAAGCCGATCATCGCGGTGCGGCAGTGACCTTACTCAAAATCAACGATACTGATATTACCGATCCAGAGGTGCATGCCCGCATCATTGCCAAATCCAAACAGTTACTAGGCTATGAGGGTATTACCCACCCCAATGGCGACTATGAAACCGGCTTGGATGTTGCCAGATATGTGAATGCTTTCCCTGGAACCCCAGGCGATTATAGAGCCTGGATAGGCGGCATTCGCCCCTGCCAAGAAATTGAAGCGTTACTGAATAATCTCCAATTTGCCTACCATCGCGCGAAAATTATGGTGCTGGAAGAACAATTAGCAGAGCTTGGCGAAACTTTTCCCAGCACAGCTAGCCCAGCAAAGACTGCGAGTACGGCAACTGAGAAGCAACTGCAAGAACTGCGCACCGCCGCCCAAAACATGGCAACATTTTGGGGTGCTCTGGAAGCCACTAAAGATCCCAGCCGTCGGGCCCAATTAATTCAATGCTATGGGGATGGGCTAAAAAGTGATGCTCAGGCCTACGCCCTGCTAATGATGGATAATTCGCTGGCCAAAATTTGGGCGATTAAATGACCACGGTACAGCCTTCATTGGCTATCTCTGAGCGTGACTTAACCATAGCGCTAGTCTCTTAGCCCGGGACTCTCGCCCTAAGCCCTACCAACTAGCCGCAGTTGACAAACAACGGCACGAGCAATTTAGCAATGCTACTTTTGCAGATTATTTGAGGAGCCCTATGACAGAGCACATAGTCGTATTAGATGGATACACCCTAAATCCGGGTGATATCAGCTGGAATTCGTTACAAGCATTAGGCGATTTAGATATCCATGATCGCACTGCTGAGGATCTAATCTTAGAGCGCGCCAAGAGCGCTACTTGCATCCTCACCAACAAAACCCCCCTAACCAGGCAGACCATCAATGCCCTACCCGATTTAAAATATATGGGTGTCTTGGCCACTGGCGGTGGGTGTCAGCTGGTTACAACGTGGTGGATATCGAAGCTTCGGCTGAGCGCGATATAGTAGTTGCCAATATCCCCACTTATGGTACCGATTCCGTTGCCCAGCACGTGGCAGCGCTGTTGTTAGAATATGCCAGAGGCATTGTGGTGCACGACCAAGCGGTAAAAGCCGGTGAGTGGAGTAACAATGACGATTGGTGTTTCTCCAAGCAACCCATGTTTGGGCTGAACGGGAAAACCTTAGGCATAGTGGGCATAGGCCGCATTGGGCTGGCTTCTGCGTCGTCTAAGCCCGACAATGCCGAAAGCAGCGCCAGAACGTCCAGGGTGTAATAGTTAGTGGCAAGATAGCCAGTCGTGAATCCCTCGGAAATATTGTGGCCGCGATAATCAGGCATTACCACGAGAAATCCTTCGCGGGCATAAATTTCCGGAACGTCTCGATAGTAATCACCCGGTCGTGAGTCGATGCCCTCCGCCGTGATTCCGTATTTCTCGGGCGTGGCAACGAATCCATGATTGGCAATGAGCACAGGGTAACCGGCTTTCGGTTTCGAAGTATTGGGCACCGCGACCATCGCGTATACCTTCAGACCCGACGACTGGTAGGAAACGAGGTAGGCAGAAAAACTCGGCCGTCTTCGAGCGGACGTTCGAAGGACAATGTTGCCGTGTGCCTGTCTGCTCGCATTGCCTCGATTGACAACTGTGACGGATCAGAACATGCCGCTACGAAAAGCAACAGCAAAAAAGAAATAAACAGTCGTTGGTCGGCCTTACCATAGTGGGACGCTATTGCGGCATCAGACTGAACACGTCTAAATCGTCACTTGCTGCAACCTGCCTTGCGACCATTTGTGACATCCACCTAAAGCCGATCTCATTGGTTGTATCGAGCGTACCTGCAACCACGGCTGTATAGACCCAGTCATACAACATGCAACGTCGATAGTCTTCCCAGGTGTCATTGACGTTTACATCTGGAACACCTCGACTCGATAGACCTTCGACGTATCTCTTAAGCAGTTCGCGTTCAGATTGTTGGCGCACCTCAGTCTTTGTGCTTTGACCGAGAAACAGTGCCACATCGAACATCCCTCTTGCCTGAAGTGGACCCTGCCAATCAATGATTGCGACGGGGTGATGATCTGGCTTCACGCCATAGAGCAGGTTTTCCATACGGAAATCACCATGGCTCAGCGTAATGGGCCCTTTGAATCGCTCATTCTGAAGAGCGGGGATTGCCTGGAGGAATTTTTCCTTGTGCTGGCGAATGTGATCAGGAATGAAATCACCAAAGGTCTCGACCATGGTGTCCCAGCCCATCGTTGCCAGGTTGAGCATGTTGTCAGCGTGATAGCTGTGAGCGATGCCAGGGACCCAGGTAAATTTTGATACCCCCTCCCAGAAAGACGCATGAAGCTTTGCCAGCTCATCAATGGCAAGTTCAGTTTGGACGAGGGTCGCACCAACAACCTGGCTACCCACTTCATAATCAGTCAAGTCCTGCATCAGGATGACAAAGTTTTCGCCCTCGAGTCCCGTATAGTAGATGTCAGGCGTGCAGGCTTCAGTCAACGGATCCAGCTCAGTGCAATAGCGAGTCTCACGTTCGTACAGGTTATAGAGTAAGGCGACTTCACGATTGGTCGGGTTCTGTGACGAGAACTTTGCCACGATATAATTTGGCGATGCGCCGCTGCCTCCCTCGTAAGTGAGTTCCAGCTTCGCGATCTCTGCCATCATGCCAGTACCTTCACCCAGCACAGACTGCGTGACGTTAACCACCCGTTCACCTTCGGCAAGGAGCCCGGTTGAAAGCGCCGATGTCAAAAACTCAGGCGTAAATCCTTTCGGGAATTCAGGTAGCTCACTCATAGCGGCCGGTTCAAAACCTCGAGATTCGTACTCTACACCAAGTCACGGTATAACTGTGATGGAGGCATATTCAAAGGAGTATCACCATGCGTTTGTCACCCATAGATCGAGAAAATCTTAGCGAAAAGCAGCAACAGGTTTTGAATGCGATCGAGCAGGGACCGAGGGGAGCAAGCCGCCCCGGTATTGGATTGATCGGTCCATTCGGCGCCTGGGTCCGGGCACCGAGTGTCGGCAACGCCATACAGGCTGTTGGCGAGGCGGTCAGGTTCAATGGTTCACTGCCGGAAAACATCAAGGAAGTTGTAATCTGTACTGTTGGCGTTTTTTACCGGTCAAAGTTCGAGTTCTCGGCACATCGTGCACTGGCATTGAAGGCCGGCGTCTCCAAAGACGCCCTGAATCAATTATCAGTCGGACAAGATCCCGATTTTTCTGGTAACGAACAGATCGCCTACACCATTGCTTCCCAGATGTTGAACCAGCACAGTATTCTGGATGACACCTATAAACATGGTCTTGAGGTGTTCGGTGAGACAGCCATGATTGAACTGGTGGCAACGGTCGGCTATTACTGCCTGATCTCCCTGACCCTGAACGCTTTTGAAATACCGCTGGAAGAAGGCATGACAGATCCCTTTCCGGACGATTAAGTTGGCGACCGGTTATTGGATCTGACTCGCTCGAAAGGTTGCCAGTTCAAATGCAGGTTGAACTTCCGTTGGCGCCTGGTGATAACAGGCAACATCATAGAAATCTCTGAATGCACAAATTTTCCCATCTTGAATTTCAGCGACTCCGCAAATATGCGGAGTCATGAGATCCTGCCCCTGCTCATTCCAATGATGATCGACGCGCTCTGAGAAAACGATATCGCCGTCGCTTGCCATGTTGATCAGATCTGCACTGAAGTGCGTCATGGTTTTCAAGATGGGGATTTCGTTGGCAAAACCGCCTTTTTCCATTTGAGAAAAAAGCTCTTTAAGCCCATGAATGGTCTCAAGCCCGCTATTGGCCCAGACAAAATCATCGGCGCACAGTGACGTAATCGCCTCAGGCAGTGTGCCCAATTCCATTGCCCTAATAAGTTCCAGCACCATTCTTTCATTGTCATTCGTGGCCAGGTTGATATCGATCATCTTGGTTACTCTATTTGGCAAAAGAATAAAGCTACCAGCATTATTACCCGGGCCACAATAAGTTGTTAGAGTGAGCGTCCAATTTATTGTCGGAACCACCATGTCGGAAGATTTCCAGTTTATTCGCTATGAAGGCGTCACCAGTGGGGTTGCACGGATAGTCCTGGCGCGCCCGGACAAGCGTAATGCACAAAACAAGACCATGTTGTATGAGTTAAACGATGCACTGGATCTGGCCGCCCACGACGACGATTGCCGCGTCATTGTGCTTGCCGCCGACGGGCCGGATTTTTCATCAGGGCACGACATGAAAGATCGGGAACCCATGGATCACAAACCCATAGGGACCTGGGGCGGCTTTAGGCAGCCCGGCGTGGAAGGTCACTGGGCCTATGAAGAAGAACTCTACCTTGGCCTGTGCTGGCGCTGGCGCAACATTCCAAAACCGACGATGGTCGAGGTTCAGGGCCGGGTCATCGCTGGTGGTCTCATGTTGGTCTGGCCATTTGACATTATTATCGCCAGCACCGATGCCAGGTTTTCAGACCCGGTGGTCGCCTTTGGTGTGAACGGCGTCGAATACTTTGCCCATCCCTGGGAGGTTGGCGTCCGTAAAGCCAAGGAAATGCTATTCACTGGCGAGGCAATCACGGCAGAAGAAGCTAAATCACTGGGCATGGTGAATCACGTGGTCGAACGTGAAGAACTTACCGAGTTCACGATGAAAATGGCGCAGCACATTGCCAAACAACCCATGATGGGATTGAAGCTGGCCAAGCAATCTGTCAATCAGATGCAAGACACGCAAGGCCTCTGGCCTGCGCTGCAAGGAGCCATGTCTTTGCAGCACATGGGCCATGCGCACGAACGACTTGTGCATAACATGGCGGTCGAGCCGACTGGCGGTGAGAAAATTAAAAAACAGGCCAAAAAGAAGCAATCCAATCAATTTGATTGATCCAGACCAAACTGGCGTCGACTACAAAAAACTGATACCTTCTTTGGCCTTCGAAACACAATAAATGGCACGGCTGGGAGACAATAAGTGGCTGAACTATCAATCAACGAAAACGTAATGGACCTGACCCCGGACGGCCCAAGACTCAAGGGCATGCGTTGCAAGAATTGCGACAATCACGTTTTTCCATTCCAGAAAGGATGCCCAAAATGCACATCAGATGATGTTGAAGAAGTGCAGCTGGGTACTAAGGGTACGTTATGGGCCTGGACCATCCAGGGTTTTCCACCCAAGGCGCCACCCTACCTGGGGGAAACAGACCCGGCCAAATTCAAACCCTATGGCGTCGGATATGTCGAACTGCCAGGGCAACTCAAAATAGAATCACGGTTGACCGTTTCTGATCCTACCGCGCTAAAATCTGGCATGGAGATGGAGATAGTTGGTGAAACCATCGGACAAGACGAAGACGGCAATGACCTTGTTACCTTCGCCTTTGCCCCTGTATAACAGACCAGGAGAGTACAAACATGAGTGATGACGTAGCAATTGTTGGTATTGGAATGCATCCTTTCGGGCGCCACGAAGGCGTGACCGGGATGGAACAGGGTGCAATCGCTATTCGATCGGCCTGCAAAGACGCTGGTATCAAATGGGCCGACCTGGAATTCGCCTTTGGCGGCAGTGTCGCGGCAGGCAATCCGGACTCTATGGTTTCGCAGATGGGTCTTACCGGTTTGCAATTCATCAACGTAGTCAACGGTTGCGCGACCGGCGGATCTGCCTTGATCTCTGCTTACAACACCATCAAATCAGGCGCATTCGATTTAGGCCTGGCCATCGGTTTCGACAAGCACGAGCGCGGCGCCTTCAGGGTTCAAACTGGAAAGTCAGGCGAAAGAGACTGGTATGGTGGCAGCGGCATGGCACTGACCACCCAGTTTTTCGGCATGAAGATCAATCGCTATATGGAACAGTATGGCATTACCCAGGATGCGCTGGCGCGAGTCTCTTCAAAAGCCTTTCGCAACGGTTCTTTAAACGAGAACGCCTGGCGCAGACAAACCTTTACCGAAGATGAAGTACTGCAATCAGCGATGCTGTCATACCCCCTCACTCAATACATGTTCTGTTCACCCGGTGAAGGCGGTGTTGCCTTGATCCTCGCCCGGTCGGACCAGGCCCATAAATACACGAAGAAGCCCATCTATCTGAAGTCCGCTGTAATTCGGTCTCGTCGCTATGGCAGTTTCGAGGTACTGGCACCTTCCCTGGCACTAGACTATGCGGACGGTCCAACGGTAGATGCCTCAAAATCAGCATTCGAAAAAGCGGGTGTAGGACCTGAAGACATCGATGTCGCCCAGCTGCAGGATACTGAGTCAGGCGCAGAAATCATGCACATGGCAGAAAACGGCTTTTGCGAGCACGGCGAACAGGAAGCGATGCTGGCCAACGGTGACACTGAAATCACCGGCAGATTTCCCGTAAATACCGATGGCGGCTGTCTTGCTAACGGTGAACCTGTCGGCGCGTCAGGCCTGCGGCAGGTTTACGAAAATGTATTGCAGCTTCGTGGTGACGCGGGCAAGCGGCAAGTGCCCAATGATCCCAAGCTAGCCTACACACACGTGTATGGTGCGCCGGGTATCTCGGGTGTCACCATATTGAGCACCTGATCGACGCTCAGATTCACAAAAACGCCCTCTTTTGAGGGCGTTTTTGTTTCTGGTATAACCTACGGTGAAATTCTTCTCAGGATAGCCGACAATGACTGCCTGGGAGAATCACGGGAATCACCCCCTCATGAACTTTACTGTTACAGAAACTGGCGCAGCCTGCGGCGCCTTCATTGACAAGATTGATCTGCGCGAAAAACTTGGATCTACGACGATCACCGCCTTAAGGCAACAATGGCTCAAGAGCCATGTCCTGATATTCCCGAACCAGCAGCTAACCGACGACGATCTTGAACGATTCAGCCAGTATTTTGGCGCCTTTGGCCATGACCCATTCATTTCGCCGATTGATGGCCGTGACCACGTGATAGCGGTTGAACGCAGGTTCGATGAACAGGCTCCGGTTTTCGCTGAAGTGTGGCACACGGACTGGAGCTTTCAGAAGGTGCCTCCGGCCGGGACCTGCCTGTACAGCATTACCATTCCACCCACAGGCGGGGATACCGGTTTTGTCAATCAGCACAAGGCCTTGACCGAAATGCCTGGCGAACTTCGCACCAGGCTGGAAGGTAAAATGGCCATACACTCAGCCGCCAGTGGTTATTCGCCTGATGGCATATTCGGCAATGAAGAGGCCGAAGCTGATCGCAGCATGCGCATCGTGGTCTCGAACGATGCCCGGGCCACACAAACTCATCCGTTGATTCGTAGTCACCCTGAAACTGGTAGCGAGGGGCTGTATGGCTGCGTCGGTTACATTGCCGGTATCGAAGGCATGAACGACCAGGCAGCTCGTGAGCTGTTAATGGAAATGTACGCCTGGCAAACACGCGAAGAGTTTCAATACATGCACACATGGCAGGAAAACATGCTCGTCATGTGGGACAACCGCTCAGTTTTGCACAAGGCAAACGGCGGCTACGACGGCCATAACCGCCTATTGCACAGAACAACCATTGCCGACCGGGTCGCTGCCTGACCGCGATGGATGAATTTGCCCAGCAACTCAGCGACGCCATCAAGGCACACAGACAATTACCGACCTTCACAGTCGACCTGACATTGCAGGAAGCCTACGATCTGCAGGGTCTCGTTGCCAAAAAAGTTTCGCCTGCGGGTCTGGCCGGACTCAAAGCTGGCGTAACCAGCAATCAACTCCAGCAATTATTCGACATTGATCATGCGCTGATGGGCCGTCTGTATCGGTCTGGCCAATTATCCGGGGAAGTTGTCCTTCCGTATCTAGAAAAAAGGTCCATCGAATGTGAAATCGCCATCATCATAGATGCCCGCGGTCTGCCGAAGTCTGCAGGGCCAGCGCTTGAGTTTGTGGTTCTCGATTTCGCCAGCCGTGAAGATATGACAGGCCCAAATCTTGTCGCCGGTAATCTGGCGGCTGATCAATTTCTTGCTGGTGAACAACTCCCCTGGCGTGAATCGTTTGAAGATATCGTGGTTCGGCTCTATCGGGATGATGAGCTGGTCAATGAAGCTTCCATGATGGAATCGCTTGGTGGACCCCATGCTGCTCTTGACTGGATGCTTAGCGAGGCCGATCAAAGAAATATACGGATTAGCGACGGGATGCTGTTCATGACAGGGACCTGTGGCCAGGTTATACCCGCCCTGCCCGGTAAATACCGGGCAGACTATGGTGCACTGGGGACAATCACTTTTTCTGTGGCCTAGCAGGCTGCTAGGGCGTATACCAAATTGGTGACGTATATGCCCGCTCCTGCGTAATCATCTCAACCTCTTCAGGGACTTCTACACCAAACTTCAATGTATCGTAGGCAGTCCATCGCGGCGTTGGGATTTCAATCACGCGAGCATAGTAAAAGCTTCGATTTTCTGGATCGAATTCAGGATCTTCCCAGACCGTGATCAGTTCTGGGTCACCAATAGAGTTAGCCCAGGTAGCGGTTGCGAGATCAACCGTATTGCCGACAGCCGGGAGTTTACCGTTCGCCCCCATTGATCGACCATCCGACCAGACAACGTCATAGACTTTCTCATGCAAATCACCATCGGCATCAAGCCAGCCTTTGATCATCTGGATACGATCAAGGTTTCCACCCAGGGGATCCTTGCGAGCGGCCACAAGAAATGACGGCGCTTTTCCGTTTGGCGCGGAATTCAAATCCCCACCCATCGGCACACCTTTCGAGTAACCCGTATTGGCTGGTAATCGGGTGCGCGCATCGGCTGCTTCAAATTCCCAACCGCCAAATAATCTAACTGTGATGCGTGAGCCGGTAGTCGCATAAACTTCCTTTCGCTCCATAGCATCAAAAATCGCGTTCCTTGAATTGTCTGTAGACCAGACAGCAGCAAGCCCGGACGCCACCATCTGCCAACCCAATATAGAGCCTGCACTCGTCTTCATGAAAGGATGCATCATTCGGTTTGCATTGGGTTCTGCGCCGCTGTGCTTACCAAAAAAATTGTCTTCCTGTGCGGTCGCCAGTGATGTATGACTGTCGGTAGAACCAATCATGCCGAACTTGTAAGGATTTGTGCCGAACTTTTCCTCTAGTTTCATGCCACGCTTTAGCGCTTCCCGTGCATATTCGCCTGGCAACATCTCGTCAGTCTTTGCTTCGGACACATCAAGGTTGCCGATGTCCCAGGTTTCGTAGTCTGCGAACTCATCATCAGGCGACAGCAGCGGGTGAGTTTCGCCGTCTCCTTTGATTTGGGTTACTTCGTAGAGTGGCTCCCATTTGCTACGGGTCTCGATGTAGTTTGAATCCAGTCGCCGACCGTCGTACTGCTTTTTCATCGGAAACATAATGCCGTTTGACAAATTGCCATTATGGGCGATTGCCAGTACGTCTCCGCCAGTTCTTGATTCATAGTCTTGCAGCCAGTTCCACAGGTCTCGGGGGTTGATGCTGCCTTGGGGCGGGCTCGCCGTATACGGCACCATCTGTTCCGCCTTGTCTGCATCGTCACGATAAATCACGACGCGATGCATGTTTCCACCCAGCGCCAGAGAGGTCCATTCGTATCCAATGAATGCTGTGAAACGTCCCTCGTCGTTGTATCTTTCGGCGGCGTCAATGGTGTTTTGCCAGGACGTTTTATAGGGCTTTGAATCAGGTTGATACATCAGCTCCGGGGGGAATTTCCCTTGAGAAAAAAGACCGATGAGCTCAATAGCGACGCTCACGCCATCGCCCGAGTTGACCCGGTTATACCAATCCCGGCCTTTCGGGTCAGACAGAATGTGCGGTGCACCAGCAAGTAAATCCGGGAAGAATCCCATATTGTCGGAATGATCCGCTATCACCAGATAGTCCAGTGGTCGCGAGAGCCTGACCTTCATGCCATTGGAGCTTGTTACTTCCTCTCCGCGAGCGAATCGATAGGCTTCATCCAATCCCAACCTGTTACCGAAGGCACATACAAAACCTTCGCGAAAAGGGATCGATGGTGCGCTCACTTATGGTCAATGGCTGGGTTGTGCTTGGATTCAACGAGGTTCAGGAATTACTGCGGGACGAACGGGTGAGTGCAAACCTG
>Ga0066376_10000549_pt1 | contig 34853 bp, 32 predicted proteins | sample Knorr_S15_td_Bot_FD_77009 | JGI IMG/M metagenome (GOLD analysis project Ga0066376, IMG submission 77009) | Marine microbial communities from Southern Atlantic Ocean transect - Knorr_S15_td_Bottom_ad_5009_LV_A | ecosystem: Environmental > Aquatic > Marine > Oceanic | place: Southern Atlantic... | reverse complement strand
CTGATTGGGCTCCGGACGACGTGCAGCAGTTCGTGCTACTCAACGCGCTCAGGGAAGAAGACCTTGCGGGGACGATGCAGGAAATTGCGCGGCGGATTCAAGAGTTAGATCCACCTGCTGAGCTTGAAGCTGATCATTCGGTGCTCACGTCGAAGCTCGCAGATCAGGTTCGTGCTGCTGATCAGATAGCCATCGCAATAGAGGACGGCGATCTGCCCAAGATTCATCTGCTCAAGGCGGAACTGGACAGCAGTTTGATCTCGTCGTTTGCGTCGGTGTCGTCAAAATTCTGCCATGCAGCATTTGCGAACACCGCAGAACAGGGGGGGCGCGTGTGCCAGCCGATAATCCTTCCCGGTGGCGAGTACGGCAGATCGATCGACACGCTCAGCAGGGTATTTATAGCTGAGTTCGAGCCGCGGGCTTCTTTCGCCGAAGGACTGAACAGCGACCAACTGCTGGAAGTCCTTTTTTACGTTCAGCCAGCCATCGTTGCCCTCTTCGACGACATTATTGGCCAGTTGCAGCAGATCACCCCGCCTGTTGAATACGAGGTTGGTCACCAGGTGCTGCTCGACTACTTCACTGAGCTCAGGTCGACAGCCGTTGCTATTGATCGAGCAGTAGCAGAACGCGACGAAAGTGCCGTGAGCCGAGAGTTCACGAGGTCGGGTGACATCGGGGATGGCGCCCGTGATCGCATGGCGGACAATTACCGACCAATGGTGGTTCCGTTGTTGGGTGAGCGGTAGGTTCGAAATTCTCCGCCTATACCGGCTGTCAAGCCATGCAACTCAGTGGACGTTTTTCGCAATACTTCAACTCCACGGGCTGCTGCACACACGCACATCCAATCGACCCGCCTGTATGCTGAGTGCGTTCCGCAGCGTCTGCGGTCAACCGAGGTATTGAGTACACCAAACACGTACCTCGATTCGGTAAACGGTTCTCTGACCGGGTCGCACACAGTCCACATCTCCGCAATTGCTAATTACCAAAACCGCCGATGTCGCCGAATTCTGTAGCGAGGTTTCCACCGCCGAGTTCGTCGCAGTCGATACAGAATTCGTCCGAGAAAAGACCTACTGGCCAATACTGTGCCTGGTCCAGATCGCCACTCCCGATCGCGCGGTGGCAATCGATCCGCTCGCAAATGGCATCGACCTTCAGCCCGTTTACGATCTCATGGCGAACACTTCGGTCCTGAAGGTCTTCCACTCGGCCAGCCAGGACATGCAGGTCATGTTCAATGCCACTGGCCGAATGACCGAGCCGGTATTCGACACCCAGATCGCGGCGATGGTAAGCGGCTACGGCGACCAACCGGCCTATGCCACCCTCGTGCAGAAAATAGTCGGCCTGACAATCGACAAGCGGTCGCAGATGACCGATTGGTCGTTAAGGCCGCTGACCGACCACCAGGTCGAGTACGCACTCGGCGATGTCACGCACCTGATTAAGGTCTACAACCGACTGACCGCCGATCTCAAAAACTCAGGCCGTGCAGACTGGGCCCAGGAAGAAATGAGCCACCTGAGAAACAAGGAACTTTACGACCTGGACCCGCGGGAACTATGGCGCCGGGTAAGACTCCGTCGACCGACACGCCGCGCACTGGCCGTATTGCGGGAGATAACCGAATGGCGGGAAGTCAGCGCACAGCGGAGGAATATTCCAAGAGGCTGGGTTTGTCGAGATGAAGCGCTCGCCGAAATCGCCCTGAACCAACCGCAAACACCGGCCGCACTCGCAAGGGTCCGCGGGATTAACGAACGGTTTGCGCATGGCAGGGACGGAAGCGCCATGCTGGACGCGGTGCAGGTGGGATTGAAACTTCCCGACGATCAGTGTCCCGACCCCGAGAAGGGCAGACCTCCTCTGAAAGGTCACGAAACGCTGGTCGCGCTCCTGCAGGCCCTGTTGAAGCTACGGTGCGATGAAAACGGAGTCGCCGCCCAGCTCGTGGCGAATCGGAAAGAACTCGACCGAATCGCGACCGAAGACGATCCAGACATCAGGACTCTTACAGGATGGCGCCGTGAAATTTACGGCAACGACGCTCTTGCACTAAAGCGCGGCGAAATAGCGCTGACCGCAGACGGCCTGACGGTTCGTGTAGTCCGCGCCTGAGATTTCTTTCCACACGACCGAACTTTCGTTTGCATGACAATTAGCCGCGTCTGTTTCGGCCGGAAGCTCGGGCGATCTATACTCATCGGCGACACATTCACGAAATCGAACCTGCAGGAAACACCCCGATGGTCAACGCGCTCAAGTCCGATGTATTCATAACCGGTGCGGCCAGAACACCTCTGGGCAAGTTCCAGGGGGGCCTCTCGGGAACTTCGGCCACCGAACTTGGCGCGACCGCCATCAGGGCTGCGGTCGACCGCTCCGGATTGGATAGCGGCGATATCGAATACTCGATCATGGGCAACATGCTGTCGGCGGGCCTCGGACAAACCCCCGCCCGGCAGGCTGCGATCAGTGCGGATATACCGAACACCGTCTCTGCGCTCACAATCAACAAAGCCTGCGCATCCGGGATGCAGTCAATCGTGCTCGCCGCCCAGTCGATCCAGCTTGGCGAAACCACAGCGATGGTTGCCGGTGGGATGGAAAATATGAGCGCCGCGCCGCACCTGCTGGTAAATAGCCGGACGGGGCAGCGGCTTGGCGACGCCACCCTGGTCGATTCCATGATTCACGACGGGTTGTGGTGCCCGTTTGAAAACCGTCATATGGGTGGGTCAGCCGAGGCCATTGGCGAAAAATATGGCATCTCCAGGGAAGACCAGGACGACTTTTCCGAACGAAGCCACAGGCTTGCCTCGACAGCGACTGCGGAGGGTTCGTTCAAAGACGAAATTACAGCCGTCGAAATTGCCGACCGGCACGGTCAGGTCGTCGTTGTCGATACTGACGAGGGGCCAAGGTCGGACACCACGACGGAACGTCTATCGGCACTCTCAACAATCTTCCCCCCCGGGGCCACCGTGACGGCAGGGAACGCCTCGTCAATCAGCGACGGCGCGGCCGCGGTGGTGGTTACCGGGGAAGCGATGGCGGAAAAATCTTCAGCGGGTCCCGTCGCCCGCATAACCGGATACGCCCACGCGGCCAACGCGCCGGGGATGCTGTTCGACGCACCGCGGATGGCGGTGAAAAAACTGCTTGAAATGACAGAGCAGACACTGGACGACTTCGACCTGATAGAGGTGAATGAAGCGTTCGCTGCGCAGGTCCTGGCAAACGGCAAGGCGCTGAGCTGGGACTGGGACCGCGTCAACACCAGGGGAGGGGCCATTGCGCTCGGGCACCCTATTGGCGCAAGCGGGGCGCGCATCGTCGTAACGTTGCTGTACAGCCTCCAGGCGGCCAGGGCCAAAAACGGTCTCGCAGTCATATGCCACGCCGGGGGCGGGGCCGTTGCAATGTCCGTGACGCTGCAATAGCCAGCTATTAATTCCACCGGTTTACAGGAGAAAACGCATGGGTTTCGATCCGAGCAAAATGGATGTCATCGACCGGCGGCGCATTGAAGCGATGGTCCTCGGTCCAATGCTGAGAGCGTTTCAGGCCGAATTCGGGATCGAGAAGACAAACGAAATCGCGACAGGCGTCATCACCAAACTGGCCCGGGACCAGGGCGCAGAGTTCGCGAAGGGTATCGGTGCGAACGGCCTGGAAGACTGCGCCGCCAATAAAGACGCGTGGCGACGGCACGGCGCACTCGAAATCGACATCGTCGAAAGCGACTCCGAACGATACTCATTCAACGTGACCCGCTGTAAGTACGCCGAAATGTACAACGAACTCGGTTTTGGCGACCTCGGCGCCATTTTCTCCTGCACTCGCGATTTCGAATTCGTAGCCGGGTTCAACCCGAAACTGAACCTCGAACGTACCCAGACCATCATGCAGGGCGCGTCGCACTGCGATTTCAGGTATTCGACAAGACCGGGTCCCACATGATGGCCAACTCGAACTGGCGGGCCGTGCAGGCAGATAATAGATTTGGAAATCAAGCCGACTGGCGGTCGGGTTCGTACAATCAGTTATCGTTAGTTGAAATAAACAAGGGCTGATCGAATTGCAAAACCTTACGTGTCCGATAGACCAAAACACCCTGCTGGAGACGAAGACCTCTGGAGAAGAGTCGTCAAAGTGCCCCGAATGCAAGGGCGTCTGGTTGTCGTTCGACGCACTGGTATCGCTTGAGGACAGGGCCGCATCCGACGACATGGTCAAGGGGCAGCGACAGTACGGGAAACATGACGTCGACCACATGTGCCCACACTGCGGTGAGCAGATGACTCGCTTCCGTTACCGGGGCTACAACCTGGAAATCGAGGCCTGCCCCAACGAGGCCGGGTTCTGGCTTGACGAAAATGAAGACCGGGAGATTCGCGATGTGATGAAACGGCGCACCGCCAACCTCAGCCGATCAGCCTCAGCAGAGCACAGCTGGCACAAGGCACGGCGCGGCGTCCGGCCGGGCATATTTCAGCGAATAAAAGAGATGCTCGGCTTCCGCTAGGGGTAAAATCGACGGATGTTTGATTCAGACCGGGGCACCGCTGACATTACCCTGTGCATTTTTCCGCACCTGAAGGAGTTCATCGCGATCGACGCCCGTGACGACCGCCCGGGCGGTCCAGCGATTTTGAGGCTGTCGATTTCAAACATCCTTGGCGAAGAATTCTATTCGAGCGTCGAAAGCGATTTTTCAAAGATTATTCGCCGCCCTGGCGTTGGATTTCTCGAATTGATGGGTATTCCGCAACAGGTTGAAGCCGTGATCAGGGCGAATTCCCTGAAACGAATAATCGCCGAGTTGGACATCAATATTCCTGAATCGAGCGATGAACCGGGTGGCACAGTGGGTGTGCTTTTCTTTGCCGGGTCGCTGCTCGCGCTTGAAGGACTCCTGCTGGGCGACGCGATGCAAGAAATGTTCGGCAGCAGGCTGGCCCCACCTGCCCGGGAGCAGTTGATCGACCAACTGCTCGAACTGATGGAACAAGAGCGCAAGTCGATCAGCGAGACCAACCGGCAAGATATCGCTAACCTGATTTCAGGCAAGGGCGGACCGTACGTCACAATCTGGGAAAGTAGCGGGAACTAGGGCACTCCCAGTTTGCGACCGGGGCCGACCTGTATCGTTTGCCGTGTCTCGGCGGATCCCAGTTCTGCTCTGGCTTAATCCTGCCGGGTAAGCCGCTTTCCGCTCTCCAACGACGTCCCGCACCGGTACGGTCGCCACTTCAACGCATGGAAGACTCGTTCCTCGACACTCTATTCGACCATCCGGCCGACGGCACATTCATGGCCTGGCTTGCCGGCGGCGGGTTGTGGGCGCTGCTGATTGCCCTCGGCGCCATCATCGGCTGGTGGGTGGTCCGCAGAATCCTGCGTCGGGGACTTCGCCAGGCCGTCCAGGGTCTCGACCAGCACGAAGCCACCGCCGATGTTGGCATGGCGGTGCAGGCCGCCGATTCTTGGATATCCAACTTCCTGGTCGCCGCCATCTTCGGCGTCGCCGCAACCCTGGGCATACTCAATGTCCTTGGCAACAACATTGCCCCGGCCACGAGTTTCTTGAAAAACGCAGGCGCAACGACCGGCAACTGGTTCGCAACAGACGGATTGCGAATCGCGATGATCTTATTTATGAGCTGGGTCGTGACTCGAATAGCAAGGCGCGTCATTCCGAGGGCGCTGTCGTCGATCATGCTCGGCCAGGCTTCGACGGCCGATCGCGACGAAGTGATGAAGCGGTCGCAAACACTCTCCAGCGTGTTCGTTGGCCTTGCTGTCAGCCTGATATACGTCTCGGCACTGTTCATGGTGCTCACAGAACTCTCGGTCCCCATCGGACCCGTTCTCGGTGGATTCGGAATCGCCGGGATCGCGGTCGGCTTCGGTGCCCAGTACCTTGTGCGTGACCTGATCGCGGGGGTTTTCATACTTGCCGAAAACCAGTACAGGACCGGTGACGTGGTCACAATCGCAGGTATTTCGGGGCTGGTCGAATCGATTAACCTCCGCCGGACGGTGCTCCGGGACCTCGATGGTCAGGTGCACGTGATTCCGAACGGTGAGATAACCGTTGCATCGAACAAGACCAAGTACTGGTCAAGGGTGAACCTCGATGTCGGCGTCGCCTACAAGGAGGATGTCGACCGCGTGATCGAAGTGCTGAACGATATCGGTGATGAAATCGCAGCCGACCCCTACTACGGCCTCATGCTGATAACTCCGCCACAGGTGCTGCGATTGAATTCGCTGGACGATTCGGCGGTAACGTTCAAGATGCTGGGCGATTGCAAGGCGATGAAGCAATGGGAATTAATGGGCGAGATGCGCAGGCGCATCAAAATACGGTTCGATGCCGAGGGCATCGAGATTCCGTTCCCCCACCAGACCGTTTACTGGGGCGAAGCGCAAGTTCCACTCCAGTGGGATGCCGCTCGGATGGCCGGATATGGGAAGGCAGCTGAGCCGGTTGCGGACAGGGCCGCACCAACAGCTGCGGAAAGGCTGGCGGAGCGGGTGTCAAAAGCCCCTGCCGGGCGCGAACCAGCTTTCGCCGGTGTGGGCGGTACTCCAGGCCCTGTTGCTCCAGGGTTGGAAACCGACGTTCCGTTGACTCCTGCGAGGCGTGAAGAATTACTGGCGGCAATGGCCATCGCGACCAGTGTGAGGCTCGGTGACGCAGATTCCGATATCCGAACTCGAACCCAACTGATAGATTCACTTGATAGCGAGTAAAAATCTGTGGGCGTGCGGGAACGTTGTCGTGCGCTCAAGGTCGTCTCCTCTCGCGGCGAGTGAGGGGGTCGGGGTGTGGGGCAAACTCATCGAACGCGATAGGTGTTGGTGCCGAAAGGTGTAGCCGCCCTCTTACACCTGCCTTTTTCTTTGACAGGCAAATTGAGCGTTATCTAGAATCAATTGTTCGATTCAGCCCCACCGTCAGATTGGCGAACAGTTCGGAGAAATATGAGCCCGGGTCCTCCAGTGTCAGTACCGAAAACAGCAGACGAACTGCGAGAGGCGTTCCTTTCGTACTTTGAGGAACGCGACCATCTCCGCATGCCGTCTTCGTCGCTGATTCCAGCCGCCGACCCGACGCTGTTGCTCATCAACTCTGGCATGGCTCAGTTCAAGCCCTATTTTTCAGGCGAAAAAGAACCGCCTCACCCAAGGGCCGTTACTTCGCAAAAATGCTTCAGAACGACCGATATCGAAGAGGTGGGCGACGACACCCACCTGACGATGTTCGAGATGCTGGGCAATTTCAGCTTCGGAGATTATTTTAAAAAAGAAGCCTGCGAATGGGCGCTCGACCTGATGACGAACCGCCTGGGGCTCGATCCCGAGCGCCTGTACTACACCATCTACACAACCGACGACGAGGCCGAGCGAATATGGCTGGACCTGGGGATCCCGCCGGAGCGAATTTACAGGTTTGGCGACGAAGAAAACTGGTGGGGCCCGGCGGGCAACGAGGGTGTATGTGGACCCAGTTCCGAAATTAGCTACTACCGCGGCTCGCTCGACGACGTTCCGGCAGCAGACGACCCGGTGCGCGACGGGCAGTGGGGCCCGAACTACCACGACGATTTCGTCGAGTTGTACAACCTGGTGTTCACCCAGTACTACCGCGACCTCGACGGCAACGACACCGTACTGCCCGCCAAAAACATCGATACCGGGATGGGTTTCGAGCGCATGCTGGCAGTGCTGCAGGGTGCCCCGAATGTCTATGAGACTGACCTCTTTCAGCCGATCATCGCCAGAGTCGAGCAACTCGCCGGCAAGGAGTGGGGACTCGACGCAACTGTCGACCGCGCGATCCGCGTTGTCGCCGAGCACGCAAGGTCCGCATCGTTCCTGATCGGCGACGGCGTCATCCCCGGCAACTCGGGGCGGGGCTACGTCCTCAGGCGACTGATCCGGCGCGGAATGTTGTTCGGCCGGGAGCTGGGCATGGAGACCCCGATGCTATCGGCGGTCGCCAGGACCGTGGCCGACCACATGGGCCATGTTTACCCGGAACTCACCGACAACCACGATTTCATCAAGGACGTCCTCGAACAGGAAGAAAACAGCTTCTCAAGAACGCTCGAGTTCGGCGCTTCGGTGCTGGCGGGGATGATCGAGTTTCGGGAGTCAGATGCCGGCACAGTCGAAAACCTCAAAGCCGGAAAGACACTGAAAACGCCGTCGGGCGACGACGCTCACTCGGTTGGGGTGCGGTTGGCAATCGCCGAGATTGAGCGCCTCGTCGCCTCGGGAGATACCCGGGCAACGAAGGCGTGGAACAATCGTATCTCCGGAGCCGAAGCGTTCGTCCTCTACGACACTTACGGTTATCCAATCGAGGTCACTGAAGAAGTGGCGAGCGGCGCTGAACTGTGCGTAGATCACGATGGGTTCGCTTCTGAAATGGAAGCCCAGCGTGAACGCGGCCGGGCCGCAGGCGGGTTCGGCGGGGACAAAGACTCGACGCGGGTGTACGAAAAACTCGGCCTCGGAGACACACCGTTTACAGGCTATGAGACCCTCACAACAAACACCGCGATTGCAGCGATCGTCGTTGGCGACGAATCTGTTGAATCTGCCAGCGAAGGCGATGAAGTAGCGCTGGTCCTCAGCGAAACTCCGTTTTATGCGGCACGGGGCGGCCAGGTCGGCGACACCGGGTTGATTACAGGCGATGGCTTCGAGGTCGAAATAACCGATACGAAATCGCCATACGGCCACATAAACGTCCACTTCGGCAAGGTCAGCACGGGCACGTTGAACCGAGGAGCAGCCGTAACGGCCACAGTGGACGGAGACAGGCGCGAACGCATCCGACGCAATCACACTGCCACACATCTTGTACACGCCGCCCTGCGTGAGATCGTCGGCACCCACGTGCGGCAGGCTGGTTCCGTTGTCGATGCCGACCGGCTCCGGTTCGATTTCACCAATATGCAGGCCCTTACGAAAGACCAGATTCGGGCAGTGCAGGACCGGGTCAACGAGAAAATCAGGCTCAACCGGCCGGTCACCGTGCACTGGACGACCTACGGCGAAGCGGTCGAGGAGGGCGCACTCGCTTTCTTCGGCGATACCTACGACAACGAGGTCCGGACTATCCAGATTGACGCTCCCTGGAGCTACGAACTCTGCGGGGGGACCCACATGGACCAGACCGGTGGCATCGGCGCTTTCGTGATCGTTTCTGAAACAGGGATCGGTTCTGGCATGCGGCGCATGGAAGCGATAACCGGACTCGCCGCCGAGCAGGCGATTTTCGAACGGTTCGGTGCCCTTGATGAGGTCGCCTCCCGGTTCCGGATCCCCGTATCGGACGTCACCGGCCGCGTTGATGCACTCGCCAAAGACCTGGACCAGGCCCGCAAGAAGGTTGCGCAACTTGAAGAACAGCTGCTTCAAGCCAGCGTTGGTGGGGGTTCGCGGGGCCCTGGCAATTCGGTGCAGGGTTTCGATATCGAAGCGAACGGCACAACCGTCCACGTCGAAGTCAGCGAGGTTCCGGCCTCGAATGTTGGCGCCCTCAGAAAGACGGGCGACCACCTGAAGAAACAGATCGGCGAGGGCGTGATCGTCCTTGGTAGCGTGATAGACGGTCGACCGATGATGGTTGTAATGGCGACTGACGATACGGTCACAGCTGGAATTCACGCGGGAAATATCGCGAAGGCGCTGGCCGGCAAGATGGGCGGGGGCGGCGGCGGGAGTGCAACGGTCGCGCAGGCCGGCGGCAAGAACGCCGATCAACTGCCAGCTGCCCTCGGTTCAGCTGAAGAGATTATCCGCGCCTCGCTTGAGAACGGATCAGACAGCTAGCAATAGCTTCGTCGGGAAGAAATTGTCAGAACAAAAATTGGCAGGCCGCATGCTCGGGGTCGATTATGGCGAGGTCCGGATAGGTCTTGCCATCAGCGACCCGACCGGAACCATCGCAACCCCCATCGCGGCGATCGAAGCCACCGGACCTGGCGATCCTGAAAGCGTGGCCGGCATCGCTGCCGAGCGGGAAGCACGGGCCATAGTCGTCGGACTCCCCCTGTCGCTCGACGGTACCCACGGCCCGGCAGCCCGCAAGGTAAACGCGTTCTGTACCCGTCTCCGCAAGATAACCGATCTGCCCGTTGTCACCTGGGACGAACGCATGACGACCGTCGAGGCACAGTCGCTGCTGCGTGCGGCCGGCCGTTCGCCGTCGAAAGCCCGCGGCGCAGAGCGGGGCCAGATAGACTCAGCTTCCGCGGCAATTATCTTGTCCGCCTATATGCAATCGCTCAGCGGGCGTTATAGTCAGTCCGACCATCCATCGGTGAGCGATAATTGATCTCAGACATTTTTTGCGCTGGCGATGGTACGTGTGGCCCAGGATCAACCTGACCGCGCCTGACCTGAGCAGCACTCAACGGAGAACCATGAGCAGCAATATCGGGGTGATGGGCCACCCAATCGGGCACACAAAATCACCGGTGTTCCAGCAGGCCGGGCTCGACGAGCTCGGGATCAACGAGACGTTTGAGGCGTGGGACGTTACGCCCGATGAACTCGAAGAGAAAGTCGCAACTTTCAGGGCCAGGGATTTTCTCGCAGCCTGCGTAACCCTGCCGCACAAACAGGCGGTAATCCCGCTCGTCGATGAGCTAACCGAGGCAGCGGAGGCCGTTGGCGCGGTCAACTGGATATTCAATCGCGACGGAAAACTCGTCGGGCACAACACCGACAGCTCCGGTTTTTTGCGAGCACTCGGGGAAAAAGCGGGTTTCGACCCTAAAGGCGTCGATGCGGTTGTGTTCGGTGCCGGCGGAGCAGCCCGCGCCATCGTCTATGCGCTGAAACTCGCCGGAGTGGCACGCCTCACAATTGCCAACAGGACGGTCAGCAAAGCCGAGGCGCTGGCATCTGATTTCTCGGAAGGCAAGTTCAAGCCAGACGCAATCGGGCTGGGCCGCGATGAACTTGCGAACTGTGCACCCTATGCCACGCTGCTGGTCAATGCCACATCGCTTGGAATGGCAGGTGGTCCGGCAGAAATGGCAACCCCGATTCTGGCGGACATGATTTCGGCGGATGCGATGGGATATGACGCCGTTTATGCGCCCCCGATGACGAAATTCCTGCGCGAGGTGGAAAACGCCGGGGGCACGGGCGCCGGGGGAATGACGATGCTGGTCTACCAGGGTATCGAGGGCTTTGAGATGGCCACAGGCCAGACTGCACCGGTCGATACGATGTTCGCAGCGATCGAAAAGGCGCTCAAATCAGGTTAACTTCCTTTCCGCCCCTCGCGGCCAGTTCCCTGCAACTGCCTATAATCGAAGCCCGGTTGCAGCCGGATATCCGGTTGTCCGCTGCCAGAATGGCCAACTAACCCGGTTCCCAGTGGCCCGGAAAATAACGTGAAAAACGAAAAGCAAGACGAATGACAACATTTCGCTACCTGACGGCGGGAGAATCGCACGGCCCCGGCCTCACCGTGATCGTCGAAGGCATTCCGGCCGGACTCGAGTTGACCGAGGAGTACATCGAAAAGCAGATGGCCCGGCGTCAGAAAGGCTACGGGTCGGGCGGTCGCATGAAGATCGAAAAAGACCGTGCCGACATCCGCTCGGGGGTAAGACACGGAATAACCCTCGGCTCGCCGATTGCGCTGTGGATAGAAAACCTCGACTTCGCCAACTGGACCGAGGCCATGTCGATCGCTCCCGTAGGAGAAGAGGTCGACAAGAAGGTCCACACTAAGGTCGTGCCGGGACACGCCGATTTTCCCGGCGCGCTGAAGTACGTTCAGCACGATTTGCGCAACGTCCTTGAGCGGGCAAGTGCAAGAGAGACCGCGGCCCGAGTCGCAGCGGCGTCGCTCGCCCGCAGGCTGCTTGAGGAGTTCGGGATATCGATCCACTCTCGAACCGTCGCCACTGGCGCCGAAGAGGGACGGACGATCGCCATCGAAGACGTGGATTGGGACGTTGTCGAGGCTTCCGATGTTCGCGCCTCAGACCCCGATGCCGACGCCCGCTTCAAAGCCGCTATCGACAGGGCGAAAGAAGACCGTACGACCGTTGGCGGGGTGTTCGAGGTCGTGGCGTTCGGCGCACCCGTCGGCCTCGGCAGCCACGTTCAGTGGGACCGCAAGCTGGACGCCCGCCTCGCAAGGGCCATGATGAGCATCAACGCAGTAAAGGGCGTCGAGATCGGCACCGGATTTGCAAACACACGCCGACCGGGCAGGGAAGTGCAGGACGTGATCGTCCCGGACCCGTCCGACCCGCGGCGGTTCCGGCAGACATCTAACCATGCCGGTGGAATTGAAGGCGGCATGTCGAACGGCCAGCCGATAATCACAAACGTAGCGATCAAGCCAATTGCCACGATGACGAAGCCCCTGCCATCAGTGGACATAAATACCGGTGAGGTCGTCGAGGCAGCCTACAACCGCAGCGACATTTGCCAGGTCGCGCGGGCATGTCCGATCGGCGAGGCGATGATGGCGCTGGTGCTTGTCGAAGCAATGCTGGAAAAGTTCGGTGGCGATTCGCTTGGCGAAATGAGCCGCAACTACACCGGATACATTGAATCACACCAGGAATTCGGCAGGGGATAATACCGGCACTCCTGGACGCTCCAGTCCCCCAGGCAGAACGCAAACTATGGGATCAAAGCCGAATATCTACCTGATCGGCCTTTCCGGCACCGGAAAGACCCGCTCTGGCAGACGTCTCGCCGAAATGCTCAAGTGGCCGTTCGTTGAAATGGACGGCATCATAGAAGACCGCGCTGGAAAATCGATTGCCCGAATTTTCGATGAAAATGGCGAGGAGCATTTCCGTAACATGGAATCGAAAATACTGGTCGAGGTCGCAGAACGCGGTGGGCGCGTCGTTTCGACAGGCGGCGGTGTGCCGGTCCGGGCCGACAACCGGACGACAATGAAACTATCGGGGATGGTGGTCCGTTTGAGCGCGAGCCCCGAGGAGATCCACAGGCGATTGGCCAGTTCGGCAGCCCTGAGAGGGCGTTCTGCCAGGCCGCTGCTGGGTAGTGACACCACTATCGAGACGCTTCGGGCGATGCTGGACGAGCGCGAAGAGATGTATGCGACGGCCGATGTGACGATCGATACCGAGAAAAAATCGCACGATCAGGTAGCGGAACTGATCGTGAGGGCGTGGCAGGCTAACGAGGCGGCGGCGGGTGACTGACCAGACGCAAAACCCGAATCTCGCCACTATCGTCCACACGAGCCAGGGTAGCTACCCGGTGATTGTCGGTCGCGATGTGATTGACGAACTTGGCCTGGAGCTTCAGAAAACCGGGCAGCAGGGCAGGGCTTTTATCGTGGCCGACGAAGTGCTGTTCTCCGGCCCGATCCGCAGGGCACAGGAAGCACTTGAGCGAGGCGGTTACGAAACACACGTCCTCGCCCTGGAAATTGGCGAATCCAACAAAAACCTTGCGACCCTGGAAATTGTCTTTTCCTGGCTTGCGGACCGACGCGCCGAACGGGGCGATGTGGTGGTCGCCATGGGTGGTGGCGTCACCGGCGACCTGGTTGGCTTTGTCGCCGCAACTTGGCTCAGGGGAGTCAGTGTCGTACAGGTGCCGACAAGTCTGACGGCAATGGTGGATTCGTCAATTGGCGGCAAGACCGGAGTGAACCTTCCTCAGGGGAAAAACCTGCTTGGAGCGTTCCACCAACCGAAGCTGGTACTGCAGGATGTCACCCACCTCGAGACGCTCCCCCCGCGAGAGATGGCAGCTGGCTGGGCCGAGGCCGTGAAGCACGGTTTGATTCTTGACGAAAATTTGCTTGAGACTTTCGAACGACTCGCTCCGCAAATGGTCGCACTTGAAGGCGACGCGCCCGTTGAGGCGATTCGGCGGAGTGTGGCGATCAAGGGCGATATCGTTTCGGCAGACGAGTTTGAGACCGGCGACCGGCGGATCTTGCTGAACTACGGCCACACGATTGGCCATGCGATCGAGGCAGTTTCGGGTTACGGACAGTACCTGCACGGCGAAGCGGTCGCCATCGGGATGATGGCCGCAGCCGGTATCGCGTCCCGACTCGGCATGATCGACAGCGAGCTCGTTGCGCGACAGCGCCGTGTCCTCGAAAGCTACAGCCTGCCAATACAGGCGGAAAACCTGGACGCAGAAGCGATCATCAACGCGACGAAAAGCGACAAGAAATCACGCGGCGGGACTATCCGTTGGGTGCTGCTTGAAGGCCCCGGCCAGGCTACGACGCGCCGTGACGTTCCGGACGACGTAGTCCTCGAGGCCGTTCAGGCCGTGCTGGCTTAGCCAACGTCCCCTCTCCCCCCAAGCGAGAGGGTTGGGGTGTGGGTGAAACCTGCAAAGTGAATCAACCGGCAGAGCCGCACTTGCGCGTTCGGCAAATAACGGAACAATGTTCAAGCCACCATCGCGCCCGGAGGGCATTCGCCTCCCTGCCCGGGAGGGAGGACATCGTAAACTCCCGCAGGAGCTAACCCCGGCCACCGGCCACCGCGGGAACGATGCTCAACTCGTCCTTTTCCCCAACCTTGCTGTTCAGACCGTCGATGTAACGAACGTCTTCGCCATTGAGGTAAATGTTTACAAAGTGCCGCAGGTCGCCAGTCTCATCGATCAGCCTCTCACGAATCCCCGGATACGCCGATTCCAGTGATTCGACGATCGCACCAACCGTCGCGCCATCCGCTTTGACACTCGTTTCACCGTTCGTCAGTTTCCTGAGCGGTGTGGGGATTTTTACTGTCGCTGACATCAGGTTTCCTGTTTCTAGTATTGACCGTAGCAAGGCCCGTGAGCGGGCAAAATGGCCCGGCAAAAAGTTCCTACAGATATGTTAGACGTATATTGCGCAGTTGCGGTGCGCAGGCCCAACGCAACCGCGCCGTGCTCCGGTCGCTATCCAACGAGAATATCGCCATCGAGAGGGCTTATATCGACTCCCAGTTCGGCCACCCAGGCAAGGCCGCGATCGATCTCATCCAACGAACCTTCCAGTTCGAGAATCACCCATCCGGTGTCCTGCCCGACTTCCGCACGGCGAACGTTCGTGGCGATATCGAACTTTTTTCCAAGCTCGTATATCACGGGTCGCTGAATTAGATCGGCCTTGAATGTAAATGTGACTCTTCTCAGTGGCATTAGCTGACAGCTGCTCCGGTTACGATTTCGTCAAATGATCGCACAGTCGGGTCGATCGTCTTTGTCTCGATAGAATCGGCGATGGCTTCGAGGGTCTTCAGACCGGTGCCCGTGATCAAAGCCACGGTTTCTTCATCCGGCCCGATAACGCCCTCGCGAGCCAGGCTGCGGAGTGCTGAAATCACAACGCCGCCGGCAGTTTCGGTGAAGATCCCTTCGGTCTCTGCCAGCAATTGCATTCCCTCCGCAACCTCCGATTCGGGGACTATCGTCGCAGAACCGCCAGTCTTGTTGGCGATTCCGACCGAGTAGAAGCCATCCGCCGGACTTCCGATAGCCAGCGATTTGGCGATTGTGTCTGGAATCACCGGCTTTGGGTGCGTCTGACCATCGATGAACGCCGTCGCTACCGGTGAACAACCGAACGGCTGTGCGATGTGCATTTTCGTATCGGCGCCATCGATTATCCCCAGTCGAGCGAACTCGTTGAGGCCCTTGTGCACTTTGGTGAAAAGAGAACCTGACGCAACCGGCACGATGATGTGTTCTGGAGCGCGCCACCCCAGTTGCTCTGCAATCTCGAAGCTCAGCGATTTGCTGCCTTCCGAGTAGTACGGGCGCATGTTGATATTCACGAAAGCCCAGCGCCGGTCGTCGCCAAGCTCCGAACACAACCTGTTCACATCGTCGTAATTGCCGTTTACAAGTACGACCGAACCGAAAATGGCCGCTCCCAGAATCTTGGCACGCTCAAGGTCAGCCGGCAGGAAAACTATCGTCTTCAAGCCAGCCTTCGCACCGTGTGCCGCCGTCGCACCCGCAAGGTTTCCGGTTGAAGCGCACGCTATGGTGTCAAACTTAAATTCAAGGGCTTTGGTCGCCGCAACCGACACCACGCGGTCCTTGAACGAATGGGTCGGATTGGCCGCATCGTTCTTTATCCACAGGTTGTTCAGGCCCAGCTCCTTGCCGAGGTTGTCGGCCTTGAGCAGCGGGGTCATCCCGGCGCCGATATCGACGGCGTTCTCACGGCCGACGGGCAGCAACTGGTCGTACCGCCATATCGTCAGCGGCCCGTCCTGTATCGATTCTCGGCTCATATTTTTTTCCGCGGCGTCGTAGTCGTATGCGACTTCGAGCGGACCGAAGCAAAAATCACAAACGTAGATTGGTTCAAGGGGATAGTCGCGACCGCACTCTTTGCAGCGCAGGGACTGGACGTTTGGCAATGTCTTGGCTGGACCTCTTATCGGAAAGAGTTGCAAACATCACTTCCGGCAGTCCAGCCGGGAGTGACAGCAGCAGCTCATGATCCGAAGCTCGCTGATTCACCGACTACCTGTAACTCCCAATCACACACGGAATCCGGGAGATCACAGGAAGTAGAACTGCCTCTAATAGTAGGGATGAGATTCCACAGCGTCAATTCGCCATTCCCTGCCGCAAAATAATTGGCAAGTTACGGTGCAACTGCAATCAATATCGCACCCGCGCCGATCGCTGCGGCGCCGATAGCGCGGTAAAACGTTACCGATTCCCTCAGGATCAGCCAGGCCATCACCACGCCAAACACGATGCCAAGCTCCCTGAACGGCCCAACATAGCTAACTGGCGAAAGCCTGAACGCGTTCAGCACCAGTGCATACGCGGCGAACTGCAACGCTCCGGCGACCAGTCCGATCTTCCAATGATTTCGGATTTCACCTGTGAAATCCCGGCGGGCGTGTTTTCGGTAGATCAACAGCAATACGCCAAGTGAACCGCCCAGCGTCATCATGAACATGTAAAGAATCGGTTCGACATGCTCGACGCCGCGCTTATCGAACACCGAGTAAACGGCAATCAATATGCCCGTCGACAGCGCATACACCACGCCCCTATCCGCCAGCAGCGACCGCGGTCGCAGGCCGATTTTCAGCCCGCCACCCGATGACAATCTCTTGAGCGACGATCCAACTACGACGACTCCGACGAATATCACCGCAATTCCGATTGCACCTGGTGTCGACACCGATTCCGCCAGCAGAGCCACGCCCGCGATCGGTATAAGAACGAGCCCCAGTCCGCGGGCGATCGGGTACACAAGTGACAGGTCGCCATATTTGTACGCACGACCGAGCGTGATGAAATAGGCGATGTGCAGGGCGACGGTACCGGCAATGAACAACCAGCCGGTGCGGTCGGGTGGATTGGTGAAAAGCAGGAAAACTGCAAATGGGGATGCGAGGAGCGCCCCCATGCTCAACATCAGCCAGTTGGTGAGTTCAGGCGTCCTTGAACGCCTGAGTATCATGTTCCAGCTTGCGTGAGCGAGCGCAGAAACTAGAACGAGGACGACCGCGAGACCGGTCATACATTGAACCCCGGTGGACTAGCGCTTTTTTTGTTCCCGGTCCGCCGCCAGCGCCCAGTCGACCCGCAGTTCAACGTCGCCGTCGGCCCAGGGTTTGGTGATGTATTCGACCGCTCCTAGCGAACGCGCCATCGCCATGTCTTCCGGCCGGCCCTTAGCGGTAACCATGATTACCGGGATTGGACTCGTGCGCGTGTCGGCCTTGAGCGTGGCCAGGGCATCGAAGCCGTTTACGCGCGGCATCGCCACATCGAGTAGAACGAGATCGGGTTTCTGTTCGATGGCCAGGTCAAATACCTGATCGCCATCTTCGGCTTCGACAATTTCATGACCGGCATCCTCGAGGATAGTTGCCAGCGCGAGCCGTACATCGGTGCTGTCGTCAACGATCAGTATTCGAGCCAATTACCTCGCTACCTCCACAGAGTTCCGCACGATAATCCACTGCCACTCGCGGCTCATATCATGGCGCATGACTCATATTTCCACAAGTCGCGCCTGCCTGCATTACGGGTGTGTGTTAAATCGGAATAGTCCGAGTTATAAAATGTAACGGTTCCCGGTGTATTCGTGCTCGCGCTATTCCCCAGTTCCCGTGGAGGTTTTCATTGCACTATCAGGACGAACGCACCTATGGCTGCAGAATCTCCGACTCCTGGACCTACCGGGGTTTGAAGACAGTCGTTCTGGAAAACGAGCTACTGCGTGTCTCCCTGATCGCAGACAAAGGTGCCGATGTTTTTGAGTTGTCGCATAAAAAGACCGATACGGAATTCATGTGGCGAACACCCTGGTCTGTCAGGAACGTCGGGCTCTGGACACCCTCGACGGGCGATGGCGATAACATCTGGCACGACACCTACATCGGCGGCTGGCAAACCATCGCGCCGACCGGCGGCCCACCGCAAAAATACGCGAATGCCGATATCGGACAACATACCGAGGCAACCCTGATGCCGTGGGATGCCGTTATCGTCGAGGACACACCCGAACGTGTGAGTGCGAAATTCAGTGTCAGGACGGTCAGGACCCCGTTCTGGATAGAGAAGGTGGTGACGCTCGAAGCCAACAGCCCTGTGCTCACGGTTACCGACACCCTCACAAACGAGGCCGAAGAACAGTCGGAAGCCCAGTGGGGACAGCACGTTGCACTTGGAGATCCGTTTCTTACACCGAACTGCCGCCTCGACATGGCACAGGGTGATTTCTTCGTACCCGGGGGCGGGGATTCGACCCGGCTGCAGGCAAATCAGTCTGGCTCATGGCCGATTGCCGTAGGGATTGAGGGCGGCGACGTCGACCTCTCCACGTTCCCGCCTAAATCGGACCGCGTTCAAGATTTCGCTGCGTTCAAGAACCAGAAAGAAGGCTGGTACGCAGTTACGAACCCTGATCGTGGTGTCGGAATCGGCCTCACGTATCCAGTCGAAACGTTCAAATACCTGTGGTACTGGCAGGTCTTCGGGGGAGGGATGGGGTACCCCTGGTATGGCAGGACTTACAACATCGGGGTCGAGCCATTCACGAGTCTCCCAAATGGCATGCCAGAGCCCGGTTCCGATCAGGGTACGTCGATGATATTCGCACCCGGCGAAACTAAATCGGCCACGGTGCGCGCGGTAGTTTATGAGAGCACAACGGGCGTCAAACACATCACCCCCGAGGGCGAAGTAACGGTGCGATAGGACATCGTCCAATCTGCCTCGTTCGGGCGTGCGCCGCTGAGCGTCCTGCGCGACTTGCTCACGCCAGCCATCTGGCAAGTCGTCCGACGACGCCAGGAGCAATAACGCTATGCCTCAGCCAGCACGCCCTCATCCACCTGGTGCGCCCGAATCCAATCCCAGTCAAGCGGAACGCCGATTCCCGGCCCGTCGGGTGCGTACACATTGCCCTCGCTGTCGATTCCGTCGAGGTCGTCGTTATAGCCCAGGTACAGCGGCGGTTTCGTCGTCTTGACCTTCGGATGCACGAGGCCCAGCTCGAAGAAGTTGGTGTTGCGGATCGAAGACATTATGTGCCGGTGGACCGGGCCGGGGCCGTGCAGTTCCACGTCGAGCCCGAACCCTTCCGAAGCATGGGCGATCTTCATCGCACCGGTCACCCCACCGTCCTCGTGCGCTCCAGCCCGTACGTAGTCGGTAGCATCGGCGACGATAAAGTCGACATGCTGTTCAAGAAGTCGAATGTGCTCCGTCTGCAGCATCGGCGTCTTGACCATTTGCCGCAGCTTGCGGTGGGCGAACTGCGAAACACCGCCGTCCTGGTAGGGGTCCTCCCACCAGAAGAAGCCAGCTTCGTCGCACGCTCGGCCCAGTTTCAGCGCGTCGCCGAAGTTCTTCACCTCGCAGGCAGGGTCGATCAGAAGGTCCATCCGCCCCTCGAACTGCCTGCCAAGCAGCAGGACATTGTCGATCTCACGCCGAATGTTGCTGCGGGCGAGTCCCCACCCGTGGACTTTGAATGACCGGTAGCCCATTTCATAGCACTGTTCGGCAAAATCGGCGAAATCCCGCGGCGTGCTCAGGCCGCCGTTTTCATCGCCATGCAGAGTCGACGCATACGAGGGCAGCGGCTTTTTCTCGCCGCCGAGCAGCCGGTAAAGCGGTTCGTCGTACAGCTTGCCGGCGATGTCCCACAGGCAGATGTCGATCAGGCCAACCCCGAGCATCGCCCCATGACGGAGCGCGCGTTTCGTGTCGTTATATATCGACTCCCGGGCAAGTGCGTCCTTGCCGATAAGGTAATCGGCGACCTGTTGGACATCAAGAAGACCAGCGCCCGCGGCGGGAAATTCACCGACGATGCCCTGGTCGGTGTGGATTTGCAGGATCGCGCCACCCTGTTTCAGCTTCGATCCGGCCTCGTAAACCATGTTGAAGGTGTTGTAGTCCTTGCCGACGTTTTCGAGCTCGTGTTCGAATCTGGTAACCGAAACTTTCGTGATCTTTGGACTGGCTTGCATTTCCGGCTCCCTAGTACCTGCGTGGTCAAATGGTCGAGTTGGTCGAGTTTTCGAATCAAACGCACCACCTTGCATGGCCGATTCGAATTGGTTTCGCGGCGGGATGTTAGCACTTATGGAGAGAGGAATACCTCGTCCGCCTGGCGATCGCGACATGTTGCACCACGTGTAGAATTCCGTCGAAAATCATCACGCCACGAGTTCGGTCTAAATTCCACATGCAGGCAATCGTTTACCACGACAACAAAGACATCCGTCTCGAAGATGTTCCAGAGCCAGTTCCGGGTCCCGGTGAAGTAAAGCTTCGAATTACGGGCACTTCCATCTGCGCGACCGACATCGAAGAGTGGCAGTTCGGTCCACTCTGGATCCAACACGGGTCGCCAAACCCCCTGACTGGCAAACAGACCCCGCTGGTGATCGGTCACGAGACTTCAGGGCGTGTCGCTGAATTGGGAGACGGCGTCGACAACGTATCCGTCGGCGACCGTGTCGCAGTCAACACAGTACTGATTTGCGGGACCTGCTTCTGGTGCATGAGGGGACAACAGGCCGTTTGCCCGAACATGGCCGTCGCCGGATTCATGGCGGATGGAGGACTCGCCGAATTCATGGTCTGGCCGGCCGACCACCTGGTCCCGTTGCCGGATAGCATCTCAGACGTCGAGGCACCGCTTCTTGAGCCTGCAACCGTCGCCGTCCACGGCGTTCGACGGTCGGGAGTGAAGCCGGGCGACAATGTGGCCATTATCGGCTGCGGGACCGTCGGGTTGCTCACTTTGCAGGCTTTCAAGGCAGCGGGTGCGCGCGTCATCGCTGTCGATGTTCGGGAACAGAGCCTTGATCTCGCAAAGCAACTCGGGGCCGATGAAGTCGTCAATTCGCGCAACGAACAGGCCGCTGCCACGCGCCTGCTCGAACTGACCGGGGGCATCGGGCCCGACATCGTCGTTGAGACCGCGGGCGCAAAGGAAACCCCCCGAATGGCGATCGAGTGGACGCGCCGGGGCGGGACCGCTTTGCTGATCGGAATTTACTCGACGAAACCTGAGATAGATTTCAACAGCATCGTCGGTACGGAGAAAACGGTGATCGGATCGGTGGCGACTTCTCCGGGCGATCTGGAAATCGCGGTTGACCTGGTTGCCCGGGGCAAGATCAACGTGAAGCCGCTTATCTCAGAGGTAGTGCCCCTGAGCCGCGCCATTGAGGATGGTTTCAACCGGATGCTCGACCCCAATAAAGAAGTGTTCCGAATCGTAATTCAGCCCGGTTCCTAGATACGCCAGAACGGAAGGCAGCAAGAGATGCACTACCAGGACGAACGAACCAGCGGGTGTCGCGTTTCCGATGCGTGGACCTACCGCGGCCTGAAAACGGTGATCCTCGAAAACGAGCTCGTCCGCATTACGGTCCTTGCCGATAAAGGTGCCGATATCTCCAGTTTTGTTCACAAACCCACCGATACCGAATTTTTGTGGCGCACACCATGGGGAGTCCGAGACCCCCGTTACACCGTCCCATCGACCGGCGATTCGACCTCGATATGGATGGATTATTACGAGGGTGGCTGGCAGACAGTCGTGCCACACGGTGGCTATTCGGACAGTGTTTACGGTGCCGATTTCGGCATTCATGGCGATATGAACACGATTCCGTGGGATGCCGTAATCGTTGAAGACACGCCGGGGCGGATCAGCGTCAGGTTCAGCGCAAAAAGCGTGCGCATGCCGATGGCCGTCTCGAAAACTCTTTCGCTGGTTTCCGGCTCGCCAATGCTGAAAGTCGAAGAATCGGTAACCAACGAAGGCGAGGAAGATCTCGACATCGTCTGGCTCGAGCACATCGCCCTCGGGCCGCCTGTGCTGTCCGACAAAGCAAGGCTCTACCTGCCTGAATGTCGGGTGTTGAGCCACCCCGAAAGCATCGACCCTAACTCCAAGCTTGAACCCGGATATGAAGGCGACTGGCCTAATGTAAACGCCAAAGACGGCTCGGTCATCGACTTTACACACATCCCGCCAAAAGAAGACCGCTCGCTTGATATGGCGTACATGACGGGGATGTCTGAAGGCTGGTATGCGTTGCTGAACGAGGAATTGGGCCTCGGCTGGGCCGTCAGCTATCCTGCCGACGTTTTCAAATACCTCTGGTACTGGCGAAACTACGGCGGCGGTTACGGCTATCCCTGGTACGGCAGGTGCTACAACGCAGGGCTTGAACCATGTACCAGTTTCGGAAACGGCGGAATAGTACAGGCGCAGGAAAACGGAACCGCCTTCAACATCAAGGCCGGACAATCGGTGTCAGTAACTATCAACGCCGGGCCGTTCACCGGGTCGGGAACGGTTACTCACGTCGATACTGAAGGCAAGGTCACCATCAAGTAATTTTCTGATCGAGCAAGTAACACAACTCAACACAATCATCACAACAAACATATAAGGATTAAAAATTGCGAAAACGAATGTTTGGGAATTCCGGGCTTGAGACATCTGTAATCGGCTTTGGCGGCTGGCCAATGGGCCGGGGAATGTACGGAGATTTTGACGACGACGAGGCGATTGCTGCCGCCCGAACGTCGTTTGGCAACGGGATAACGCTATTCGACACCGCGGCCGTCTACGGCTGGGGCTACGGCGAAACCCTCATGGGAAAGGCGCTCAAGGGCATTCGGAAAGACGTCATTCTCGTGACCAAGGGCGCTCGTGAATGGGTGCGGGACAACCCCGACCGCCGCTCGGCAACCGTTTCCGATTCCGACCCGGTGCGCCTGCGGGCCACGATTGACGAGAGCCTGCAGCGACTTCAGACCGATTACATCGACCTGTTCCTGATCCACTGGCCTGACAAGGACCGTCCGTTCTCGGAGCCGATGGAGGTGCTTGAAGAGGCTAAAAAAGCAGGCAAAATCCGCCATTCAGGGGTTTCGAACTTCTCGGTCGACATGATGGCCGAGTGCCGTGAGACGAGCCCGATTGTCACAAACCAGATCGGCTACCACATCTTCGACCGCCGCCCTGAAGCCGAAGTTATGCCATTCGTCAGGGAAAACAGCATGGGCATCATGGCCTATGGATCGCTGTCGCACGGCCTGCTGACGGGTACCTGGAACGCCGACAAGAAGTTCGGCGACGATGACTGGCGCCGTGCCGGTGCCAACTTCGGCATCAGCTCGTGGGGGCCGGATAACCTGGCTGCGAACGTTGCGGTAGTCGAGAAGCTAAAGGTGATTGCTGCCGATCACGGCAAGACCATCCCGCAACTGGCGATCGCTTGGGTGCTGGCAAACGACAGTATCACTGTTGCGCTGGCTGGCTCTGTCACGCCCGCCGAGGCGACCGATAATCTTGGCGGCGACTGGGAGATGTCAGACGAGATCAAGAAGGAAATCGACGATCTCGTATTGAGCGAAGGCTCGGGCGTGGGAACCCCCGGGATGGCGATCGCGACGTAGCTTGCATCTGAAATCCCACATTCACCGCCCTCACGAAAGCCGAGCATACACATGATTATCGACACTCACTGCCACGCAGGCCGCAACTGGTTCCAGCCCATCGAAACCCTGGAGTTCGAGATGGACCAGGCAGGCGTCGATGCTGCAGTCCTCATACAGCACGGCGGAACCTACGACAATGACTACCTGTTCGCAGAGGCCGCAAAACGCGCCGGTCGCTTCAAGGTTGTCGTGATGATAGATCCCGAGGACCCCGACCCGCTCGGCAAGCTCGAACAGCTGGCAGGGCAGGGTGCAGCGGGTGTGCGGATTGCGCCCGATGGGCAGTTCACAGCCTTATCCGATGTCACAGACATCTGGCGGGAGGCCGGCGAGCTTGGGCTTGTGGTGAGTTCGCTGGGCGACGATAAACGATTCTCGAGCGCCGGCTTCAAGAAAATCATCGACGACTGCCCCGGCACACAGATCGTGATCGAACACCTGGCGGGTGTGGGGATAACCGATCCTCCCTACACCGACTTTGAGTCGGCACTCGAATGTGCCGGGCGCCCGAACACAACGGTCAAGGTCCCGGGTCTCGGCGAGATCACCCGCCGCCCGCCGGTCCTGCTCCCTGGCTTCAGGTTCGAGAATGTCCCTCCGCTCTTCGAGATGGCCTACGAGGCTTTCGGCGCCGACCGCATGATGTGGGGTAGCGATTTCCCGCCGAGCGCTGGCAGGGAGGGTTACGCGAACACCCTGGAGGGTGTGCGAAATCACCCGGCTTTTTCGAACGGCGACGACATCGACTGGGTGCTCGGAAAAACCGCTGCGCGTGTGTGGGGTTTCGACTAGGCTTCCCGACCGCCCGGACCTACTCGGCCCACCATGACGCGCCGACCAGTCCCGGCCCGGTATGCGCACCCATGAATGGGTGAAACTGGGTGACGAACAGTTCGTCGCAATCGAGGTTCCGGGAAGCCCAGCGCCGGAGTTCCCCGGCCCGTTCTGAAGCACCCGCGTGCATCACATTCACATGTGCAGTCTTGCCAGCAAGGTCGCCAAGCATTTCCTTCTGGATTCGTTCGATAGCCCGGCGGGTCGACCGCGGCCGTGCGATCGCACCGATTTTCCCGACCGAATATTCCATGACAGGCTTGATGTTCAGTGCGTTCGTCGCCCACAGCGCAATCCTGGGCACCCGGCCGCTCCTGTGGACGTAATAGAGGGTGTCGAGGACGGCCACCAGCCTGACTTTTCCCGCGATCACGCGGGCGATTTCTTCGATCTTCTCAACGGGTTCACCTCCGGCGGCGGCGCGGGCGGCCGCAAGCACGATTAGAGCTTCCGAACCGGCGGCAGTTTCCGAATCGAACACCCTGACCGAGGTTCCCGGTCGCTCTTTCTCTATCTCCTTCGCAGCCACAAGTGCGGAATCATAGGCAGCACTCAGCCTGGCCGATAGGCTCACGCAGAAAATGGAATTGGATTTTTCCGTAGCGGCACGGAACTGCACAAGGTACTCGGACGGCGTTGGCGCCGATGTCGTTGGCGCTTCTGACGATTCAGCCAGTTGCGAGTAGAAATCGTCAAGCTCGCCATTCGCCCCGTCAATGAATGTCTCCCCGTTTATCGTGATCTCCATGCGCGCCACATGCAGGTCGTGTTGGGCGATCAATGCAGGCGACAGGGCAGCCGCTGAATCGGTGACGACCGCGACTCTGGAATTTCGGTTACTCGCAGGCTTTCCCATAGATTCATTCACATCAGGCGATTATCGGGGTGTGGACCAAACGGTCGCAGGTAAAAAAGATTACACGGTTCCAGCAGTGGGGCATTCTTCTGAATCTCGATTAGAATTGAGTACCCGCGTCGACTCTGGATTTGCGCCTGCGCGGCCGCCGTTCAAGTACTGAATCTGTTTATCACGGAATCTGCAGAACCACGATGACCTCGCAATACGAGCCCGTTCAAAGGCTCCCGAACATGCAGGACGCCGGAGCTGGCGAGCTTGCCGCCCGCGACAACGCGATCTCGACGCTGCGCGGAATTTTCGGATTGCGGGGTTACGATCGGGCCGAAACCCCGGTGCTCGAACAGACCGAACTGTACTTGCGAAAGTCGGGCGGTGGACTGTCGTCGCGTCTATACGATTTTTCTGAACCGGGCGGATACGAAGTAAGTCTGCGACCCGAGTTCACCTCGGCGATCCTCAGGCTCGCAGCCGACCGCGGCGTCGACAACGGCACCCTGCGCCTCATGTACGACGGACCGGTCTTCAGGTACGCCGGGCAGGAAGACGAAGACGGCAGCAAGACCAGGCAGTTCACCCAGCTTGGTGCTGAATTGATCGGGCCACTATCGGCTTCTGCCGATGGCGAAATTATCGCCATGGCCATCGAGGGTCTGCTCGGCCTCGGTATCACCAACGCGAGGGTGGTTGTCGGCCACGTCGGTGTCGTCCTCGCCGCACTTTCCGAGTTCAACCTGTCCGAGCGCGCCAGGCTGTTCCTGGTCAGCAATATCGGGGAGCTGAAACTCGGGCAGATCGACTCCGTTTCGGAGAAAGCGGCCGCTCTTGGCTTCATTACGGACGTTGTGTTCGACGATGCGCAGGTTGCCGCCGACCGGGACCGGCTTTCTTCAACGATCGAACGGGTAATGGCCGAAGGAATAGGCGTGTCGCTCGGTAAAAACACCGGCTCGCGGACTCCCGATGAGATCGTCGCCCGGCTCGCACGAAAAATGTCCCAGGCCGATAACCCCGATGATTTCAAGCGGGCGCTGGAGATGCTTTCACGGTTGTCGCAGGTCCGGGGGCGGGCCGACCGGGCCCTGGACGCGGGTAGCGAAATCCTTACCTCGACTGGAATTACTTCGGATCCGGTCTCGGACTTTCGTGAAGTGCTTGATTCGGCCGAAGCCGAGGGCGTATCTGGCGATCAGATCGCGATCGATTTCGGCATCGTGCGCGGACTCGCTTACTACACCGGTATGCTGTTCGACATTTACGCTGGCGAAGCGAATGGCGACACACTCGGTGGGGGCGGCAGGTATGACGGACTCACCAGGGCGCTCGGATACGACCGGGACGTGCCGGCCCTCGGGTTTGCCTACAACCTCGACGCAATCGTTGAATCCCGCACCCGTGAGCTCGACCCGGCTCCCGATATGACCATCGTTTCACCCGCTGATTCGGGCTCGGTAGATTCGGCCGTAAAGCAGGCGCGAAAGCTTCGGGCGTCTGGCAAGCGCGCAGCAATAAGTTTCGAAAATTCAGACTCGCCGGTTGAAGGGCAAGGGGAGAGATGAGCAACCTGCGATTCGCCCTGCCATCGACCGGCGCACTTTACGACGGGACCGCTGAGTTACTTGCCGGATGCGGTCTGGCGGTCCGCCGGGCCAACACGCGCCGGTATACAGCCGACATCCCTTCGCTTCCGGGCGTGGACGTCCTGTTTCAGCGCCAGTCCGACATTACGACCGAAGTCGATGGGGGCAGCGCGGATGTCGGGATTGTTGGACTCGACCGCTATTCTGAGTCGAGACTTGAACGTGGCGACACGGTGCTGGTCCACGATGGCCTTGGCTTTGGCTCTTCCAGCCTCGTGATCGCGGTCCCTGACTCGTGGCTCGATGTGACCAGCATGGTCGACCTCGCCGATATCGCACTCGAGTTTCGGGCGAAAGGTCGCGATCTTCGCATCGCTTCAAAGTACCCGCGGCTGGTCAAGCGGTTCCTGAACGTGAACGGCGTAAACTACGTTTCGATGGTCTCGGTGTCGGGCGGCCTTGAAGCCGCACCGGTTATGGGTTACGCCGATATCATCGCCGACATCACCGCCACCGGTACAACGCTGCGGGAAAACGGCCTGCGCATACTGGTCGACGGCACAATCATCGAATCCCAGGCGGTAATCGTTGGCAACGGTCGTGCCCTGGCAAAAGATCCTGAAAAACTCGCCCTGACCCGAAAACTGCTCGAGAAAATCGAAGCCAGCCTTCGTGCGAACAGATACCAGCGGGTGACTGGTGATATCCGGGGCGAATCCGAGGATGAAGTTGCCAGGCAGGTAATGAAACGTCGCGAGCTGGCCGGCGTCGACGGCCCGACCATATCTGCAGTCCACACCGGTAACGGCAGTTCGTGGTTCACAGTGCAGGTACTGGTACAAAAAACCGACCTGGCCGAGGTCGTGAATCACTTTCGAGATCTCGGTGGCATCGGCATTGCAGCGACCGACGTTCAGTACGTTTACCGCGAGCGATGCGACTCGTACGATCAACTCATCGAAAACCTGGCGCGGTTCACGGAAGCGAGCGATTAGCAGTGAAACGCGTAGTGGGCGCCGCTGCAGGTATCGAACACTTTCGCCGCGCCCGCAATTTTCCTGCCGAGGCGGTCCTTTCCGATGGAAATGGCCTGTTTCCCGATCGGATATCTCCCGACGAGTTCGCCGCCAGGGTGATCCAGATCGTCCGCAATGAGGGCGACGCCGGCCTGCACAGGATCAACACGGCACTCGACGGTTCATCTCCGGATGTATTGGAAGTACCGCAGGCCGAAATCGACCTGGCGTTTGAGCAACTCGACCCAGCTGCAGTATCAGCCCTAGAACACGCGGCAGAGCGCGTCCAAAAGTTCCAGGGCAGGGGATTACCGAAAAGCTGGAGCGACGGGACCGGAACATTCGGCGAGAAAGTCACGCCGCTGGAATCGGTGGCAGCTTACGTCCCCGGTGGGACCGCTCCTCTGGCGTCGACGGTGATAATGACGGTTGTACCGGCCAAAGTTGCCGGTGTCGACGAGATCATTGTTGCCACTCCCTCGCCCGGCGACTCGATGCCGCACCCGGCGATCCTGGCCGGGGCAAAGATTGCCGGAGCCGATCGCGTATTCAAGCTGGGTGGCGCACAGGCGATCGCGGCGCTGGCGTACGGCACCGAATCAGTCCCGGCAGTCGATCTGATATGCGGTCCCGGCAGTGCGTGGGTGACCGCGGCCAAGAAACTGGTATACGGCGACGTCGGGATCGACGGGCTGTACGGTCCGACGGAAACACTGGTGATCGCTGACGAATCGGCAGATCCGCGTTTCACGGCGGCCGATCTTATCGCGCAGGCCGAGCACGATACCGTGGCGATGCCGATCCTCGTTGCGTTATCGGAAGCCATTGTCGAGCAAACGGAAGCGGAAATCGAACGGCAACTTGAAAAACTTCCACGCAGTGACACCGCCCGGGCGGCCTTCTCAAATCGCGGCGTCGCCGTGGTGGTCGCCAACACCGACGAGGCGATACAGGTCGCCAACGCGGCCGCTCCCGAACACATCTGCATTCTCACCGAAGACGCCGTCAGACTGGCAGAAAAAGTTCGGAGCGCAGGGGGGCTTTTCGTCGGCGAATGGTCGGCGGAAGTCATGGCCGACTATATTGCCGGACCTTCCCACGTGATGCCGACCGCCGGGACTGCACGTTTTTCGTCTGCGCTCTCGGCAAGAAACTTCGTCAGGGTAACGCCTGTCCTGACTTTCGATGACGCTACGTTTCTCGAACTCTCGAAAGACGCAGAAATCCTGGCGAAACTCGAGGGACTGCACGGTCACGCCGCGGCATCCGAATACCGGCGTCGAAAATTGGTTGGCGAATAATCGCCAGACAGTCCACACTTGCCCAACATGTCTCAAATCGAAAAACTCATGCGCCCGCACATGGTCAACTTCGCCACCTATCACGGCGTCGACCCATCCGAGGAACTTGCTCGCAAAGCCGGGATCAAGCCCGAGGATGTCATTCGCCTGAACGCGAACGAGAACCCCTACGGACCGCTCGACGAGGTATCGGCCGCCCTTTCGGGCCTGCCTCTGCACCTTTATCCAGACCCGAACCAGCGAAAGCTGCGGGCTGCGCTCAGCGAGTACACCGGGCAGCCGACCGAGCGAATAATGGCCGGTGCAGGCGGTGACGAGATCATCGACCTGCTGATGCGCCTCTTCATCGCGCCCGGCCAAAAGGTCCTCGATTGCGAGCCGACCTTCGGCATGTACTCCTTCTCGGCCCGGCTGGCTGAAGCGGAAATCGTCTCGGTCCCACGAAACAGCTCCTGGGATGTCGATATCCCGGCGATGCTGAATGCGATCGACGACTCGGCGAGAATCGTATTCCTGGCTTCACCGAACAACCCCACCGGCAACCTGTTGGCTGAGCAAGACGCCCGTGCGCTGCTCGACACCGGAGTCATCGTCTGCATTGACGAGACCTATTATGAATTCTCTAACCGGACCCTGTGCCCACTGCTCGATGAATACGAAAACCTGGTGATACTGCGGTCGTTCAGCAAATGGGCGGGTATTGCAGGGCTTCGGGTCGGCTACGCGATTGCCTCAGGCGAGCTGACAGGCCACCTGATGGACATCAAGCAGCCGTACAATATCAACGTCGCAGGCGAAGCCGCCGTTCTGGCCGCGCTGGAACACCGCGATGAGCTACTGGAGCGCGCGGCAACGCTAATCGAGCAGCGTAAGCGCCTCGAAGCGGTCATGGACGAGTTGGAAGGTGTCTCGTACTACCCGTCCGAGGGCAACTTCCTCCTGTGCCGGTTCGAGCGGCGGACTGCCGAAGAAGCCTACGTCGGGCTGGCAAAGCGTGGAATTTTCGTTCGCAGGTTCCCGCAGACCGTCCTCGAAACATCTTTGCGCATTAGCGCCGGTACCCCCGAACAGACAGACTTGCTGATCGACGCTCTCAGAAGCGTTGTTTAGCAAATACCCACGCGGTTAGGATCGAATCAAGCGCTCGGACCATTTGTGAGATCGAAGGCACAGGAATGTCAGAAAACAACCCTCGCGTAGCGACCATCGTTCGTGAGACAGGTGAAAGCAAAATTGCGGTGACCGTCAATCTCGACGGGACCGGCAAGGCAGAAATCGACACACCTATCGGCTTTCTCAAACACATGCTGAGCCAGATCGCGCGGCATGGCCTGATCGATCTAAAAGTGGAGGCCGACGGCGATCTGGAGACCGGGTCCCACCACACTGTCGAAGATACGGCTATTGTGCTTGGCAGGGCCATAGACGAAGCGCTGGGCGACCGGAAGGGCATTGTGAGGATGGCCGACCGCACATGCCCGCTCGACGAGGCCCTCACTCACGCCGTGCTCGACCTTTCAGGTCGTGGCTACGCGGTCATAAATATGGGTATCGACAACAATGTCGGTGAGTTCCCGGCCGATCTTGCGCGTCACTTTTTCGAGGCGATGGCTGTTGAGGGTCGATTCTGCCTGCACATCCGTGTGCTGGCAGGGCAGAACGAGCACCATGTCATCGAATCGGCGTTCAAGGCGTTCGCAAGGGCGCTCAGAGACGCCTCACGCATCGACGAGCGGAATCCGGATGCAGTGCCGAGCACAAAAGGCACCCTGACCGGCTGATCCGGTCGGAATTCCTGTCCCCTCTCCCTTTGAGGGAGGGCATTCAGGACGCGTAAGGGTGGTACCGATCACGCTGTGATCGCCGAAATAGTCATCCAGACAATCCTGATCGTAACGCTGTGCCCTGACTGTAAACGTGTCCCCGCTCTCGATGAAAAAATCCCAAACTGGTCCAGTGAAACAGAAGAACAGATCGCCTTTGCCCTCAGTCAGGCTGACGGTGGTACGGCCGTCGGTGAGGTGTGTGTGCCGGAAGATGGGCATCTCGGAGCACACCCATTCGACTCCGCTCAGGGCGGGCCTTTCTACCGGTGGAAGAAGAAGTACCCCGGCATGGGTGTCTTTGAACTCGGGCGGATGAGGCAACTCGAGGAAGAGAACCGCAGGCTCAGGCAGTTGGTTGCCGACCTTGCCCTCGACAAGGTGATGCTCTAGGACGTGCTGCGAAAAAAACTCTGAGGCCTGCCCGGAAGCGTGACGTCGCCAGGTACCTGTCGAGGAGTTGCCGGATCTCTGAACGAAGAGCGTGCCCGGTGATCTGTTTCTTCCGCACGTGCGACCGGTACCCGAGTCGTGCTCCGGAGCGGGCCGTACTACGGATGAGAATCAGGGAGCCGAGGTCCGGGTCAGTTACGGCCACGGGCGGATCCATGTCTTGCTTCTGCGAGAGGGCCAGAGGTCAGAGGCAAGAAGGTGAATCCTTCGAACGAGCATCAGGACACCGCCACAAGCGTGTCTATCGGCTCTACAGGCAGGAAGGGCTGACGAAGCTGACAGGTCGTTGACGAGTCGCGCGATCGCGTTCGTCGGGGTAGTAGCTGGTCGCCGCGTAAGCAGGGTCGAAGAGGCATCTCGGCACCCCCCGGGGGCTTCCTTCCATGCGACCTAGTAACAGAAGTCGGTCACTTCTGGAATCGCTTCGATCGTTCCTTCGGCATAGTAGTAGCGGTACTCGACTCGGGGCGGGAGGTACGACCCGGGTCTCGAAGGGTTATCCCTCAAATACACGACGCGAGCATACGACTCGTTTGAGAGATCAAGCTGAACCACCGCATCCTCTCGAATGCAATCAAAGTCGTCTATGTATTCATCGATCCTGCTCTCGATAATGGCGGCCGGCACGACGCTATGGTCCCCCCGTGCGCCCAGGCCGAATTCAAAGAGGAACATTGTTAATAAAACGCCCAGTAAAACGGCCCCGACGATCATCGTAAGCATACGTCTTGTAATCATCGGCTTGGCTCGCTGCGACGCTGGATCGGCCGATAGCTGCTCGAACGCAGTTCCTCTCCCCGTTCCGTCCCCGGCGGCGACACGTTCTCCCCGAGATTCGCGAGACCGCGCCTGTGCGAGGGCGGTTGACTCGATCGAGGTGCCTGCGTCGAATTGCGGGGATACCACGTGGCAGGCAATCTTTCGCCCATCGGGAAAAGTGCGTGGCAGCGGGATTTCCACGAAGCACCGGTCCTCGGCGAGCGGACATCTGGTGTTGAATACGCACCCTTTCGGCGGGTTCAGGGGGCTCGGCATATCGCCCTTCAGAACGACTCTCGCACGCAGGCGTTCAACTGCCGGATCTGGAATTGGCACAGCCGAAAGCAATGCCTGGGTATACGGGTGCTGCGGGTCCCGATAAATGGCGTCGGCATCACCCTGCTCCACCACTTTGCCCAGGTACATCACGGCAACGGTATCGCTTACGTGCCTCACAACCGACAGGTCGTGAGCGATGAACAGGTAGGTAAGGTTCTGCTCTTCCTTGAGACGGTCGAACAGGCCGATGATCTGGGCCTGGATCGAAACGTCCAGCGCTGATACAGCCTCATCACAAATTAATAATTTGGGGCCCGACGCCAGCGCACGGGCAATGCCAATCCGTTGCCTCTGGCCTCCAGAGAACTCGTGCGGGTAGCGGGTCGCCATCGAACGGTTCAATCCCACCGTATCGAACAGCTCCATTACACGGTCTCTAACTTTCGACCTCTCGTCGAAAATCTTGTGGACCAGCATCGGCTCCGCAACAATGTTGCCCACAGTCATCCGGGGGTTCAACGAACCGTACGGGTCCTGGAACACCATCCCTATCTTCGATCGCAGCTGCCGCATCTCGCGGCCACGCAACGCGAGAACATCCTCCCCGTCGTAGGTGATGCTCCCGCCCGAAACTTCGCTCAACCCCAAGATTGCCCGCCCGAGAGTCGTCTTTCCAGAGCCCGACTCGCCAACGAGCCCAAGCGTCTCGCCGGGCTTGATCTGAATGTCGACGCCATCAACGGCCTTCACCACGCCAACTGTCCGCTGAATAATCAGGCCGCGCTTTACTGGAAAGTAAACCTTCAGGTCGCGCGTTTCCAATATCGGAGTCGATCCGTCATATTTCGCAGGCGCGACAGCAGCCGCTGGCGCAGCAGGAGACGCGCTCACAGGCTGAACCTCTGGGACTTATGGACCCTTTCAAACATTGAGTGCAACCGATGCGTGTTCGAAACAGGCCACCTGTTTTCCTGTTGAAATTTCCTCGAGCTCAGGGTCATCTATAAAGCAGCGCTCGACCGCCCACTGGCAGCGCGGGTTGAAAGCACAACCATCCGGCAAATTTGTTAAGTCGGGTATTTCTCCGGCAATCGGAGTCAACGGTGTCCCTCTGTCGGAATCGAGCCGTGGCACCGATCGAAGCAACCCCACGGTGTAGGGGTGCCGGGGCGTAGCGTACAAGTCGGTCGCGTCGCTCACCTCTCGCAGTTTCCCCGCGTACATCACGGCCACCCTGTCAGCGTACCTGGCAACTATCCCGAGGTTGTGCGTGATTATCAAGAGCGAAGCTCCCGACTTCTCGGTGACATCCTGCATCAGGTCCAAAATCTGGGCCTGGATGGTTACGTCCAGCGCCGTCGTGGCCTCATCAGCGATCAAAAGACGTGGGGCGCACGACATCGCCATTGCGATCATAATCCGCTGCCGCTGCCCGCCGCTCAGTTCGTGTGGATACTGTTGCAGGCGGGTCTTCGCATCGGGAATACCCACCATGTTGACCAACTCCTCGGCGCGGTCGTTCGCCGCGGCGCCGGAAAGTTTCATGTGAATTTTGAGCGGTTCCGCCAGTTGCGACTGGATCGTCAGCACCGGGTTGAGCGAACTCATCGGCTCCTGGAAAATCATCCCGATCTTCGAACCGCGGATCGCCCGCATCTCTCGGCCGGGAAGTTTAAGCAAGTCCACGCCGTCGAACTCAACCGTCCCTGAAGTGATCTCCCCCGGTGGGGTCGGGATCAGCCTCATGATCGACAGGGCAGTGACGCTCTTGCCGCACCCACTCTCACCTACGAGCGCGAATGTCTCACCCACCCGGACCTCGAACGAAATGTTGTCGACCGCCTTTACCACACCACCCTCGGTGCGGAACAGCGTGCTCAGGTTTCTTACTTTTAAAAGAACTTCTGCCATCGGATATCACTCATACGGACCGG
>Ga0066376_10000548_pt1 | contig 34867 bp, 38 predicted proteins | sample Knorr_S15_td_Bot_FD_77009 | JGI IMG/M metagenome (GOLD analysis project Ga0066376, IMG submission 77009) | Marine microbial communities from Southern Atlantic Ocean transect - Knorr_S15_td_Bottom_ad_5009_LV_A | ecosystem: Environmental > Aquatic > Marine > Oceanic | place: Southern Atlantic... | reverse complement strand
CAGGGAGCTGGCAGGCCGTCTAAAAAATGGCAGGCTTGTGCCGTACGCCAGCCGAGCCAGCATTACCCAAGGCGCGCTTAAAGGCAAAGGCTTGGAATTGCTCTGGGTCGATAATGCGATTGATGCGTTCTTTTTGCAAATTCAGGGCTCTGGCCGGGTTCTCTTAGATAGTGGCGAGGTTGTCCGTGTTGGTTACGCCGGTCGCAACGGCCAGCCTTATTATGCGATTGGCCGAGAATTGGTGAAAAATGGCGCTTTGACAAAGGAAAATGTGTCCTTGCAAACCATTCGCTCGTGGCTCGAACGCAATCCGAGCCGGGCTGCCGCTTTGATGAATAAAAATAAATCCTATGTCTTTTTCCGGGAGCTTAAAGATGGAGCCGGACCAATTGGCGCTCAAGGCGTGGCCCTTACGCCCGGCAGAAGTCTCGCCGTTGACCGCAAATATTTGCCGATGGGCGCGCCGATTTATCTCGATACCAGCCATCCGCTGACACATTCCCCATTGCGCCGCTTGATGATTGCCCAAGATACCGGCGGCGCTATCATCGGCCCGGTTCGGGGTGATTATTTCTGGGGCGCAGGCGATCAGGCGCGGCAAGCCGCCGGCCGCATGAAACAAACCGGCCAGCTTTATATTTTGCTGCCGCGGTCTCTTCGACGGTAAAATTCCCACCTTAAAGTTTTCTGGACTTTACTTTATTTCAGTTAATCGGCATTTTGGCTTTATGCCAAATTCTTCTCCAAAAGCATCCTTCAGTTCTGGCCCGAAGGTCGGCCTTTTCGTAACCTGCCTCGTTGATTTGATGCGACCGAGCGTTGGATTTGCTTCTGTTAAACTGCTCGAAGATGCCGGCTGCCAAATTTTTGTACCTGAAAGCCAGACTTGTTGTGGTCAGCCCGCCTATAATGCCGGTGATACCAAAGACGCCAAAGATATTGCGCGGCTTATTGTCGATGCCTTCGAAGAGTTCGAGTATGTTGTTGCTCCTTCCGGGTCTTGCGCCGGCATGATCAAAGAGCATTACCCAAAGCTATTTGCCGATGATTTGGAAATGACACCGCGGGTGTTTAATCTTGCCAAAAAGACCTATGAGCTCACATCGTTTTTAATCGATGTGATGAACATCCAAGACCTAGACGTCTCCCTGGATCAAAAAGTGACCTATCATGATTCCTGCGCCGGTTTGCGTGAACTCGGCGTTAAAGATCAGCCGCGACAATTATTGGCACAAGTGGAAGGCTTAATCATCGAAGAATATGAGGAGGCTGAAACCTGCTGCGGCTTTGGCGGCACGTTCTGCGTTAAATACTCTGATATCTCAGATCACATGGTGGGCAAAAGCATCGATGCCTTGTCTGAGACCGATGCAGAGGTGGTCCTCGGTGGTGATTTAGGCTGTCTGATGAATATTCAAGGCAAGCTCAGCCGCCTCAAGGATGAAGGCAAAGAGTCAAATCTTAAAGTCCGTCATGTTGCTGAAGTTCTGGCGGGCATGACCGATACGGCCCCAATTGGTGAAGCAAATGGTTAGATCAACCAGCTCACAGTTTAAAAGCAATGTTAAAGAGGCGCTGGCGAATGAACAGCTACAGCATGCCTTAAAAAGCATCAAAACCGGTTTTGTCGCAAAACGCAAAATCGCCAGCGAACGTCTCGAAGAATTTGAAGAACTGCGAGACCAGGCGCGGGATATCAAAACCCACACCATCGCCCATATGGATGTCTATCTCGAAATCTATCAGCAAAATGTCGAAGCCAGCGGCGGCCATGTGCATTGGGCGGCAAATGAAGATGAGGCCCGCGCGATCATTCTGGAAATTTGCCAACAGGCGGATGCCAAAACCGTCACTAAAGGCAAGTCGATGATCGGTGAGGAAATTGGCATCAATGAGTATCTTGAAGTAAATGATATTGTGCCGATAGAAACCGATCTCGGCGAATACATCATTCAGCTTCGCGGCGAAATGCCGAGCCATATTATTGCGCCGGCTGTTCACGTCACCAAAGAACAGGTCGCGGAAGCGTTCAAAAAAACGCACACAGACCTTGCGCCGGATCGTTCGTTGGAAGATCCGGATGATCTATTGTCCGAAGCCCGTGCCATGCTGCGGGATAAATTTATAGAGGCCGATGTCGGCCTCACGGGGGCTAATTTTCTCATCGCTGAAACCGGTACCAGCGTGATTGTCACCAATGAAGGAAATGGTGATCTTACGCAAACCTTGCCAAAAGTTCATATCGCACTGGCGAGCATCGAAAAAATTGTACCGACGCTGGAAGATGTGACGACCTTGCTGCGCGTGCTGGCGCGCTCGGCGACCGGCCAGGAAATGTCGTCCTATACAACTTTTTCAACGGGCCCGCGCCGAGAGGCCGATCTTGACGGTCCGGCAGAATATCATGTCGTTATTCTGGATAATGGTCGCACCGATTTGCTGGCGGGTGATTTTTCAGAAATGCTGCGTTGTATTCGCTGCGGCGCCTGCCTCAATCACTGCCCGGTCTATAACGCTGTCGGTGGCCATGCCTATGGCTGGGTTTATCCCGGTCCGATGGGCGCGGTCCTGACTCCGGGTCTGATGGGACTGGATGAGGCATCGCACTTGCCGCAGGCGTCGACGCTCTGTGGTAAATGCGAAGAAGTTTGTCCTGTTCGCATTCCCTTGCCGGCCCTCCTTCGGCGCTGGCGCGATCAGGTTTTTGAGCGCGATCTCACCGATTGGAAAACCAAATGGGGGCTTAAATGGTGGGCGATGTTTGCCAAGCGACCGGCGCTCTATCATTTCCTAGTTGGTATGAAAATGCAGGTCGTGGCGAAGTTTGCCGGCAAAAAAGGTCATTTTAAATCTATCATGTTGATGAGCGGCTGGACTGACAGTCGCAATTTTCCCGCGCCGCAAGGCAAAACCTTTCAAGCCTTGTGGAAGGAGCGGAACAAGTGAGTTCGAGAGAAAGCATCCTTGGCAAAATTGGCGCCGCGCTCAATGAGGCGGGCGAAAAAGAAACGCGCTATGCGGCAGCCGCTGCGCGTATCGCGACGCCGCCCAAAAATCTTATTCCAAATCGCGCGCAGGTGCCGCCAGATGACCAAGTGCAAATGTTCCGCGACTGGGCCGAAGAAGTTTCGGCGACAACCGACCGCATCGAAAATATGGATGATCTGCCGGCCGCCCTGACGACGTATCTATCCAGTCAGAACCTTCCAAGTGAAGTGAAATCATCGGAGGACCCTCTATTGGAAAACGTTGATTGGTCCCAGCAACCAACCTTGACCCGAAACTGTGGCATCGCCGAAGAAACCGATCAAGTTGGACTGGCCGTGGCGTTTGCCGGCGTTGCTGAGACCGGCACATTGGTTCTGCACGCTGCGCCCGAAAACCCAACCACGCTGAACTTTTTGCCGGAAACTCATGTCGTTGTATTGCCGCGCTCTCGAGTGACGGGCGATTATGAAGCAACCTGGAAGCGACTACGAGACGAACGCAATTCTAATATGCCAAGGGTGGTTAATTGGATTACCGGCCCGTCGCGCACCGGTGACATCGAACAGAAAATTCAATTGGGTATTCATGGCCCGCGCCGTTTGCATATTATTATTGTTGATGATGTCTGATGGCCAAAAAATCCAAAAAACCCGAAATCAGTGACGCCGATCTTCTGGCCTTTGCCATGAAAGATGTCGATTCCCTGCCCGGCAGAGATATTAAAAAACAGATTGATAATTCACCGCCAAAAGAAAACCCTGCCATTATCCGCGCGCCGAATGCGCAGCTGAGGGCGGAGCCTCAGGCCCAAAAATCAGATCAGCCTGAACTCCGTCATGGCGATACGCCCGGCCTTGATAAACGCTCTGCCCAACGGATGAAGCGCGGCAAAATGCCGATCGAAGCCCGGCTGGACCTCCATGGTCACCGCCAAGACGAAGCACACCGCGCGCTCAATGGATTTTTGGCGGGCGCGGCGAATGCTGGCAAACGCTGCGTCTTGGTGATCACGGGTAAGGGGTTGAAGCTTGACGTCAATGAGAGACAAATCGGCGTGCTTCGCGAAATGGTGCCGCGCTGGCTCAACCAAGAACCTAACCGCAGCCGGATTTTATCGTTTAGCCACGCAACACCTTCAGATGGTGGCACCGGCGCGCTCTATGTTTTGTTGAAAAGGAAGAGAGCCAGTGATGGGGCGGGAGGGGGTAGGCCATGACCCCTTTCGGCAAACGTGTGCGCGAACTTAGAGCGGCGAAAAACATTCAGCTCAAACAAATGGCGGAAGATCTTCAAGTGTCCTCCGCCTATTTATCGGCGCTTGAGCACGGCAATCGCGGGCGTCCGGGCCCAGGCTTTGTCATGCAGATCGCAATGTATTTTGAATTGATCTGGGATGAAGTTGATGATCTTAAAGAGCTCGCGCAATTGTCCCACCCCCGCGTGCCGGTGGATACTTCCGGCCTTCATCCCAAGGCGACCCTCCTTGCCAATCTGATGGCCAAGCATATTCACGAATTGGACGAAGAAACCATCACCCGCATCCTCGCCGAAATGGGCTTCGATGAAGGCGAATAACGTCTAACAAATAGGTGATTTGGCGGAATAGGGCCGCTTGTGCGTTGTTTACAGAACAACACAAAAATCATTTGGGAGAAATTCGTTATGCTAAGCAAAACATTGAAGGCAATAATTTTTTCAACGGCTGTATTTGGGTTTACATATATTTCAGACGCAAACGCACAGCGGCCAAGTGGTCCGCCAAAACGTTCGATTAAAAATGTCACCGGCGATATTTATCGCTATCAGAACAATTTTCATTTCGGCATGCTTGTTGTTACCAAAGACAGCGTTGTCGTTACCGATCCGATCAATGCGGGTGTGGTGAAATGGCTTAGGGGCGAAGTTAAAAAGCGCTTCAACAAACCTGCTAGCCACGCGATCTATTCTCATAGTCACGGCGACCACGTCACCGGCGGTGAAGAATGGGGCAAAGGCGTTGAAGTCGTCGCCCATGAAAAAGTGCGCGCCGAAGTTTTGTCCGGTAAAGCTAGAACCGGCTGGCCGACAATGACCTTCGAGGATGAATTGATTTTTCGGCTCGGCGGCAAAACATCTGAGCTTAAATATCTCGGCGTTGGCCACGGCGCGGCCTGAAAACGCCGCTTTCATTGTTGATCTGGCCTCTAAGGACCGGCTGCCGTTCCGCAATTTTCCGCGCACCAATATTGATGGGTTGATCAAGCAGATCAAAACCGCTGAAAGCCTAAAATTTAAAACTTTGATCCCGGGTCATGGCAGTGTCGACACCCCCGGTGATTTGAAAAAATTCCGGGCCTATATTGAGACACTTAGAAAACGTGTTACCGCGGGTTTGCGGGCCGGAAAATCTGTCGACGAGCTTGCCAAAACCGTCACCATGTCCGAGTACAAAAACTGGGACGCCTATAAGTTCTTCCGCAAAGCCAATGTTCAAGGCATGGCGGCTTGGCTGAAGAAGTAGAATAGAAAATAAGGGGACGTGTAGAAGGTCATGTCCGGTTTAACACATCCGTCACGCGGGAACGACAATTCCACCGCGATCGCCAATGGTGGTCGAGCCAAATCGCTCGGCAAAACACTCTGGCAAAGGACGATCGCCGGGGACACTTAACCACAATCGCAGCAAATGGCGGCGGCGGTCTGGCTCCGGCCAGTCTTCGAAGCCCATGCGGTCATGCAGCATTGAATGATTATGGACGAATTGAATATCGCCGGGTTCCAGCTGCATCGAAAGGGTCAGGTCGGGATCATTGGCGAGTTCATCGAACAGGTCCAGCGCCTCAATATGATTTGGCGTGAGACGCAGGACGCCTGAAAAGCGCTGCGCTGAATCGATATACTGGCGTTGGTACATTATATTGAGATGCCCCTCATGCCAGGTAAATACCGGAATTTCGAAATAGGGTTTCATGCCGTTGGGAATTTCGCCGCGGCGATCGGTGGCGATCGGGTCGAACAGTAATTCCAATAGATCGGGCCGGCGCTCTAATAACGCATTATAGATACTGGATGCGCTGACCAGCATTGAGGCGCCGCCGGATTTGGATTTTTTAAGGCAAATGAGCCCAACGACGTCGCAGGAATCCGTATGAAATGTTTGGCGTTCGCTGGTCTGGTAAATGCGAACATCGGTGTCGTTTGCGTCCGCCCCGACATCCAGCACATGGCCTAAAAGATCACCGGCGCCGTTTTGAGATCGCGCATGACCAATATGCGATCCAAGACCGGTAAATATAGTGGCAATTTCGTCTTCGGAGTATTTTTCGATCTCCAATCCACGGATCAGCACAAAACCGCGGCCATTGATGAGTTCGACCTGGAGGTCCGCTAGAACGGGCCCCAAAGTCGGCAAATCAAAAGAACTGTCATTGATATCCGCCGCTGTCTCAAGCTCCGCCAAATGGCTTGGCGTCAATGTCACCATCCAAACTTCCGGCGTTTCTGAAAGTTCTCGCCCGTTCCAAGCGGCGGCAATCTCCTGGCGAGGCGGTAAGGTGGACATGGTCTTTGGCTCCGTTGTTCAAGCGCGATTAAACAAGTTTTGCGCAGAGGCGGCAAACGGATAAAAAAATGAGAATTAAGGGGACATGTACGTGTTACGTGTCCCCTTAATTCTACCGCCACACTCTGTGTTCTCTGTGCCCTCTGTGGTTCAAACCCCTACAAAATGAACTTGCTGAGATCGCCGCCTTTGACGAGGTCGCCGACACGTTCCTGGACAAGTTCGGGGGTGATTTCGATGGCTTCGCCGCCGCGGTCGGTGGCGGTGAAGCTGATTTCTTCGAGCAATTTTTCCATCACCGTATGCAGACGGCGAGCACCAATGTTCTCGACAACCGAGTTGATCTCGGCGGCGAGTTTGGCGATTTCCTGGATGGCTTCCTCTGAAAAATTAAGCGTGACCTCTTCGGTTGCCATTAGCGCAACATATTGTTTGATCAGGCTGGCCTCTGGCTCGGTCAGGATGCGAACAAAGTCTTCTTCGGTCAGCGCCCGCAGCTCGACCCGGATCGGCAGGCGGCCTTGTAATTCGGGCAAGAGATCAGACGGTTTGGCGAGATGAAACGCGCCCGACGCAATAAACAGAATATGGTCGGTTTTGATGGTGCCGTATTTGGTCGTGACCGCCGTGCCTTCGATCAGCGGCAATAGATCGCGTTGCACCCCTTCCCGGCTGACATCGCCGCCATGGGCATCGGCGCGGGCGGTGATTTTATCAAACTCGTCAATAAAGACGATGCCGTTGTTCTCGACATTATCGGTGGCCTCTTTGATGACGAGGTCTTCATCCAATAGTTTGTCGCTTTCTTCATCCATCAAGATATCGTAGCTGTCAGAAACCGAAAGACGTTTTGGCGTGGTTTGTTGACCAAAAGCTTTGCCCATCATTTCACCGATATTGAGCATGCCCATTTGCGCGCCCGGCATACCGGGGATATCAAAAGTCGGCATGCCCGAGGTATTGGATTCAATAACATCGACTTCAATTTCTTTATCGTCGAGCTGGCCTTCGCGCAGCATTTTCCGAAACTTTTGGCGGGTATCGGGGCTGGCGGAATCGCCAACCAAAGCGTCGAGCACGCGCTCTTCTGCGAGAATTTCCGCTTTGGCGATAACTTGTTTTCTGAGCCGCTCGCGGGTTTCGTGAATGGCGGTTTCCATCAAATCCCGGATGATGGATTCAACATCTCGTCCAACATAGCCGACTTCGGTAAACTTGGTGGCTTCGATTTTGATAAACGGTGCCTGGGCAAGCTTGGCGAGCCTGCGGGCAATCTCGGTTTTACCAACGCCGGTTGGTCCCATCATCAGAATATTTTTGGGCAAGACTTCTTCGCGCAAATCATCATCCAATTGTTGCCGGCGCCAGCGATTTCTAAGGGCGATAGCAACGGCGCGTTTGGCATCGTTCTGACCGATGATATAGCGATCAAGTTCCGAGACGATTTCACGCGGCGAGAAACTCGAGGTCGTCACCTTGGGTTCAGGTTTATGAACGGGAGCGTCGTTGGTTTCAGTCTGGGGCACACTTTTCATTTTGAATCGAGCTTTTCTATTACAACGTTTTCATTGGTGTAGACACAAATACCGGCGGCGATTTCCATGGCACGGCGAGCGATGTCTTCAGCGCTCAAATCCTCACGGTCGATCAGCGCGCGCGCCGCAGAGAGTGCATAATTGCCGCCGGAGCCAATGCCGATCAAACTGTCCTCGGGTTCCAGCACATCGCCGGTGCCGGAAACAATCAGTGAGACTTTGTCATCGGCGACGGCCATCATCGCTTCGAGCCTTCGAAGATAACGATCTGTCCGCCAATCTTTGGCGAGCTCAACACAGGCGCGGGTAAGCTGGCCGGGATGCTGTTCAAGCTTGGCTTCAAGGCGCTCGAACAATGTAAAAGCATCGGCAGTTGCACCGGCAAATCCGGTAATCACCGAGCCATTGTGGAGGCGGCGCACTTTCATCGCGTTGGATTTAACGACGGTGTCGCCCATGCTGACTTGGCCATCACCGGCAACGACGACTTCATCGCCTTTGCGAATGCACAAAATGGTGGTCATTCATTTTTCCTTCTGGTGGATTTATTTTTTAATTTTTATACTCGGTTCTATAGGGGGATGTAGTTTCTAACAGCGCTCGCGTCAATGCAAGCTCCTGTGAATGCTGCAAATACTCTAGCTTTCAAGTTGCGTTCCTGTTACAAGAGCGCGACTTTCATTAAGAATTTTAAGTGGAGTAAGTAAAATGGGCTCTTCAGAACGCACTAATGTCCGCCGGGCGAGCGTAGAGCGCAATACTAAAGAGACGCAGATCAGCGTGTCCGTCAATCTTGATGGCACCGGCGTTTATAATGTTTCAACAGGGATTGGGTTTCTTGATCACATGTTGGAGCAGCTGTCTCGTCACAGCTTGATGGATCTTGACGTCAAAGCTGAGGGTGACCTCCACATTGATTTTCACCACACCACTGAAGATACCGGCCTTGCGATTGGTGAAGCGGTCAAAAAAGCGCTTGGCGACAGGGCGGGCATAACCCGTTTTGGATCAGCTTTGTGTCCGTTAGACGAAGCCTTAACGCGCGCTGTTGTCGATTGCTCGAACCGGCCGTGCCTTATTTGGAAGGTTGGCTTCTCACGTCCAAAATTGGGCGATTTTGACACCGAATTGTTTCGTGAATGGTTTCAGGCTTTTGCGCAAGCGGCTGGTCTGACCCTGCATGTCGAAAATCTCTATGGTTCAAACAATCACCATATTATTGAATCATCTTTTAAAGCACTGGCGCGCGCCCTTCGCCAGGCGATGACGATTGATCCCCGCGCGGCGGATAGCGTACCATCGACCAAGGGCACGCTTTCGGATAACAATTAGAAGTTTCTATCTATGCGCATTTATACCCTACATGAGCCAATCGACCCGGCGGGAGAAACCGTGCCGGAACCCATTGCCGTTAAAGAAGGTTTCAGCTGGCCGGCCTTTGTGTTTTCCGTCATCTGGGCTTTGTGGCACCGCCTTTGGTTTTGGGCGCTGGCCTTTGTGATTGCCAATGTTGCGCTCGGCTGGAGTATGACGCTGCTCGGCGGTGACCAGATCGTGCAAGGCGTCGCCTCATTGGCGCTCGCACTTATCATTGGCTGGACCGCGAACGATCTTCGGCGCCGGATTTTGGCCAAACGCGGCTTCGATGAGCGCGCGGTGATTGTTGCAAATAATAAAGAAACCGCACTTGTGCGTTATATGATGGCGCAGCCGTCCACCGCACCGTCGCCCCCGAGCAATCGTGCCGGAGGTCCCTGGTGAGCCCAAAGAATAAAACTGTCATTATTGATTACGGCTCCGGCAATTTGCGTTCCGCCGCCAAAGCATTTGAACGCGCCAGTGAAGAGTTTGGCGCAAGCGAGGTTGTGGTCACCAATGACCCGGCGACACTCAAAAATGCCGATCATATTGTATTGCCGGGCGTTGGTGCTTTTGCCGATTGCAAAGCCGGGCTTGCCGCCGTGCCGGGCATGATCGACGCTTTGACCGAGCAGGTGATTGCAAACAAAAAACCATTTCTCGGTATTTGCGTCGGCATGCAATTAATGGCGACACTGGGCCGTGAGCACGGAGATACGGACGGCTTTGGCTGGATCGACGGCGAGGTTGTTGAGATCAAACCGAGCGATGCTGCTTTAAAAATTCCGCATATGGGTTGGAATGCGTTGTCGTTCGAGCCCGGCGCGCATCCGGTATTATCAGGTTTTGATGTTGGCGCGCATGCCTATTTTGTGCACTCTTATCATTTTGCTGCTGCCAACGCCGGGAACGTGCTGGCCGAGGTTGAATATGGCGGCGCGGTGACCGCGATGATCGGGCGGGACAACATGATAGGCACACAGTTTCACCCGGAGAAAAGCCAGCAATTCGGCTTGGCTTTTATTGCTAACTTTTTGAGATGGCCAGGGGTGTAGGAAGGAGATGCAAAATGATCTTTTTTCCAGCGATTGATTTAAAAGACGGCGAATGTGTGCGCCTGCTGCGCGGTGATATGGATAAGGCAACGGTCTTCGGCGACGATCCGGCTGCCCAAGCTTTATTGTTTCAAGACGCTGGGTGTAAATGGCTGCATGTTGTTGATCTCAACGGCGCTTTTGAAGGCGAGCCGGTAAACGGCAATTCGGTTGATGGCATTTTGGAAGCAACCACCATGAAGGTGGAACTCGGCGGCGGTATCCGTGATCTTGCTACGATCGAGATGTGGCTTGAAAAAGGTATAACGCGCGTCATCCTCGGCACAGCGGCGCTAAAAGATCCGGATCTTGTAATGGAAGCGTGTAAAAAATTCCCCGTCCAAATTGTCGTTGGCATTGATGCCAAGGGCGGCTTTGTCGCGGTCGAAGGCTGGGCGGAAGTTTCTGAAATCACGGCGCTCGATCTTGCAAAGAAGTTTGAAGACGCAGGCGTTGCGGCGATCATTTATACAGACATCGACCGGGATGGTCTGATGGAAGGTGCGAATGTTGACGCGACGATTGCGCTGGCGAAAGCGATTTCCATTCCGGTGATTGCTTCTGGCGGTGTTTCCTCGATGGTGGATTTGCTGGCCTTGAAAAACGCCAATGATGAGCTCGGCGGGAAACTGCTTGAAGGCGTGATCTCGGGCCGGGCGGTTTACGACGGGGCCATCGATCCTGCTGCTGCGGTTGCTTTCCTGCAAGGCACGGCATGATGCTGAAAACTCGTATCATTCCTTGTTTGGATGTCGATAAGGGCCGCGTTGTCAAAGGCGTCAATTTTGTCGATCTGGTGGATGCCGGTGATCCGGTTGAGCAAGCCAAAATATATGACGCCGCCGGTGCAGACGAGCTATGTTTTTTGGATATTACCGCGAGCCACGAAGACCGAGACACGATCTTTGAGGTCGTCGCCCAAACCGCAGAGCAATGTTTTATGCCGGTGACGGTCGGCGGCGGTGTGCGTAGCGTTGATGATATTCGAAAGCTTCTTCTTGCGGGTGCGGATAAAGTGGCGATCAATACCGCTGCCATCCACAATCCGGAATTTGTCCGTGAAGCTGCGTTAAAGTTTGGCAGCCAATGTATCGTTGTTGCGATGGACGCTAAGAGAAATGGAGATCGGTTCGAAATATTCACCCATGGTGGCCGCAAGGAAACCGGTATAGAAGCGATTGGCTGGGCCAAACAGATGGCGGAATACGGCGCGGGTGAAATATTGCTCACCTCGATGGATAAAGACGGTACAAAATCAGGTTTTGATATTGAGCTGACCCGGGCGATCGCCGATGCGGTCTCCATCCCGGTCATAGCCTCCGGCGGCGTCGGCACGCTTGATCACATGGTTGAAGGTGTGCGGGACGGCCATGCAAGCGCGGTCTTAGCGGCCTCGATTTTTCACTTTGGCACCTATAGTATTCAAGAAACCAAAGCCCACATGCAGGCGGCCGGCGTGCCGGTACGGATGGATTGATAGAATGACGGATAGCTCAAGCAACGTTCTGGATAAACTCTATGCGGTGATTGAAAGCCGCAAAGGCGCCGATGCGGCCTCTTCCTATACGGCGAAGTTGTTTGATGCCGGTATGGCGGAGATTGCCCGGAAAGTCGGCGAAGAAGCGGTCGAAACCATCACCGCCGCGCTCAGCAACCAAGATACCGTCACGGCGGAAAGCGCCGATCTTTTGTACCATCTTTTGGTTTTATGGGCAGAGGCTGGCATCAAACCAGAAGAAGTGTGGGCAGAACTTGAGCGCCGCGAAGGCACATCCGGAATTGAAGAAAAAGAATCTCGGGGCAAAAACTAACAAATTTTTTAATTTACCCCGGGGTAATTAAATTTATTTAGGAAATCCAATGGCGTATGATTCTGAGAATATTTTTGCCAAGATTTTGCGCGGTGAAATTCCGTGTACTAAAGTTTATGAGGACGATCACGCGCTGGCGTTTGAAGACATCAATCCGCAAGCCCCGATCCACGTTTTGGTTATTCCGAAGGCTGCCTATGTCTCGATGGATGATTTTACCTCCACCGCGAGTGATGCAGAAATCGCCAATTTTTTCCAGGCAGTCGGCAATACCGCGCGTCAATTAGAGCTGGCCGAACCCGGCTATCGCATTCTTGCCAATATAGGCGATGACGGCATGCAGGAGGTTCCGCATCTTCATGTTCATATATTTGGCGGCAAGAAACTCGGCCCGATGCTTACGAGAGACTGACGCCCTGTTTCAAACAGATGCGAGTTGCCGCCCGGGTACGATGCGCCGGTAGGCGAGCGCCTCAGCAATATGGATGCGTTCAACGTCGTTTTGCTGATCGAGATCGGCGAGCGTTCTGCCGACGCGCAAAATACGGTGATAGCCCCGGGCGGTTAATCGCATTTTTTCGGTCGCTTCCAACAGTAGTTTTCGCCCCGCCTCTGACGGCGCGGCAATTTCTTCTAAAAGTTTCCCATCAGCCTCGGCATTGGTATGCAGATCATTTTCGCCGAGTTTCCTGAAGCGCTCCCGTTGGAGAAGGCGTGCGGCGGCGACGCGCACAGCGATAACAGCCGAGCTTTCAGACTGTGATGGCCTGCTAAGATCAGCAGGATGAACAGCCGGCACGTCGACATGAAGATCAATACGGTCAAACATCGGTCCTGAGATTTTTGTCTGATAGTCCTGGCCGCATTTAGGCGCGCGGTTAACCCACCCGCGCCACCGGGAGTTTATGGAATTTTGGCGCCAGCTCTATCTGGATGACAGTCTGTTTGAATTGCCCGAATGGCACGATAGTTTTGTCTATGACATGATCCGCAAAACCTTTGAGGGCAAGCTCGCGGACTTCACGTCCTACGATATCGCGGAAAAGGACACGCCGTCAGATCATCCATTTATCAATTCTGTGCTGGGCGGTTATATGGATCACCTCAAAGGCGACGACCGAAAACAGATGGGTAAATCGCCGGAAGATGATCTGATGATAAAGCGCGATGAAGAGTATTGGCGGGAAGGCTAAAATATTTTAATCGTCTTCTTTGCTATCGAGCCGCAATTGGATCGCGTCCCAGATATCGGCTTCGAGCTTAACGCCATCAAAATGATTGATCTCTTGCAGGCAGGTCGGCGAGGTGACGTTAATCTCAGTCATGTAGTCGCCGATCACGTCAATTCCGACAAATATTAAACCGCGCTCTTTCAGCGTCGGGCCGATGGCGTCGCAAATTTCCCGCTCGCGCTTGGTCAGCGTGCTTTTTTCGGCGGTGCCGCCGACATGGAGGTTGGAGCGGGATTCGCCCTTGGCCGGAACTCGGTTAAGCGCGCCGGCTGGCTTTCCGTCGATCAGGATAATGCGTTTGTCGCCGTTTCTGACAGCAGGCTCGTAGCGCTGGACAATAATCGGTTCGCGATAGAGCTCGGTGAAAAGTTCAAGCAGGGAATTTATGTTTTCGTCATCGGGCCCGATATGAAAGACCCCCGCCCCGCCATTGCCAAACAAAGGTTTGATGATCAGGTCTTTGTGCTCTGCACGAAAGTCCATCACCTGTTCCCGATTTGTGGTGATCAGCGTCGGCGGCATGAGCTCCGGAAAATGCATGACAAACAATTTTTCAGGCGCGTTCCTGACATTCACCGGATCATTGACAACCAGCGTTTTTGGATGGACGTGTTCGAGCAAATGGGTTGCCGTGATATAGGCCATATCAAAAGGCGGGTCTTGCCGCATCAGCACAACATCAACGAGGGCGAGGTCAATCCACTCCTGCTCACCGAGGGTGAAATGATTGCCTTCTTCGCGGCGCACTTCGAGATGCCGAGCGCCGGCCAACACACGGCCATTTTTCAACGCAAGATCTTGCGTTAGATAATGATAGAGCGAATGTCCGCGAGCTTGTGCTTCCAGCGCCATCACAAATGTACTATCGGCAGAGATGTCGATTGAATCTATGGGGTCCATTTGGATGGCGACGATAAGGCTCATAGGGTGTGTTCCGTTAAATTCAGACGTTGGTTTATTTTTTTACGCGAACATGGCTGATGATATTGCGGACAAACTTCACATTTGAGGCGTGTTGTTTGACACGGTTAAGTTCGGTTGCGTTCTGGGCAATGCCGATTAGATAGACCGTCGCATTCACCGTTTCAACGACATAATTGATCGAGAGGATTTCCTGATCAAACGTCATTTTGGATTTCAACTGGGCGGTGATCCAGGTGTCTTGGGCGTAATCTGAAATCCCGGACTCTTTGCCAACTTGAATTTCATTGATGACTTCTTTGACGCCGTCGACCTGCCAGGCGAGTTTTACTGCCTGATCGGTAATTTTGGTGTCTTTGCTGGCGCCCGTTAAAAGCACGCGGCCTTCATACACCTCAGCGCCAATCGTCGCGGTAAGCTTAAAGCCGGCATTGACATATTTTTCGAGTACACGCGCCTCAATTTTAAGATCATTGGCTCTACCTTTGAGGCCACGCTCCTGAACGGCGGCCACACCCACTGTTGCGCCTGCACCAACGATGGCGGTACAGCCGGACAAAATTGTCGAAACAGCGAGTAGCGAGGTAATGACCAGAACGGGTGCGGAAAACAAGCGGGGCATAACGTTACATCCTTATCGAGTGATCTCAAATATTTAGGCGTCGATTATAGCGCTATATTACTAACTGAAAGCTAATACCTAAACCCAAAAACCGCCCAATATTTGTAAGTTTTATATAAACCGGCTTCAGGAAGGTTGCCAGGCGTTGCAAAGATGACGCGGCCATTGCCAGGGCGCGATGGCGATTAAGTCAAATCGTAGGTCAAATCTCGAATATTTGCTGTGATCTGACGCATAGGCCAAGGCCGCGCGGCCGATGCGTTCGCGCTGACGATAACTTAAAGCCTCCAGCGCCTGGGTCATGTCGCCGCGCGCTTTAACTTCAACAAAAGCGATGGTGTGTCCGCGTTTGGCGATAATATCGATTTCGCCGAGAGGCGTGCGTAGCTGCCGGGCAAGAATACGGTAGCCTTTGAGGCGCAGAAAAAGTGCCGCCAGGTGTTCAGCAAAGGTGCCAAAATTTCTTGTTTGGTTTTTTTGGCCGTCATTTTGATATCTCTAAGGCGCGGGCGTAAATCTGGCGCTTGGGCAAACCGGTTTCTTCCGCGAGCTTTGCTGCCACATCGCGTAATGATTTATCCTTGAGGCCTTCAGAAATTAAAATGTCGAGCTCTTCGTCTGATAGCGCGGCAGCTTTCAGGGGCCGGCCGATGACAACAACAATCTCACCCTTGGGCGCGCCGGCCCCCCTATAATGAGCGGCAAGCTCAGCCAAAGAACCGCGGCGGATTTCTTCGTGCAGTTTGGTCAGCTCTCGTGTTACAGCAGCGGGCCGGTCACCTAATTGTTCCGCCATATCACTGAGTGAGGCGGCCAAACGTTTTGCAGATTCGTAGAATATCAGCGTCGCTGGAACGCCTGCCAGTTCAGCCAGCTCCTTGCAACGCTGTCCTGATTTCGACGGTAAAAATCCGGCGAATAAAAAGCGATCGGTTGGCAAACCAGACAATATGAGGCCGGTAATGGCAGCGTTGGCACCGGGCGCAGAAGTAACGTCAAAGCTGCGCTCAATACAGTCTTGCACCAATCTGTAGCCAGGATCTGAAATCGCGGGCGTCCCGGCATCTGATACCAGCGCAATAGCACCGCCTTCGCTGAGGATTTTCATTAAAGCCGGGCGCGCGTGTTCGGCATTATGTTCGTGATAGGCTTTCATAGATGTGTCTATGGCGTGACGAGAGAGCAATTTTCCGGTGACCCGCGTATCTTCGCAGGCAATAATATCTGCGGTGCTCAAAATTTCATGGGCGCGCAGGCTTAAATCCTGGAGATTTCCAATCGGCGTTGCGACCAAATAGAGCCCAGTTTTAAGCCTATTTTTGTGTCCGTCATCGTCCGGTTTACTTCTCATTGGCGCTCCGCTATTTTCAGAAGATGAGCTTTTATCAGAAAGTTTTTCCACTGTCTTTTGCTGGGTCTTCGTTATTGGCGATATTGTTGTTGGTGCCAACTCTAGGGGCCTGCGTTGAGCAACAGTTGACTGAATTACCTCAGGATAGGCAAGGCTCAAATGCGCGGCCAATTGGACCAAGTAATCCGCAATTGGCGCAACAAACGCTTCGGGAAGGCCAATTAAAAGCGCCGGATGTTCAACCCGGTCAGCTCGTCATTCCGGGCGCTGTTGTTGAACCTGCGCCCATTGAAGTGGATCAGGTGCTGGCGCCGCAGAATGAAAAACGGTTTTCGGCGCCCCCTGCCCCGCCGTTGAACCCGAATGTCCCGAGGGTCGCCATTCTTCTGCCGCTTTCAGGAAGTCACTCAAAATTGGGCCAAGCGATGCTCAATGCCGCGCAGCTGGCGTTGTTCCATTTTGCTGATAAAGAGTTTGAGTTATTGCCGCAAGATACCCAAGGCACACCCAATGGCGCCGCCGATGCAGCGGCCTTAGCCATCGGTGATGGCGCCTCACTTATTCTGGGCCCTTTGTTTGCCGGCTCGGTCGAGGCGATTGCGCCGGCAGCGCGGGCAGCGGGCTTAAAAGTCATTGCGTTTTCAAATGATCGGACAATTGCCGGTGACGGTGTGTTCACTATGGGTTTTTTGCCGAGCGAGCAGGTTCAGCGGGTTGTCACCTATGCGATTAAGCGCGGCGTGCGCCGCTTTGCCGTTCTTGCGCCCGATAATGATTACGGTGTCACCATTGCAGATGCTTTAAAACAAACAGCCGAAGCCAATGGTGCCGAGGTTAGTGAACAGGCGTTTTATGATCCCTATGTCACTGATTTTGCCCCGGTCATCAAAGATCTTGCCAATTACGATGCCCGGCGCTCAAATTTACTGGCCGAACGTAAAATTCTGGCAGCGCGAGATGATGAGGTCGCAAAACAAGCGCTCAAGCGGCTCGAAAATCTGCAAACTCTGGGCGACGTTCCGTTTGATGCACTGTTGATCGCCGATGGCGGCAAAAGACTGCAATCCATTGCTGCTTTATTGCCCTATTACGACATTGATCCAAAAAAAATCAGGATGCTCGGTACCGGACAATGGGATACCGCTGGAATTGGCTCGGAACCTGCTTTGGTGGGCGGCTGGTACGCGGCGCCGGCGGCTCAGGAACGACACGATTTCAGGCGCCAATATAAAGCCATTTATGGTGAATTTCCGCCAAGATTGGCAACGCTGGCCTATGATGCGACGGCTTTGGCCGCCGTCTTTGCGCAAAACGAGGCGCCTAAAAAAGCCGAAAGCGAAAACGCCAATGAGACGCCGGAGGTCCGCCCGGAACGCAATGCGATCTTTGATATCTCTGAAATAACCGCCCCGCAGGGATTTACCGGCCGCGATGGCATTTTCAGATTTTTACCGGAAGGCGTTGCTGAGCGCAGGTTGTCGGTCCATCAAGTGCGGGAGAGAGGCACCAAGATCATCAGCCATGCGCCCAAAAGCTTCGATACTCCAGCCAAGTAATTTAATTTAGACAAGCAAATGCGAGAGCACCGCGTTGAGGCGCTGGCGGCCTTCTTTGGTCGCTTTTAAAACACCGTCGCCAAATGAAACAAACCCTACTTTTTCAAGGGCTTGAAGGCGATCTTGATCCAGCGTATCGGCCAAATCTGTGCCGGTTAATGTGTGAAAGTGATCAGCGGAGAGACCTTCGGTAAGGCGTAAACTCATTAAGACAATTTCGTCGCGCCGCTCTATCGCCGTCAAAGCACGGCGTTTTTGCATGCCGAGGTCCTTAGTGGAAGCCAATTCCAGCCATTTTTCGGGCTCCCGGAAATTGTGGATCATTTCAGTTTCGAAATCAGCTCCCATGAGACGGCCATGCGCACCGGGGCCGATCCCGAGATAGGCCTGACCCCGCCAATAAACCAGATTGTGGCGGCTTTCCTCGCCGGGCCGCGCATGATTGGAGATCTCGTAGGCCGGTAAACCCGCTTGATCCATCAATTCTTGTGTAATTTCAATGAGTTCGGTGCCAGTGTCTTCATTGGCGGCTGCCACACGGTCTTTATGAAAGGCGGTGCCGGGTTCAATGGTGAGTTGATACAATGACAGATGATCACCTGCCATTTGAAGTGCGTCGCTGAGTTGGCGTCGCCATTGATCTGGCGTTTGGTCTGGAAGTGCATAAATTAGATCAAAGGAGAAGCGATCAAAAGTATGCGCGGCTGCATTGATGGCTTTTTCAGCTTCTTTTGAATTATGGAGTCGGCCTAAAAACCCAAGCGCAGCATCATCAAAGCTCTGAACACCGATCGATAGGCGATTGATGCCAGCTTGCTTAAAATCTTCAAATAACTGAATTTCTGAGGACGATGGATTGGCCTCGGCGGTGATTTCAAGGCTTTCAGAACAGGTCCAAAGGCGCTTGATTTCCTCCAATATTGCTTCGATGACAACCGGTTTCATCAAAGACGGTGTGCCGCCGCCAAAAAATATACTTGTTACAGTGTTTACGGATGTTTCGTTAGCGTAATATCTTAGCTCGTTGAGATAAGCTTTTAGCCATTGATCATGATCAATCGAGTCTCGCACGTGACTATTGAAGTCACAATAGGGGCATTTTTTGGCGCAGAAAGGCCAATGAATATAAATCCCGAAAGCAGATTCAATTTGTGACATTTTTTTATCTAAAACAACGAGTTACAAGTTTTTGAAAGGCCTCTGCCCGATGGCTCATTTGGTGTTTTTCGCCTTGCTCCATTTCGCCGAAGGTTAATTGATAATTAATCGGAACAAATATTGGATCGTAACCGAAACCTTTTGTCCCGCGCGGCGGAAAAGTCAATCTACCCTGAACTTGGCCTTCAAGCGTTTCTATGTCGCCATTTGGCCAGCTGAGGCTTAGGGCGCAGGCAAAATAAGCGCTTTGGCCTTCCGGATTTTCACCTTTTGCCTCAATGGCTTGTTTAACTTTCTTCATTGCGAGATCGAAATCTTTGGTTTCCCGATTTGGATTTATGGCCCACCGTGCCGAATAAATCCCAGGATCTCCGCCTAAAATTGGTACAACCAAGCCGGAATCATCGGCCAGAGCCGGTAAGTTTGCGCCATTTGCCGCGGCGCGGGCCTTCAATTCAGCATTTGCAATGAAGGTCTCACCATCTTCAATAGGTTCCGGCAAATTAAGCGCGCTCGCCGAGACCGCTTCAACCCCAAAGGGGCCTAATAAATCATTGATTTCAATGACTTTTCCGGGGTTATGGCTGGCTATAACCAGTTTTTTCTCGGTAAATTTGCGCGGCATTCGAAATCCTTGTTAAATTGAATCTACCCCGGGGTAGGTTTAATTGATTTGAGGCGGATATATTTAAAAAGCCGGGGTGGTTTTATATCCCTAACGCCTTCTTTTGTATTTCTACCAATTCAGTGACACCTTTTTTGGCGAGTGACAGCATTTCCAAAAAATGCGCCTCCGAAAACGGTGTATCTTCAGCCGTTCCCTGGATTTCAATGATTTCTGATGTTTCGGTGAGGACAAAGTTGCTATCTGCCTCGGCATTGCTGTCTTCAGGATAATCCAGATCAAGCACCGGCGTTCCCTCAAAAATGCCGCAGGAAACAGCAGCCATATGGCCAATTAACGGGATTTCTTTGGTCAGTCCCAATGTCACGAGATTTTGACAGGCGAGATGCAGCGCGACATATCCGCCGGTAATCGACGCGGTTCTGGTGCCGCCATCGGCCTGAATAACATCGCAATCAACCCGAATTTGAATTTCGCCGAGCGCTTTTAAATCCGTGATGGCGCGCAATGACCGGCCAATAAGGCGCTGAATCTCATGGGTTCTGCCGCCTTGACCGCCTCTCGCTGCTTCCCGATTTGTCCGCGAATTGGTGGAGCGCGGCAGCATGCCATATTCCGCCGTCACCCAGCCATGGCCTTGGTCCCTCAGCCACGATGGTACGCGATCCTCTACAGATGCCGTGCAAATTACATGGGTGTCGCCGAATTTGATCAGGCAGGAGCCTTCGGCGTGTTTGTTAAAATTCGGTTCGATCGTCACGTCCCGCAATTGGTCTGGTGCTCTGCCAGAAGGGCGCATCTGTATTCCTTCCTAGTTCTATAAATTTTTAGCCAAAAAATTGGTTGCGGCAACCTAACGAAGCCGAGGGACCCGGTCTAGAATAATAACCAGAATAATAAAAATACTTAAATTAAATGGCAAGTCGTTGACGTTTCGGGACAGCAAACTTACATTCCGCCCATCATGACCACAAAACGTCCCGTTATATCCGAGTTAAATGATCGCAGCCGCGAAATTTTTATGAAGATCGTCGAGTCTTTTGTCGAGACTGGTGAGCCGATTGGCTCGCGCTCTCTGTCTCAGCAATTGTCGACCCATTTATCGCCGGCGACGATCCGCAACGTGATGGCCGATCTCGAAGATTTTGGATTGTTATTTGCGCCGCATACGTCGGCTGGCAGAATGCCCACGGATTTGGGTCTTCGCATGTTTGTCGATGGTTTGCTGGAAGTCGGCAATTTGTCATCTGATGAGCGCAATGATCTTGATAGCCGGCTGGCGGGGACCGGCAAAAGCCTGGAAAGTGTATTGGAAGAAGCCGGCTCAATGCTGTCAGGCTTGTCGAATTGTGCAGGTCTGGTATTGGCCCCAACAACCGATTCTCCGCTCAAGCATATTGAATTTGTCAATTTGAGTCCTGGTAAAGCTTTGGTCGTGATGGTCACAGCCGAAGGGGTGGTTGAAAATCGCATACTCGAAGTTCCCCGCGATATCCCGGCCTCGGCCTTTACTGAAGCCACAAATTATTTAAACGCGCGCCTGGTTGGCCGGACGATTGCTGAAGCCCGTAGCTCAATTAACGCAGAAATTGAACAAAGCAAAATTCAGCTCAATAAACTATCAGCCAAAGTGGTTGAAGCGGGCTTGGCGACTTGGGCCGGCGACGCTGCCTCTGGAAATGTTCGCGGCACTCTGATTGTCCGCGGTCAGGCGAATTTGCTCGAAGATGTGAACGCTATTGATAATCTCGAACGCATCCGAGCGCTGTTTTCCGCGCTGGAAACTAATGAGACCATGCTTAAAATACTGGAACTCGCCGATACGGCGGAAGGCGTTCAAATATTTATTGGTGCTGATAATGAGTTGTTTAATCTCTCGGGCTGTTCGTTTATTGTCGCGCCCTATCATTCCAGCTCCAGCCAGCTTGTTGGTGCCATTGGAATTATTGGCCCAACGCGTATGAATTATGCCCGCATTATCCCGATGGTGGATTATACGGCAAAATTAATTGGCAAAATCATGGGGTAAGACCTAAATGATACTGGCCAGCTGACATTTAGAATTATTGTATTGAGGAAGTAACACTAAGATGACGATCAACCAAATCGCGGATGAAGATATTCCAGAAGAATTGCCGCAAGATGAAGAAGACACGGATGCCCCGGAAGAGGTATCGGAAGAACTCCTTGATGAGGATCTCGCGGATTTAAGCGCGGTTTCAGACGAACCTGATCCAGCTGATGTTGATGACGAGGCTGAAGAAGGGGAGGGGGTCGAGGATGCAGAAAAATTACCGCTGACCTATGAAGAGCTCGAATCTGAAATCACCGCCCTCAAAGACCAGCTGTTGCGCGCGTTAGCTGAAGCCCAAAATGTACGCCGCCGGACCGAGCGCGAAAAAACCGACATGTCCAAATACGCGATTACCAACTTTGCCCGCCAAATTGTTTCCGTTGCGGATAATTTAGCCCGTGCGCTAAGCAGCGTTAGCGAAGATGCGCGCGGCGACAATGAAGAATTAAACAATCTTTTTGTTGGCATCGAAATGACGGAAAAGGAATTGATGAATATCTTCGAACAATCCGGCATTAAAGTCGTCGAGGCCATTGGTCAAAAATTTGATCACAGCATCCATCAAGCGATGTTTGAGGTTGAAGACCTCGATCAGCCAGCTGGCCTGGTTATCCAGGAAATGCAGAAAGGCTACGTGCTGCATGATCGGTTGTTGCGCCCGGCAATGGTTGGCGTGTCAAAAGGCGGGCCAAAATTGGAAGAAAACGGCGACGCTGAAACACCTATCGAGCCGCCCAAGGAACAAGCTGCGACGGAAAGCTCATCGGCCTATGAAAAACAGTCAGATGCAGCGGATCAAGTCGCCGACGGCGGAGATTCTCAGCTAGATAAAGAATTGTAGGGAGTTCGACGCCTCAAATTTAATCAAAAAAAAGTTGCATGAGTGGTTGCAGCCGTATAAGTGGCGGCTTATATAACGCCCATACACTAAGTAGCTACGCTGAACACCACTTTTTCAGCAATTACGAAGTTTAATTTTTAACATTTTCTATAACCCGTAAATCACCGATAACCTAGGCGGCGCCTAACGTAGATCGGGCCGCAAGGTTCTGTTGCTAAATTGAGAGGACAGAAAAAAATGAGTAAAGTAATTGGAATTGACTTAGGTACGACAAACTCCTGTATCGCCCTTATGGAGGGGTCTGATGCGAAAGTCATCGAAAATGCCGAGGGTGCTCGGACAACCCCTTCCATGGTTGCTTTTGCAGATGGTGAGGAACGCTTGGTCGGCCAGCCGGCGAAACGTCAATCTGTCACCAATCCGGAAGACACCCTATTTGCCATCAAGCGTTTGATCGGCCGTCGTTATGACGATCCGCTGACCGAAAAAGATAAAGGCCTCGTGCCGTATCACATTGTTTCCGGTGACAATGGCGATGCCTGGGTCGAAGCCAAAGGCGAAAAATATAGCCCGAGCCAAATCAGCGCCTTCATTCTGCAAAAAATGAAAGAGACAGCTGAAAGTTATCTCGGTGAAGATGTCACGCAAGCCGTTATTACGGTACCGGCGTATTTTAACGATTCTCAACGCCAAGCCACCAAAGACGCCGGTAAAATTGCCGGCCTTGACGTGCTCCGCATTATCAACGAGCCGACAGCCGCAGCGCTCGCTTATGGTTTGGATAAAACCGAAAGCGGCACCATCGTTGTTTATGATCTCGGCGGCGGTACTTTCGATGTCTCCGTCCTCGAAATTGGTGACGGCGTGTTCGAAGTTAAATCCACCAATGGCGATACGTTCTTGGGCGGTGAAGACTTTGATCAATGCATCATAGATTATCTCGCTGATGAGTTTAAAAAAGAGCAGGGCGTCGATCTTCGCGAAGATCGCTTGGCCCTTCAACGTCTGAAAGAAGGTGCTGAGAAAGCCAAAGTTGAACTGTCGAGCACGATGCAGACGGAAGTAAACCTGCCGTTTATCACGGCAGATCAAAGCGGTCCAAAACACCTGAACATCAAACTGACCCGCGCAAAGCTTGAAGCCCTGGTCGAGAAGCTTATTGAGCGGACGATTGCACCGTGTAAATCTGCGCTGAAAGACGCCGGTATTACGGCGGGCGAAATTGATGAAGTGATCTTGGTTGGTGGTATGACCCGGATGCCAAAAGTTCAGGAAATCGTGCAAGAGTTCTTTGGCCGTGAGCCCCATAAAGGGGTGAACCCGGACGAAGTTGTTGCTCTTGGTGCGGCGATCCAGGCCGGCGTTCTGCAAGGCGATGTTAAAGATGTTTTGTTGCTCGACGTTACGCCCCTATCCTTGGGTATCGAAACCTTGGGCGGTGTATTTACGCGGCTTATTGATCGCAACACAACGATCCCAACACGCAAAAGCCAGGTGTTCTCAACCGCTGAAGACAATCAGGGCGCCGTAACCATTCGCGTGTTCCAGGGCGAACGTGAAATGGCGGCAGATAACAAGCTGCTTGGGCAGTTTGATTTGATCGGCATTCCGCCAAGTCCGCGCGGCTTGCCGCAGATTGAGGTGACCTTTGATATTGATGCCAACGGTATTGTCAATGTGTCCGCCAAAGACAAAGCGACAGGCAAAGAACAACAAATTCGTATCCAGGCTTCCGGCGGATTGTCCGACGCTGACATTGACCAAATGGTTCAGGACGCAGAAGCGCATGCCGATGAAGACAAAGAACGCAAGGAAATGGTCGAAGCCAGAAACAATGCAGATTCTTTGGTTCATTCGACCGAGAAAAACCTGAGCGAATATGGCGATAAAATTTCTGAAGAAGAAAAAGCAGAAATTGAAACGGCTGTAACCGTTGTTAAAGATGTCCTCGCCAATGAAGAGGCAAATGCGGTAGAGCTCAAAGAAAAATCTGATGCTTTGATGGAAGCAGCAATGAAACTTGGCGAAGCAATGTATAAAGCAAGCCAAGAAGAAGGCGGCGAAATGCCAGAAGGCGGTTTTGATCCCAACAACATGGCGGCTGGAATGGGCGGCGATGCCGGAGATGACACGATCGTCGACGCTGAATTCGAAGAAGTCGACCCTGATGTAAAAGATAGCGAGAAGAAGGAAGACAGCTAGTCTTTAGAAACAGTGTAACGGGCGTCTGCCATAGGTTTTATGGAAGCGCCCGATGCATGTATAAGGGTAGGTCAGCCTAATGGCGAAAGAAGATTATTATACAACGCTCGGCATAGATCGAAACGCTTCTCAGGACGTCATAAAAAAAGCGTATCGGAAAATGGCGATGAAGTATCATCCTGACCGAAATGCGGATGATCCTGAGGCCGAAAAGAAGTTCAAAGAAGTCAATGAAGCCAATGACGTGCTTTTCGATGAGGAAAAGCGCGCGGCCTATGATCGTTTTGGTCACGCGGCGTTCGAGCAAGGCGGCCCTGGTGGTTTTGGCAGCGGAGCCAGCGCTGGCGGTGGCTTTGGCGGCGCGGGATTTGCCGATATTTTCGAAGATATGTTTGGCGATTTCGTGGGCGGCGGCGGCCGCGGTCGTCAAGGTTCTTCCAGAGGCTCCGATCTTCGCTACAACATGGAAATTTCTATACCCGAAGCTTTTAAAGGTAATAAAACCAATATCCGCGTGCCGACATCTGTGTCTTGTGAGGATTGCAATGGCATAGGGACCAATGGCGGCGTTGCGCCAGAGACCTGCCCGGCCTGTCATGGCCACGGCAAAGTCCGTGCCCAACAAGGCTTTTTCAACATCGAGCGCGCCTGTCCAACCTGTCAGGGTGCCGGTAAATTTATCAAAGATGTTTGCTCAAACTGTAGCGGGTCCGGTCGGGTGCATCAGGAAAAAACGCTTTTCGTTACCATCCCGGCAGGCGTTGAAGACGGCACTCGCATTCGTCTTTCCGGTGAAGGTGAGGCCGGTCTCAACGGCGCGCCGACGGGCGATCTTTATATCTTTATTTCTGTTTCCGCGCATCACATCTTCCAGCGGGAAGGGGCGAATATTTATTGCATGGTGCCAATCCCACTGACAACAGCCGCGCTTGGCGGTCACATCGAAGTGCCAACTGTTGATGGTGGCCGGACCCGGATTACCATTCCGCAAGGCACCCAATCCGGTCATCAATTCCGCCTTAAAGGAAAAGGCATGTCGGTCTTACGTTCCAAGGAACGTGGTGATATGTTTGTACAGTCGTCTGTTGAAACGCCGGTGAATTTGACCAATAAACAAAAAGAATTGCTGAAAGAGTTTGAAGCTGAAGGCGGTTCCGAACAAAATAATCCGGAATCAGATGGTTTTTTCACCAAAGTCAAAGATCTTTGGGAAGATCTAAAAGACTAGTCCACATTAATTAGGGGGCATCACAAATGAAAATCGGAATTGTCGGATGTGCGGGACGCATGGGCCAGATGTTGGTCCAAGAAGTGACCGCGACACAGGGCTGCGAATTGGCAGGCGGCACGGAAGGCCCTGGAAACCCTGCGCTCGGACGTGACGTTGCTGCGCATGCCGGTCTCGATGCTTGCGGTATGGAAATCAGCGAAGATGCAGAGGCGTTATTTGCCGCATCAGATGTGGTGGTTGATTTTACGCTTCCAGCAGCGACAGCCAATCATCTCGCCCTCGCCCAAAAAAATGGAACAAGTTTGGTCCTTGGGACGACCGGGCATGACGAGAACGGTTTGGCGGCAATCGAGGCGGCAGCCAAAGATATTACCATTGTTAAAGCAATGAATTTCTCGATCGGCGTAAATGTGCAGTTTGCGATAACCCAGCAACTTGCCGGTATTCTCGACGATGATTACGATATTGAAATTATCGAAATGCACCACAAACATAAGGTCGATTCACCCTCCGGCACGGCAATTGGTCTTGGTGAGGCAGCCGCTGCGGGACGCGGCGTTAGCTTGGATGATGTTTCGGCGAGAGGCCGGGATGGCATTACTGGCGCGCGCAAAAAAGGCGATATCGGGTTTGCGTCACTGCGCGGCGGCGAGGTTGTTGGCGAACACACGGTTATCTTCGCCGGCGAAAACGAACGCGTTGAGTTCACCCACCGGGCGTCCTCCAGAGGTATTTTTTCCAAAGGTGCGATACGCGCCGCGCGCTGGACCGACGGCAAAGACGCCGGCCTTTACGACATGCTGGATGTGCTCGGCTTTAAATAGGGTTTCAATAACGCTTCCATGAAAAAAGATAAAATCCACAGCTTTTACACCAAGCTCGAAAAACAAAACCCTAACCCTAAAGGCGAGCTTCACTACGTTAATCACTACACCCTTTTGGTGGCTGTTGTACTGTCAGCACAGGCGACAGACGTTGGTGTCAACCGCGCCACCAAGCCGCTGTTTAAAGTTGTGAAAACGCCTGAAAAAATGGTCGCGCTCGGCGAGGCCAAACTCAAAGACTATGTAAAGTCCATCGGTCTCTATAATTCAAAAGCAAAAAACGTGATAAAACTCAGTCACATGCTGCTCGATGATTTTGGCGGCAAAATTCCCCAGGACCGAGACGAGCTGCAAAAGCTGCCGGGTGTAGGCCGTAAAACAGCCAATGTTGTGCTAAACATTGCCTTCGGTCATCCGACGATCGCCGTCGATACGCATTTGTTCCGCTTGGGCAATCGCACCGGCATGGCACCGGGCAAGACGCCGCTCGAAGTTGAGAAAAAATTTGAAAAAGTAACGCCGCCGGAATTTATGCAGCACGCCCATCATTGGCTCATTTTACATGGCCGGTATGTGTGCAAAGCGCGAAAACCTGATTGTCCCGCTTGTGTCGTGCGCGAAGAATGTGCCTTCAAAGCAAAGACGACGCTCGACGGGTAGCACGTCTATTTAAGGGGCGGGCTCTTCCAGGAGATCATCATCGGCAGGCGGCTCGGCGGGCTGATCTAAAGTTGGCTCCGTTGGCTCAGGTTCTGCCGGCTTTTTATCCGCGGGTACATCGCTCGTCGGCGGCCCATCGGAAGGTTCTTCGGCTCCAAATGCGGGGATTTCCGGATCGCCGCCGGCGGGAGAAGCAGGCTCATCAGGCTTGGCGGCGCAATTTCCTCGCCGCCTTCATCGCTCGGAATCCCTTGGGTGACGGGCGGAACTTTTACGGCACCCGGTGCAGGTTGTTGCGGCGCAAGGGGGCCAACCGGTTTTGCTGGCGCTTCGCCGCCATTTGCAGCGTTTAAAATACTGGCAAAGCATACTTTCTCATCAATTTTTTCGACTTGTTTGCCGCGCACTTCAACATGGTCGACGGTTATGTCGCCATCTTGAGAAAATAAGAATAGATCGACAAAACATTCATTGCTCTGGTATTGCCAAATGCGGGCGGGCGGCTCATTTCGCTCAAATTTCGGTTTACCGAGAAGTTCGGTGATCTCTTGGTCGTCAAGACCCAACAGGCGTTCTTTGAAGTTCGTTAGATCGATTTCAACCGCTGCGATTTGTTCCGGCTTTTCAAAAGCATCGGTGACCTCGGGCGGCAGTTCTTGCGCAGCTTTGGTTCCAGCGTCTCCGGGCTGTGCATCCGAGCCTTTGGCGCCGGCCTCGGCGGCCTCCGGAGTTCTAGGCGTTCGAACGATCGTCGAGGGATCAAACGCACAGGCACTTAGAAACAATATGGCCGCGATTGAGGCCAGAATTGAAAGTCGAGGAGCTGCCGGGAATGCTGCCAGACGCTGCATTTTTCTGGCCAAAGTTTCCCCCTTAACTGGAGCCGTCGGTGCCAGAAGCGCTGTCTGAGGCGTCGCCGGAATCGTCCAGTGATGCCATATCGCCGGATATTTCGCCGCCGGCTTCAATGACAATTCTGCCATAGCGGACCGATCCATCGACTTTACCTTCTTTGTGAATGGTCAAAAGGTCTTTGGCGACAAGGGTTCCTTCGAATTTGCCGCTGATTTCTGCTTCCATAACGTCCGCACTTCCTTTGAAATATCCGCTGGGCGAGACTTCAATCGTGTGCGCATCGGTGAGCGTGGCTTCGACCCGGCCATTAACGACCAGTTTTTCGCAAGCCGTAATTTCGCCGCTCAGGCAAATGTTGCGGCCGATCGTCAGACGATTGGCCTCATCATCCAAAGACAACATATGTTTGGAGTGTTTCGGGCTGCCTGGAATTTCCATAAAACGCCTGGGTATCTCTGGGCGGAATGCGCCGCCGGCGTTTTTTCCGGGAGCATGCGAGCCTTTTTTTGAAAACGGCTTGAGCGGCGGGGCTGATATATCGTTGTTAGATTGCTTTTCTGCCGCGTTTGCTGAAGCGTTTTCCGCTGCCGAGCTTGCGTCGTTGTCTTTGTTTTTTCCAAACATTGTCACTTCCAATCAATTACCTAGTTTTATTGGCTACAAAGCCACTTTTTGGTTTAGCGCATCTATTCTATTACGCCATCCTTGAACCAAATGCACCATTGCAGCGGTTGCAATTACAGGCGCAATTAAGTTTACCACCGGAATCGTCATTAAAAAGGTGATAATGACACCCGCCATAAACATTTGCCCCCGAAAAGCTTCCCGCAAATGGATCGCTACCAAAGGCTCCAATCGCCGATGCGCAATCAGTTCAAAATATTCTCTGCCGAGAAGATACCCGTTCAAGGCGTAGAAGACAAAAAGATTGAGCGGCCCTAAGAAAAAGAAAAGCAGATATATCGGTAAGGCGAGTATATTTAGCACGATCGATAGGCCGGTAAACTTTACCGTAATTTTAATAATTTCACTTAAACCTTGACCGCGGGTTTCCGGTAAATCAGGGTAGTGCTTGTTCTCGACTGCCAAAGCCGCGCGTTCGAGAAAAAAACTGGCGATCAGCGTTGCTATGGCCGGAAACAGAAACCAAGTTGCTATAATTACCAGCACGCCGCCAAAAATATCAGTTAACCATTCAACGATTTTGTCGAATAAACCAAACAGCCATCCGGTGGCAAATAGCTCGGTTTCAAAAAGCACAAAACCAATTGTCGGCCACAACAACATAAAAATCGCGAGAGATCCAATCAATCCGATCCACACCACTTGGCGCAAGGACTTATCGGAAAGCTGACCAATTGCGAGCGAAAAAGCTGATATCATGTACTAAAAGTTCCGAAATTATGCATCTTAAAAGGAGTCGTCAATTACCCTGTTTATCGGGGTTTGCTTCAGACTACAAGAGGACGAAGGGCTAATTTTGACGGATCACTTGAAGCGATGTTTGGCAGGGTTATACTAATGAAGGATTGGAGGCGCGTAAGATGCCTGCTGCTCGAGCTTACCCCAAACAATAAGGCGATATTATTTGATGAGCGATACGAAATTTGATGTTGTTGGCATAGGCAATGCCATTGTAGATGTTTTGGCCCATGCCGAGGACGCATTTCTCGAAGAACACGGCCTTGCCAAAGGTGCCATGACCATCATTGACGCTGAGACGGCTGAAAAAATTTATGGCCTGATGGGTTCGGGTGTTGAGGTCTCTGGTGGCTCTGCCGCCAACACGATTGCCGGCATCGCCTCTTTAGGCGGGGCTGGCGCCTTTATTGGTAAAGTCTGTAAGGATCAATTGGGCGATGTATTCACCCACGATATTCGTGCCGTCGGCGTATCTTTTGAAACCAAAGCTGATGAAAACGGCGTGCCCACCGCGCGCTGCCTTATTTGTGTGACGCCGGATGCTGAGCGTACCATGCAAACGTTTTTGGGTGCCTGTGTTGATCTCGGCCCGGAAGATGTTGACGATCAGGTCGTTGGTGCATCGAAAGTGTTGTATTTGGAAGGCTATCTTTGGGACCCACCGCGTGCAAAAGAAGCCTTTATCAAAGCGGCCAAAATTGCCGCCGAGGCCGGACGTCAGGTTGCGCTTAGCCTTTCTGATCCGTTTTGCGTCGATCGCCATCGAGAAGAATTTCTCGATTTGGTCAATAATCACGTCAATATATTGTTCGCCAATGAAGACGAAATAAAATCGCTCTATCAAGTTGATGATTTTGACGCGGCGCTTCAATATGTTCGAGGTCATTGTGACATTGCGGCTCTGACCCGAAGCTCTCAAGGCTCAGTCGTCGTGGCGGGCGAGGAAGTTCATGTCATCGATGCTGAGAAGATTGACAAGGTTGTCGATACGACAGGAGCGGGCGATTCATACGCGGCTGGATTTTTGTACGGCCTGACACAAGGTAGGGAATTAGCAACCTGTGGCCACATCGGCGGTATATTGGCCGCGGAAATAATTTCGCATTATGGTGCCCGCGCCGAGAACGACCTAAAAGCTGTTTTAGCTGAAAAAATGAAGTGATTGATTGTGACACCGGGCACACAAACTTTGTCTTCTACATCCGAGCTTACTTCAGGCTCTAAACCAGAACTCGGCGCAACGCTGGCCGGCCATCGATTTGAGAGATCGTGGTTTTGGCGGGTTTTGCCGGCCGGGATGCGGCGGCGGTGGTGGCTGTTTCGAATTTTTGATTTGCTGGTACGCTTTTGGCCGCTAATCAAACCGCGCAAAGGCCTGCTTGTTGTTCGGATGGATGGTATTGGCGATATGATTTTGTTTCGCCAAGCGCTTGATGATTATGCGGCGACCTTCGGCGTTGATCAATCTGAAATCACCGTGCTCGGCTGCAAAAGTTGGGGCTCCATCGCCGGCCCTATATTTGAAGGCTACAAAGTACTGATCATCAATGAACACGCCTTTGCCCGCCGGGCATTTTATCGTTTTTGGATCGGCTTGAAAGTTCGCCGAATTGCGCCCGCCATCACAATATGTGATTCCTATCTGCGCCGTGCCTTGATGGCGGATAGTTTGGTTTGGATGACGGGTGCTCCCAAATCGATTGTTTCGCTCCCCTATATTAATGAGCCAACACGAACCGAGTTTAATTATTATTTAAGCCAGGTTGATCAGATCATAGATACAGGACCTTATCCGACACATGAGATAATTAGGCATTATCGTTTTCTTTTGGGCTGTGCTGAAACAGCAATTGAGACGAACAATGATCCAAAAATCGCACTGCGTCCGCCGAAAATTTCGTGGCGTGACAATAGGTCTTCGCATTTGGGAGATGCACCCTATGTCGTACTTAATCCCGGCAGCAATGAATACGGCCGCCGCTGGCCATTCGAAAGTTATCTCGATATTGCCGAACAATTGATGGAAAAAGAATATCGGGTGGTAATCGTTGGTGGTCCAGGTGAACGGTCCGGAGATCACCGGACGCGCTTTGGCAGTGACGCGCGGATTATAGATCTTACTGGTAAAACCACGGTGCCGGAGCTGTTGGACATACTGAAACACGCAGCCTGCGTGATCAGCAACGATACCGGTCCTGCTCATTTATCAATCGCGCTCGAAACGCCAACAGTCGTGGTGGTTGGCGGTGGGCATTTTGGCAGTTTTGTGCCTTATCCTGAAGAAGTTTGCCCGCCTTATGTCCGGTTCGCATTTGAAGAAATGTCGTGTTATCACTGTTTCTGGCGATGTCCCAAACGAGCAACAAAATTCGATGTTTTTCCGTGCGTTAGCGGGGTTGAGGTTGGCAAGGTTATGGATGCTACAACGCAATTATTAAAATTCTAAATGGTAAATTTTTACGACAGTTACAATCAGTATAAATCCTACAGCACGCCTGAGCTGCAGGACAAAGTTGTGCGCCAGTTTGACCGAGAATTTTGGCAGCCGGCAAAATGCACGCCGTCTTCGGCAGTGTTGGAAATCGGGTGCGGCACCGGACTCTTCTTAAAATATTTGAATCATAAAAAGCTCGAGAAATTTTTAGGCATTGATATTGATGCCGAGTTAGCGAATTACATTGCCCCAGACATTCAAGACCATTTCAAAATTATAAATATTTTGGATGACGCTGAGTGGACTCAAATCGACCAAAAATTTGATTATATCGTGTTGTTTGATGTCCTCGAACATTTTGCTTCTGAAGAGGCAGTCGGCATTCTCAAAAAACTGGACACCGTATTAAACAAAAAAGGATCCATTGTGGTTCGCCTGCCAAATGCCGCATCGCCCTGGGGGCTAACCTATCAATATGGCGACTTAACCCACCGCACAGCTTACAATCCTTTGAGCATTCGCCAGCTCGCCCTCGCGGGCGGGTTTGAATGCGTGAGGTGTTACGGCCAAATCTCTGGATCCAGAAAACGGCGGGTTTTGGATACTATATTTCATAAGTTTTTATCTTCCATATTGATGTCTCCACCGGAAATTTGGTCTGCAAATTTTCTCGCAATTTTGGCGCGCTCTGAAGACGTGTGATGGCCTGGACTTCATTATTTTCTTCGGCCAAGCAACGCTCAAGTGAAGCAAGCGGCATCCTCTTCATCTCTTCTGGTGGACTTGGCGATACAGTTTTATTGTCGCTGGTCTTTGATCGCATGTGCGCGATGGCCGAACCCGGAGAAGACATAACCCTGGTGTTGCCGAGAGAAGCCATCAAAATGGCTTTTCTGTTCGATGAGAAAATCAACATATTGCCGGTTGATTACACGGCCTTTAGAAAAAGCCGGACCTACAAAAAGGAAATTTTTGACCGGCTTTATGAGGCAAATTACCGGGTTGTCGTCAGCACCGATTTTTTGCGCCATCCGAAACTTGATGAAGCCTTGATTAAAGCCTGTGCCGCGCCTGAGACTTTGGCAATGGCACCGCGCTCCTGGCCGAAATATGACAAGGCATTGACCAAAAACAGGGCGCTTTATAGTCGATTGTTTGAAAGTGGGCCCGTTCATTTGGATAAGGTTCTGCGTTGGGCGCGGTTTGCCAATTGGTTGACGGGGAAGGGGCAGTATTCTATTCCCGCGCCACTCGTTCGCTTGCCGGATGGCGCGGTGAAAGCGGGACCAGCCTATCCGCGGCCGACCGTGATCCTCGTGCCGTTTTCCGCTGTCAAAGAAAAGCAAAGCCCGCCGGATGTATTTTTGGCGATCATGCAGCATCTTGAAGGGCGCTGCGATTTTGTCATTGCAAGTGCGCCCAATGATTTGGAGAAAAACCCCGAATACATGTCTTTGGCAAATCGCCCCAATGTGAGTTTTGAGACCGCCTTTTTTGAAGATTTAGCGCCCAAACTCAAACAGGCCCAATTGGTCGTATCGGTAGATACCGCCTGCATGCATTTGGCGGCGGCAGTTGGTGCGCCGACAATTTGTTTGGCGAGCGCGGCCTATGTCGGTGAGATTGTGCCCTATGCGCCGGAAATCACACCCGACAATGTGCGCTTTGTTTATACGCCGATGGCCTGTGAAGGCTGCCTTGGAAATTGCATCTTGCCGGCGGAAAACAATCGGTTTCCGTGTGTGGCACGATTGGACCAGACCCAAATACTCGCCGCGATCGAGGAGCTTCTTTCGATATGACGAACACAAATTGGTCTTCTGCGCTCAAGGTCTATTTGGACAGGCGTGTTTTGGCGATGCTGTTTTTGGGATTTTCCAGTGGCTTGCCGTTTGGTGTGTTGGCCGAGCCGATGACGGCTTGGCTGGCGGGGTCCGGCGTCGATAAAACGACCATTGGACTATTTGCGCTGGTCAGCTTGCCCTATGCGCTCAAATTTTTATGGGCACCGATCATGGATCGTGTGCCGCTTCCCGGCATCACAAAAATGTTCGGCCGTCGGCGAGGCTGGGCATTGGTCACTCAAATCGCCTTGATCGCCACAATCATAAAACTGGGTCTCTCCGATCCCGTCGATAGTCTTTGGTGGACGGCGGCCTTTGCCTTGGCGGTTTCTTTTGCCTCGGCGAGCCAGGATATTGTGATCGATGCTTACCGGGTAGAAATTTTGGAACAAGACCAATTGGCAGCAGGGGCGGCGCTTGCGATCAATGGCTGGCGGCTATCTTCTTGGGCCGGCGCTGCCGCGGCGCTGATTTTTGCTGATCTGGTTTCCTGGCAGGTTGTGTTTACCGGTCTTGCATTTGCCGTCGGCGTCGGCGTGATTGCAATCTTGCTTAATCCCGAACCGCAGGTACCGATTTCGGATGAGGCCAAGGCATTAGAGCAGCGGGCGGAAGATTTTCTCGAACGTAATGCCCATTTGCCGGAAATTTTCGCGCGGGCCGGCGCTTGGATTTATGGCTCGGTCT
>Ga0066376_10000546_pt1 | contig 34905 bp, 26 predicted proteins | sample Knorr_S15_td_Bot_FD_77009 | JGI IMG/M metagenome (GOLD analysis project Ga0066376, IMG submission 77009) | Marine microbial communities from Southern Atlantic Ocean transect - Knorr_S15_td_Bottom_ad_5009_LV_A | ecosystem: Environmental > Aquatic > Marine > Oceanic | place: Southern Atlantic... | reverse complement strand
GGCCCTTCATCCCGCCGCAATCTCAATTTAGAATAGTTAGCACGCCCCTGTAGCTCAGTGGATAGAGCAGTAGTTTCCTAAACTACGTGTCGCGTGTTCGATTCACGCCAGGGGTACCACCGAATCTACAAGCGCCCCCGATTCTTGAATCGAGGGCGTTTTTGTTCTCCAGCCGATCTCCGCCGATACCGGGTAACCCAATAGGTTGATCCGCAAGTAGTACATCTGTACCAGTCAGATTAGTACGCTTGACCCTTCACCGACGCAGCTGCGACAGCCCACAATATTGACATCGGCAAACGACGCAGCAAACGTCGGCTGAAACCCGGATAGGTGAACCCTTAATTCGGCTTTCTAACCGGCAACTGCGTCCTCTTTGCCGTCCTCAACTAGACCCCTGCGCACCACTGCACCTTCGACGAAATTCATGACCAAGCTCAAACTGCAGTAGCGAACACGTAACCGTGTCCGAGTATCGTTTGAACACATGACCGAACAAATCCCAGACAAAGAGCCCGAACAGATCAACGAACGATCTGACGCCGATACTGAAGTTGAAATCAACTCCAGGTCAACCGCGGACCAGAGCTGGCTCAAAAGCAGGATCGGCAAGTGGCGTGAATCCGGCCTGATCACCGACGAGCAGTCCCAGGCCATACTGGATTTCGAATCGACCGGTACGCCCCGGTTCCGACTCGGCATCCGGTTCAACCGGCTGATCGTCGTGCTCTCTACGCTCGGAGCCGTTCTGATCGCCGCCGGCCTGATCTCGTTTGTCGCAGCCAACTGGCAGGGCATCCCTGCGATGGCAAAGCTCTTCCTTCTCATCGGTGGCAACATCCTCACCTACTGGGCCGCGTACCAACTCCAGTTCGTCCGCGGTTACCCTCGCGTCGGCGGGGCGATCATGTTTACAGGTGCCGCGTGGTTCGGAGCGAACGTATTCCTTGTGGCCCAGAGCTACCACCTCGCAACCGACAACCCCGACCTGTTGATCTGGTGGTTCCTCGGCATACTGACGCTCGCCTACATCACCCGATCGAAGGCGATTACAGTCATGGCGGTCGGGATCTTCACGGTTGGGGTCGCATGGAAGGCCGCGACGCAGACCGACAACGTCAGCGGCGTACTTCTGGTCATGGGGATGCTGCTCTTCACAGCTGCGGCCCTGTACGCCATCGGGATGCTCCACCTGCGCCGAGGAAATCTCAAATTCCACGCAGGTCCGTACCTGGTCAGCGGCGTATTGCTGGCTATCGGGATGACGTACGTGCTTACTTTCGGCGACGTGTTCCGCGGGCTGCTGGGCGAACGTGTCGTTGACCCACAGGCACTGCCCGGCCAGTACCTGGTAATGGCGGCGATGGTCTCCGGAATATCGGTCGCCGCCATGGTGATGGCCGTCCGAAAACCTGTTTACAAGAGGAAGACACTCATATCGAGGTTTGCCGAGCCGGGCGTCATCGCCCTGGTCGTTGGTTTTGGATGGTTTATCGCCGCCCTGCCGCTCGGATCTCCCGGACCCTACGTGATCGCCTCCAACCTGCTACTTGTTGTGCTGATATTCGGGTCCATAATTCTGGGAATCGTGAACCGGCGCGAGGCCTTCGTGAATGTGGGCATCATCTTTTTCGTGATCGACCTGGCGACTAGATATATCGAACTCACCGTAGACATGCTCGAAACGTCACTGGCTTTCATTATCGGCGGATTGTTGTTGCTTGGGATCGGCTATGGCATGGAACGGGCAAGGCGCAGGTTGCTGCGCCAGTTCGGGATGATGGAGGTGAGCCATGACTCCTAAGCTCAAACGCCTCTTCATTGCAGTCGTCGTTGTGCAGGTCGTGTTCCTGCTCGGCATCGTCGGGTACAGGGAGACGATCCTCACCCTGGGCAGAACTGTGGTCCTGCAGGCAATTCCGGTCGACCCGCGTGATCTTTTCAAGGGCGAGGACGTGGTGCTGCGTTACGAGATCAGCACAATCGGCAACTATAATCGCCCCGCGCCCGGCATAGATGAAATCAGGGTGCCAGATGCAGGTGAAATCGTTCAGCCCGTCAGACGTGAAACCAGCACGCCCTCAAAGTCATATTTCTTGCTCGGCGAAATAAGCGAAGGCGACACCGTGTACGTTGGGCTGCCAGGCGACAACGACGATCGGTTCAAGGTGCTGGACGTGCAGACGGGCGGTCCTTCACCCGAAACCGACCTGTTTATCAAGGGCCGCGTGACACGCAGTAAAGACGGCACCCTGACCGTCGAATACGGAATCGAACAGTATTTCGTGCCCGAAGGCCGAGGCAAAGAAATCGAACTCGCCGACGATGTCAAGGTAAGGGTGTCGATCAACCGCTCGGGAACCGCAGCGATCAAGGAACTGATCGTCGACGGCGAAATCTGGCGTCCTTAGTACCGGTCGCACACTGGACATGCGCGGTCATCAGTAAGGGGGAGCCTCATCTTTTTCCAGTGTTAACCGGGAACTGCATCCGATCGCGCCGCCACACGTGCCGCGCCGCTGGCAGCCATTCGACCATACGAACGACACTCCGTGCCTTCACTAGGTAGTTTCCACGATGCGGACATGTCAGTTTCACGTAAGAATCGACAGTGGAAGCACCAAGCCACGCTTACGCAATCTCCTGAGGCAATCCCCGTTGAACACCCTGTTTTTAAACGCAACCACGAAACAAAGCCTTGCGGCGATCCAGGAAATTAAGGAACTAGGTCACGATGTCAGGGTTGCGAACTCGCTTACTTCTGCGGTCCGGTCCATCGAAGAGCACAATCACGACCTGATCGTAATTGAGGTCAGCCTTGAGTTCAGCCTTGAGTTCAGTTCGTCCGATGCAATTCTGTATCTGCAGCATGCGTTCGACGGGAACATTGTTGCGTTTGGCGAAAACATCTCCTCCGCAACTCGCCAATTTCTCGCACACGTCGGCATTGTGACTGTAGACCACTCAATCACAGAAGTCGTATCGCAATTTCCGGTGCATTCTGATGCGCGAGCCTTCGCTACCGCCGCCTAGGCGTTACTCCTGCCAGACGAACCTCGGCCGCTTGCCTGGCGAACCTACCCCACTTTGGGCAGCACTTCTTTAGCAAGCACCGACATCGACTCGTACCACGCCTCGTACGGGTCCCACTCGTGGCCCATCGCCAGCAGTGTCCCGAATCCGCCAAGTTCACCATTCAGGTCGTTCAGCTTCTGCGTTACCTCGTCGGCGCTCCCGACGATGAACACGTTGTCGATCAGGTAGTCGATCGTCACGTCGGAGTCGGGCATGTCGGGATCGTTCTTCATGATCGCCAACCGTTCGACTTTCGTCAGCATCGGTATGAAGTATCCCTCGAAATCCCGTGCCAGCGTTCCCTCTCGCACGGATCTGCGCGCCTCTGCAGTCGTATCGGCAATAAAGACCTCTCTGGCGACTCGCCACAACGACCGGTCGGGAACTTTGCCAGCTTCAAGCGCACCCTCTTCAATTGAAGCCCAGTGCGTGCTGATCTGGTTTGGAGGCGCCAGGTTGATGCTCATCGGGATCCAGCCGAACTGACCTGCCATCTTCAGGGTCGGAGAGTTAGGCGAAACCCCGGCAACTCCTATCGGCGGATGGGGTTTCTGAAACGGAGTGACATGCGCTCGCATCCCGATAACGTCGTCAGGTTCTGGAATACGGAATTTCCACCATTTCGACTCGTACAGGCCGGGCTCCGGGTTATCCCATATCTTCAAAATCGTCTGGAGCGATTCACGCGTGTAGGCACCAGCGTCTACCCCGCCATCTTCGTCATACCCGAATACCTGCGTATCTCCGGGAAAACTCCCCGTTCCGATGCCCCAGTTCAACCGGCCCTCCGACATGTGGTCGAGCTGTGCGATTCGATGCGCGAGAACGAACGGGTCGTGGTTGGGCATGCACGTCACACCGGTCCCCAGCCGGATGTTTTTGGTCACACCAAGTGCCTGTGCGATGAACAACTCGGGCGACGGAATGTTTTCCCATTCGGCAGTGAAGTGCTCACCTATCCACGCTTCCACGTAGCCGAGCTCGTCCAACTTGACGATCTGGTCGAGGTCCGACTTCAGCGTCTCGGTCATATTGGCACCTGGTGGGTGCAGGGGCATCGTGAAAAACCCGGGTTTCATTGTGTTGTCCAGAAAAGGCTCGTTGACTATCCGCGCCAGTGAACTCGGAGATCACTGGCGCGGAAGCGTACAGTCGAATGCTGCTTAACTCAATACTTCGGCCAATATGCACCGACACCCATCGCGTCCGGGCTAGTGGACCTCGGCGCCACCGCCGCCGCCGGGCACTGGCTCCTCTGGGATTGCATGCGCTGCGCCCCGGATTTCACTTACAGACACCCCAACTTCGTGTCGAAGGTCAAGATTTGGCGCGGTTCCTGCACCCAAGCCACACTCAAGCCCGCGTAAACGCCCATTATAGTGTCGGCGATGGATACAGCAATCAACCCTGAATCAGAGCGGATTCCGTTGCTGGAAAGGCTCGGAACACGACTTTTCGCAACCTCCTACCAGGTCGAACGTAGTGCAATCAAGTTTCGATTGTTCGCCACATGGCCGCTGGCGCTTATTATTTTCGCCAGTAAAGACCGACTGCCTTACTGGGAGCTTGCCATAGCTGCAATCGTGGGGATGTTTGCCGTAAACCTCTGGCTGCGTCACGCAAATACGACAAAACTCATTTCACCAGCCAGGTCGGCTCTTTTCGGATCGTCGACCGATACGCTGCTGCTGCTAGTGGTTTCGAATCTCGCAATACGGGCGTCGGCCAATATCAACAGCACAAGCGAAATGTGGTTGATATTTCCGCTCGTGATACTGGCTTTCGCATACCGGGCCAGGCCAATCGCTGGAATTGCTTATTCCGTGCTGCTGACCGCCTGGTACGCCTCGCACATCCTTCTATTCTTCGAGACCGGCGACCGGGCTGTAGTCGAACTGCCGATCAGGGCGACGTTCTTCATCCTGATGGGCAGCCTGGCCGCTATATTCGGTGGCAGCCTGCGCAACCAGGGATCAGCCGACCGCTAATCGCCGGGTGCGCTCGATACACCCGTCGACTAACGCCCTGACCCTATTTGCCGTGCTTCTTCTTCCACTCTTCGTATTCGGGACGAGCCTCGTCCGAAAGCGGGTAGTAGCGGCGCAAATCGCCACCCTCTTCCAACCTGCCACGACTGAACTCTTCCCACTCGGCGTGAACCTGGCCCCGTTCGGCCAGTTCTTCAGCAAGCTGTATCGGCACCACAACCGCGCCATCGTCATCGGCAATAATGATGTCGCCGGGTTTCACAAACGTCCCGGAACAGTTGATCGGAACGTTAACGGCGTAAGGCATCATTTCTGTCTGTGTATGGAAATTAGGCGTGACGCCCTTCAACCAGAGCCCCGGACCAATGTTCTTACTCTCGGGGTAATCCCGGATGCAGCCATCGATAATCGCCCCGATGCCGCCCTGCCCGTGAAAATAAGTCAGCATCATGTTGCCAAACACACCGCTGCTCATGCTCCCCAGCGCATCGACAACGATCACGTCGCCGGGCCTGGTGTTGTACAGGGCATGGCGGTGCAGCTGAGTCTCTGGCTCAACGTACTCGCCTTCCGGGTACTCGTCTTCGCGCTTGGGCATGAACTGCAGTGTCAGTGCCGGACCGACGACTTTCTTGCCCGGAGTGAACGGCAAAGGACCCTGAATGAACGCATCCCTTATGCCCATCTTGTTAAGATCGCCCGCTGCTGTTGCAGCGCTGACGTGCTCGAATAATCGTGCGATCAACTCTTTTGAGGGTCGCTCAATATCGTTCGTTTGAACCATTTCACTCCTTCGTAAGCTCTATATTCTGTACTTGTGATCCACGTTATTTCATTTCCTGACAACCGTTTGTGGCAACTCATCGGCAGCCGGTCCAGCCAGCCATCCAACCGGTTGCCAGTTGATATAGCAGGTGGAATTACCAGATCGAAACAGCGAATTCAATTTCGCCACGCACGAACGGTAATGATGGTTCCGCTCTTTCGCAAGCCAATCGGCGAAATCTACGTAATGCGAACCGTTGCAAACAAATTTATTGCGGGAAGCTGTCGTCGCCTATCTGAGCTTCACGCCACCTCGGAATTCGTCGCTCGCCGGGTCCGAACGCCGTCGAATTTACGGTGCTCCCCCTGAAAATCGTGCACAAACACGTACTTGATCACGAATAAACACCCCAAAGTCGCGGAAGTGAGTTTATTCTTGACGATGCGTTCGGTCGGTGCATCGCGAAACTGCATCACCGAGATGATGTTTTGCAGCGCACACCACGGCAGAACGCGAAAACGGAATGTGGGACGATAACCGTACGGAACGGTGCTAGGACATGTTCAACCGCGAACATTCGATGGGATTCCCACAAACGAGGCTTGATTTATGGGTAAGAAGTTATTTGTTGGTAGCCTGGCCTGGGCGACGGATTCCGCCGGCCTCCGAGCAGCTTTCGAGCGATTCGGCGACATCGAAGAGGCACAGGTGATCAGCGACCGCGAGACTGGAAGGTCCCGTGGATTCGGTTTTGTAACCTTCAATGATGAAGGTCCTGCGCAGCAGGCTGTTTCAGAAATGAACGGCACTGAGCTTGACGGTCGGCCAATCGTTGTCAACGAGGCCCGAGACCAGGCTCCTCGTGGCGCTGGCGGCGGCGGCGGATACCGTGGCGGCGGTGGTGGTGGTGGTGGACGTCGAGAACGCTGGTAAACCAGCAGCGTAGGTAGACACGAACTACAACAAAATCAACAGTGGGTGCGGCGAATTGGCCGCACCCACTGCGTTTAACTCGCAGTGGGCGCCCGACCATCGCGGTCCCATGGCTCCCGAGCACACAATACCGAATGGCTGCCAACTGATATTCGCGAAACCAAAAACGGCCACTCTCGGGGGCATGAGAGTGGCCGTTTTTCCCAAGACCCAGAAACCGGAGGGGGGCCTGGGGACAGGCGGGGCAATTCCGAACCTGGGTCAAAATCAGTCGGTCATTACTTCAAATCCATGATCGCATCAAGTCGGGCCGGCAACGTCCTCTCGATGTTCACAACCGCACCCGTCGCGGGAGTGAGGGTGAGAGTGAACCTGTCGTTCGTGCCAAGAATGGTTCCGGTCGAAAGAATTCCATATGCTCCGTTTGCATCGGCAGTCCAGTAGCTGGTGGCCGTGCTTGAGGTGATTGCCTGTGTCGTATCACGAATCAATAGCCAGACGCTGATCTCGGCCTTTTCGCCGATCTCGAGCAAACTGTCCCCGTTGTTGTTTCCGAGCCAGCCCACACTCCAGGGAACATCGCTCATAAATTGGTTGATGTCGCTGTAAGAAATAATTGTCTTGTATTCGGCACCGATAGAGATATCCGGATCAGTGGCCGATCCGTCGGCCGTATACGGGGGCGTCAGATCGACAGGCTCACCGTCAACCGCATTCGTAACTACGAACGAAAGCTTGTAAATAGTGTCGGTCCCGCCCCGGTCGGCTTTGTAGGCCACAGTTGCGCCACGGGGTTCGAGACTGCTTTTCGCCTCTTGAAGACCCGCATACACCGTTTCTTTCGACCTTTCAGACGCGAACAGACCAGTCGACAGCGCAGTGAACGCGAACACTGAAGCGACGACCACAAATGCAATTAAGATAATTGCCGTTTCGAGCCCGGTTATTCCGCGCTCAGACGTACCCCCGTCAATTGTCCTGATCATTCGGCCTGGTCTCCTCAACCAATTCCGGGTTCATGTATGCACATAGAGAACCCGTATCCGGAATTATTTTTATGGCGGACCACTAACCGATTAATTGGTCGGTCGCCTGTCAGGTGTCTGGCAGGCCGGGGCAAAGGCCACATATCTATAGTTATCACCAACCCATTCCAGCTGTTGAGCCCCAAGGAACAGCGCGATCGCACCAAACGGTTCACGCCAAATGTGGGCAGTCACGCGAGGCCATCTGGCGGGCAACCCGAGCATTGGCCTGCCATTCAGTACGAACTGCACCGATTCGATACCAACGGGTCGATATTGGGCGCGGCGTTTTTGCACCTCGGGATGGCCGTCCGGTCACATGTGAAATATCTGTCGGGCCGCTACCAGTCGGGTTCGACTTCGCACCCGAGCTGAAGCAACCGCAAGGCTGCGCTATATGCATCGGCCTGTTCCCGGTCGCACAGCGTCACCACACCCCTGCCCGTGTTGTGTGTCTCGAGCATGATCAACGTGGCGTCCGTATTGGAAAGTTCCGGCACGGTCTTCAGCAGCGCCCAGATCACAAAATCAGCGGAATGATGATCGTCGTTGATCAGCACAACTGCCCAACGGTCCGATCTGCCTGAAGATGTCTCTTCGACCTCTGCCGGTGCTGCCGTCCGCTCCGGTCCTGCCTCAGCCGAACCAACTATTTGACCGGTGTGCGATCTGCTTACAGAGAATCGGGTATTGACACTGCTCATCGTCAGGAACACCCTTGCTCCTCGAACAGATTTCATCGCCACGGTCGTCTCCGCTCCAGTCGCCACCAACAATTAAAAAGGTCCTTTGCTAATGCGAATAACCGACATCAAGCCGTTCCCGGTGTGGGTTGGAACCCGAAACCAGATGCTGGTCAAAGTTGAAACTGACGAAGGCATTTACGGCTGGGGGGAATCCGGGCTTTCCAGTAGAGAAATCGGCGTCAAGGGCATCGTAGAACACTACAGGGAATTTCTGATAGGACGCGACCCGATGCAGCGGGGTGCCCTCTGGCAAGAAATGTATCGCAGCCAATATTTCGAAGGCGGACGGACTCTCACGGCCGCGATTTCAGCTATCGACATCGCCCTGTACGACATCGCCGGCAAAAAGCTGGGGGTGCCGGTCTACGAGCTTCTCGGCGGCAAGCACCGCGACTGGGTACCGACATTCGCCACCGGTGGCGGAAATTCGCCCGAAGAGATGATCGAAGTCGCACAGCGCATGATCGCGGAAGGGTTCGACTGCTTCCGGCTTCATCGCGCCTACCAGCCCGAGGAAGAAAACGTATACGAACCTCGAGAAGCCATTGCACTGGCGGCCGAAGGGTTGATCAAGGCCCGCGAAGTGCTCGGGTTTAGACCGGTCATTGGCTACGATTTCCATCACAGGCTATCGGTCGCTGAAACCGCTTCGTTCTGCCAGATGATGCCAGACCACACTCTCGATTTCCTTGAAGAACCGATCCGTGACGAAACACCAGAGGCTTACGAAGCCCTGCGTGCCATGACGCCCGTACCCTTCGCGCTGGGCGAAGAGTTCGCATCAAAATGGCAATTCCTGCCTTATATCGAAAAAGGTCTCGCCAACTACGTGCGCATAGATGTCTGCAACGTTGGCGGACTGACCGAAGCAATGAAAGTGGTCGGCTGGGCCGAGGCGCACTACACCGACCTGATGCCCCATAACCCACTCGGCCCGATCTGCGTAGCCGCGACATCGCATATGGCGATGGCCGCCGCAAACTTCTCATGGCTCGAAATCCGGGAATCTGCGGGCGAAAGCAATAACTTCTACTCCAAAGATGTCTTCCCCATACAGCCAGAAATCGTCCCCGGGCGCGTGACCGTCCTCGACCGGCCGGGACTCGGTGTCGAGGTTGATGAAGCCTCGCTAACAGAACCATTCCGCCATTCTGAAATGCCTCACTTGAAGCGGAAAGACGGATCTCACACCAACTGGTAGCAGCCCGCACCTAACTCGTCTATCTCGACAACAGTCAGCGCAAACTAAAAATATGAAAATTACAGATATAAAGCCCTACGCCGTCTGGGTAGGTCGCCGCAACCAGATGCTCGTAAAAATCGAGACCGATGAAGGAATTTACGGGTGGGGCGAATCAGGTTTCTCCGGACGTGAACTGGGTGTCAGAGGAATAATCGAGCACTACCGCGAATTTCTGATCGGCAAGGACCCGATGAAACGCGGGGCGCTGTGGCAGGAGATGTACCGGAGCCAGTACTTCGAGGGCGGGCGCACGCTAACAGCGGCTATCTCGGCGATAGATATCGCCCTTCACGACTTAGTTGGCAAAAAACTGGGCGTTCCCGTTTACGAACTGCTCGGCGGCAAGCACCGTCACAAGATTCCAGTGTTCGCCACCACTTCAGGTCCCTACGGCCCCGACATGATCGAACAGGCCAAGGATTTCATGGCACGCGGCATCAACGCGTTCCGACTTTCATACGACCAGATGGACATCCAAGCGAGTGGACTGTTCGAGCCGCGTGAGTCGATCGCAAACTCGGCTGAATGGCTCATCAAGGCACGTGAAGAACTTGGCAACCAGGCGATCATGGGCGTCGACTATCACCACCGGTTGTCGGTCGCCGAAACGGCCTCCTTCTGCCAGATGATGCCATCGCACACCCTCGACTTCCTCGAAGAGCCGATTCGCGATGAAACACCGGGAGCCTATGAGGTTTTGCGGACGCTCACCGACATGCCATTTGCCATCGGCGAAGAGTTCGCTTCAAAATGGCAGTTCCTCCCCTATATCGAACGCGGAATAACGAACTTCGCAAGGGTCGATATCTGCAATGTCGGTGGATTCACCGAGGCGATGAAAGTGGCCGGGTGGGCCGAAGCGCACTATATCGACCTGATGCCCCATAACCCCCTCGGGCCGATCTGTACCGCCGCGTCCGTGCACCTCGGCGCAGCCGTGCCGAACTTTGCCTGGCTCGAGGTAAACATGTCCAGGGCTGAAGACCCGGACCTCGAAATCTTCACCGAACAGGTGTTGTTCGAAGGCAACGGATACACCGTCCCCGATAAACCGGGCCTTGGTGTCGATGTGGACGAAAGCAAACTCACCGAACCGTTCAGGTTCTGGGAAGCGCCCCATCCTCACCGCGCCGACGGCTCGCACACCAACTGGTAATCTCATCGATATTGCGCCTGGCTGGTACATTTGGTGGTCCGCGGTCGCTCGACCTGCCAGAGGCGCAGGAATTAACGCGCTGCGGCAAACAAACACTTGAAAGGTGAAGCAAAGGTAATGGCTGTTTCGATTGATCTCACCGGAAAGCGCGGCGTCGTGTTCGGCGTCGCGAACCAACGCAGCATTGCATGGGCCATTTCCGAGCGCCTTGCAGAAGCCGGGGCCGAACTTGCGTTCACCTACCAGAACGAACGCCTCAGGGAACCCGTGGAAAAAGCAACCTCTGCACTCGACAGCCCCATGCTCATCGAGTGCGACGCAACCCATGACGACCAGGTCCAGGCCGTTTACGACCGAATCAAGAAAGAATGGGGCGAGATCGATTTTGTGGTCCACTGCATCGCCTACGCCGAGCGCGACGACCTCGGGGGCGATTTCTCAGCCACGAACCTCCAGGGGTTCCGAACCGCACTTGAAGTCAGCGCCTACACGCTCATGCCGATCGTCGGTCGCGCCGCACCGCTCTTCGGTGAGTCTGGCGGTTCAGTCGTCACGCTGACTTTCGACGCCTCGCAGCGCGTCTACCCCGGTTACAACATCATGGGCACAGCAAAGGCGGCTCTCGAAAACGAAATGCGCCAGCTCGCCGCCGAATTTGGCAACCGCAACATCCGGGTGAACGCCATTTCGGCCGGGCCGCTTCCAACGCTTGCCGCCCGGAGCATCCCCGGATACAGCGACATGACCCGCGCACACCGTGAACGATCGCCGCTGGGCCGCAATATCAAGCACGGCGAGGTCGCCGATACCGCGCTATTCCTGCTCAGCGATATGGCCAGCGGGATCACAGGTGCCATCATCCCTGTCGACGCCGGATACGGGATCATCGCACTCTAGCCATGCCAGGAATCGTGATCGGTCTTACGGCCACCAGGCACATGCTGGTTGAGGGAACTGCGCTGTACAGCCCCACCGGCAAGGCCGAACACTCCGTGCTCTCAAGTCCCGCGATGATCATGGAAATGGAACTCGCTTCGGTCGACGCCGTGCGCAACCAGTTGCAGGCCAATGAGACCACGGTGGGATTTCACGTCGATGTGAAACATATCGCGCCCGCGCCCAAAGGGGGACAGGTCGTAACAACGGCCACCCTCGTGGAGATCACCGGACGAAAGCTCAAATTTCAGGTCGAGACGCATTTCGGGGACGTGCCCATTGGCACCGGATTTCACCGGCGAGCTGTCGTCCGGCTTTAGCCAGACTGCTTTCACAGCGGGCGTCGCACCCGGGTTGTGATCCCCGGCTTCATCTCATCCCAGTTACGACAAACTCGCACAAAAACATCTGGCAGTCGCAGTACCGGTTCCGTGTACGGTGATCTTGCTGCACGCGTCGCCACCATTCGATTCACACCTGAGTAATTTCGCCGCTACCGCATTGAGCACAAGTCCGAAACGCACCAGCGACCGTTCATCGGTAATGCCGGATTCATCCAGCACTCCTGGCCCATTAGACGACGAACTTTCTTCTCCGCAGACGGCACCGACCCGGTGAACCTCGCTTACCATCTCCCAACTGGCAGGGCTGGGTGCCTCGAACAAATCGACACCGGCATTCCAGCAAAACGCAGCACAAACGCTAAAGACCGAACTGAACGCTGATGCGGTGCTGATAATCGATTACACCGACGCGTTCGGCACCAAAGCCGTGCGCGCCATTTCTGGTGGCGACCCGGCTGTCGTCGGTTCGGAAATATGGCTTCCAGATTGGTTGACTCCAATCGACATCGACGCCCCGGTGTCAGTGATCGATTCCGACCCCGCCCGGCTCTCGGCAGCCGCCGCTTTCGCCCCGGGGACCGAGTACCGGTCAGCCCTGGCCGTCGCCGTACCTGGCACGACGGGGGCATCCGGCATGATCGTCGCCCTGGCGGAGCAGGGGATCGATTTTGACGATGGGCAGATCGAGGCCGCGAAGACTGTCGCCAGCCTGATCAGCCTGTCTGCATCCCGCTCCAGCGCACTGGCCACTGTTCAACGTGATGAAGCCCAGATCATCGCCGCCCACTCCATCTCGCACGCCTCCAGCAACGGCCATGGCGACCATTCGATGAGGCTGAAAAGTATTGGGGGAATGCTGGCCCAATTCTTGGAGTTCAACGTAATTGCGCACCGTACTCAAGTCGACGGCGAATTCGTTATCCAGGGCATACTGATAGACGACCAGGAAAACCCCAAAAGCGTTTCAGGCCAAATTCTAAAATCCTTTGAAACGATCGAAACCGCAGTCATCACCTTGCGATCGGCTGTTTCAAACTCGACGATCGGACCCGAATCGTCTTCAGCACCGAGCCGGTACCCTGCCCGGGAATCGGTGGGAATTGTTTCAGTCCTCGCGATTCCCCTCAACAACACGGCAACCCGGATCCTGATACTTGGGTCTACCCGGTCCGAAGCCTTCAATTCTGGGTCGGTCGCGACGGCAAACCGGCTCGTACCGGCACTGACTGCGGCGTTCGCCAGTGATAATCCAGACCATATCGCGGCGAGTCGCCCCAACCATGCGCCGGCCGATATCCAGGACTACCTGCAGTCGATGGCATCGACGACCGAGCTGCTGTCTGCCTGCGGAGTGATTGCAACCCAGGTCAAGAACCGCACCGGCGCAGCGAGAGTGAAGGTCGGGCTCATCGACACAGAGACCGGGCGATCGAAACTCGTGTTTGACACTGAAGCCTCTGAAGACGTTTCTCGATCTCGCCTGGGTCAATCCCGACGAAATCGAGCAGCTGACTTCCTCAAATTCAGGTCCCGCGGCCGACTCAGAAGACGCGGCGGACCCGGTTCCAATGTACTCCCGCATGAGAGTCCCTCTCAATGTCGGTGACCGGGTAATTGGGTTCATCGAAGCAAGCCGGGATGATGCAGGATTTGGAGAAGCCGATGTCGACCAAATCAGAAAAATATCTGCCGATTGCACACCGGTCCTGGCGATCCTCAGACAGCTTGAGCAGTCCAGAAACAATTTGAAAAAACTCGAAATGCTTAACCGCGTCTGCGACCAGATCCGCCTCGACGATACCGGCGATCCGCTGCGTAGTCCGCGTGTCGCTTCGCTGATCAGGAACCTGTTCGACGCCGACTGGCTCTATTTCGGGAGAATCGACCACAAGAACGACCACGTAGCGACTGAAATCACGGACGGGCTCGATGTTCCCGAACTTGCACCCGGCGTACGTGTGCCGAGGCGTTCGCTGCTAATTCCAACGACAACCGAAAGCGCCGGCCCGGTCACCGTCGATCTCGATTCGGTAGCGCCCGGTCAGCGCGCGTCCGGGCGCTGGATGTACCGCGTCGGCCTGCGCTCAGCCGTGTGCGCCCCGCTCTCTCAGGACGGTGTCGTCACCGCCATATTCATCTGCGCGGCACGTGAGCCAACGGCGTTTGGTTCGGTGGAAAAGAAACTGGCTGCAAGAATCGTTACCGAACTGGAAGCATCAATCGAAGCGGCAAGCTCAGTCGCAATCTCACCAGACGACAGGGCGGAAACCGCAATAATCACCCTGGAACGGCTCGGGCCGAACCTCCAGGCGATTCTCAACGACAATTCTGTGGTCGTGCTGACAATCGATAGCAATGGGATTGTGACTGATGTCGTCGGACACGGAATCGAAGAATTGAAGCTCGTCCCGGAACGACTGCTGGGCCGAGATTTTGTGTCGTATTCCAGAAAAATCGACGGGCTCGAGGATGCTTTGAAAAGCGCCCTTGGCGGCGTTACGTGCCAGGTTGAAATCAAGATATTCGGGATAAAACTTGACGCCTGGATGGAGCCGATCATCTCTCCCGAAGGAGAAACGGAGGCCGTAGCAGTCGTCGTATCTGGCGCCGTCGGCAGAATCAGCGGGGCGCGGGCCGAATCGGCGCTTCAAAGCCTGCGCGACGAGAAGGAACGCGCTAGCAAGTTCGGCGTTTGGATATTGCACGAAATGAAGTCCCCGCTATCGACGGTCGCAACGCTCTCGAATGTGCTCGGCATGAACGAACGCGGGAACCTGCACCCCGATCAACTGGAACGACTTGACGTAATTCAAAAAAACGCCGACCGATTGATGCTTCTCGTAAACGATTTTTCAAACATCTCGAAAATGGGCGCGGCGACGTTCGAGATAAAACCCGTGAAATTCCAGATCGCAGAACTCGCGCGCGACATCGAGACATCTTTCGCGCCAGTCGCTACGGGACAGGACCAGAAACTGTCGATCACGGTACCCGATGAACAGCAATTCGTCGTGGCCGACCGTGAGCTGCTCAGGCAGGCGATAGTCAACTTGCTTTCAAATGCCAGCAAATACAACGGTATCTCTCGATATCTGGGTCGATTCGCATGACCTCAGAATAACCGTGACCGACGAAGGACCAGGCATCCCGCTAGAAGATCGGGACAGGGTATTCGAACCCTAGCGGCAATTGGAAAACCTGAACATCCCCGGCACCGGAATGGGCCTGGCAATCGTCAGGCAGATCGTTGAGCTGCACAATGGCACTGTATGGGTCGAAAATGGCATTGGAGGCGGAGCGTCACTCGCCATCTGGCTGCCTGATTCAGTGGTCAAGCCCTAACCTCTCCGCAGATCCTCCGGACTGAGTGGTGTGCCGTTGCGTGCGGGCTGACGACGCGGCAATCACCCGCCGCAACGAAGCGTCATCTCGATTCAGCCCCGGCAATGCTGCCGTTACACTCCCGGCCAGTCGGCGGGCGACCTGAACGCACCCAGCCCCCAAAAAACCCTCGGCCCGGCGGGAGACTAACTCCTGACCTCGATCAACCTGGCGAGAATATCCTGCCTCGTGACGACCCCAGCCATCAACCCGGCGTCAATCACAACCAGCTGAACCACCCGGTGGCGGTCCATCATTCGCAACCCTTCGCGGGCTGATTCATGCGCCGATATCACTCGCAGGCTCCCCGAATCCACAATTTGGCCCACAACTAAGTCGTTTCGACGCTCCACCGGCACCTCATCCAGCTCCTTCGCCGTAACGAACCCGATGAGTTCGCCTTTTCTGGCAACTGGAACCGCTACTCCCGGAAATTCCTCCCGGGAACCAGCCAGGTGCCCGCCGGCCCTCACCGCGGAAACCGTTGTATCCGCTTCAACAGTCGGGGGCATCGGTCTCCCAACGGCACCAATTGCGAAGTCCAATTCGCCTTCTTTAGCCACCCCGGCGATACGTTTCTGGGCAGCTCGTTCGCCGCTCGCTGCGCTCAGCAGGAACCACCCGATGAACACCACCCAGATACCCCCAAATACATCGCCGTTTATCATCCGCCAGCCACCCCAGCCGATCAGCACGAAGAAAACGCCACGACCGACCACGAATGCCACCCGCGAAGCCCGTTCGGTGTCGCCCGTGAGCGCCCAGATCGCCGACCTGAGCACCCGTCCACCATCCAGGGGGTAACCGGGCAATAAGTTGAAAACACCCACAAGAATATTCATCCACCCGGTGAAAATGAGCACCCCGTGCAACGGCGTTACCTGGAACTGTCGCTCCGGGCCAAATGTGACCCACCAACCGACGAGCACTGCGCCGATGGTCAGAGATACGGCAGGGCCCGCAAGCGCTATAAAGAAGTCGTTGCGCGGGCGCGTTGCATCGCCCTCAATCCTCGAAACTCCACCAAACAAGAGCAGCGTGATACTGCGCACCTTCAGGCCCTGCGACAACGCTACGAATGAATGACCCAGCTCGTGCGCAAGAACCGAAGCGAACAACAAAAGCGTCGTCACCGCGCCAGCGAGCCAGTACTCCCGGCTCGACCAAAAAACGAAGTTCGAAGGGAATGCCGCGGTCGAAAACGTCCACGTGATAAGGGCAAACGCAATCAGCCACGACGCATTTATTTCGATCGGTATTCCACGGATTGTTAAAAGTTTTAGAGATCCACGCAATCGATTCGCCACTGCTTTCGCTGTGCCCTGTGAACGGGGCCTGACCGCAACCCTATACGCGCCTGCCCAAACACTGTGGGTAGATACGTCTTATTTAATTACTTGTCGCGATGCATGGGTTAGATGGTATTCGTAGTTCCCCTGCACCGGACTATCATTTCCTGCGTACGTCCTGAACCCTCCCACTGGCGGTCTCCCCGGGCCTGATCGTTGCAGTTTGATGATCGAACGAACAAATCGAAAAACCCGATGAAATCATTCAAGAAGCCGTTTTACGGGTGGTGGATCGTTGGAGCGGGCGGAATTGTTCAGTGGTACACATCGGCCGTTTTCTGGCGTGGTTTTCAGGCATTTGTTCCTCCGATTCTTAGCACGTTCGGATGGAGCCACGGTGCCACCGCAGCCGCCATTTCACTTCAGCGCAGCGAAAGCGGGATGATCTCGCCGTTTGTCGGTGCACTACTCGACAAGTACGGCCCGCGCAAGTTAATGGCTTTCGGAGTGTTTGTGACGGGCGGTGGGTTCATCTTTATGAGCCAGATGCAGACACTCTGGCACTTCTACCTGGCGATCGCTCTGCTGACACTCGGGATGTCGTTCGGCACCTTCATCGTGTTCGTCGTAACCGTTGCGAACTGGTTCGTTCGCAAACGCGCCCGGGCCCTGGCGACCCTGATGTCATTTTCAGCGATCGGCGGTCTAACCCTGCCCCTGCTCGTGGCGTCGATAGACCAATTCGGCTGGCGCGAGGTGCTGTTCGCGGCGGGAGTCGGTTTCTGGATAATCGGCTTTCCTGCAACACTCGTAATGAGGCGGCGTCCTGAAGACTTCGGAATGCAACCGGACGGCGGCCCGGAATACACCGGCATGGGCACCGGCGACGCCGGATCGACACAACCCGCGATCCCACGCACCTCTCGAATCAGAGAACACTCGATTACGATGCGCCAGGCTGTCAAGTTGCGGTTCTTCTGGCAACTGGCAATCGTTACGAGCCTGGGCCAGCTCGTCAGCTCTACAAACCTGTTCCACTTCGCGGCCCTGTTGGAGTATGGAATGACGGCGGCACTGGCAGCCTCGGCCGCGGGCGCGGTGGCCATCGGAGACCTGGCCGGAAGAGCTGGCATGGCCGTAATTGGCGACAAATTTGATAAACGAAAAATGCTCACCATCGCCATGTTGATGCAGACGGTGGGAGTTGCCGGCCTCGCCAGCATCAATGCCACGGTAGGCGGTGTGAACCTTGGACTATGGCCGTTGCCGCTTTTCATCGTGTTCTTCGGGCTCGGCTTCGGATCGTCGATCCCCCTGCGGCTCTCGATTCTCGGCGACTACTTCGGCAGGGCCCACTACGGATCGATAGTCGGGCTGACAAGTTCGGTGAACGCCATTTTCGGGGCTGCGGGCCCGGCATTGGTCGGGCTGATCCACGATATCGAAGGTTCGTACAGACTCGGTTTTATAATCCTCGGCGCGGGGCTGTTCATCGCAATACCGATGACGCTGACGCTAGAGCCCGCAGGGCGAGTCGCCGCCAAGGCCAGGAAGCTGACTCGCAGGACATTCCCCGGCCGCGAGCGAGATCGGTCCGGAACGTCCGGCTAGCGCTTACCGGAACTCGATCAGGTACAGCGGGTGGGTCGCATCGTCGGTGTAGAGGGCGAGAATTCGATTGTCCGCGAGCTGCGCAGCCTGTCGGCTCCCAATAACACTCGCCAGATCGGCACGCTTGATGGGGGTGACCTTGAACCGGGATTCCAGGTTTGCCGTTCCCCTGAGCAAAACCGAGCTCAGAACGCTCCTGGGCACAATCACGATGTTGTCGCCGAGACGGGCCACATCTCCGTCAATTTCGTCGAGGCCTCCAGAAAATTGCTTGACAATTTCACCGATTTTGGGCGGCACGTTTCTTCCCGGTCCCGGGGATGCCGCAGAACCGTCTGAATCTCTCGCTGCCCGCAACACTTCAAGCCCCGCGGCATGCACCAGCCCATCAGCAGTTTGCCGAACTTTGACACGTACTACTGCGCCAACTTTTAGCAGTTCAGCGTCTACTTCTACATCATCACCGATTATTACCTGCACGGTTTCGACGATGATCCCGCGGGCGTTGATACCCGTTATCTCGCCACGTAGCTCAAAGTATTTCTCGGCACCGTCGCTTCCAGCGTCCCCACCTGTGCTATCAGGTCGTACGTCGATTGGCTTGCGGGTGGGCGATTCATCGGGATGGCCAGCCACGCTCACTGCCTGTGCGACAAGCATTCTGCCGGGCCTGCTGATAAGAGCTGCCTTGGCAACCAGTCCAACTTCTGGTTCCTCGCCAAGAAACTCGGTGTTGTCATCGATAAAGAAAACATGGCCGTCGATCGCCCATGTCTGGCCGTCAATTGCCTCGATGACTCCGGAGATAGTCACTTCAACCACCGAACTATCGGTTCGGCCGCTCTCAGCTCCGCCAGCATCTGTTTTTATCTGGATTCGTATCGAAATGACGACGCCCAGGTTCGAATCGAGTGAATCCCTGATGAACAACACCTCGGGAATCAGTGCCACAACATCCCCGTCCGATGCACTGGCACTGGCAAGCAGGTCTGCAACTGCGGAAAAAGATTCGACCCGGCGACCGTTCAGGTTCACCACCGATTTAGGACCAATCCACAGGTCGAACACATCGCCGTTGGCGAGTTCCGCAACCACAAATCGTTGATCTGAAGAAACCTCGAGCAGAGTCCCACGTGAACGGATGAAGTTATCGGAAACCACCGACATTTCTTTAATCAGTCCCGATTCGATCACGTAAACCACAATGCCGATGCGGTCACCCCGCTCAACAGTCGTCAGCGAATCGATCGGGAGGCCGTCCTTCTGCAAACTTCCAGCAACGGGTAACTCAGGCAACCGCAACCTCAGGAACCGCGTCTCGATCGATTTGCCCGACAGCACGGAGAGCGTTCCCGCTGACACATTTACAGCGGTGATGATCCCGGTCGCCCGACCGACCTTCGGAGACTCGGCGGGCACGATAACCGCAACGTTGTAGTACGCACCGTTCCCCCCGGCTACCGAATACACGCCGTTTGACACTCTCAGACCCGTCTCCAGGTCATCGAATTCCACCCGGCGACCGTCTAGGACAAGCCATGTGTCTGCGGTGATAAGCACGTTGATCGAACGTCCGTTTTCACCGGTCACGAGCAGACGTGCTGGCTCCTGGCCGATTCCCGTGATCGTGCCCGCGAACTTCACATTTGTGCGGGCGACTGTGACCAACCGGGTCAACAGTCCCGACAACGGGTCGAATCGTGTTGCGTCGACAATAAGGTCGCCCTCGCTGATATCAGCAAGTTGAACCGGAAGACCATTTCGAATGACCGGCACTCCTTCGCCAAGCTTCAACTCCACTGGCGAACCGTCAATCGGTCTGATCGTAATTGCCGATCCTTCAACATCGATCGATTCCGCGATTCCGGAAATATGCCGTTCCTCGACCGGTGTCGACGTCCGGGCACGAATCGCCAGCGCCCGCAAAGTAACGCCCGAGGCAGTAATTCCTGAAAGCGAACTGAGATCCGATGACTCGAACTGGATGTCTACTGCCTGGCCCGTTGCGAGCGAAGCAATATCCGAAGTCTCACCGTCAAGTGTGACCTCAGTCTCGTCACTGACCTTCGCCGCCACCTTGATCCCCAGTCGCTCATTTGCAGCAATAACTATGCCGATTGCACCTTCAAGTGAATCGTCGATCTCGACCAGCGTTATGACACCGTGGAACGCCCTGTGGGCTTCGTTGTTGATAACCGCTTCGAGCTCGTCAAATAACCGTGGAGGGCGCACCTGGACCAATACAGCCGACCTCAAGCTGTCTTCGATCGAGTAGTGCACATCAAGTTCACTGCCGGGACCAATCAGGCGTCTCACATCCGCCAGCAATAGAGGTTCTTCAAATTCAACATCCGACAGTCCGGGCCAGTCATCCGGAATCGTCACTCTGGTGGACTCTGGATCGGACGAGAACGTCACTGAGAACGGATCGGCATCCTGTTCGCCCCTGGGGACGATGGTGAACGACGTCTCGCCAATCTCGTCCACGAGGGCACCCGAAATCGTCAGTAACGGCAATTCTTCGTTGCGGTCCCGGGCGGCACGATCGTAAATGCGCTTTAACTCGTTGAACCGCCGCTGAATCTCGTTAATCTGGTTCGCGGCATGATCGAGGGCCTCGCGGTCGACACGTCCGGCATCAATCACCCGCTGTAGAGCCCGTGCGGCATCGTCGAGTGCACTCAGGTGTTTGCTCCGGGCTTCGATTGCGATCTGCGCAAGACGCTCCTTTTCAGCCTTATCGGCGGCCCGGTCACTCGCAACCTCCAGCCGCTCGACAGTCTTGCTCGTCAACTCGAACCCACGAGCGGTCAGTACGCCACTCGACCTGTCAAGCTGTGCAACCAGCGTTATCCCATCACCGACAAGTGGCGAATCGACCCCTGCAGAAATAAGGACCACCACGACATCGCCGTTCCGGGTCTGTATCGAGATCTCCTCGTCCGTGGCGTCCGTCACCACACCGACGATATGCTTCGTAATCGGCTGAGAGTTCGCGATCTGGATGATCGTTTTAAGTGCGATCAAGTCGCCCGAATCATCACGCCTGGCGGTGGATATGACCCTGTCGCCTTCAACTACATCTGCGACCGAAGCGATATTCGAGCCAATCTTTATCTCCGACAGTTCGTTGAATTTCAGAGTTAACAGACCCGCATTAGTCACCAACACGATCGCATCGGGCGGCCGCACCTCAACAGCGGTGCCGAAAACAGCTTCGATACCGGCGGAACCTGGAGCCGATTCTGCAGACGACCCGGTTCCGGCATTCGCCGTACCGGCACCTGCCACCCCAAAGATAACGACGAGCGCGATTACGCTCGCCACCTGCAGGCGTACCAACCTGTTTACTCGAGCCCTGAGCCGTCTGGACATACCCTGATTCAATCGAACAAGTTGAGAAGGATCCCAACTGTTAAACAGTGGGGTAAACGTCGTTACGATTGTGTTACAGTGAACCGGTACTGACGACATCGCCCTGGCGACTCGATTCATCATGACGAATCCTCCGGAATCGAGATGATCGCCAGCGTTGAACTTATCGAGTTGCCATCGAGATCGCTGGCAACGATCTCCACCAGGTTCGGTCCGGGATCAAGGGCCAGCGTCAATTCAAATGTTCCATCCGATTGAACTTCGACGATCACGCCGTTCACGCTGACTATGGCATCGGCGGCAGTACGCCCCCGCAATAGCACAGTCTCGCTGCGTACCACGCTTTCATCGCCGATGCCCTCCAAATTGAGCGACAGGTTGAATGTGCCAGAGCGCGGGGTCGAGGTCGGGGTGGGCTCAGGAGTCGACGTCGGCACCGGGGTTGGCGTCGGCGGCACACGAGTCGGCGTCGCAGTTGCAGTCGGCACCGGAACGGCCGTTGGAACAGGTGTTGGCGTCGCAGTCGGCTGGGGAGGAACTGCGGTTGCAGTAGCGGTCGCCGTCGGAGGCACCGGTGTATGCCGTGCGCGACTCTCAACGCAACCCGCAGCCGCGAGAATCACCAGTGACAATACCAACGCTAAATAGCCGACTCGAAAGAACATCACGCCCAAGTGTGACCGATTTCGCACCGCCCTCATCTGGCAGCCGTTGGCCGGTTGTCAAGCGGAAGCGACAGGGTGAATGCAGCGTGCTGTTCGTTTAGATCACCGCTCGTCGACTGTTTCGATTCAACCAGCAGGTCGCCCCCGCAACGCTCGGTAAGCGAATTTGCGATGAACAGGCCAAGACCCGAACTCTGTTTCTCCCGCCTTGCCGAGAGTTCCGGAGTCCACCCACGGTCGAACACATGCGCCAGGTGCGATTCGGCGATGCCCGGCCCATCGTCCCAGACCCTCACAAGGAAGTGGCTATCGTTGCGGGTCAATCGAATCTCGATCTGACCGGCGGCGAACTTGGTCGCGTTATCGACGAGGTTCGTGACCACATGGTCCAGGGCAGATGCATCGCCATAAACCAGGCCAAACTCAGCCGGTTCACACCACCACACCAGCTCCAGATCGCGTTCCCGGGCAATCGGCAAATAGCGGTCGGCTATGTTTCGGATAACCCCGGCCACATCAACCGGTTCAACCGCCGGTCGCGCTTCTTCGTCTTCGAGGTCGACCAATACCCGGACATTTTCAATCATCAACCTGAAGTTGGGTGCCTGCTGCTCGATCTCGTCCAGCAGTTCTGTCACCATTCGGGGCGTTGCCTCGCCGGTTTCACTGAGCAGGGCCCGCACCTCACGCTGCTTGCCTAAAATTCTGCGCAGCGGCCGACCCATGTCGTGCGCAAAAGTATCGAAGTAGTCCTGCGTAACCCGGCTCCAGCTGCGGTCGCTCCCACTATTCTTTTGTCGTCGGGATGCCAGTTGAACCGACACAGACCAAGCAATCGCGCCAAGGAAAAACACCCCGGCCCCAACGTAGGCGACTGGCTCAATCCACCAGAGCGAATCGCGTGAAATTGGCTCGCCGATCACGGGCGAAAGCAAAACTAGCACCAACCCGATTGCGGCCAGTGCTGCCCCACCATTTCTCAGAAATTTCAGCAATCGGTCGTTCAACAATTTGATCCAGTTCGCCCCTCGGGCCTGATCAGTCCCATAAATCACAGACCTGCGCAAGCCGCATTAGTCGACGGGTGGAACCAGCCGATATCCGCGATTACGAATGTTAATTATCAACTGGGTCGCTCCGAAATCTCGAGAAACCGCATTTCCAAGAGAAACTTTAAGCTCTCGGATTCTCACCCTCAGAGACGCCCGCGAATCCTCGCCCTCCGAGAACCGTTCAAGTCGGGAAAACGGCACCAACTCGCCTTCCGACCGAAAATACGCGGCCGCCAGTTCGCTGAGAATTTCGAGTTTCATGCCCTGGATCTCCCGAAGCAGATCGCGCCTCCCACCCTCGATCGCGTACACGGCGGCGTTTTCTGCATCTATCTCGAACAACGACCCAATCTTAATCGTTTCCGGTGCAGTGCCGATCAGTCGACGCAGCCGCAGCACAACCTCTTCCGGGCTCGCCAGCTTGTCGATGAAATCTACCGATGGGCTCGCACCCAGGCTCGCCGTCACCGCGGTATCCCGGTACGGCCCCTGCGCATACTGCGTAAACATCAGCACCGGCATGCTGCTGTCACGGTCCACGATTTTCTTCAGTATCGACAGTCCCTTGAACCGGTCGGTGTCATACTCGCCAAACCGCACATCGAGCAGGATCGCCGCAGGACGCTCCTCTTCCATCGCAAACAACGTCTGCGCCTCGTAGTCGTCGCCACTTACACGAGGGCCCTCCGGTGCAACGACAATCGGCCTGAACCCGTCCGATTCGAGGCGGCGCAGCACCGAACGCATGAGGTCGGACATGTGCTCATCGTCGACAACAAGTATTTTTTGACCGTTGCCAATACCCTTTGAAGTCAAATCTCTCCCCCGCCCCTGCCAACCTGCAGCTTGCTGCCATCCCATGTCGGCGGCATATCGATAGCAACCGATTTTGACTCTATCATCGCCCGAACCGGGACTCGTTCATTTGAAAAACGTTTCAGGCGGGTAAACCGTTCCATGTTGCCCACTGTCCGGGGTGTCACCAACCATCCGTATTCGCCACGAAATCGGCTATCTTTGTGGTCGTAAATCCATAATCGGACTCGACTCGATAACGAGGGAAGGCTATGCTCCGATGACCGCCCGCGACCTCCGCCCAAAATACAGAAATCACCGCCTGTGACCGATCGGTTCGTCCACCTACACAATCACTCAGAGTATTCCCTGCTCGATGGTTTCAGCAGACTGGGCGATATGGTCAATCGGACGAAAGAACTCGGGCAGCCAGCCATTGCCCTGACCGACCACGGCAACCTCCACGGCGCGATCGAGTTTTACCAGGCGGCCAAAAAAGTTGGGGTAAAGCCAATAATCGGCGTGGAATGCTACGTTGCCGACGGTTCGCGGAGCGAACGAAACCCGGCGAAGCGCTTCCCCTTTCACATGACCCTGCTCGCCCAGAACAGGGCAGGCTACCAGAACCTTCTGAAACTGGTGACAGCGTCGCACCTTGAAGGCTTTTACTACCGCCCGCGGATGGACCGCGAGATTCTCGAGAAATATTCAGAAGGCCTGATCGCCCTCTCCGGTTGCCCTTCAGGCGAACTGGCGCGCTCGGTCAAGGCGGGCGATCTCGATGCCGCACACGAGGCTCTCGAATGGTACGGAAACGTGTTCCAGGACCGTTACTACCTCGAGCTGATGATGCACGAACACATTCCGGGTCAAGCCGAGATAAACGACGCCATCATCAATCTCAGCAGACAGACCGGTCTCCCGATGGTCGTCACTAACGATTCACACTACGTCCGGCGTGACGATCACATCGCACAGGACATTCTCACCTGCATCCAGACAAACTCGAACGTGAAAGACCCAAAACGGCTTCGCATGGAAGCCACCACCTACTACCTGCGCAGCGCCGCGGAGATGGGTGAAGGCTGGTCGCACGTCCCGGAAGCCCTTGAAAACACCCTGCAGATCGCCGAATCGTGCGAGCTGGAACTGGAGTTCGGCCGCATCCTGGCGATGCGATTCCCGACTCCAAAAAACAAGCCATCCATGGAATACCTCCGGGAGCTCTGCTACGCGGGTCTCAAGAAACGGTTTGAATCTCCCACCGAAAAAGTGATCGAGCGACTCGAATACGAGCTCGGGATCATCGAAGAAACCAAGTTCTCAGACTATTTCCTTGTTTGCTGGGACATCTTCAACTTCGTCAACGAGCGTGGAATTCTCTCGGCAGTCCGGGGCTCGGCCGCTTCCAGCCTGGTGTTGTACTGCCTCGAAGTCACGCAGATCGACCCGGTCGAAGCCGATCTCTTCTTTGAACGGTTCCTGAACGTCGAGCGGCGCGAAATGCCCGACATTGACATGGACTTTGCCGATGACCGCCGTGAGGAGGTGATCAAGTACTGCATCGACCACTACGGTCGCGATCACGTCGCCCAGATAATCACGTTCGGAACACTCGGGGCCAAGGCCGCGATACGCGACACAGCCCGCGCAATGGCGTTGCCACTCGAGCTCAGTGACAAGCTCGCAAAAATGGTGCCGCTTACTCTCAACATCAAGCTGAAAGACGCAATCGCAGAATCTGTAGAAATGCGAAGCGAAATCAGCCGCAACCGCGACGCCCGAGACCTGATCGAGATGGCGCAGCGTGTTGAGGGTTCTGTTCGTCACGCCAGCACGCACGCCGCCGCTGTGGTCATCTCTGAAAAGCCGCTAACCGAGTATGTGCCGCTACAGCGGTCGACCAGCGGCAAGGAGGATTCCAGCCCGACGACCCAGTATTCGATGAACCCGGTTGCCGACGTCGGCTTACTCAAGATGGATTTCCTGGGCCTCGCCAACCTGTCGATCCTCGACCGATGTGTGAAGATGATCGCCGAAACAACCGGCGAGTACACGACGGTTTACGAAGTTCCGATCGGCGACGAAAAGACTTTCCGACTTCTGGGCGAGGGCGATACCTTTGGCGTGTTCCAACTTGAATCGGCTGGAATGCGGCGCAATGTCAAAGAGCTGAAGCCGACCACCATCAACGACCTCGCAGCCATGATCGCCCTGTACCGGCCCGGGCCAATGGAACACATCGGCACCTTCATCGATGCCAAACACGGGCGGGCGGAGATTACCTACCCCCACGACGACCTGCGGGAGCTCCTGGAGCCCACATACGGGGTAATCGTATACCAGGACCAAGTCATGTTGATCGCGCAGGCCTTCGGCGGGTACACGCTGGGCGAAGCCGACATTCTTCGAAAGGCGATGGGCAAGAAAATCCCGTCTGTAATGGAAGCGGAGCACGAAAAATTCGTAGCCGGAGCCCTTAAAAAGGGATACACGAGTAAACAGGCCGATATCGTGTTCGAACTCATGGTGCCGTTTGCCGGATACGGCTTCAATAAGGCACACGCCGTCTCATACGCTTATATCGCCTACTGGACCGCCTATTTCAAAGCGAACAACCCCACCGAATACCTCGCGGCAGTCCTCGATTCGGCGTCAGGCAACCCGGAAAAGGTCGGCGAGGCCGTTCGAGAAGCGGTACGGATCGGGATCACCGTAAAACCGCCGAGCATCAACTATTCCCGGTCCGGTTTCACGATCGAGCGAGACTCCGACGGCAACGACGCGATCAGGTTCGGGCTCGCCGCAGTCAAGAACGTTGGAGCATCAGCGATCGACCCGATAGTCGAGGCCCGCGAGACGGCCGGACTGTTCAAGGACATCGAAGACATTTGCCGCCGCGTCGATTCCAAGTCGCTCAACCGCCGCACCCTTGAAAGCCTGATAAGGGTAGGTGCCTTCGATCAGTTTGGAGGGCGCGGCAACCTTCTGGAGTCGGTCGACCGTATTATCGCGGCCATCCAAAGGCAAACCAAGCTGCGGGAATCGGGGCAAACCTCGATGTTCGACATGCTCGGTGAATCCGTTCCCGTGCCCATGGTCGAGATCGAGGTCACCACGGGCGACGATACGACAGACCAGGAACGAGTCATCTGGGAGCGCGATCTGCTCGGGGTCGAATTGACCCAGAGCCCATTCACCAGGGAAATGCGGCAGCAACCGGACAACATAGTCGTGTTCGCAGCCGATATCACACCAGATATTACGGGCCAGAAAAGAGCCGCCCTCGGACAGGTGAGCGACATTCGGGAACTGACCACGAAGCGAGGCGAAAAATTCCTTTCGCTCAGCCTCACGCTGCTGGATGGCAACATAGAAGTGGTTGTCTGGCCCAATATCCTCGAACAAAACCCCGGCCTGTGGCAGAACGGAAGCTTCGTCTCTATCACTGGCGAAGTGCGTGAGCGCATGGGCCGCCTGTCAATTTCAGTCGAAGAGGCCCACGAGTACCAACTGAAAGCCGAAGGGCAGGCTGAATCGGATGCTGAAGCAGCACAAAATGAGCCAGCACCAATCGTCCGGGCAGGCTTCAATGAAGCATCCGAACCAAGACCGGTACTGAATGACCCCGCCCACTCGATGCGTACCGAACCGGTGCAGAACACGGCAAACGGGAAAGGCGGATCCGAATCGATTCGCGAGGCTCCCGCAGATAACCCGAATAACTCAAACCAAAAGGAAGCCACACTGGCGATTGAATCCACGACGCCGACCGGAACCAACTCGGATGACGACATCAGCGGGCAGGCCATGCCGAATAACGGACCTATGCTGGTCCGAGTAAAAGAGACCGGCGACGCTGCCGACGACCGATACCGACTGGAGGACATCGTCAGGCTATTCATGGAATTCCCCGGGACCGACGCCGCGATGCTCGAAATCGAGACCGGTAGTAAAATCGTCCGGCTCGACATGCCTTTCAGCGTCCAGGCCGGTGCGCAACTCACGGCTCGTCTGCACGAGTTGCTTGGCAACGGGACTGTTCGCACCACTGCAGGGTGACCAGTGTCCCCTCGGTGCGCCGCAAAGACGGCAGGCTGTAATGGGCAGGGGATGGTCTCTGATCGGTGTACAGGCGTTTCGCGAGTTGCGACGGAGCGGTGATCAATGGACTGGAAAGTGTTCGCCACAGCGCCCGATCAACTGATCGGCGAGTCCTGGTGCGGTCTCATTGAAGCTGCCGGAATCCACTGCAGGCTTCAACCCGGCGATGCAGTTGGCTTCCTGGGCGTATCGATGTTCCCGGTCAGGCTCATGGTGCTGTCACGAGATTTCGAACGTGCGCGGGAAATACTCGACAACTTTGTCGGTGAAGACGAACAGCCGCCCGATTCCGGCGACGACACCCACTAGCGCCTCGTCAGCTCGCCCGCTACCGGCCCGATTCCATCGCCAGCAAACGGGACTTTAGCGGAAGCCCTGCACCGCCAAATCCGTGGAGGTCGCCACTCGAACTCACCACTCGGTGGCATGGCACCAGCAAGGCGAGTTTGTTGCGCGCCATCGCCTGCCCGGCACCCCTCGCAGCCCTGGCGTTCCCGGCCTGTTCTGCAAGCCACCGGTAGCTTCGGGTTTCGCCTGATGGGATTGAACGGCACGCCTCCCAGGCTTTCCTGAAAAATGGTGACACTTTCCTGGTATCGATCGGAATATCGGCCAGATCAACCGGCTCGCCAGCACAAAAGGCCGTAATCAGAAAACGCGAATCAACGTGCTGCTCAGGAGCGTGCACGGCCGTACCGATCTCGGGCTGCACAGCATCGAGCGCTGAGGCGGGAGAAACTTCGGGAAGACTCGCCCTTACTATCCCGTGATCCCCACCAACGATCGCCACCCAACCCATGTCGGTCTCAAAAACGTCATACGTCGTGTCTTCGCGATCGGCCATGAGGAAAACCCTAACCCTCTCCAAGTTCCGGGCCAATCCGCCCCAACTGCCTGATCCGGTGGGCTACCAGCGCCCTCGCCACCCGTCGCCACGCCCCCTCTAACCGCCTCGACATTTCACTGTCGATTTCAGAGTCGCTAACTGCGCCTGCGTACACATGACGCTGGAATTCATCAGCAATCAATGAAGCATGTTCCTGGGCCGCAAACGTCTTACTGCCGAGTTGGGTTGCAAATTCCTTCGCTGTTTCGTTCAACTGCCGCTTCATTCCCATCAGGGCAGCGATTCGGCTCATTCGAGCATATGCCCGCGTCGGGGCGTCCAGTCCACGCAAGCTCAGCCACCAGGCAAATACCATCAGCAGCACTGCGCCCACAACACCCCCGGACCACGCCAACGGGCGCCATGGGATAACAAAATTGTCGGACCCATCATCAATCCCATCCGGCGAATTAATCGCGCCCGATTCGCGGGCCTCCCGCGCCAGGCGCTCAAGGTCGGCTATGTCACTGAGGAAGGCCAGTTCATCCTCAGCCGATCCAATCGCACCGGCAGCGAACACATCTCCGCCGCCAGTCACCGGAGCGAGCTGCCCACGCCTTATCGGCGGCTGGCCCGGTGTCGTTTCATAATCGATCCAACCGTATTCCGGGAAGTAAACCTGGCTCCAGCCATGCCTGTCCTCATCGCGAATCAGGAACAGACCCGCTTCCGGGATGTACTCGCCAGAGGCCCAGCCTGCCACGAATCTGGCGGGAACGCCGACGGCCCGGAGCAGCACAGCCGACGATGACCCGAAATACTGACTGTAACCCTTGATTTTCGACCTATCACAGTCCTCATTTTCGACCGGACAGGGTTCAGACTTTGTCTGGAACAGAAAATAGAATATTCCGTCGACACCGAACTCGGGGCCGGCGATTCTAAGCGAGTATTCCTGGTCGACAAGAAACCCTTTGATGGCCTCAGCCTTCTCGAACGGGGTCACGGCACCCGCCTCACGCACAATCTGGGAGGCAAGCAGTTTCACTGCGTCAGGCAACGAAGCGGGAAGCTGCAAGTAGCGATCGGTGATCGAGGTCGGATAGTCCGTGCCTGCCTCGTTCAACTGCGCATCGGTCGCAAGCGAAACGAACGTCTGGATCGAGAACGTGTCCTCTTTGGCAATGTTTTTGGCAAGCTCGACACCGACCTGCTCGATTGGTGCGCTCCGCTCGATGTTCAGGCGCGTCGCGAGGCCCGTGTCTGCGTCGGTGTCGATTTCGATGCTGATCTCGTCCCAATCGATAGCGCCCGCACCGGAGCCGAGCGGAAGGAGTTCGGTTTCGAGTCTGATCGGGGTCCGGCCTTCGCTCGGACCCGCCGGCTCCACCCTGACTATCTGTTGTTCTCCGGTTTCCGTAGCGGTCCTGAGCGCCTGTAACACTTCGGTTACGAGTCCAGGGCTGGTCAGCAACTGGTTACTCAGGCGGACCGGTTGGTTTGGTGCAGAAACCGGGACCAGGTCGACGAGTGCGAACCTGACGGCAAATGCCAGGTCGCGGAGGTCCTGCGGCATGTCGCTAAGCCGACCCACTGATCCGGTCAGCGGTACCTGCCATTTCAGTGGGTTCAGAATCTGCACCACGGCCTGGCGGTCGACCGAGAAGACCCCGCCCGCCGGCATGACAACGCGAGTGCCGACCAGAGGTACATACACCAGCCCCACGCGCTCACGCTCCAGCTCGGTCGGGGCAAGTGTCAACGCCGAACGCGGGTCGGCCTTCACTTTCGTATTCGACGCAGTCAACCAGCCCTGCGACGTATATTCCTGGTACACACGGCCCGCATAGTTGACGACATATTTCGACCTGACCCACAGCAGCGGCTCATCCGAAAGCTCAAGCGCACCGCTGAACGCGATCGACTGGGAGGGTGTGGACAAGAGTTTGGCCTTTACCGGACCGTCCACTCCCGCAAGCAACCTGTTTGCCGGCTCCTGCAAAGCATAAAACGGCGCCCTGAAAATGTCCCAGGTTTCGTTCAGCTGATCCGATCTCGGTTCCCATACCGGCAGCAGTGCACTCAACAGCACGATCGGAAGCGCAAACAGCAGGCCGTCCTGCACCGTCACCCATCCAAGAAACTTCGAATACTCGATTCCTTCCGACCGCCATCTCTCAATGCGACGCACCGTTGTCAGATGGGCGAACAAAATTATCCCGCCTACAAGGAACAGGAAAAAGGTGGCCTCGTGTTCGCCATGCCGATAGCTGAGGTTGGTCAGGATGACAGTTGAAAGCAGGACTGTCGGAAGCCACGGCGATTTGAACCGGAATGTAAGCGCGGTCACCCCGTACCCAACGAGCCAGGACGATGCCATAAACATCACTGCGAACGGCACCGTGTCGGTACTTATCCCGCCCGACCGAGCAGTCTCCACCCACGACGCAAGCCGCGAAAATGAATCGATCCCACGCGTGACAGGATCGGGTCCCGAAGCCTGGACAGCCCCCTGCCAGAAAACCACCAGAAACCCCAGACCGACCGCGTAAACTACCGTCAGGGGCCAGTTGAAATTCAGCCTGGAAACAACGAAAGCGGCCGTCGTCCCAAGTATCAGAGTTGGGATGATGGACGGGAGATCGCCCCACCCGGCAAGTTGAACAGACCAGCCGACCGCAACCAACATCCAGGTAAGGATCAGGAAACTGACCCAGTCGTAAACCGGTGCAAACCGGTTCAACCGCTCGCCCACCGCGCCGATCCGGCTCTGAGTGTCATCGATCTCAGCAACAGGCGGAGGGCCGGGAATGCTCTTGAGGAAATCCGTGGTTGTGCTCATGAGTCGCCGCCCGCAGAATCTGCCAACTCGGCCAGGTCTGCCGTTCCTGCCTGCGCCGAACGAGTTCGGTACGTCGCTTGTCGCAAACCCTCACTCGAACCGCCTATCGGGTTCAGCAAGGCGCTGGAGATTGAGTCCCCGCGAGCCAGCGGATATGTCGATACACCGGCGACTGTCAGGTGTTCCAGGGCGTCGGCGTTCGAATCCCCGCCAAACGAAGCCCGATCGATAAGGACTGTGTTGACACGAACCCCTCGCCTGGAGAGCCCGTCCAGGGCCTCGACCCACGACCCGTCGTTGGCTGCCGTTATCACAACGAGCGAAGTGTTCTGACCGAGGTCTCGCTCCAGTTCCGACAGCGATTCAAGAATGGTTATCTCTCCCACCGGTCTGCTCGCAGCAATATGCCGCAGAATCAGCTCCCGCTGGTGCATCGATCGATCGGGCAAGGCCATGAGCGACTGGCTACCGTGTGCCAGATATCCGACCGGAAGCGATCCACGGTAGTACCTGTCGATGACCGAAGCAGCCACAGTCGCCGCGATCTCATCGGTCGAGTCATCGCCATCGGAAACCTGCGAGTCTTTGTGCTGATCGAATAAGACCCACATATGACTCTGCGATCCCTGGTCAAACTGTTTCACCATCAGCTGGCCGGTCTTTGCCGTCGATAACCAGTGAATCCTCCCAAGCGCATCGCCCGCTTCATACTCACGCACCGAAGATACGTCCGTGCTCAGGATCCTGGCGCGTTGCGTCCGGGAATTGTCACCGACCAGGTGGATCGAGGGAGCGGCGAAGTCCGGGATGCTAACTATTTCGGGGTAGACGAGAACCGTCTCTTCACCATCAAATACCACTTCTTGAGGAAACATGCTGAACGGGTCGGCGGTTCGGGCAATCAGCGGCCCAATGGTGTACTCACCGCGGCGCGATACGGTCCCCGACATTTCGAGGCGGTCGAACGCAATCAACAACCCGAGGCTGGCAATCCGCTTGAACTGGACTCCAGGCAGGTCCGTACGGTCTTCGACCTCGACCCACGCCTTGGGGGTACCGCCGGAATTGCGCAGAATGACGACCTCTGAAATCGTGTCGCCGACAGTGAACGGCCCTTTCGGCCGCTGGACCTGTGCCGTCATACGCTCGGAACTGCTGCGGGCCCATAGCCACCCCGCGATCAGGAGGATCCCGAGCGAGTAGTAGAGCCTCACCGATAAATCGAAACCGGTCGCCATGCCCGTCAGGAACTCAATCACAATTACGGTCAGGATCCCGTACATGATCGGGTGGCGCCGCAGCCTTCGGACGGCGCGACTGCGCGCACGACCGCCCCCAGCTGGAATTGCGGGTTGATTGGTTGGTGACCTGAAAGAGCGGAGCATGTATCCGGGTTTGGGTTGCCTTTTTTGGGGGTTAGTTACTTACGATTTACGGACGCTCGCACCGGGGACCGATATCTGGCTCAACACATCTGCAATAACCGTTTCCTGCGTGACTTCACGCATCCTGGCCGAAGGTGTCAAAAGAACGCGGTGCGCGAGCGTCGCAGTGGCTATGGCCTTGATGTCGTCTGGGATGACGTAGTCACGGTTGTGCAGCATGGCCAGCGCCTTTCCGCCCTTCATAAGGTTGATCGAGGCCCGTGGAGAAACGCCCAGCGCGGCTTCGGGGTGCTGGCGGGTCGCGTTGGCAATTTCAACAATGTATTGCTTCACCAGGACATCAATATAGACATCGTCGGCCCTCGCCTGGAGGTTGGCGATGTCTTCGGGAGTGCAGACTGGCTCCAACTCATCGATCGGGTCGACATGCTCACGCCGCTCCATGATCGCCACTTCCTGATCGGCATCCGGATATCCGAGCGATATACGCATGAAAAATCGGTCCAGTTGCGCCTCGGGAAGTGGGAACGTACCCTCATACTCAATAGGGTTCTGGGTTGCCAGCACCATGAAGGGTTTCGGTAGCTTTCGGGTTACGCCCTCAACCGTAACCTGCTGCTCGCCCATCGCTTCGAGTAGTGCCGACTGCGTCTTCGGCGTCGCCCGGTTAATCTCGTCGGCGAGCACGATCTGGGCCATGATCGGGCCGGGTCTGAATTCAAAATCACCCGTCTTCTGGTTGAAGATCGACGCCCCGGTTACATCGCTGGGGAGCAGGTCGGGAGTGAACTGCATACGGCGGTAGTCGCACCCTGTCGATGTCGCGATCGACCTGACGAGCATGGTCTTGCCAACACCCGGAACATCTTCGATAAGAACATGGCCGCCACTGATGAGTGCTACCAGCGCGAATTCCACGGTTTCGCGCTTGCCGACAATTACCTTGCCGATATTGTCTATCAGCAAATCGGCCAGGGTTTCTGAATCAACCGTTAATGTCACAGAATCTCCCTTATCCTACGAGCCCCGCCCATGTTCCACATCCTTCTGAAATGCGGCGAAACAGGTCGCCACTACACACCCCAATGACTGGTCGTACCCCAAAAAAGTTTGGTGGGCGATGGGGGACTCGAACCTCCGACCCCCTGCTTGTAAGTTAGATTCACCCTGCCCCAGATCGTACCAGACCGTTTCTAATAGTCCGTTGCAACAACTTTGCAACAACCAGCCTCAATCTCTGGGCAGATCGTTGATCGGGTTACCCATTACGTCATGGTCACCAATGATGAAGGTGAAATCACCGATGCCCGGAGCCTGTGCCCCCGCATTCACTGTCGGCTTACCAAAGCCCCTGTCTGCTAACCATGT
>Ga0066376_10000545_pt1 | contig 34919 bp, 31 predicted proteins | sample Knorr_S15_td_Bot_FD_77009 | JGI IMG/M metagenome (GOLD analysis project Ga0066376, IMG submission 77009) | Marine microbial communities from Southern Atlantic Ocean transect - Knorr_S15_td_Bottom_ad_5009_LV_A | ecosystem: Environmental > Aquatic > Marine > Oceanic | place: Southern Atlantic... | reverse complement strand
TAACTACGCCGATCAGCATTAAACTCAATTTCAAATCTAAGGGTGTTTTCCACGGGGCGACACTAACAATGAAAACTGAATAAACATTGAACTGGTATACAAACCTAATTTCGGAAAATATTAGCGAGCCAATACTATTATAAGAACAGACACCCCCATGGCCCCTCTAGGCCCCCTGCCCACCGGGTAGAAGATTGGATGATTACCAACAAACTTCAGATCAGGTGAGGCAATTAAAGGTAAGACCGCTGTGCTGCGATCAAGCTAATTGGCCCCGGATTGGAGCTATTTAAATACCATTTTAGTGGGGATACAGTGGGGATAAAATAATAGAACTTTTCCCAATATGCGCTAATCCATTGAAATCATTGGCGCACCCGACAGGATTCGAACCTGTGACCTCTGCCTTCGGAGGGCAGCGCTCTATCCAGCTGAGCTACGGGTGCTCTTTGATTTTAAAGGGTTTTTAGCCCTCATGCGGCGTCTTGCCTTTCGACTGTGCCCAAATTGTGCCCAATGGCGTTAAGAGCCTGGATTGCTCTATCGGCGTAATCGGGTGCAAGATGGGAATACCGCTGTACCATTTCCAGGGATTTATGCCCCGTAAGGTGCATGACGTCATACAGTGGAATACCGGCCTGCACAAGACGCGAGGCAAACGTATGACGAAGATCGTGAAACCTAACGTCATTCAATCCCGCATTATTACGAGCAGTGTTGAAAGCGGTTTTAACGCTTCCAATTGGTTTTCCATTATATGTAAAGACCCGTCCTTTTTCCTTTGGCCCCAACGCATTCAACGTTGCGATTGCTGTATCACACAATTTTATTGTCCGATCTTCACCGTTTTTGGTGTCGATAAAACAAATGCGCATTTGATTCATTTCCACATGGCACCAATCAAGATGCAAAAGTTCTGACAATCTACCGCCAGTATCTACAGCAAATTTGATTAGAGGTGCCAAATGGCCAGAGGCCGCATTCAATAGTCGTTTCGCGTGCATATAAAATCCAAATTTTAAGGATCGCGCATTCGGCACATTATTACGCCGAGTGTCGGGAGACTTTATCTTTCCGACTGCTTCTATAAATTACCGGAAATCGATCTCTAGGACCAAACTAAAAATGGAATCAGAGGTCGTTCTGGTACCAACTAATTCGAATCAAGCTTGAGAGGGCTAGTTTACCTGGGGTTCTAATATCCGATATTATAGCAAACGATGGTCGAGTATGAACATTTGCATAAGCGAAAAGTCTAGGCAGCGCGAGAGCGGCCGCCGGAATTTCCAGAATGTCCCGGACGCTTGCCTTTATGGCGGCGCGGCGTGAATTTCTTCACGTTATTGTTTTTCGGGTCATTGTTGTTACCCGCGTGGCCGCCATTTCCGCCGCCATTGTTTTTGCTGCGGCGTTTTTTATTGGAATTGGCATTGCGTCTGCCACCGGACCGCTCATTTTTAGGCCGGGCGACGGAACGTTCCGCGTCTTCGATTTCCTGAGAATGGAACGGATGATCGATTTCAACGTCGATCATCTTACGAATGATTTTTTCGATATCGAACAAATATTCGCGTTCTTCCTCGTCACAAAACGAGATCGCCTGACCGGCAGCGCCGGCGCGCGCCGTCCGTCCAATACGGTGGACATAAGTCTCCGGATCGTTTGGCAGATCAAAGTTGATCACATGGGTGACCCCCTCAACATCAATGCCGCGGGCCGCAATATCGGTCGCTACCAAAATCCGCAATTTGCCGTCTTTAAAGCTTTTAAGCGCTTCTTGGCGGGCATTTTGGGATTTATTGCCATGGATAACACCGCATCTGACATTCTTTTGTTCGAGATGTTTGGCTACCCGGTTGGCGCCATGTTTGGTGCGGGTGAAGACAAGGGCGCGGGAAATGTCGCTGTCTTCAAGAACTGTACTTAACAGATTGCGCTTTTGCGCTTTTGCGACAAACAGCACACGCTGGTCAATCCGCTCTGCCGTTGTCGACTGGGCGGCAATTTCAACGCGGATTGGGTCGGTGAGCAAGCCATTAGCCAATTTGGCAACAGCCGACGGCATGGTCGCGGAAAACAAAAGCGTTTGGCGATCTTTGCTAACGCGGTCTGTAATTTTGCGCACATCGTGAATGAAACCCATATCGAGCATGCGATCAGCTTCGTCGAGCACGTAAATGCCGACTTGATCTAAACGCAGTTTGCCCTGGTTCATCAGATCGAGCAGGCGGCCAGGCGTGGCGACAACAATGTCGACGCCCTGGTTCAATGCGGCGACTTGTTGGCCTTGGGACGTGCCGCCAAAAATGGTGGTGGCCTTTATATTTAGGAATTGTCCGTAAATCTTTACGGAATCGCCAATTTGAATGGCGAGTTCACGGGTCGGCGCCAATACGAGGGCGCGCGGCCGGCCGGCTTGGGGCCGTCCATTAGAAGTTTCGGTGAGGCTCTGCAACATCGGCAGAACAAAAGCCGCAGTTTTTCCGGTGCCAGTCTGCGCTACACCAAGAAGATCACGGCCCGCCGTTAAATGCGGAATAGATTGGGCCTGGATCGGCGTGGGTGCCGCGTAGCCCTCAGCGGACAAAGCGCGCTGCAAAGGCTCGATCAAGTCGAGCCCAGAAAAATTAGTCATTTTGGTAGTTTCTCTTTTCATTATTAGCCGCTTAGCGGCTAGGGGTGAGGTAAAGGAAAAATCTCAACATTACCCTGATCTACGCCCTACAAATAAATTAAGAGAGGACGTTAGGGGGCGCGAATTGGCTCCCCAAAAGATATAAGGGGGGATAGTCCCCCCTCAGATCCTGTAGATTAGTCGCGAAGCGCGATGTTTTCGGCGGCTTCTTTGCCATCGCGGCCAGCAACCAATTCGTAGGTTACTTTTTGGCCGTCATTCAAAGTCGCAATACCAGCAGCTTCAACAGCAGAAATGTGCACAAATGCATCTTTTCCGCCATCTTCAGGTTCAATAAAACCGAAGCCTTTAGTGGCATTAAACCACTTAACTGTTCCGTCAACCATAGTCGTTATTTCCTTTACATATACAATTTGTGTGGCCAGGCAACATGCCCGACTCACAGTTCAAACGTTCACGATGTCAGGAAAGCAACTGGTCGATGGGCGTGTTCGCAACAATCAAACAGGGCGTACACAAGACGTCTGTGTAACGTAGTACCGGCCTCATATAGACCCTTTGCAAAAAATGTCAAGAAAATCTCGTAATTAATTTTAATAATAAAAATTAATTCGGATTCTATTTTCTTATTTATTATCAATCCATTCGGCGATATCGCGCCAAACATTCTTCGCCTGTAAATCGCGCAGCAGCATGTGATAGCCATTCTTGTAGCGGATAAGTTTGCGCTTTGACGCAGTGGATTTAGGCAGTCGCGCCAGCATTTTCTCGGTTGGCGCTTTTTTGATGACTTCATCACGCTCGCCATAGAGAATGAGCGCTTTGCTGCGAAATTTTGCAGTTTCTGCGGCGGCCTCATCCATCAAATTGGCCAATCCCCAAATCGTATCAATCCGGGTTTCTTTTATGATCAAAGGATCGCGGCCGAGCGCGCGCAACATTTCGATGTTGTCGCTTGGCTTTATTTTTAAGCCGCGCCCGGAAAGCGTGACCCAGGGCAGGGTGTGAGATAATAATCCGAGCGCCCAGCGTTCATAAAAAGCCATGCTATCCCGGCCCCAAACAGCGGGCGCAGTTAAAATAATGCCGTCGACGTGAGGCGGTTTGCGGCGGGTCATTGCAGTCATCATCACTGCGCCGCCCATGCTTGTCCCCAACAGATAGAGAGGTTTGTTTGGATGATTTGAACGGATTAGTTTGGTGGCCGAAATAAGATCATCAGCCAATGCTTTGCGCCCCGGCCAGCGTCCGTGATGGGGCGCTGCGCCAAAGCCGCGTTGATCATAGGCATAAACCAGAAGACCGCGATTGGCGAAATACTTCGCACCCTCTTTAACAAATAGCCCGTAATCATTGAAACCATGCAGGGCCAAAATAACGGCTTTTGGCGACTTGTCATTCGGCTGCCAGCGATGCAGCGGCAAGGCTGCGCCATCGGTCATGATAAGAGATGTCGCCGTAATTTTGGGCTCTGTGATGTTGGGGCCAGGGAGGACGAGTTGCGGCGCGCAGGCGCTCAGCGATGAAATGGCTAGAACTAATGCGACAAATTTGAATGCCGGTTTAAGGCGCATGGCGCTTTTCAGGTGATCCTGTCTGATGATCCGAGGCTTACCCCTTCTTCTGCGCCGCGGGTCATCATCAAGAAAATGTCTTCCAAATCGCTTTCTTTGGTGGTGAGATCAACAATGCCAAGGCCGGCTTTGCGGATCGCGTCGATCACCGCTTCAACCGGCACTTCATTTGGCGGCACGCGGAAAACGAGCTTGCGGCTGTTGCTTAACTCGACATTGAAACCAGCCAGTTCGCTCGGCACCTCAGACAACTTTTTATCGACCGTGATAATAAGTTCTTTAGAATCCAAGGTGCTGAGAAGATCTTCGGTTTTTTGGCTGGTGACCAAGCGTCCATGGCTGATGATCGCTATTTGATCGCAGAGCTCTTCGGCTTCCTCCAAATAGTGAGTGGTCAGCAAAATTGTTGTGCCTTGATCGCGAAGTCCCCGGATATAAGACCAAAGTTGTTGGCGAAGCTCAACATCGACGCCAGCGGTGGGCTCGTCCAACACCAAAACCGGCGGTGAATGCACCATGGCTTTGGCAACCAGCATGCGGCGGCGCATGCCCCCCGAAAGCGTTCTGGCATAGGCATCGGCTTTGTCTGAAAGTCGAACGGCAGCCAGAATGTCATCGGTACGGCGCTGGGCTTTTGGCACGCCATAGAGCCCGGCCTGTACTTCCAAGATTTCGCGCGGCGTGAAAAAAGGATCAATGTTGAGTTCTTGCGGCACAATCCCGATAGAGGAGCGCGCTTGGCGCATTTGCGCCTCAATGTCGTAATCCCAGACTTTGACGTCGCCCGAGGTTTTAATCACCAGGCCAGCCATAATATTAATGATTGTTGATTTTCCGGCGCCATTTGGCCCTAAAAGTCCAAAAAATGAGCCACGCGGAATTTTCAAATTGATATCGGTTAACGCCTCTTTTGGAGGCTGGACCGAGTTCCCGGCATAGGTTTTATTGAGACCGGTAATCTCAATGGCGAATTCAGGGAGAGATGTTGATTCTGGGCTCATTTATTTGTGCTATTCCCGGGCGGTTATTGCTTGGCAAAGCTTGCCAATGTTTGATTGTGAGGTATCATTCGCGTTGCGCAGGGTCAATCAACATCTTTGGCATCATTTGGGTGATTTGAAGATAATTTTAGAAATCAAACTGAGTATAAAATGGATAGCACCGATATAGAAGAACCGATCGTCGTCGAAACCGAGCAAGTGAGCTGTGATGGCGGCAGCGGCGCATCCGGCCACCCTAATGTCTATTTAAGCATTGGCAAAGAAGGCCAAATCGTTTGCCCCTATTGCAGCCGCATTTTTGTTTTGGCCGAAGGTTCAGCTGACGGATCAGGACACTGAGTTCTAAATCTAAAGAGATGAAACATGTTTTCCTGATTGATGGATCGGGGTTTTTGTTTCGCGCTTATTTTGGCATCAAAACCCAAATGAACCGTCCCGATGGCACGCCGACCAATGCGGTGTATGGGTTCACTCAGATGCTGATGAAGCTGGTCGACGATACCAGTGCCGACCACATTGCCGTTATTTTTGACCGCGCCCGCAAAACATTTCGCAATGACATATATAAAGACTACAAAGCGCACCGGCCGCCGCCGCCGGACGATCTCATTCCACAGTTCGAGCTGGTCCGTGAAGCCACCCGCGCAATGAACATTCCAGCTGTCGATATGGAAGGCTATGAGGCTGATGATCTGATCGCCACCTATGCCCGCCAAGCCGTCGAGGCTGGAGCTGAAGTTACAGTGGTGTCGACCGACAAAGATCTGATGCAATGTGTTGGACCTCACATCAAAATGTTTGATGCAATGAAAAACCGCGAAATTGGCCCGGACCAGGTTGTCGAGAAATTTGGCGTCGGCCCGGACCGCGTGATCGACGTGCAGGCGCTTGCCGGTGATTCTGCCGATAATGTACCGGGCGTTGCCGGTATCGGCGTTAAAACGGCGGCTCTATTGATCAATGAATACGGCGATTTGGATGGCGTTTTGGCGAATGCTGAAAACGTCAAACAGCCCAAACGCCGCGAAGCGCTAATCGAACAGGCTGATCTCGCGCGTATTTCCCGGGAATTGGTGACCCTCAAAGTCGATGTGCCGGTGGAGGTGCCGCTCGAAGATTTTGCCGTCAAAGATATCGAGGTGGATACTTTTTTAGCGTTTCTCCAAGAGCAGGCGTTTAAATCTTTGGTTACCCGAATGGAAAGCAAGTTCGGCCAAAAAGCACCCGAGGCGAAGGACGTTCAAGCAAAACCAAAACCTAGCAGCAAAGAAACTTCGTCGGAGGGCGCGCCTGATCCGGCAGCCTTTCATGTCGCCGCCGCCTTTCCTGAGAAAACTGAATATGAATTGGTCCAGGATAAAGACAGCCTGCAGGCCTGGATTGATGAGGCTACGTCGGTTGGTGTGGTGGCTGTCGATACCGAAACCACGTCGCTCAATGCCATGCAGGCGGAAATGGTCGGCATTTCGATGTCCATTCATCCCGGCAAAGCATGCTACATCCCGGTGGCGCATAGTGCGCCTGAAGAGCAAGCCACTCTTGATCTCGGATTGGATGATGCGCCCGACGCTAAAAATAACGGTGCCAAAATAAAACAGATCAAGCGGGAAGAGGTGGTCAAACTGATCAAGCCGCTGTTGGAAAACCTGTCCGTGCTCAAAATCTTTCATAACGCGAAGTATGACGCAAAGATTTTTGGTCATTATGGCATTAATGTTACGCCGGTCGATGACACCATGCTGATTTCCTATGCGATCGAGGGCGGTCTTCATAAACACAATATGGATGATCTCGCGCAACTTCATCTCGATCATCAAACCATTAAATTCAAAGACGTTGCCGGCTCCGGCAAATCGCAAGTGACTTTTGACAAAGTGGCGCTTGATGCGGCACTTGATTATGCCGCCGAGGATGCGGACATCACACTGCGTCTCCATAAATTGCTGAAACCGCGCCTGGCCCTCGACCATATGGTTGGCATTTATGAAAGCATGGAACGGCCGCTGATTTCTGTTCTGACAGATATGGAGCGCACCGGCATTCAAGTCGATGCCACGGTCCTCAAAAAGTTAAGCGCTGATTTTGCTAAACGATTGGCTGAGCTTGAAATTGAAATCCATGAGCTTGTCGGCCACGAGTTCAACATCAACTCACCGAAACAATTGGGAGAAATCCTGTTTGATGAAATGGGCATCGAGGGGGCTAAAAAAACCAAAACCGGCGCCTATCAAACCGGCGCAGATATTTTGGAAGGCTTGGCTGCCAACGGCCACGAGCTGCCGGTCAAGGTTTTGGAATTTCGCCAACTCGCCAAGCTGAAAAGCACCTATACCGATGCCTTGATCGAAGAGATCAATCCTGAGACCGGCCGAGTGCATACAAATTACGGTCAGGCGATTGCCTCAACGGGGCGCTTGAGTTCCAACGACCCTAATTTGCAGAATATCCCGATCCGCAGCGAAGAGGGCCGCAAGATCAGAACAGCTTTTGTGCCGTCTAAAGGCAATGTCTTGCTGTCAGCGGATTATTCTCAGATCGAGCTGCGTCTACTGGCCCATGTCGCTGGCATTGATGTTTTAAAACAGGCGTTTCACGACGGCGTTGATATTCATGCGCTGACCGCCTCTCAAGTGTTCGAAGTGCCAGTCGAAGGCATGGACCCGATGGTCCGGCGTCAGGCGAAGGCGATTAATTTCGGCATCATTTATGGTATTTCTGCATTTGGCTTGGCGCGCCAGTTGGACATCTCCCGGGGTGAGGCGGCGAGATACATCGCTGCTTATTTTGATCGCTATCCAGGTATCCAGACCTATATGGATGATACCAAGGCCAGTGCCGCTGAGCTTGGATACGTGACGACACTCTATGGTCGAAAGTGTTTTGTGCCGGGGATCAATGATAAAAATGGCGCCATGCGCAGTTTTGCAGAGCGTGCTGCGATCAATGCGCCGATCCAAGGCGGTGCCGCTGATATTATTAAACGCGCGATGTTGAAATTGCCGGGTACGATGGAAGAAACCGGCTTGAAAGCAAAAATGCTATTGCAGGTACATGATGAACTGATCTTTGATGTGCCCGAAAAAGAGCTTGAGAAAACCACAAGTCTGGTTAAATCGGTAATGGAATCCGTTGCGCATTTGGACGTGCCTTTGGTGGTGGACACAGGCTATGGTAAAAACTGGGATGAAGCGCACTAAATAATTGGGGGTGGATTGTGCCGGTAGAATTACGACGCTTGGTGTTTAGTGAAGAAGAAGTGCAGGCGGCGCTGATTAATTACGCGCTTCGAAGTGATATGCGGCTGCCCAGTGCCAGCGTCCGGAACGTAAAAATCTACAAAAAGGACGGATTATTTGCATCGCTGGTCTATCCGCCAAATGAAGAAGGAGAAGCCCGCGAAGTTGAGTTCTCGGAAGCCCATCTCGCGGCGGCGATTATTCTCTATTGCCGGGTACAGGAAATACCCGTGCCACGCGATGTGCGCAAAGTTTTAACCCAAGATGGCAATAAAGTGGCAATGACCATGCAGGTGCATTATGGCGATCAGCCCAAAAAGAAGGCTGAAGCGGCCTCTGAAGCGGTCGAGAATGCTCAGGCTGAATCAGCTGCATCTGAGGCGTCGAGGCGTTTAGACAAAGATTGAGCCACTTCTCTCTTCACGCCAAATTTATCGGATATATTTCGGCAAAATTGGACGTTTCTTGGAATAATGGCTTAGAATAGGCATTTATAGTGTTAAGAAGCGTTGGGAATTTTGGCGCTTTAAAGGCTTAACGGAGAAATTAAAAATGTTAATTAAGACGACGAAGGCATCCGATGTTAAACCATCAGAAATTACTTCAAAGGATGCGTTCCTAAACCGCCGTAAATTTATTCAAACTGCCGCGATTGTCAGCGGTGCCTCGCTTTTGCCGCCGTTTGTGAGCTCCAGCTTTGCTGCCGCCCGGACAAAATATCCCAACGTCAAAAAGACCGCTTATGGCGAGGCTGAGAAATTGACGACCTATGACGGCCTTACCGAGTACAATAATTTTTACGAATTTGGGACGGGGAAATCTGACCCTTCGCGTAATGCGCATAACTTGAAGCCAGAGCCTTGGACTGTTGAGATCACGGGACATGCGGCAAAAACAGGTAAATTTAGTTTTGATGACATCATCAAACCGCACCAGCTGGAAGAACGCAATTACCGCCTCCGCTGTGTTGAAGCCTGGTCGATGGTCATCCCCTGGGTTGGCATTCCCTTAGCCGATATCATCAAGCGCTTCGAGCCAACCTCGAAAGCCAAATATGTCGCATTTGAAACATTGGTCGATCCGAAACAAATGCCGGGTCAGAAACGCAACGCTTTGGATTGGCCCTATGTCGAAGGGCTGCGCATGGATGAGGCGATGAACCCGCTCACGCTTATGGCGGTTGGTGTTTACGGCGAACATATGCCCAACCAAAATGGCGCGCCGATCCGTCTGATTGTGCCGTGGAAATACGGCTTTAAAGGCATCAAATCGATTGTCAAAATCAGTTTTGTTGAAAAACAGCCACCGGCGACCTGGAACATTCAAGCGCCGCGCGAATACGGCTTTTATTCCAATGTGAACCCCAATATTGATCATCCCCGCTGGAGCCAAAAGAAAGAACGTCGCATCACCGGCGAAGGCGGTCTCACCGCGTTGTTTGCGCCGAAGATCAAAACGCAGTTCATGAACGGCTACGCCGAAGAAGTTGCCGCTCTTTATAAAGGCATGGATTTGAAGAAGTTCTTTTAGGCCAGTATGGCAATTAAACGCTCCCGGATGGTCTTTAAACCGTTGGTTTTTATAACCAGTCTCCTTCCGCTCGGCTGGCTAATATTTGCGCTCTATTCAGACACGGTTCTTGGCACCAAATATATGACCGCTGATCCCATTCAAAAACTGGATCGCGAGCTCGGCGATTGGGCGCTGATTTTGATCATAATTTCACTGACCGTCAGGCCGCTCGCCGAAATTTTCAAAAAAGGCGAGTTGGTGGCGTATCGGCGCATGATTGGTCTGTTTGCTTTTTTTTATGTCTGCCTGCATCTCAGTGCCTATGTCGGGCTCAACCTCCAGCTCGATATTGATGAATTTATTAAAGACATCACCAAGCGAATTTTCATCACCATCGGTATTATTACCTTCACGTTGTTATTACCGCTCGCCATCACCTCGACCAAAGGCATGATCAAGCGCATCGGCGGCAAACGCTGGCAAAAGCTGCATATGCTGATTTATCCGATTTCACTGCTCGGCGTGTTTCATTTTTATATGATGGTGCGGGCAGATTTCACGCGGCCGAGCATTTATCTTGCTATTATTTTGGTGTTGCTGGGGTATCGCATCTGGGCGAAACGCAAAAAATCACGACCGAAAAAAGTGGCCGCAGCTTAGTTACACAAATCCCGATGTATCTGAAGGAGGCCCGGAATGGTGTCCGGCTCGCGGCGGCCAAAGCCGCATTCGGTCGCGACATCAAATTCAGTCATGAATTTTTCGGCTGCTGCGACGCGGGCTTTGCTGCCGTCCAAGCCGTCGGTGTGATGGACTAAGCCCAGAATAAGTCTGGTTTCTGACAGCATTTTTAAGCCATTGAGCGGCGCAAAATAAGCTTCGTCGCTGCGATCGATCGGCACCGGCATATGCATGAAATTAACGACGCGCTTGGTTGAATCCATGATGCCATTGGCAAAGGCGACACTGGTGCCAAGATCGCTCGGCTCGACAATATGTTTGTGGCCGGGATCGCCATAACAAATATGGATGCCAAGTTCGACACCTTCATTGATGCAATCACACATCTCGGCAATCCGCGTGACCGAGCCGCCAATGGTATCTTCAAATGGCAGTTTCGCGGCGCCGTCATGGGCGACAATTTCGTAACAGACATCAAATTGGACCGCGAGTTCCTCCGCCGCAATGGTGGCTTGGAGTTTTACCAAATCACGTTTCATTGCCGCGACAATGGCAGGCTCTACACCAAGCTGTGACTCCGGCATGATAAAGCCGACAATCAAGGCCATCGGCGACGGAATGGACACCTGAAACCGAACATCAGCGCCGATTTTGCCCGCGTCTTTCAACTTTTTAAATGTTGCGTAAGACGCGATTGCTTCATCGCCATAACCGAGTTCACCGAGATCGATTGAAGCCGGGTCAACGCCCTTTTTGATACTAAAGAAAGGTCGTTCCAGTGTGTCCTTAAATCCAGGTACGGTTTGGGAGACCAATTCAAGATCAAGATCATCGCAATTGTCAAAAGTTGCTTTCTGCCATCTGATCCAATAGTTGCGCTCGCCGGTTTCACCGTCCGGGATGCGGGTACAGCAATCGCCCAAAATATCTGAAACAGTGGACATTACTGATTCTGCATCGGCCAAACTTACGCTGCCGATAAGATGAGCGTGACGAGACATGGTCGTTCCCCTGATTGCTTAACCGTTGATGCGCCAGACCTCCGGTGCATTGTCGAGGCGCTCAGAAAACGCCTGTCGCTGGATTTCCATTTCTGCCGGAAGGCGATCTTCAAAAGTCTCAAAATATCCTTTGAGTTCTTCGACTTCTTTTTTGCCAGCTTCGCGGTCGACATCCATTATCTGCTCAAAAGTGTCCGAGGCAAAATCGTCGAGCCCTTGCCAGTTGATGTCCTGGTATTTGGGCATATAGCCAAACGGACTTTCAACCGCTTCGCCGGAACCGTTTACCCGGTCGACGATCCAGTTCAGCACCCGCATGTTTTCGCCAAAGCCCGGCCAGGCAAATCCGCCGTCTTCATCTTTGCGGAACCAATTGACGCGGAAAATTTTGGGGGGGTGTTTAAGAGAATTGCCGAGCTTCAACCAATGCGACCAATAGTCTGCCATGTTGTAGCCGCAGAACGGCAGCATCGCCATCGGATCACGCCGAATGGCAGCTTGGTTAACCGCCGCTGCCGTGGCTTCGGAGCCCATCGTTGCCGCCATGTAAACCCCATGATCCCAACCAAGCGATTGATAGACTAGTGGGAAAGTATGGCTCAATCGTCCACCAAAAATAAAAGCGCTGATCGGCACACCGGCAGGGTCGTCCCAGGCCGGATCGGCTGTTGGGCATTGCGAGGTGGCGCAAGTAAAACGCGCGTTTGGATGGGCAGCCAGCTCGTCACTATCCGGCGTCCAATCATTGCCTTTCCAATCGACCAAATGATCCGGCGCGTCGTCATCGTGACCTTCCCACCAAACATCACCATCATCTGTCAGCGCAACATTGGTGAATATCGTATCGCTTTTCATCATCTCCATCGCGCTCGGATTGGTTTTGCTCGACGTGCCGGGCACAACGCCGAAATAGCCGGCCTCTGGGTTAATCGCATACAGGCGGCCATCGTCACCCGGATTTATCCAAGCAATGTCGTCACCAATGGTGCGAACTTTCCAGCCTTCAAACCCTTCCGGCGGAATCAGCATGGCGAGATTAGTTTTACCGCAAGCACTTGGGAAAGCCGCCGAGACATAAGTCTTTTCACCTTCCGGAGATTCGAGACCGAGAATCAACATGTGCTCAGCAAGCCAGCCTTCATCGCGCGCCATTACCGACGCAATCCTCAGCGAGAAGCATTTTTTACCCAACAACGCATTGCCACCATAGCCACTGCCATAAGACCAGATCGAGCGCTCTTCAGGATATTGAACAATGTATTTGGTCGTGTTATTTGGCCATGGCACATCTTCCTCGCCTTCTGCCAAGGGTGCACCGACGGAGTGCATGCAGGGCACAAATTCGCCGTCATCGCCAAGCACATCAAGGGCAGGTTGACCCATTCGGGTCATCACCCGCATGCTTGCAGCAACGTAAGGAGAATCGGTTAGCTGCACACCGATATGGGCTATGTGCGAGCCGAGCGGTCCCATGCTAAACGGAATGACATACATGGTCCGACCGGTCATAGAGCCGTCGAACAAGCCGTTCATGGTTTTTTTCATTTCGGCCGGGTCGGTCCAATTATTGGTTGGACCTGCATCCTTTTGATCTTTTGAACAAATGAAGGTGCGATCTTCAACCCGGGCGACATCACCAGGATCCGAGCGTGCCAGGAAAGAACCCGGACGTTTTTCAGGATTGAGCGCTATAAGCGTGCCGGCCTCCACCATTTCTGCACACAGCCTATCAAATTCTTCCTTCGTGCCGTCACACCAGACAATGTTATCGGGTTTGGTTAAGCCTGCCATCTCATCGACCCAGGCGAGTAGGTTTTGATTGTTAGTCCGATTGGTTTCGGCCGTTGGCATTTGTCGCTCCCCGAGCCCGTTAACGGGCTACTATATTGGCACTAATTTTTTTCAGAATTTCAGCGACATTTTTGCGCCATGCTGCACTGCTATTCTGGAAGAACTCTAGCCTTGGATTTTGAGAGGTGCAACCAATCTTGTTTGGGAATCAAACAAATATTGGAAAATATTTTGATGAAAGTTGGTAGCTGCTTCGACGGGAGAATACGGGGATAGGCGGGCGATAAAATCGGGCTGTGCTAACCGTCCGTGCCGGTTGCTTTTTTACGCATGGATTCCAATGAGTTGATCTGTTTTGCGACTTCTTTCAACGATGCCGTAATGGCGAGTTCTTTACCGGCGCTATTTTGCTGGGACATTCTAATTGATTCGATATCGTCGACCATATCGCGATAGGCAATTTCCGCTTGTTTGATGTTTTTTTCAATGTCGCGCATTTCTGCGAGAAGGCCGGTGAACCGCTCATCGATATAGCCCTTGTTGCTGTTCATGGTGCGCCGCGTCATCTCGGCAACAAACCATAAAACGCCGATAGAGACGAATAAACTAATAAACGCAAAAGATACAACAAGTTCAGACATAATATCCCACAAATAAAACGTAAATAATGACAGTAATCACATAATATTGATTTTTGGGATTCTTGTAGAAATATCTTTATTATTCAACATGATGTGATGCAATCGTGGGGAATGTAATATATAGTATGAACATACCGTTAAGCAATAATTTTTTGTTTACTTAAATTTAGCTAAAATTCGAAGTAAAATTGGGCTCTATACTTGTTTTGCTTTGGCAACAAGATTAACGAGTGTTTCCCGATACTTAGCAGTGGTGGTGCAAATTTCATCGAAATTCAACCGATGGATGCCGGTTCCACATTTTAAGTCGCAGCCTTCCGGATCAGCACCGATCATCTGCCAGTTTTTGCCGCGTTTTTTGAGAAGATTCGTGCCGTAGAGGCGCAAAGCCTCGCTGTGATCTGCGTTCATATGTTCGACAATTCCTTGCTCGCTTTGCGCTATCTCAGACCAATCGGCCTTAGCCAGCAACGCTTTTTGTTTGTTGACCCAGATGGCACGGGCAAACCCGCCGACAAAATGAAATTTCTCGACCGTCATTTTATAGAAGTTAAAATCGCCAAAACCGGCGTAAAGCTGAGCGCGCGGATGGCGGGCCAGGAACCGCGCTTGTAATTTTTTGTCATTTGTCTTTTTGAGGCGTCCGACGACACTGACGCGCGGGCCTTCTTGCGGATTGACGTAGCCGGCTGTGCCATCAAACATCAGGGCAGAGCGCTCATCCGCGCCAATGTTTTGAGCATGGTAGGCAATATCTGACAACATAAGTATTGGAGAACTGTCCCAGGCCGCCGCGACGGTAACCATCGATGTCGACGGCCAGCCTGCAAATGCGCTATCTTCTGGATTGGCAATGGTGTTTAAAAATGCTTTTCGGGCGCTTCTTATAATTTGCCGGGAGGTTTGGCCGGCTGATTTTGGTTTAATCCGTGGTTGTTGGTTCATTTTAAAAAAACACCTGATTTGTAAACTGCCATATTTGAACTATATTTTTGACACATTTGCTGTGTCAATTTAGCCTATGCCTGATCAAAGACGTAAATGTGCTATTTTTACGACGTTTTTAGATCAGGATTGTTTTTAACATCATAAAGTATTAGGTGTATCTGTGTCTCAATCCATTGCTCTCGTTGACGATGATCGAAATATATTAACTTCCGTTTCCATAGCTCTTGAAGCAGAGGGTTTCAACGTCGAAACCTATGTAGACGGGACCGATGCTCTGCGCGGAATATCACAACGGCCTGTCGATTTGGCGGTCTTGGATATCAAAATGCCGCGCATGGACGGTATGGAACTGCTCGGAAAAATTCGGGAAAAGAGTGCCGTGCCGGTGATTTTTCTCACTTCCAAAGACGATGAAATTGATGAAGCCCTCGGCCTTCGTATGGGCGCAGACGATTATATCAAAAAGCCATTTTCTCAGCGTTTGCTGATTGAGCGCATCCGAGCGTTGCTCCGCCGCCGAGAGTTGGATGCCAGCACCGGACCAAATGGCGCGAGTGAAGAAGTCATTCGTCGCGGCGATCTGATTATGGATCCTGGCCGCCATCAATGTAGCTGGAAAGGCACGCCGGTGAACTTAACGGTTACCGAATTCTTATTGCTGAAATCCCTGGCGACACGACCGGGACACGTAAAAAACCGCGATCAATTGATTGATGCCGCCTATGGTGAGCATATATATGTCGATGATAGAACCATTGACAGCCATGTGAAGCGCTTGCGCAAGAAATTCCGCGGTATCGACAGTGAGTTCAGTGAAATTGAAACCCTCTATGGTGTCGGTTATCGTTATCAAGAGAGTACAGAGAGCACGACAAGCTAATACTTTCGGGAATTATCTTTGGAGTTGAGGTAATTGAAAATTGGGGACAAATTGCCAATTGATTCTACGGGACAGTCTGATGACGTCTCAGAACGCAAAGTTGAATCTGATCGTTTGGTGTCCCCCAATAATTCCACGAACTATTCGAGCGGACATTCAAAAGGTATTTCTCCAATTACCCGGCGCATTTTGGCGATCAATGTTCTGGCCTTGGCGGTGCTGGTTGTTGGCCTGCTTTATGTCGGCCAATATCGCCAGGAATTGATCGATAGCGAAATCGCTGCCCTAAATATTCAAGCCGAATTATTTGCAGCGGCAATCGGCGAGGCGGCGGTTGGTGATGTTGAAAACAATTTTAATGACCCGACAAGACGCGGCGGAGCCAATCAATTCCTAATTGTTGATCGTGCCCGCCAAATTGTCCGGCGACTTGCTTCGACAACCCGAACAAATACCCAGATCATTATGGCGAATGGCAAGGTCCTGGCCGACAGTCGGTTGTTGGGTGGACCGGGCGGCGCTGTGAAAGTTGAAGAATTACCACCACCAAAATCAGACGTCGATTTTTCCGATCAAATGTCAGATGGCTTTGAAAGTTTTCTTCGACTGCTTTTACGCGATCCATCTCACGAAGCAGATTTTGTCGCAGCGACCAAATTGGCCTTAAAAGGCGAACAGGGAAAATCGGTTCAATCGCACAGTGACGGATCGTTAAGCTTAAGCGTCGCCGTACCGGTCCAGCGCTACAAACAAGTTTTAGCCGCCCTCACATTAACAAAAGATTCCAAGCAGATTGATGAAGCCGTATTTCAGGTCAGGCTTGATATCCTTAAAGTTTTTGGCATTGCCTTGTTTGTAACAGTTCTGCTTTCGATCTATCTCGCGCGCACCATCGCGAGGCCGCTCGTACGTTTGGCCGCCGCGACCGAGCAAATTAGAAAAGGCAATGCGCGGCATTATTCCATTTCGGATTTGATGTCCAAAAAGGGCGAGATTGGTGTGCTGGCAACGGCGCTTGATGAAATGACCGAAGATCTTTGGCAGCGCATGGATGCGATCGAGCGATTTGCTGCCGATGTTGCCCATGAGATTAAAAATCCCCTGACCTCTTTGCGCAGCGCTGTTGAAACTGTTTCTCGCGTAGAGGATCCTGAGCAGCAGAAAAAACTCATGTCGATCATTCTTGATGATATCCAACGGCTTGACCGATTGATCTCCGATATTTCTGATGCATCGCGCCTGGATGCAGAACTGTCACGTGCCAAAATGGCACCGGTTAATTTGGACGGTCTCCTTCAAACGATGGTCGATCTGCACGAAGCGGCAATCGATGGCCATGGCATTCACTTGAGTTTGGTGCGCGAACATGCAGGCGAATTGGTGATCCACGGCATGGAAGACCGGATCGTTCAGGTGCTCCGAAACCTGATTAGTAATGCGGTGAGTTTCAGCCCTGACGAGGGCAGCATTACTTTGCGTGTGAGCAACGAAGACAGTTTCGTTAAAATATGTGTAGAAGATCAGGGGCCTGGCCTGCCGCCCGGAACCGAAGAAAATATTTTTAACCGGTTTTATCAGGAGCGCCCCGAGAGTGAAAAATTTGGTACTCATTCCGGGCTCGGTCTCAGCATTTCCAAGCAAATCATCGATGTTCATGGCGGCACTATCCACGCCGAAAATTTATTAAGTGAAGCCGGAAAAGTAGTCGGCGCGTGTTTCATTGTCCGCTTGCCGCAATCAACATTTAAGCCTGAGTAATCTTCGGGTCATGTCGCAAATTCACGCATCGGCAATCAGTATAGACGGAGCTGGGGTCTTGCTCCGAGGCCCTTCGGCCTGCGGTAAATCTGATCTCGCTTTGCGCCTAGTTGATCAGCTCGATGGTGGCGCTCAATTGATTGCAGATGATCGGGTCGATGCCAATACTATCGAGGGCAACGTTCAATTATCCGCACCGGAAATTCTATATGGAATGATCGAGGTGCGGGGATTGGGAATTGTGAAGTTAGAGACTATTGCTGAGGCACCGCTTCGTCTTATTGTTGATCTAAAACCTTACGCAGAAATTGACCGCATGCCGGAACCACAGGAAGATGAGATTGAAGGCGTGTCGGTGCCGGTGATCGAGATTGATCCTTTCGAAACATCGGCCATCGCAAAAATAAAAATCGCATTGCAGATATTGGATGGAAAGGCGAGCTTGTTGGAATGACATCGAAAAGCCCACAGCAATCAGATCAAATTGAAGCGGTGATTGTGACCGGCATGTCGGGCGCTGGAAAATCATCAGCCTTAAAAGCATTTGAAGACTTAAACTTCGAGGCCATCGACAACGTACCGCTTTCCTTGCTTGAGCTAATTTTGACAGGCGGTCAGAAACAACTGGACGTCCCCGGATTTGAGCGCCCGATTGCCGTCGGTGTTGATATTCGCACCCGCGATTTTGGTGTTGATGAGTTTTTAAATCGCTTTGATCAAATCACCAGCGAGAATGACATCAATGCCCAAATTCTGTTTATTGATTGTGACGATGACGTTTTGCACCGCCGCTACGAAGAGACCCGCCATCGCCACCCCATGGCGATGGACCGGCCTGTTGCAGATGGTATTAAACGTGAGCGGAAATTGGTTTTGCCCTTGCGGGGACGCGCCGATATTGTCATCGACACAACCGGCATTGGACCGGGTGAGCTTAAAACTATTCTTCAAGCGCAATTTGCCAGCAATGCCAAACACGAGCTTACGGTATTTGTAACCTCGTTTTCCTACCGAGCCGGATTGCCACGCGAGGCTGATCTGGTTTTAGATGTGCGGTTTTTACGCAATCCTCATTACGAAAGCGAGCTTCGAGATTTAAGTGGCCGAGATGCTGCCGTTGGTGACTACGTAAAACAAGATGAAGCCTTTGCGCCTTTTTTTGAAAACCTTACCCGAATGTTGGAGCCCCTGATGCCGCGTTATCAGGCAGAAGGTAAAAGCTATCTTACCATTGCATTTGGCTGTACAGGCGGGCGACACCGGTCGGTGTTCGTTGCAGAGCAGCTTGCGATGTGGTTTGACAAAGCCGGTCTTCAGGCGCAATTAAATCACCGGGATTTGGAGTAAAGGTAAAGCGATAAAATGATTGGTTTGGTTCTCGTCACTCACGGCCATTTGGCAGATGAACTCATCTCCGCGATGGAGCATGTAGTTGGCCCGCAGGAGAATGTTGCGGCGATATGCATTGGCCCGGATGACGATATGGAACAACGCCGCTCTGATATTCTACAAGCCGTGACCGATGTGAGTTCAGACGATGGTGTTGTGCTGTTTACCGATATGTTTGGTGGCACACCGTCCAATCTTGCTATTTCGGTTATGGACCGCGCTAACGCAGAAGTGATTGCCGGCGCTAATCTGCCAATGCTGGTCAAATTTGCCGGTTGCCGGGACAAATGCGATCTTGAGGAATGTGTTGCCAAGGCTCAGGAAGCCGGCAAAAAATACATCAATGTTGCGTCCCAATTATTAGCCAAAGAAAAAAAGTAAATTCGGGCGGTATTGACGATTGAGTGAAGCCACCCTGACAATTTGCAATCAACGCGGCCTGCACGCGCGCGCGGCGGCTAAATTCGTAAAACTTGTTGGCGAGTTTGAGGCCGAAGTTTTGGTATCGAAAGACGGTCAGGAAGTTTCCGGCCTCTCGATCATGGGTTTGATGATGCTGGCGGCAGCGCCGGGTGATAAAATTGAAGTAAAAACCTCTGGCACAGACGAACAGGCGGTCTTGCAGGCGATTTCAGCGCTGGTCGAAAACAAATTCGAAGAGAACTAGTTCTCTTTTTAATGCGTAAAACCCTTGAATTTGCGCCGCGGCACCTTAACTCTTGTATAGATCGATTTTGGCTGATAAATCCGCCGTAACTTACCTATAATTAATATTCAAGAATAACTCCAATTTAAGGAGCCGTTCCAAGGAGACGACCGAAATGACTGACTATAAAGTTGCTGATATGTCCCTGGCCGAGTGGGGCCGCAAAGAAATAACCATCGCCGAAACCGAAATGCCGGGTTTGATGGCCTTGCGTGAAGAACATGCGGGTAAAAATCCGCTCGAAGGAGCCCGCATTGTCGGCTGCCTCCATATGACCATTCAAACCGCCGTGTTGATGGAAACACTGGTTGATCTTGGCGCAACATTGCGCTGGTCGTCTTGTAATATCTTTTCAACGCAAGATCATGCGGCGGCCGCAATGGCCGAAGCCGGCATTCCGACATTTGCCTGGAAAGGCGAAACCGATGAAGAGTTTGAGTGGTGTATCGAGCAAACACTCAACGGTCCAGATGGTTGGATGCCTAACATGATTTTGGATGATGGCGGCGATTTGACTCTCATGATGCATGAAAAGACGCCTGAACTTTTGGATGCAGTTAAAGGATTGTCGGAGGAAACCACGACCGGCGTGCATCGTCTCTATGAAATGGAAAAAAACGGCACATTGAAAGTGCCGGCGTTTAACGTCAACGACTCGGTGACCAAATCGAAATTCGATAATCTCTATGGCTGCCGCGAAAGTCTGGTGGATGGCATCAAGCGTGCCACCGACGTAATGATTGCCGGCAAATGTGCTGTCGTTGCCGGCTATGGTGATGTTGGCAAAGGCTCTGCCGCGTCGCTCCGCAGCCAAGGCGCGCGTGTGCTGGTAACTGAAATTGATCCGATCTGCGCCCTGCAGGCCTCGATGGAAGGTTATGAAGTTGTCACCATGGAGGAAGCTGCTCCCATTGGCGATATTTTTGTGACTACGACCGGCAATATCGACATTATCACCATCGACCATATGCGGTCGATGAAAGACCGGGCGATTGTATCGAACATTGGCCACTTCGATTCTGAAATTCAAGTTGGCGCGCTCCGCAATATGAAATGGCATAATGTAAAGCCACAGGTTGATGAAATTGAATTTCCCGACGGCAAGCGGATCATTTTGCTGGCCGAAGGTCGCCTGGTGAATTTGGGTTGTGCGACCGGTCATCCAAGCTTCGTCATGTCGGCTTCTTTCACCAATCAAGTGCTGGCCCAGCTCGAGCTTTGGGAAAACGCTCAATCTTACGAAAACAAAGTCTATGTTCTGCCGAAGAACTTGGACGAAAAAGTAGCAATGCTGCATCTTGCCAAGCTCAATGTTCGTTTGACCGAACTGACCAAAGAGCAAGCCGATTATATCAACGTCTCGCAAGCCGGTCCTTACAAGCCGGAACATTACCGCTACTAAAATCGAGTTTGATGGATATTAAGAGGGGCGTGTTGTAGAACACGCCCTTTTTTTATGACCCCCACCCGTAAATGAGAATTTTTCTCTTTCCTTGCTGAAATTTGCAGACAATATTATGATTCCGATATGTCTACGCTTGATCAAAAAGATATTGTTCTGTCGCTGATAAATGCACTTCCGCTCGCGGTGGCGGTGGTGGACGCTGATGGACGGATAGGTCCCGGCAATGCGAGCTTCCATCAACTGTGGCGCTTGGAAGAAGACGCGCTTGATAGCCAGCCGAAACTTGCCGCATTTCTGGATCGGCTTCACGATCAGCGTCAGCTTCCGGAGCAATATAATTTTCCTAAATTTCGCGCAAAGATCGTCAGCCAGGCGACGTCAAAGACCGAAATCAGCGAGGAATGGCATCTGCCCAATGGTCAAGCGTTGAATGTCAAATTTGCGCCGCTTGATAATGAACGCCATCTATTCATTGTCGAAGACCTGACCCCGCAATTGTCTGTCGAGCGCGCCTTCAATGAGATTGTCCTCACCCACCAGGCAACCCTCGATCATTTACAGGAAGGTCTCGCCGTCTTTGGCAGCAATGGATTGTTGAAACTCCATAATCCGGCCTTTGCCAAGATTTGGCGATTACCGGAAGATGCGTTTTCGTCGGATTTTCATATGACGGATTTTCTCGATGCGACGCGTAAAATATTGCCTGTCCTTGAAAACTGGCCGAAGCGCCGGGATAAACTTTCAGGGCGATTGCTGGGACGCAAGGCCGGCGTTGATCAAATTACGCTGAGCGACCAAACAGTCATTGAAGCCGCGCATATCCCGCTCCCGGACGGCGCCGTGCTACTGCGGTATGCCGATGTAACAGATAGCGTTAGCCTTGAAGAAAATCTGCGGGGTCGCGCCGCCGAAATGGCGGAACGAGCAGAGCTGATGGCGGCAGCGGATCGTTTGAAATCAGAGTTCCTCGCAAATTTAAGCCACGAGATCAGAACCCCGCTGACGACAATCGGCGGTTTCGCCGAATTGCTGGCGGGCGATTATTTTGGCGACCTCAATAAACGCCAACGGGAATACATAGAAGGAATTGCTCAGGCCTCAGATGCAGTGTCGAGCTTGACGCGCAATATTCTCGATCTCGCTTCAATTGAAGCCGGTTTGCTGGAGCTTGAAATTGGTAGCTTTGATCTGCACGCTTGTCTCGTTGATGTTTTGGGCCTCATTGGCGCCCGCGCTCGCCATAAAAAGCTCAAACTTAATTTTGACTGTCCGATTGATATCGGCTGGATCTCGGTCGACGAAAAACGTTTCAAGCAATGTTTGTTCCACCTTCTCGGCAATGCGATTAATTTTTCAGGCTCGGGCGGCGCGATTACCATCGCCGCCCGGCGCCTTGAAACCGGCGTTCAAGTTGAAATAAAGGATACCGGCATCGGCATTCCGAAGATCGACATTGAACGCGTCTTTAAAGGTTTCGAGCGCGGCACCGATGCCGATTCGCTGAAACCAGGAGCCGGGCTGGGACTGACACTCGTTCGGGCTTTTATTGAACTGCTGGGCGGCACAGTCGAGATCGCATCGAAACCCAATCAGGGCACCACTGTTGACCTGTTTTTACCGGACGTAACAGACGCCGATTGAAGGCGTGGAGAAGGCTCTTTTACAGCTGCCCCAGGACGCGTAAAAATAAGCTATGAGTGAAACCGAAGGCCTGTATCAATTTACGCTCGAAAGCGAAGACGCGACGGCGGCGTTGGCGACCAAACTTGCCGATATCGCGGCCCCCGGTGACGTGATCTGCTTAATTGGCGATTTAGGTGCTGGTAAGACGGTTTTTGCGCGCGCCTTTATCGCGGCCAGGGGCGGCGACGGCGAAGTGCCAAGCCCAACCTTTACGCTGGTCCAGCTCTACGAGTTTGCCAAAGGTGACGTCTATCATTTTGATCTTTACCGGCTCGAAGATGCGGAGGAAATATTTGAGCTTGGCATTGAAGATGCGATGAATGAGGGCATTTCATTGATCGAGTGGCCCGACCGCCTGGGCGCTTATCTGCCGTTTGAACGCCTCGATGTAATTTTGTCGATCGGCGATGAGCAGCAGATGCGTGAAGTCGATCTGATCGGCCGGGGGGAAAGTTGGCCGGATAGACTTGAAAAAGCGCTTCCGGGAGAAGTTTCTGGTGGCTGATCGTTCTCCCCTGATTGAGGCATTTTTGGCGGAAGCCGGCTGGCAAGCTGCCACCCGCAAACCGCTCGCTGGCGACGCCTCTTTTCGCCGCTATGAACGGGTAGAAAGAGAGGGCGAGATCGCCGTCTTAATGGATGCTGCGCCGCCCGAGGAAGATGTCCGGCCCTTCATCAATATCACCAATCACTTAAGACAACTTGGCTATTCAGCGCCGAACATCTTGGCCGAGAATATCGATGCCGGTTTTTTATTGCTGGAAGATTTAGGCGATGACACGTTCACCAATGCCCTGGCGGCTGGTGCCGACGAAGAAGCGCTTTATAAAAGCGCTGTCGATGTGCTGATCGATTTGCACAGCCGCCCCACTGTGGTTGCTGTTCCAGATGGCCTTGAGCGCTATGACGAAGACAAATACCTCACCGAAGCTTCCCTGCTGACCGAGTGGTATTTATCTGGAATTTTGGGCAGTGATGTTTCCGACATGACCAAAAGTGACTACCTTGCAATTTGGCGCAAGCTCATCCCGGAAATAGACACTTCGGCTGAGACAATGGTTTTGCGGGATTTTCATGCTGATAATTTAATGTGGCTGCCGGACCGAGGCGGCGTTCAAAAGTGCGGGCTGCTGGATTATCAAGATGCTGTAATCGGCACGCCTGCCTATGATCTGATGTCTTTATTGGAAGATGCCAGGCGTGATCTAAAACCCGGCTTGGCGGCCCATCTGCTGGATTATTATTTTGCGGCATTTCCTGATTTGGATCAGGATGATTTTAAAAAAACCTATTCAATATTAGCCGCCCAACGTCACTGCAAAGTCATTGGAATATTTTCGAGGCTTGCGTCACGCGATGGGAAATATGACTATTTGGTGCATATACCGAGAGCCTGGAAATTATTGGAGCGGGTTTGTTACCTGCCGGAATTGACAATATTGAGAGAGTGGTTAGATGCTCACATTCCAGCTGATAAACGCACCAGTCCAACACCAAATTTGAGAGCATAAAAACACGCATGGCCAAAAAGAAAAATTCATCGGTAAAAACAGAGATTAAAACGGCGATGGTATTGGCGGCAGGGCTAGGTTTGCGTCTGCGGCCGATCACCAATAAAACGCCCAAGCCGCTGGTCAAAGTTGCCGGTCACACCCTGCTGGATCACACATTGGACCGGCTGGTTGCCGCCGGCGTCGAGCGTGCCGTCGTCAACATCCATCATCTCGCTGATCAAGTAGAGCAGCATCTCGGTAACCGCAAAGATTTGGAGATTATTATCTCGTCCGAAACTGACGAGGTATTGGAAACCGGCGGCGGTGTTAAAAATGCGCTTCAGCATTTAGGCGATGAGCCGTTCTATGTATCAAACGCTGATGTGCTCTGGCTGAACGGTCCGACGCCGGCTTTAGGGCGCATGGCCGAGCGTTGGAACGCCGATGAAATGGATGTTCTGTTGATGCTGCATTCGACGGTCGAAGCTTATGGCTATACCGGTAATGGTGATTTCAGCGCGGAACCAGACGGTAAGCTTGGGCGAAAGCTCGAACGCGAAGTCACACCTTATTTATTTACCGGCGTTCAAATTCTTCATCCGAGAATTTTTGAAGATACGCCGGACGGTGTTTTTTCGCTGAATGTTATTTATGACAAAGCCAATGAGTCTGGTCGCCTTTTTGGTGTCATACACGACGGCGAGTGGTTCCACATTGGTACGCCGGATGGTCTCAATCAGGCAGAAATCTATATGGGGCAACGCTATTCAGGCATGCGCCATCGTTAGGTAACGGAGATTTAGGGGGCAGGGTGGCTACGGAAAAATCCCTACAAGTCTATACGATCCCGGCGGAATTGCCTTTCGTCGATGCGCTCGCCGCTGGTCTGACCGGCCGCGCTGCCTCTGGTCCGTTTGACCTCGCTGATTTTACAGTTCTATTGCCGACCCGCCGTGCTGTCAGATCGTTGCGCGAAGCGTTTTTACGGTTAAGCGATGGCAAGCCGCTTTTGCTCCCACGAATGATGCCGCTTGGCGACCTTGATGAGGAAGAGCTCGCGATCGCCGGCTGGGAAGAATTGCCGGCGCCGTTAGGGGGTGACCAGCATGCCGATCTGCCGGAAGCAATATCCAGTATTCATCGCCACTTGATGCTGACCAAACGAATTCAAGTGCTTGAAGGAGATCGGGTGAGTGTTGATCAGGCAGCGCGGTTGGCGAGCGAGTTGGGCCGCCTGCTCGATCAAGTACAGACCGAGCAGCTTGATTTTTCAAAACTAAACTCTCTCGTGCCCGAGCTATATGCGTTGCATTGGCAGGTCACGCTGCAATTTCTCGAAATTCTGACCGAATTCTGGCCGGGAATTCTCGCCGATAAAGGCTTGGTTGATCCGGCGGAACGTCGCAACGCCGTTATGAAGGCGCAGCTCGCGCACTGGCAAAGGCATCCGCCGCAAAAGCCCGTCATCGCCGCAGGTTCGACGGGTAGCATTCCGGCGACGGCGGATTTGCTGACGCTTATTGCGGCCCTGCCGGAGGGTGCGGTGATTTTACCGGGATTGGATAGAGGGCTTGATCCGAACGCGCTTAAAGAACTCGAAACGCATCCTCAGCACGGCATGTTTCGGCTTTTGGCGAAAATGAACCTTGCCCCGGATGACGTTGAGACGTGGCAGGCCGAGGAAGTTGAAGGAGCCTCTTTTCATCGAAGTGAATTGATCTTTAACGTTCTGCGTCCCGCGGGTCAGGTTGATGAATGGCGCCATTTATCCCCGCCAACCACACAAGCCTTGGAGGGCGTTGAAAACATTTCCTGTCCGGGCCCGGATGAAGAGGCCGGGGTGATTGCGCTTAAATTACGCGAAGCCTTAAAGACACCCGGTAAAACAGCAGCGCTTATTACGCCGGATCGTAGACTTGCCCGCCGTGTTGCCTCTGAGCTCGGGCGCTGGGAAATTGAAATCGATGATTCCGCCGGTCTTCCACTGGCGCAAACACCTAGGGGATCGTTTTTACGATTAACCGCAGAAATGGTGGCGAAACACTATTTGCCGGTGGATTTTCTCGCGGTCGGCAAACATCCTTTGGCTTCGGCCGGGCAAAAGACAGTTGCGTTCCGCCAATCCGTACGCGATTTGGAAGTCGAGGTTTTAAGGGGACCCCGACCGGCACCCGGCATCAAAGGTCTTGTTGATCTCGCGCCGGAAAAGAGAGCCGATCTGCGCCAGATGCTTGAAAATATGCAGACCATGGCGGCGGCGTTTGAGCAAGCAATTGAACAACCCAAAATATCTCTCGGTGAATTGGTCAAGGCACATGTCGCCTTTGTCGAAGCGCTTGCGACGACAGATGAGCAAGCGGGGTTAGAGATTTTGTGGTCAGGCGATGACGGCGAGGCCGCCGCCGGCTTTATTGCCGAGCTGTTGGATGTCGGTGATGTCCTGGGTGAAATTGAGGGTGCCTCTTACCCAGCTTTGTTAGATGTCCTGATGATTGGCCGCGCGGTGCGGCCAAGCTTTGGCAGTCATCCGAGATTGGCGATATGGGGATTGCTTGAGGCGCGATTGCAGCATGTAGATTTGGTGATCCTGGGTGGCCTCAATGAGGGAACCTGGCCGCCGGATGTCGGTTCTGATCCGTGGATGAGCAGACCGATGCGCAAAGATTTTGGTCTACCGTCGCCAGAGCGCCGAATTGGCTTAACCGCCCATGATTTTCAACAAGCCTTCTGTGCGCCGGAAGTCGTGATGACACGCTCAACACGGGTCGATGGCACGCCGACCGTGCCGTCGCGCTGGCTGATGCGCCTCGAAAAATTATTAATAGGTTTGGAAAGTGCTGCGGGCGATCTGTTGCTGGAGAAGGGACCTTGGCTCTATTGGCAAAGTTTGCAGGATCATCCGGGCGCACCGCCAAAACCAATCGATCCACCGGCGCCGAGGCCTCCTGTGGCAGCGCGCCCAAGACAACTATCAGTCACCCAAATCGAAACCTGGATGCGTGATCCCTATTCGATATATGCGCGCCATATTTTGAAGCTTCGCGCCCTCCCTATCTTGGATGCAGCGCCGGATGCGGCTGATTACGGTATATTAATTCACGATTCTCTGGATGCCTTTTCAGAAAAGTTTCCGGACAGCTTGCCAGATGACGCCCTGGATCAGCTGGTGCAGATTGGTGACAAACAGTTTGAGACGGTCTTAAAACATCCCGGTGTTTGGGCTTTCTGGTGGCCTCGTTTTTTGCGCATTGCCGAGTGGTTTGTCGGGCTGGAGGCCGAGCGCCGTCAGGAAATTGCCCGGGTCCATAGCGAAGTCGAGGGCGTGTTTGAAACTTCTGGTCCTGGCGGCCGGTTTAAATTAACCGCCAAGGCGGACCGTGTTGATGAGCTCAAAGAAGGCGGGCTTCGGATCATTGATTATAAAACCGGCGCGCCGCCGAGCAAACGCGAAGTAGCGGCGGGGTTTGCACCGCAATTGCCGTTGGAGGCTGTTATTGCCGAAGACGGCGGGTTTGCCGGCATTGGTGCTAAACCGGTCCGTGATCTCGATTATTGGCGGTTGCGGGGCAGTAATCCGGCGGGCGAGGTTTCTTCAGCGGGGGATGATCCCGCCGAGTTGGCAGCCGAAGCGAAACAAGGGCTCGAAGCCCTCGTCCGTTTATTTGATGACGTTGAAACACCTTACGAGGCACGACCGCGTCCGGATGCAGCGCCGAAATATTCCGATTACGAACATTTGGCCCGGGTCAAAGAATGGGCATCGTCTGAAGGGGAGGAGGGGTAGACCACGTGAAAAAACTCTCGCATCTTTCCGTCGATCCCAATCAACAGCAGCGTGCGGCGGCCAGCCCAGCGGCCTCTGTCTGGGTGTCCGCCTCGGCGGGTACAGGTAAAACCAAAGTGCTCACCGACCGGGTGCTCAGCTTGCTACTCACCGGCACCGAACCGCAGCGCATTTTATGCCTGACCTTTACCCGGGCGGCGGCGGCGGAAATGGAATCCCGTATCGCCGATCAATTGGGTAAATGGACAATGGCTGAGGAGGAAAAGCTTTCAAGCGAGCTCGAAGAATTATTGGGCGACAGCCCTGACGAAAAAATGACCCAGCGCGCGCGACAACTCTTTGCCCATGTGTTGGATGCGCCGGGCGGAATGAACATTCTAACCATCCACGCCTTTTGCCAATCCTTGCTCGGCCGGTTTCCGCTTGAGGCCGAGGTGCCGCCGCATTTTGCCTTGATGGATGAGCGTGACGCCGAAGAAATGCTGATTGCCGCGCGCGAAGAATTATTGAACCGGGCGAGGAGTGGCCGCGATGAAAACTTGGCCGCCGCGCTTGCTGAAGTAACTGGCCATATCCACGAAACCCAATTTCCAGACCTGTTGGCCGAGCTCACCTATGCCAGGGGGCGATTGCGACGATTGATCGACAATCACGGTGATATTGAAACTGTCATCTCCAATGTTCATACATTGTTGTCGGTCGGCGCAGAAGAAACGCCGGAAAGTGTCATTGCCGCGGCATCGACAAATGAAGCCTTTGACGAATTTGGCTTGAGATTGGTGATCACCGCGCTGGCGGGTGGCACTAAAACCGATCAGGAGCGCGGGCTGATTATTCAGAACTGGCTGGACGACAGAGAGCGGACAGCGGTGGGATTTGATATTTATGCCGGCGCATTTCTAACCTCGTCCCGCTATTCCAGCACAATCGAAATACGCAAACGTCTGATCACCAAGAAAGCCTCTGAAAGCACGCCGGGCGCGCAGGAAATTCTGGAAGAAGAAGCCGGGCGTTTGGCGCGCGTTTTATTGCATTGGCGATCCGTGAGCGTTGCAAAAAGCACCGCTGGCCTGTTGGTGTTGGGCGAGGCGTTGCTCAGAACCTACCAAACCCATAAACAAGTCAAGGCTCTGCTTGATTACGATGATCTGATTTTAATGGCGGGCGATTTATTGCACCGGGAAGGCGTTGCGCCTTGGGTGTTGTTCAAGCTCGACGGCGGCATTGATCATATATTGATCGATGAGGCGCAGGACACCAGCCCCGATCAATGGCGGGTCATCGAAGCCCTGGCGGGAGAGTTTTTTGCCGGAGAGGGTACGCACGATACGCCGCCGACATTTTTTGCTGTTGGAGATGTCAAACAATCGATTTATTCCTTCCAAGGAGCCGATCCGATTAGCTTTGGCGCGATGCGAGATTATTTTGCCGAGCGCGTTCAAGCCGCCGGGCAAGATTGGCGGCCGATTGATCTGACGGTATCATTCCGCTCAACCCAAGCGGTTTTGTCGGCGGTGGATGCGGTGTTCAAATTGCCAGATGCCGCTGATGGCGTGACGTTGGGCGATGAAATTATCCACCATGAGGCTTGGCGCGCCAAGGAAGGCGGCTTGGTCGAACTGTGGCCGCCGGTGGAACCCCGGGAAGCCGATGCACCTGTTGCCTGGAAGCCGCCGGTGGAGCGTATTCGCGGCGATGCCCCGCAAACCCGATTAGCTGGATTGGTCGCCGGCCGCATTGCCAAAATGATCAACGATAAGGAGATATTGGAGTCCAAAGGACGGCCTATTGAACCCGGCGACGTGATGGTTTTGGTGCGCCGCCGAAGCGGCTTTGTCGAAGATTTGGTTCGCTCTTTGAAAGAACTCGATATTCAAGTCGCTGGCGTGGACCGGATGGTGTTGACCGAGCAGATGGCGGTGATGGATTTGATTGCGCTCGGGCAGTTCCTGTTGTTGCCGGAAGATGATCTAACACTGGCAACGGTTCTAAAATCGCCCTTGATGGGTCTGACGGAAGAGCATTTGTTCGAGCTTGCCTACAACCGGGAAGGCTCGCTCTGGCAGGCGCTGGGCTCGAACACATCTGATCCTGTTTTCACCTCGGCCCATGAAGAATTGTCCTCTTTGCTCAAGCGGGCAGATTTTGTGCCGCCGTTTGAGCTTTACAGTGAAATTTTGGGTGCGCGTCATGGCCGGCTCAAACTCGTGTCTCGTTTGGGCCCGGATGCGCTTGATCCGATTTCAGAATTTCTCAATCTGGCACTGGTCTATGAAAAATCTCACGTTGCGTCGCTAGAAGGTTTTCTCTATTGGGCGCGGGCCGGTGAGGTCGAGATCAAGCGCGACCTTGAACAGGCAACGCAAAATGCCGTTCGTGTCATGACGGTTCATGGCGCGAAAGGACTGCAAGCGCCTATTGTATTTTTGCCCGATACCTTGCAAGTGCCGATGCAGGGCGCGTCATTGTTCTGGCCCGAAGATGAAAAAGGCCAGGATCAAGCGTTGTTGTGGCCGCCGCGCAGAGGTCTTTTCGAAACCGTATCCGAGGCCGAACGTGACGCGGTTAATCAGCGCCGGGACCAGGAATATAGGCGCCTGCTGTATGTCGCAATGACCCGCGCCGAAGACCGGCTTTACGTCTGTGGCTGGCACACAAAAAACAAGGCACCCGAACAATGTTGGTATAATCTTGTACAAGCCGGTTTAGAGGGCCCTGCCACGTCTATTGAGGATGACTATTTGAAAGGGGCTGGTGAAACCGCAAGCTCTTCGGTTCTGCAGTTAATCACACCACAATCGGCTAAAATCAAAGAGCAGCAAAAATCGCCTGAAGGCACCTATAGCGATCTTCCCGATTGGGCTTCTAATCCACCTGAGGCTGATCCATTGCCGCCATCACCGCTGACGCCGTCCCGTCCAGATGGCGAGGAGCCGGCGGTGATGTCACCGCTTGAAGGTGACGATGGCGCGCGGTTTAAGCGCGGGCGGATTATTCACGCGCTTTTGCAAACCCTACCTGAAATGGAAATGGATCAGCGAGAAGAGGCGTTGCACGCCTATCTTGCTCGCAACGCCCATGATCTATCGCCAGATCAGCAGCAGGAAATTTCAAATGAGATTTTGGCTGTCTTAAGCGATTCGCGTTTTGCGCCTATTTTTGGACCGGGTTCGCGTGCCGAAGTGCCTTTGGTCGGTGAAATTGCCGGCCAAATTATGTCGGCTCAGCTTGACCGATTGTTGGTAACTGAAGAGGAAATCCTGGTCGTTGATTTTAAAACAAACCGCCCGCCGCCAACCGATCCCAACAATGTCGCGGATATCTATTTGCGCCAAATGGCGGCCTATCGGTTGGCTTTGACGGAAATATATCCGGGCCGCGAAATTCACTGTGCGCTTTTGTGGACAGTCGGCCCGCATCTCATGGCGCTGCACAAAGATCAGTTGATCAGCCACGAACCAAAAAGAGAGTAGCGAACCGGAAGTATGGTACCTTGACGTTGAAGGATAGCATACATAAATTAGCTTTATATCTTTTTTAATACACCGGTGCGCAAAATAGGCAATTCCGGATGAGGAACCTAGGATCCAAACATGTCTAAACAAGTAAGTGATGATTCATTTGATGCCGATGTAATTGCAGCTAAGGAGCCGGTGCTGGTTGATTTTTGGGCTGAATGGTGCGGTCCGTGCAAACAGATTGCACCCGCTCTCGATGAAATCAGTGAAGAGCTCGGCGACAAACTTACGATCGCCAAAGTAAATATTGATGACAACCCGGAAACCCCATCAAAATATGGCGTTCGCGGTATACCGACCTTAATTTTATTTAAAGGCGGCGAAGTGGCAGCTACCAAAGTCGGCGCATTGCCAAAAAGTAAACTTAAAGAATGGATTGAATCGGTTATTTAAATTGATCGTTTGCGTCCTTGAATAGAACCCCGCCTGGCTGAGTGGCGGGGTTTTGTTTTTAAATCTCGATTTTGAAGGGACATTTGCATGACCCAAGGGTACACCACGGATACGCCCTATACCTGGGGCTATTACGGCGAACTCAGCCCAATTTTTTTGAATTATGTTTGTGCGCTCAACGGCCATTACCCTGTGCCGATCGAGAAAGAATTCAGCTATTGCGAACTCGGCTGCGGTTTTGGTGTGACAACCAATGGTCTCGCGCAATTATTTCCGCAAGGTCAGTTCACCGGCATAGATTTCAACGAAAAACATATCGATGCGGCACATGAATTGGCCGAGGAAAGTGGCATCTCGAACGTTGATTTTAAAGCCCTCGATTTCAACGAACTCGCGGCGGCGAATTTGCCGCAATATGATTTTATTGTACTGCACGGGGTATATTCCTGGGTCGATCCCGAAACCCGCGACAATATTCGAAAATTTTTACGCGCCAATTTAAAAGAAGATGGCGTTGCCTATGTCAGTTATGACTGTCTGCCGGGCTGGGCCGCTTTGGCACCGCTTCGAGATGTCGTGCTCACTCATACAGCAGCAATGACAACCGACGACACCATGAAGGCGCAGGCGGGGCTCGATTATCTCGATTTTATGGCTAGCAATAACGCTGCCTTCTTTACCGATAATCCACCAGCGAAAGAGTTTTTGGCTGAGATTAAAACCAAGGACATTCGCTACGTCGCCCATGAGATGTTTGTCGCGTTTTCAAAACCCTATTATTTTCATCAAGTTGCAACTGAATTCAGAAGCGCCGGCCTCAGCTATTCGGGTAGCGCTCTTTTGCATTTGAATTTTATCGATCTCGCCGTGCCAGCGGAGTTCCGTGAAATTTTGTTAAAAGCCACCAGCAGAAACGAATTTGAAAGCCGCGGTGATTTCATCCGCAACCAGCGTTTCAGGCAAGATGTCTTCAAAAACAGCCGTAAAACAATGGATGAAGAAGAGCAACTCGAGGCGCTTTCCAAGATCGTTTTTGGAACAATCTGCACAGCCGTTGAGTTTCAAACTTCGGCGGTTTTTGGGGATGTAGAGCTAAATTACGGCGGAGACCTTTTTGCCAATTTGATCGAACTATTATCTGGCACACCGAAATCAGCAGCCGAGTTGGCCGAAATGGATGAATTCAAAGCCTATCCTTTGGATCTCATCATCGATGGGATTAAATTTTTAAGCGCCGGCAAACAGCTTGTGCCGATGGCAGCGGATGCAAAAGCGCGCTCCGATCAAGATACAGAAGCTGATCGTTACATCCTGCCAAATGCGTTCAATATCCAGCTCCTCAAGCGCTGGCTATTGAAGCAAGATGCGGTGGTGATGATGGCCCCTAGGGCTGGTATCGGAATAGAAGTTTCAATGGCGGATGCGCTGTTTGCCCTTTGTCTGGTGGAGGCCAATCGCGAAGAGGTGCCCAATTGGGTGTTCCAGCGCTTGCTCGAATCGGGTCAGCAAATGGTCTTTGGCGAGGGCAGCGAATCTGAAGCAATCGCCGTGGCCGTCGAAAAATTCCGCGAAACCCGCCTGCCGAAATTCCTCGAACTCGGGATATTGGAGCCAGTTGAGTAATTCCATATTTCCGACCCCACTTTAATATCCCAGCTCTTTATGAGTGAGTTGCTGGAGGGGTTCGCCGGCTTCGAAGCGGCGGATGTTATCAACGAACTCTGGGGCGATTTGGCTGACCGGCGGACGCCGTGCGACATGGGGCAGGATGGTGACTTTTGGATGGTCCCAGAGCGGGCTGTCTTCCGGTAAGGGTTCGGGCTCGGTCACATCCAAAGTGGCGGCTGACAAATGTCCGCTATCAAGGGCGGCGATCAGATCATCGGTGACGATATGGCCGCCGCGTCCTATATTTATGACCGAGGCACCCTCCGGCATTTTTGCGAAAACCTCGGCGTTCAAAATGCCTTTGGTTTCCGGCGTGAAGGGCAAAAGACAAACCGCAATTTCGCTGCGTGCGAGGAAATCATCAAAGCTATCGGCACCTGCGAAAATTTCGCACCGTGCATCCGGCTTCGGCGTGCGGGTTCAGGCGGCAACATCAAAATTCATGCTCAAAAGAATATCGACAATCGGTTTTGACATGGTGCCGTAGCCCAGCATGCCGACCCGTCGATCACTGGGTCCAATTTGCTCAATCGGCTGCCAAAGGCGCTGGCGTTGCTGTGCCTGATAGGCGGGTAAATTGCGGTGGTGACGCAAAACGTGCAGGACGCCATATTCGGTCAAAGAAGGATCGCCGCCTTGTGGCTCACCTTTCACCAAGGGGATGCCTTCGGGGCAGGCAGGATTGTTATAAATGCCTTCGACGCCGGCCAGCATGGTCAGCATTAATTTAAGATTGGGCAAGACTGGTAAATCTTGCAGCATCGGGCGGCCAATCACCAAATATTCAATGTCCGCTGGATCGCCAATCTCAGGCCATTCGCGGATTTCGAGATCGGGATAGGCTTTGTTAAAATAAACTGTCCAGTCTTCTATTTTCCCGCGTAGACTATTGAACATTAAAAGTGCCATTGATTGACGTCTCCCTAGCTATTTTCTCTGAGAACGATACCCGCCAAATAGAGTGATCCACAAACCAAAATTCGGGCGGCCGATTTTTGTTGGGCAATAATTTCGCTGATCGCGTCACTCAGAGAAGAGGCGGGTCTCGCCTTAAACCCAATTTTCTCTGCGGTGGCGCAAAGCTCTTCGGCGCTTAAACTCGCTTCCTCACCATCAATCTCGATGGTCCACAGACCGGCGACATGATCTTTAAAGGGTGCCAAAAATCCCGCCGGGTCTTTGGTATTGATCAATCCAGTAATAAGATAAAGCGGCTGGCTGT
>Ga0066376_10000542_pt1 | contig 35001 bp, 24 predicted proteins | sample Knorr_S15_td_Bot_FD_77009 | JGI IMG/M metagenome (GOLD analysis project Ga0066376, IMG submission 77009) | Marine microbial communities from Southern Atlantic Ocean transect - Knorr_S15_td_Bottom_ad_5009_LV_A | ecosystem: Environmental > Aquatic > Marine > Oceanic | place: Southern Atlantic... | reverse complement strand
TGTTGCTTGGATCACCGGTCTTACCGATGGCGACGAAATCACCGGCTCCTTCTGGGGTTTGGGTGATGGAGTTACAGATTCTAAGGTTCGCATCTGGGGTCATTACACCACAGCAGGTGGAGATATCAATGCCTACGACGGTTCTGCAAGTGGCAACAGTTCCTACTCCGGTGCCGACTGGACATTCCTAGAGCATACTTGGACTTTCAATGGTGATGCTGGCAACCACGGTGGGCTGGTAATTGAGGCACGCCTCTACTCTTATAGCGGTGGCAGTGGATCAGCGTGGATCGACAACCTTAATGTAAGTGTCAACGACGTTGATGGTAGTGGTGGTATCGAAATACACTTCGCACCTATCCCAGCACCAGGTGCTCTTGCACTTCTTGGCTTAGCAGGACTTGCTTCAAGACGCCGTCGACGTTAATCGACAATACAAAAAGTTATCCAAATAAAAAGACCGTGCTGCAAAGTAGCACGGTCTTTTCTTATCACTATTTATAACCTATTGTTACGGGCAAACTCCCCATACTGATATCAGTTCAATGATATCTGACACGCCAACTGTGCCGTCTCCATCCACATCCGCTGGGCAACTTACGCAAATGATATCGATACACTCAACATTAGTGCCATGAAAATCGCTACCTGACTCCACACATGAATGCTCTGTGGATTGGATGCAATTTCCGCTAACACAACAAGCGCCTAGAAAACTGTTATCTGATTCACAAGTAACAGATGCACAAACCGTTGCATCGCCAGACCAAGTGCCTCCACCGTCTGCACAATTATCTTCTTCCATTTCCCAGCAAGCAGTACCACCACAACATGCTCCGATTCCGACAACACATTCGAAAATTTCGCCAATAATAATTGGTAAAACGCCTGAAAAATCTCCATCACCATCACAAACAAGGTTGTTGCAAATAGTAGGATTTTGCAACGTTGAGGGTGGACTGTTCTCGGTATTAAGAACTGCACCATCTCCAACGCCATCGCAATCGCTGTCGGCTATATTATTTTTAAATTCACAGTATGTAAAAGTAACGGTACTCTCATTTCTAAGGTCAACTGCACCGCCCAAATCAAGTGCTGAGTTATTTACAAACGAGCTACTAACAATTGTGGCATTTCCGCCAAGGTAACCAAACAATGCTCCACCACGATTTGAGGCGTTGGAATCAAAGACGCAATCTTCAACATCAAGAAAACTACTTTTCGAATAAATACCCCCACCATTTTGCACTGCTGTATTGCCCTCAATAGAAACAGAATTTAAAATGAATTCACCCGAACTCGGACTATCTTTCACGTAAATTGCACCACCATGATTGCCGCTGTTATCTTTAATGCTACCACCCGTCATTAAACAATTACTGAATTTCAGATATATCCCAGCACCTGACCCCTTGGCCGAGTTATTTTTGACAATCACGTTCTCCAAAGTAACATCACTCGAATCAACATAAATGCCACCACCATTGTTGGTTGAGTGATTGCCTACGACGATACAATCCTTAAGCACGGGGGAAGAATTCTCAATAAGAACGCCGCCACCTTTTCCAGCAGAACCGTTTCTAATAGTAAAACCTTCAAGGATTGTATTACTGGTTTCACCAGTGATAAATGAAACAACCGAACCAGAAGAACCACCACCATCGATAATCGTACCTAACGCGGTACCAGAAGCATTCTTGACGGTAATTTCTCTTCCAAGAAAGTTGATTGTTTCGTTATAAATCCCATTATCGACTAAGACAGTGTCGCCATTAGTTGATGCAATAATCGCTGCTTGGATGGAACTATATTCACTTGGAACAAGTATCGTGTCAGCAAATAGCATGCTGGGCAACGTAATAATTGCTATTGCTGGAAGTAAATGTAAACGATCCATCGAAATCCTCATTAGTGTATTCATATCCCTATTCTACTGATATTACAGCAATTACAACTAATTGAAGCATAAAATCAAGTGCCTTCCATCGAATCAAATCAAAACCCGCTCTCATTGAATAATAAAAGGTGTGATAACTACATTTGGCAATCTAGGCAATCACCAACTCACGATTGTTTTGCTACTATCACCACTGGTTTAAATACGTAGGCTTTTCCTCGTTCACATGACGATGAAACCTACAACAACGCCATGGATGGCACAACGCAGGAAGGACTCAGCAAAACCAAATGGATGCATTTTCAATACACGGCGGCCAGCGCTTAACAGGTTCAATTTCGGTCGATGGCTCAAAAAATGCATCGCTCCCACTTCTTGCTGCAGCCCTTCTCACGCAAGAGAAAGTGCAATTCAATTGTGTTCCGAATCTTTCTGACATCTCGAACATGGGCAGACTGCTAGAAGAACTTGGGTGCAACGTAATTCGTGACGGCGAACAGGTTTCCGTTACGAGTGTTGATGAAACACAATCGCATGCAAGATATGACATTGTTCGCACGATGCGTGCGAGTGTTTGTGTACTAGGCCCCCTACTAGCTAGGCGCGGTGTGGTGCGCGTCTCTATGCCGGGCGGTTGTGCCTTTGGCGACAGACCAATCGATTTACACTTGCGAGGACTTGAAGCACTCGGCGCAAAAATAGAATTAGATGGAGGCGACATCATTGCTCGTGCCGATCGACTTCATGGTGCAACAATTTTCCTTGGCGGTCCGTTTGGTTCTACCGTACTTGGTACTGCGAATGTCATGAGTGCTGCAACTCTTGCCAAAGGCAAAACAATTATAGAACAAGCTGCATGCGAACCAGAAATTACAAACCTTGCAAACCTTTTAAATTCGATGGGTGCAAAAATATCTGGTGCAGGAACACCTCGAATTACAATTGAAGGTGTTGATGAACTTGGTGGCGCAACACATACCGTCATGCCAGACCGGATTGTCGCGGGAACGTGGGCTATTGCTGCAGCAATGACAAACGGCGACGTTGAAATAGAACGATTTCCTCTAGACCACCTTCTAGCAGTTACCGATGTACTCTCGACCGTTGATGTACATGTACATCAAACCGATACTTCTCAAGATCCGCGTTCATGCACTGTACAAGTTGTAAGTGACCGTACGTTAAACCCAGTTATGTTTACGACCCAACCGTTTCCTGGATTTCCAACGGACTTACAAGCACAGATGATGGCGCTACTTTGTTTCTCAAAGGGAAATAGTATTATCACTGAGAAAATTTATCCCGAACGCTTTATGCACGTCCCTGAACTTAGCCGAATGGGTGCAAAACTGGTGCGACAAGGTTCGACGGTAATCGTCCAAGGTATCGACCGACTCGTTGGCGCTCCCGTCATGGCGAGTGACCTTCGTGCTTCAGCAAGTCTCGTACTTGCAGGTCTTGCTGCCGAAGGTGAAACCATTGTAAGTCGTGTATACCACCTCGATCGGGGTTATGCATCTATGGAAACAGGACTTAAGAAACTTGGCGCCAATATAAAACGAATCACCGACGACCAGTTCGTTGATGGTTTACCCGTTGTCGAGACGATTCCTGCCAAGAAACTCGTACAAACCGACCGCTGAAGCAACTGCAACATTTACTGATGGGACATTTTTCGTCATAGGTATTTCTGCAATTGCATCGCACAATTCAATCGTTGTTGAAGAGAGCCCTGATTTTTCTTCTCCCATAATGAGAGCAAACTTTTCTGTCGGTTCAACTTCCCAAATTGGTTTTGAAACGTAACCCGTTTCACATCCGATTAGTTTTACACCAAGTTCCTGTTTCAATCGTTGAAGTCCCTCCTTCCAATCATGCGCGACAGCCCATGGAAGTGAAAATGTGTGCCCCATTGAAACGCGTATTGCCTTTCTATACAGAGGGTCGCAACAGCGATGATCCAAGAGAAGACCATCAACCCCGAACGCAGCCGCATTCCGAAAGAGCGCTCCCATGTTGTCTACGTTTGTAATTCCCTCTGCAAGAAGAAGCGAGATTTTCGTGTTCCCTTTTACATTCTCAATGATCCTTGTAACGCTGTCACCTTCCTTCTCGACAATTGGGCGATGAACAGCTGCAAGCACTCCGCGATGGATATGAAAACCTGTAATGTCAGACATCACGGATACATCTGCAACAAAAACTTTATGGTGTTTTCCAATGAGGGAAGCAAGTCGTTCATATTTTTCTGGAGACAAGAATAAGGAATGGATGTTCCAATCACTTTCGAGCATTCTCCGGACAACCATTTCCGACTCGACCATGCAAAGGTGCTTACGACCACGTAGATCCGCGTCTCGAATATTTCGGTAGACATCGACTCGAGGATCATCGATGAATGTTACCACTGTAACATTTGAATTCGTATCAATCACTTTCATTCATGATCTGGAAAATCGCGTTGTATCCGTTTCTCAAATGCCTTGCGTGCCTTTTCAAATGCAACTGCACTTTGCGATAGAGACTCCGCTAAGGACGAAGCACCATGTGGAGCATCTGGAGAAAGAGCAGCATTTTCTAACGCAGTAGCTGAGATTTTTAAGTCAGACAAAGCGGATTGTAGTTGCCAAGTAGCTACGTTTAATTGTTCATACGCAATATCATGATCCGTTGGCCTGTACAACAAGCGCCATGGGCTTGCTGATATTTCATCAATAGCAGCCTTTGCCCTCTTAGAACTTTGATTAACATTGCTGATGATGCTTGAAATTTCAGCAGCCCACTGTGGAGAATTTTCCTGATACGTTTTACTCATTGCTTCAAGAGATGACATTGTTATCTCAAGCGATTGCATCGTATTTTCCATTGAAGGCAATATATTTGCCTGAACATCTTTTAAAGTTTCTTGAATTTGCAATAGCGTTTCATTTAATTGGCTTGGTAACGACTTACTCTCTGAAAGAATTTTCGAAATCGACGATTCCCATTCAGGCCAGATTGATTGTGCTGATGCCATAACCGCTTTGAAAGAAGCTAACGAGGTACTTGCTGAATCAAGTGCATTTTTTAAACTCTCAGCATCTCGACTTCCTAACAGTAACTTGAGCGCGCCACCATCAGTGGTGATGGCTTCACTTAACTTCCTAAGAGAATCTAAGGTAGTTGTAACATTAATCTCAGCATCACTGCCCAATAATTGCGCAATCATAGTTTCGGTCGTTCCAATTAACTTCGTGCTTGAGGTCGCTAAAGAACCATCCCCAACATTCGAAATGGAAAGCCAAGCTGTTGAACCCAATATCCCTGAACGAGCATGAACAACTGCATTCTCATATAACTCAAATGCATTATCTACCGTAAAAATTACGTCTATCATTCTGGTTGGCGAATCGTCACTCGATCGTGGCAACACTTCAAGTATTGAACCAACGAGTACACCACCGAGTTTCACTTTAGAACCTGAGGAGAGTGCTCCGACTCCATCTTGAATTGTAAAAACTGCATGATAGTTTGACGTCGTACTAAAGAGTCGACCCCATGCATTTGTCAGAATACTAAAGACGACAATTCCAAGAATAAGTGTAAGGGTGACAAATACACCCGCCTTCACATTGTTCTCTCGTTTATCTCGAACTTGCGACATACCTGTTTACTCCTTTGAGGAATGAATGGATGGACCACGCGATAAGCGTGGCGCACTTATACCTAATAAATCTTCTGCATAACTTGATTCTTCTTTCCTGCGTGTTAATGGTCCCTCTGCATCTCCACGTAAAAATTGTCGAATCAATTGTTGACGTTCATCTAATTCATGCACGTTCTCATCTGGGCAATCTCTAAGTTGCTCAAAAACTTCCCGCGTATCAATCATGAGCATTTTCCCTTTGTCGAGCATTGCCATTCGGTCAGCAATCACGAATGCTGAGTCCATATCATGCGTGACTACTACGCTTGTCGCGCCTGCTTTTTTTGCCAAGTCCAATATGAGTTGGTCAATTGTTGCACTCGTCACTGGATCTAAACCTGCAGATGGCTCATCGTAAAATAATAATTTTGGATCGAGTGCGAGCGCTCGAGCGAGCCCCGCTCTCTTCTTCATCCCACCAGATATTTGCGAAGGAAATTTTTCAGACGCTTCCCGAAGCCCTACTTGTTCCAGTTTTATTTTAACTATAAATTCGATAATGTCCGGATCCAAATCAGTATGCTCTCTCAGGGATAACGCAACATTATCTGCGACACTCATCGAATTAAATAGAGCTCCCGATTGGAACAGAATTCCAAACTGTCTTCGAATTTTATTCATTCCGTGTTCATCAAGTTGTGCTAAATCTTCACCAAATAATTTTACCGTTCCACCATCTGGAATAAACGTACCAATCATGTGACGAAGAAGTGTCGACTTACCCGAACCCGAACCACCCATAATGACTAAAATTTCACCGTCATACACATCAATGTCCACACCATCGAGCACAGTTTGCTCACCAAAGCGGCAAACTAAATCGCGTACTGAAATGACGGGTTCATTTTCCAATTTGTTGTTGCTCCACTGTGCCCTCGCTTGCAGGATACACGAGATTGCCAAGTTCCTCATCGTAAATTCGGAACCAAGCAAATTTGTTCTTGTACACACTTGCATCGCCAACGGTTTCGTAGAGGATATATTTTGCAGTTAGATGCACATTTTCCTTATTGGTAAATTGTAATATATATTCAAGCTCCGATTCCATTGGAACCATACCGAGAAACAACTTGTCGCTATCTACATCTGCTTCGCCAACTTCTTGATCAAGTTTGCCAGTGAGTAAACTACCGTAGCGCTTGTTGAGGGAAGCAAGAAATCGACCAGTTTCTTCGCCTGCATTTTGTGTAAGGAATCCCGATTCAAAACTTTCGATTTGTCCGCTTTGCCCAAACGAAATATAGTTGATAGGCCCAAGCTCGATTTGTGCTCGTACGTTCACATCCCACCAGTACATCCCACCACCCCATAAACCGGTCACGAGTGAGCCAAACAAAATTGCAAACCAAGCAAGTCGTACGCCACGCGTGTCGCCTTTTGCTTTGATATCCACTAATGCACGAATGCCAAAGAGAATTGCTGCGATCGTAAACAGTGGGCAAAATCCGATTGCACTCAGAACCGCAACGAGGGACCATGGGTTAATTTTCTTCTGGTGCATAGACCCAGCTAAGACCCTGTTGACTCCACCGGCAATTCAATTGACTTTTGCACTTCTGGAGCACAGTATGAATCTTTTGGAAAAATCAAGTCTCCATTTTCTGCATCATTGATTCGGAAACAACCTATTTTTGATTCAAATTCAATACCAGTTCCCATTATGATTTGCATTAATACTTCTGCATTCACATCGGTCGTTTCAAAAATTAAACGAACTGAAATCGGTGCTTCGTCTGCTGCTGGTTTTAACGTCTGATTTTGTTCTTCAAGGTTCATAGTTGCATAGTCAAATTTTCCATAGCGCAATGTAAGTTCACTAATAAAAGATTCAATTTCTTCATCAGTCACGTTCATCGAACTTCGAGAAAGACCTGTACGGAATGCATCGTAATCCCCATCGTATCCAGCTTCAATTGTTTTCGTTGTCACTTCGCCAACCTGTTCGATGAACTTTATTGTCAATCCACCGAAGAACACCGCAGCTCCAATCCAAAGCACTGTTGAAATTAATCCAACAACAATTGCAGTCCAAGCAAATCCCTTGCCAGATCTCCCCTTAAGGGTTGCCAGCGAAATAATCCCGAGAATTGGTCCAACAATTGTTGTAATTGGACAACACACGATAAGTGAGCTTATAAGTGCCGCAGTCGCTAATCCACTTCGTTGGGGTGTTTCAGTTTCTATTGACAGTTCTTCAATTGAGTTCATTCTTCTTGTACCTTTACGTTTTGTTCAATAACATCTTTTGGAATGCCGAGAAATTCTGCCATATATTCGCCAAATACTTTTTGGTCTTCTTCTTTTGAAAAATCTAAGCGGAGTTCATTAATTACTTTGGTTCCCTGCCCAATCCAAGATTCCCATTTAACTTCATCGACATTTTCAAGAATCCATTGCCCTGTTGGTCCCGGTAGTGGAGCCTCATCTAGCGGCTTTCCTGATTTGCCCGTTGCAACTTGTTCAACGGTAGGAATCTCGATTCCAGCAGCTTTCAGAATTACTGCTATACCGTCCTTCACTCTCATCTCTCCTTTGGAAGCTGCTTGCTCGTATCCCTGAATGAGTACCTTTGTTGCTTCAGCTTTATTTCCCATTTGCATGAGTGCTGAACCCCCGAGTTCCATCGCCCTTGTCATTTCTGGATTTAATTTCACACATGCTTCAAAACTGGTTGCTGCTTCGCCAAACTTCTGTGCCTCTAAATACGCAGAGCCTAAGCTGAAGTGTGCCATATCATTTGACGGATCAGCCGCTGCCATATTCTGAAATCGTTCAATTTTATCGTTCAATTCGTTCATCTTTGCATTGTACCCACTCCTCATGGGGTCTGACCCCACAGGGGTCTGACCCCCACAGGGGTCTGACCCCAAGGGGGTCTGACCCCCTTAGGGTACAATGGCGACTTGATGGTACAGATGCAAGTAAAACTTGGTCCGACAACGCTTCGAAATCCCGTTGTTTTAGCAGCGGGTACATCTGGCGTGATAGGTGAAATTGAAGATGCAATAAACCTTTCGAAAATCGGGGCAATAACGACGAAATCTATTACAAAAGAACCCCGAATAGGAAACGAACCTGTTCGGATGGTGACACTTCAAAGTGGAATGATGAACGCAATTGGCCTTGCCAACGAAGGCATCGATTCCTTTATTGAGAACCAAGCACAAAAAGCCTCATCACTCGATACAGTCGTCATCGGCTCCGTTGCTGGCGACACCATCGAAGCCTACGTTGCTGTTGCAAGAGCAATGGATAATATCGCGGGCATAGACCTCGTTGAGATTAATGTCTCCTGCCCGAATACCCAAGACGGTCTCGAATTTGGCGGATGCCCAAAGAGCTTAACGACGTTACTTAACGAAATCAGGCCCGCACTTTCAAATAGTGGCATGCTTGTCAAACTTTCAGCAGCTCCAGGAGATATTCGCAAGCACGCGCAAGCTGCGATTGATTGTGGTGCAGATGCACTCACTCTCATTAATACAATCCCATCACTTTCCATCGACATCGAATCAAGATTCCCAAAACTATCAAGGGGAATCGGTGGCGTTAGCGGTGCAATTATTCATCCTGTTGCAGTAAGAGTTGTTCACGAAATATATAGAGACGTTGCAAAGGACGCAAATATTCCAATCATTGGAACAGGAGGAGTACAACGCTGGGAAGATGCTGCAGAATTTATTCTAGCTGGCGCAACCGCTGTAGGGATCGGAACTGCTTCTTTTGTGAACCCCGCTATCGCACCGAACATTGCAAAGAAACTAAGCTCTTGGGTAAACCGCCAAGGATGCGACAGCATTACGGAACTTATTGGCGAGCTGAAACTTTCTTAATAAGTTCACAAAATAACTCACCACGCTCTTCATAATTCTCGAACTGATCCCAACTTGCACAGCCCGGACTCAGAAGTAGCACATCGCCTTCCTTCATATTTGCTATTGCTTCACAAACTGCTTTGTCAAGTGTTTCAACACATCGCACTTCGCCTAATGCAAGTTTTGCAATTGCATTTCGGGTTGCACCAATTGCATACATGCAGCAGACTCTCTCGGATTGTTCCGATAGAAGTGACAAATCGATGTGCTTATCGTAGCCACCAACAATCAAGTGAACGAGAGAAGCGTCATCAAAAGAGTCAACCGCTAACTTCGTTGCGCTTGGCGTAGTTGATTTTGAATCATTGTAAAAACCTTTTCTCACAAACTGTAAACGATGCGAAAGTCCACGAAAGTTTTGAATACCATTGCGCGCGCTCTTCGATTCTGCTCCAACTGCGATAGCTGCTAGAAAAGCAACCGCAGCGTTTCTTTCATTATGTGTTCCAAGCACTGCTAAACCACCAAACGTAGCTTCTGCATCTTGTGTTAAAGAAGTATCGCCCTCCTGCTGATGTGCAAATATTACTTCTTTACACGATTTATATGCATCAAAAGAACCATGCCAATCAATGTGGTTTGGTTCAAGCGTAGTCAATACGGCAACACTTGGTGACCACCGACTACCTTTGTCTATCCACCATAACATTGCACTCGACAATTCCAATACAACAATATCCTTACGCCCAATCGATGAAAGTTCGCCAAGTAAACTTCCACCAAGGTTTCCACCTAGATGGCATGGAATTTCAGAAGAACATAACGCTTCGTGAATCATTGATGCCGTTGTAGATTTTCCTGATGTACCAGTGACTCCAATAACATTCTTTCTATCGAGTTGTTGTATCAACAGCTCGATTTCAGTTGTTACAACCACACCAGCATCCCATGCCGCTTGCAAATAGACGTTGTCCCAAGGCATCGGAATTGCTGGGTTTGCAATAACTACATCTGCGGATGAGAAATCTTCAACTCGATGTTCACCGAAAACTATTTGCAAGTTTGAGTGCGAACCAAGTTCAGCAAGTTGCTCTGCAAGTTCTTCTTTGCTTGCAAGATCCGTCAACAGCACGTTCGCACCTTGACCAAGGAGCCACTTAGTAACTCCAAGCCCGCCACCAAAACGACCAAGACCCATGACGGTCACTCGTTTGTCTTGAACAATCATGTCCACGAGTTATCAGCGCTCGTCTTTAAAAAACGACTCACGCCCCCCGTTTTTCTTTGATATACCCACCACTCTAGAAGTAACACAACGAGGACCGCAGCAAGCGCCCAGGGCCAAAGTTGAATAAATGATGCGCCGCTTGACTCGCTCGCTTCAACAGTGTTCGCCCCGATCGAAATACTTTCCACACTTGCAATATTCGCCTCGCCTTTAGGCGAATTTACCGCTACACGCCTTTGCAACTTGCCGTTCCACGAAACAGCATGCAGCCCAGTTATTCGGATTGGACCCCAATGCGCTCGACCTGTTGCATCAACACTGACTTCATGCTCTTGACCATTAGGTTCTTTAATAGACACCATCTCAACGCCAGAAGGAACATTTAAAGATATCGTTTCGCCCACTTTTCCAAGTGCACTTGACAATGCATCGCCACTTCTTCCTAAGAATTGAACTGCGTTATAGACAAAGAAAGGAAAACTTCGAAGGTATGGCCAATTACTTTCAAGGGGATCAAACGCAACGTACACAACTTGTACACCTCTGTCACGCACAGTCATCACTGCTGGCCATCCACTTCCCTCTAACAGCACGTCAACTCTCTCGTCAACGACTATTTCAAATCCCTTAGCGATAACGATATTTTCAAATCGTACAAAACGCATAACAGGATGATTTTCTTTTGCAACGAGCATCACTTGTGCTTCGCCCTCAACAAAAGTAGAAAATGCATCCATAGGAGGAGGCGAACCAAACAATAAATAATTCCCCTGTGGCAACTTCTCAAGTTGAACATCTCTTGTCACGACGACATCAAACGATGACGTTTCTTGGGTTGCCACCATTGTTTCCAATGTACTTGGGGAAACAACTTGCAACTTCGCAAGTGGCATCCCTTCTAGAACTGCCTTCACAAGGGAAGGTCCATTTTCGGCAAGTAACACTCTTAATTCTTTTGGAGGAGAAATGACAAGTGAAGCGACATCATCAACCGCCAGTGCGTCACTTGAAGTAAGAACGGCGTGGACAACTCCACCGCTTGGCATTGAAAATGGCATAAATACAACGCTTGCTGTTCCAGAGTTCTTTTCAGTTTGTGCGGGTATCAATACTTGTTGCACACCAATCGGGAATCCGTTGACGGATACCTCGATATCGGTTGTTATTTCCTGTTCACCTGTATTAATCAATGAAAGAAATATTTGAACATCATCGCTTGTTTCTGATATTCGCTTTGCATTAATTGTTGTAATGCCAATATTCGCTTGTTCACCCTCACCAATACGATGATAGTGCAAGGTTTCACCACGTTGCAAAGCTTGTGCTTGTAAGTCTGGAATTTGCCCATCACTAAAGAGTTCTAATTGAGCCGATTCACTAAGAGCCAACCCGTTTTGTTCGGGGTCAACATTTGTGGTGTACGCGCGAGCAAGTTTCAGTGCCTCTTCTATATATGATTTTCCATGGGTTGGCTGAATCGAATTGATTGCAGAAATAAGTTGCTGCTCTGAATCTGTAAATGGAATAATAATCTCTGCAGAATCCGAAAACGCAATCACCATTGTCTCACTACCGCTGCCCGAGAATAACCCGCCACCGTGCAACGTGGACACAATTTCGATCGCTGTAATCTTGGCACGCGCAAATCGTGAAACGCCACCCTCATCTTGGGCAGCCATGGAAGTTGATCGATCGAGTAACAACACATGCTTCCCTTGCTTGGGTGAACCACCCTCTACTTGTGGCTGCATGATAGAAAACACGACAAGTAGCAACGCCAAGAGTTGCAACAGTAAAAGTACACTTGGTCGTAACCGTTGAAATGGAGAATTCGCATGCAAATCTTCAACCGCGCCCTCCCAAAGTATTGTTGACGAAATGCGTAGTGGTTGCCTTCGTAACCTCAAGAAATACAGAATCAACAAGAGAGGAATAACAATTGCGCCAAGCAATAATCCAGTTCCAGGAGTTACCCACGTCATCGAAGCAACCCCCTACTTCGTAAGTATTCCACAAGTAACTGTTCCATATCAATATCTGTTGATACTTTTACATTTCCCGCGCCCACACGTGTGCATTGCTCCCGAATATCTTCGCAATACTGTTGAAGACGTTGCATATACTTTGCGATGAGCGGCGCAGTGACGGTAATCTCACACGCATCATTTGTTTCAGAGTCTTCCAAACGTACATCGCCTTCTAAGCCAGTTCGTTGAGGATCAACTTCTTCAGGTGCAAGAGTTTGCATTACAAAAACATCCCAACCTCCGCCAACTAAATATGAAAGTCCTTGCTTTACTCCCTCGGTATCAAAACAATCACTTACTATTACAAGGACACCTCGACCCTGTCTTGAGGTTGAAATGACTTTACATGCTTCCACAAACGACGTGCCGCCTTCTGGCATCAAATCCAACAACCATTGACCGATATCTCTTGTTCTCTTTCTCCCACGCAATGCAGATAGACGTTTAACACCTTTATCATTAAATGAAAACAGAGAAACTTTATTGTGACTACTAAGGGCGATGTACCCAAGCGCCATCGCAAGCCGTCTTGCAAAATCGAACTTATTTGGATTGCCATATTCCATAGAAGCACTTGCATCAATAGCGATACCAAGAGTCAGTTCCTCTTCTTCCAAAAATATTTTCATAAAGAGACGATCAAGCCGAGCATATACATTCCAATCGATAAACCGTAAATCGTCACCCGCAGTGTATTGCCTGTAATCTGCAAACTCCACACTCATACCTCTGCGACGGCTTCGACGTTCACCTTGCGTTTTCCCACTAAATATCTTCCTTGCAACGATGTCTAGTTTATCTAGCGAAGCCATCAACTTGGAACCGAGTAACTCGTCAACTTTCACAGGTCTCGCGTGGACTGTCTTACCAAATTCAGACATCTTGCTCCTCGCTCATAAGCGTTGGCACTTCTTTAAGAAGACGAGCTATCATCTCACTCGTTGGTCTTGAATCTGTTTCCGCTTCAAATGTTCTGACGATTCGGTGTTGAAGCGCTGGAACCGCGACGGCTTTTATGTCACGCTTCGAAACTGCAAATCGACCATCAACAACGGCTGCAACCTTTGCTGCTGACACAATCGATTGCGCTCCACGGGGGCTCGCACCAACGACGATATTTTCACTTACCCATTCCGGTGCATGCACAGAGCCCGCATGAGTAGCTAACACTAAACGAGTAACGTAATCTTGAATATGTGGAGCAATAACAACATGCCGAATTAATTGTTGCGCAGCAAGTATAAAATCACCTTCAACAATAACATCCGCTTCTAACGCAACATCGCCCGTTGTCCTACTGACTATTTCGAAAAGTTCTTCCCTTGTTGTATAGCCAACATCAATTTTAAAAAGAAAACGATCGAGTTGTGCTTCTGGTAACGGATATGTCCCTTCCTGTTCTATAGGATTCTGTGTTGCTAACACAAAGAACGGTTCAGGCAGTGCGCGAGTTTTACCATCAATCGAAACCGAGTGTTCCTGCATCGATTCCAAAAGTGCTGACTGGCATTTTGGCGTCGCTCGATTTATTTCATCAGCGAGTAATAATTGATGAAAAACTGGCCCTTCCCGAAATGTGAATCTTCTCGCTTTCGTGGCTGGGTCTTCGTCAACAACGACTGTTCCAACAATATCAGCAGGCATCAAATCTGCGGTGCACTGGATTCGACCAGTTGATAATTGCAACACCTCGCCAAGGGTTCGCACAAGTAATGTTTTGCCTAACCCTGGAGGACCTTCAAGTAACGCATGCCCATCCGCAAGAATCGCAACGAGCACCAAATCAACAACACGTTCTTGCCCAACAATTACCTTACCAACCTCGTCACGCATCGCAGAAAAACCCGCACGAATAACTGAGCATGCTTCACGTACATCGTCGACACTGTTTATTTCTTGGGGCAAATGTTCCACGGTAAGGGTCATGCGTCACCATCCTGACCACTTCGCTTACGCTTGTTTTTTAAGAGTTGGCTTAGATTATCATCTCTATCTTCTACGTCTTTTTTCGGTGGTGTTGGAACTGGTTTCGAAGGCTCTTCCTCAGTGGTTGTCTTGGGAGCAACTGCATCTGTTTGATTGCGCTCCATTGGTTTGTGAACTTTTCGTAGTGCATCTACTGAGCCAGAAGTTACTTGACTAACTGGAGCTAACATTGACTGCACGCTCTTTTTATCAATCCAAAGACGCCTAATCGCAACATCAATAATCAATATCGACGCTGCGATTATTGCGAGTAAGTCCCAAATTGGTTGCGGACTTTTCGGGAGTTCAATATCACTACCATCAAAGAAGTCCACCGTATCAACATCGTCAAGTGACAAGACTCTACCACCAGTTCTTTGGGCAAGTTCAAGCAATAGAGCTACATTAGCTGATGTGGATGCATATTCTCTTGGATAAGGGACAGTCACCGCAGTTGGAATTCTTCCTGTCATCTCGCCGCTTGCATCCTGAAAAGCAATGTTCACAAGCCAAACTCCAGCTTCGCTCACATCGAACTCCGCGTGGTACCTTCCCGGTCCAGTTTGTTCCAATGTAAGTGGAACTGCTTCACCATCGGGACTAATGACGACAGCCTTTGAATGCATAAAGTTTAAGAACCCTGCATCGTCGTCCACTGCTTCTAATTCAACAATTCCACGTTCACCCTCAACCCTCGAAGTCACCATCATGTTTGGGGGAGACGAACCACGCATTGCCCATCGTATTGTCGCTTCCCAAAACTCAGGAAAACTCGACCAACTCGGCCATTTCGTTGCCCATCTATCACCAAGGTCACTTGTAAACGCAACCGACTTACCTAAACCATAATGCCACCAAGCCAAGAGTGGATCTTCGCCGTCGCTCACAGGAATTACCCAAGGTGTTTGTGCAAATCCACCCTTATTCCCTGTCACAACATATCCACCAACTTCAGGGGCTGAAGAAATTTCACTCACAGGACCAGAGACTCTTGGTTGAATTGCAACTGGCCAGGCCCCACCCTCTTGTAATAATGACCGCGAATTGAGTTGCGCTTCTTTAATAAAAATACTTGGCAACTGGTTTGGATTGTTCACCATATAAAAACGCCCGCCGGTTACAGTTGCAATGCCTTCCATTTTTTGCTTATCCATCGCAGAACCATGTCCACCGACCATGACCGTCGACACAGTTATTTCATAGGAACGATACGCTTCCAACAATTCTTGAGAAGGTCCTGATGGATCACCGTCAGTAATAATAATAACGTGCCTCTGCGCTGCATCCAATTGTTTCAAACCATCAAACGCCAATTGCATCGGTGATTCAAAATCTTGCATATCTCCAAAAACTAAACTGTTCACCGCATCGTGAGCAGAAACCTTATTCCCAGCAAGGGTCAGTGGTAATGACCAACCAGAATTGTTCAGTGTAAACTCACCGCCGTTCCAGTCGTATTCAATAATCCCAATGTAATCTAACTCACTTAGAGAATCGATTGCAGCGTTTGCCATCTTTTGACCCCAGTAATTCCCTTTAGGCATTTCACACGAATGCATGATGAGTGCTAATGCACCACGAGGAAGTTGTCGCGTTTGAGGTGGCTCACATTTAAGTGGCATTGCCTGCTCAAGTTTGGATCCTATCCAACCTCCTGCGCCAAACGCTGTCGGTCCCCCTGTCATGATGAGTCCCCCTCCTACGTCGTGCACAAATGAATACAGATGTTGCTCTTGCAAATCATCAATCGCCCACCTAGGAATATCAGCAAGAATAACTGCGTCATATCCAGAGAACCCAATGCTGTCTCTTGGAATATTTTCTGGCGAAATTGTTTCTACTTCCAGTCCAGATGATGCAAGGATTTGCTGCAAATGGGCAGAAGCAGCTTGGTTTTTTGTCACAAGTAATACCATGCCACCTTGCGATACGAATGACACCGCAAGACCAGTGTTGTTCAATGCTATTGTGTCACCCCCAGTTGCGCTTTGACTGGGCACCCACATCGTTTCAAACTTTTGTGGGCCTCCGCTATTAATTGGAATATCGAACACCACTGCATTCACGCCGCTCTTGAGTGTAAGGGGAAGTCCGGTACCATCTTCTTCTGCAGACAAGTCAATCTCCGTACCGTTTTGAAGAAGATGCAACGTACCACTTGAGGCTCCAACACTTCGAAGAATTATTCGTATTGGAATGGATTGCCCAACTCTTGTTTGCGAAGGAGCCACAATTTTTTCGACCATCACCTCATGCTTATGATCATACTGCAATGGAAGTACGTCGATTGGAACACCATTTGCTTTTGCTACATTTGCAATGGAAAGCACAAGACCGTCAGTCTCGTTCCCATCAGAAACTACAACTATTCTTGAGGCTGTATCTTGAGGCAATAATGCGAGTGCCAACTGCACACCCTTCGCTAAATTCGTTGCGCTCCCTACTGGTTCGTTCGCTGCAGGTTCAAATACCGTAAGTGCACTGGGCATTGAACCGATCACCGCATCACGCCCAACGCTAATCACCGCCAAGCGGTTATCGCTGCCGCGCTTTTCAGGTGAAGTCCAACGTTGCAACGCGTCCACTGCTTGCTCTTGTAATTGACGGGGAATCGACTGACTCCTATCGAGCACCGTTATTACGGAAACCCCCTTCCCTGTTTTCTCCCATACTGGTTTTGCAATCGCAACAGCAAGAAGAATGACAATAATGCACCTTGTAATTGTTGAGGCTATTGCTCGATTCCTCGAACCTGTTCTCGTCAACGCTCCCCATGCCAGCATGACAACGGGCACAAGAAGTAAGAGAAGGAATAGCCAACCAGGGCGATCAAATTGAATCGGAAACACCATTAAAAGACCATCATATAGGGCAACCGTTGAAGGCGGTTGTTTCCAGTATCTGCCACTATGAATCCCTCTGGACCAATTTCAACGGCCCATGGTGTTTTGAATAAGCCTACTTCATCTCCAGCCCCACCTAGTATTTGCAACGCATCGCCATCCACAGTAAAGCGTTGCAAGCGATTGTTGCCGAATTCGCAAACCAAGAATGTCGTTGGAGAATCAAACACAATTCCGTACGGGTAGAGTAGTTGGCCTTTCTCTCTGCCCGCAGAAGCAATAATTTGCACCACTTTCCCACTTGGGGTTCGTTCAACAATTCGATGATTCCCAGCATCGGTGATAAATAAATTTCCAGTGGAAGGTGAAATTGCGATAGATTGGGGCCGAAGGAAACCATCGTCATCTGAGCCAAAATGACCGAACGAATATTGGAATTTCCCTTCACGTGAGTACACATTGATACGATCATTGCCGCCGTACTCTGAAACAAACACGTTGCCATCTTTTCCAAAAGCGATATCCGTTGGGTATAAAAATTGTCCATCACCAGTTCCATACTCACCAAATGAAAGAACTTCATTTCCTTCGTGATCAAGTACCAAGACGCGTTGTTGGTGTGTATCTGCGATCCAAATTAAACCATCACTATCTATTGACACGCCAGTTGGAAATCCAGTTCCACTCAATTGCAAATCCCAAGAAGATAGAAAAGTCCCATCGGAGTTAAAACGCTGTAACCGTCCAGACTTATCGATAACAACAAGTAGATCATCATTTGACGCAATCGCCCGCGGTGTTGTAAAGCGACCATCTGATCGTCCAACTCCTCCAAGCACACTTGCCTGAGCTATTGGTTCTTGAACTTGTGTGTTGCAAGAAACAAGAAGAGCCAAAACAAAAACGCTCATCAATTTTCGATTCGCAAAAAGTATACAAATACCACTTAGTCCAGCAACAAGAACAATAAGAAAGAGTGCCGATGTCACAATTTGCGGTCGTTGGTAATGCATTGCATTAAGCAAAGCAACGGCAATTGGCTGTTGGGATGATGGTGGAGATATTTGACTCGTCATTGCTACTTCACCTAGCGACACTGCGAACGAAACACCAACAATCACGCTTCCTGCAATGAGTAATCTATTGCGCAGTGCTGTCACGAATACCCACGGTGTTGAAACTCCATCAACTACACAGAGCGTCCTTGTGTTTTGGCACGACGCGACCCATCTACCACCAAGAGATGCAACGAAGCCAACTTTTGTAAGATGAGCTATCACTACAATAAGCGGTGTTCGATAGACTGCCTCCACTCCCACGCTATGCCATGTAGTGGCAAGGGAAGTCGCGACAACACTAGCAGGCAAAAACGCAACAATAATCCATAAAAAATCAAGCGAACTCGCGGTTAACTTTATCTTTGAACGCAAAGAGAGATGCATAGATGACGAGGTGACAAAAATACAGATGGAAAATAATGCAACTACCACAGCGACACTCACACTTAGCAAAATGTCACCTGAGTAAAGTTTCCAGAACTGACCCAACGCTTCGCCAGTCACCACGACAGCAATAACCAGCGGCAAGCCAGAAAGAACAACCCAGATTGCAATTACAGGAATTGAAGAACGGGGAACAAGAGCGATCGTATGATTTTTCCTTGGTTTGCATGTTATTAGTGCTATAGAAGCAACAACAGCAATGAATACGCACGCGAAACTTAAGAGTGGAACATCAAATATCGACCCACCCGAAGCAACCACACTTCGTAATTCGTTTCCGATAGAAACAACTTGTGCCAAATCAAAACACGTCGTATTTGAAGCAATACATGCTGCAATTAAAACAACAGAGGAAAGTAGAAGTTTTTTGTCATGCTTTATACGCTGCCAACACCTTTCAATTCTTCTGCCTCCATCGAGTTGCCCAAGAGTAGAAAGCGAACTGTCTGACCGAGCATGCATTGCGGAAATCAGCGCTGGAATCGGCCAAGACCATCCAACGAGCGCTGAAGCTAGACAAAGTTTTGTTGCAACACTCAACAAACCGTGCTCCACAACATACGCGTGAAAACTAGTTCCAGAAGGCCACACTTGCCACCAAACGTAGAAGATTGCATAGGCTGGAATAACTAATGTCATGACCAGCATCACAAGAACTCCCATTTGGATATTCTTTTTTAACGATGCTATTCGTATTCCAACTGGCCAACCAATCGCAGTAGAAATAATTGCAATGCCAAGTGACCATGCAAAAGTCTGGAGCACAATTGGTAACGATGCAACCGTTGGAACAGAACTGACCACAGACTCTCCAACACTTATAAACAATGAATACATTGCCGGTACAATAAGCACAAAAATTGCTAAGACAATCCCTACCAAAGCCAACAAAGTACTACTTGCTTTCATGAGACAACGCTTTCATCATCCGAGCAATTGCTTCGTCTTCAAGCGCAGATGCCTTAGTGAAATCTACTTGTAACGGATTGTCCACTTGTAATTCTGGGAATTGTTCCGCGACACTTCGCTGCAGTGGAATATTATGCGATGTCGAGGTCGCAAGTAATAGTGCAACTTCATCGCTGAGCATAAAATCCACAAACTGCTCTGCAAGTTCAGGATGTGCACAACCGCGGATAATCGCAACCGTGTTTGGAATGAGCAACGTTCCACCGCCCTTGCCATCGTGATGTGAAGGATAATACATTGCAACAGATTCACCTCTTGCTATTGAAGCGTGAACATCATCACTATCAGTCATTGCAAATGTTGCTGTACCGTCAACAACCTGTTGCACAGTGGCGGCGTTGCCCCCAAGCAATGGCTTACCCTTGATTGTTTTTAAAAACTCCGTAAACGCTTCTGGAAAGAGCGCCATCACAGCAACATGCGTTCTGGTTGTACCAAACCGTGGGTCTGCCATCGATGCGGCGCCAAACTCCCACCAAGTCTTTGGGAGTTTCGTTTCTTCATGTTCAAGCGGTCTATACGCAATACACCTTGCTCGAGGTGAGAACGCAAACCACAAAAAAGATGCATCTCGATGTTGAGTTGGCCAAGAGAGTGTCACCTCCGATTTAGCTGGTACTAGTATTTCATCCTGAGCGAGTCGGATTGTGCCTAAAATTTCAGACGACCAAAATACATCTGCAAGAGGATTATCTTTTTCACGTCGCAACCGTTGCACAAGCGCTGTCGTTTTTGACGCTTCGGTATCACCAACCCATGAAACTTCTATCCCAGTCTTCTCTGTAAATGCAGCAAACACTTCTCTTGCAATTTGTTCATCAGCCGAAACATACACTGTGACTTCGTTCTTATTTTCTGTTGTAGCTATACAGCCTGCAAGCATAAAGCCCGCAAGCAAACTACTCGCTATTTTCAGTATCTTCATTGCCCGATGGCTCCGTCAGTTCTTCAAGTTGCCCAAAATAGTGACGCAACAAGTCATGATACTTACGGGGAACCTCTTCATCTGTAATGGCTTGCTCTGCTTCTCTGCTCTGTGTTAACACCGTTTCCTTCACAGCTGAAGTTGATTCGCCAGTCGTCAACATACCACCCTCAAATAATTGCTTTGCAATAATTGTGCCTTCGAGCGTACTCACCGGTGTTCGCTCTGCAACCATTGTTGTTTCTGTTTCTTCTATTGGGTTGGAGCCTCCATTACCCTGCCCTTGTCCACCTGTTTGCCCCATGCATGAGCCTGCTTTCTTACAAGCATTTTTTGCCATCTGAGCCTTTGTCAGGAACTGTTGCATTGCTTGCATTTTTTTCAGTTCACTTGCAGCGAGGGTGCCTTCTTTTCCGCTTGCGCATTGTTTACAACCCTGCCCCATCTTTTTGCACTGCCCACTTGCCTTTTGTTGTGCTTTGAGAATTTCAAGCAACTTTTTCTTTTGGTCTTCCGTTAGATTTTTTGCGTTTTGAATCGCCTTCATAGCGGCTTCTGCATTTTTCGCGAGTGCACCGTTTAATCCAGCTGCAGACAAGGCAGATGCCAACGCGTCGTTTGCTTTTGCAAGAGTATCAAACTGCTTTGCAAGTTCTTCTAGTTGCTTCGCTAGTTCTTTACGTTCTTCTTCAGACAATTCACCTGAATCCATTTTTTTTTGCAATTTGTCGAATTCTTTTTTGGCTTTGTTCATGTCGCCATTTTTCATCGCTGCAATCATTGGAAGCGTACTTCCACTCTTTGGAAGTTTCAATCCCCGCATTCTTCGCAACATCTCTTTGAAAGCAAGTGCATTTTCATCCTGCATCATTTCATCGAGTCGTTTTTGCAAGTCCGTCATCTTCTTCAATGCATCGCGTCGCATTTTTTCAGGATTAGCAAGGTTATTTGTAGTTGTTGCAGCGAGTTGTTTTAATTCGTCTTCAAGTTCCTCGCTCAATTCTTCATCAGCTTTTAATTGCTCAAGCACAGAATCAACCGAGGATTCAATATCCTCTCTTGAAGCTAAGACCGCAGCAGGAACACCTTCTCCACCGCCGCCGCCACCGAAGCCCCACTGCGGAGTCCATAATACGAAAAATGTAGCGCAAAGGACTATCAATGCCCAAGCAAATGTTTTAGGCAACTGAATAGGAAAATTTTGTGCTACCGAGGATTGAACTTGCTTGCTTTTAACAACCGCAAGGGCGTCTGCAAGTACGGCATCTGAAAATGGATTCCCAATTGTCGTACAAGTCAAAGCAGATGAAATACGATCGTGCAGTTGCAATCTATTGTCAACTTCTGAGGCAGCTTCAATTGTCGTAATTGTGTTTGAGTTCCACTGTAAAATAATAATGACAATACCAATACATCCAAAAACAATCCAAATACTATCCCATGGCAACAGCGGCGTACTCCCGAAGCGATCAACGACGGCTACTACAAAGACTGCACTGGCAAGATAAAGAAACCAATACGAAAAATGGTGCAATACCAAATCGAATTGCAATCTTGCCTTTGCTTTATTCGCGATATGAAGAAGGATGTCCATAAAAATGCTCTACCTCAATAAATTGTACGCTAGAGGGCTCCATAATGAATCACAATTCTTGGAGTAATTCGATGAGTTGTGCCTTTACATCCTCTAAAGGCGAAAAAACACGTGCTCCAGCTGCATGCACATGTCCGCCACCTTCAAAATTATTCGCAAGCTTGTTGACATCAATCAACGTAATTGGCGCTCCGGGCATTGATGGCTTTGAACGAAAACTTATCTTCGTCACAGTCGGGTCAGAATCCGTCAGAAGCACAGCCGCTTGAATATTCTCCAATATCATAGGCGTGTTCACTAACCCAATGAGATCAGTGGAAGATCCATTTGTTTCTTGGAAATCTGTTGAGCGGAGACACATAATTGCAACTGATCCAACGTATTCAATACTTGCGAGCATTCGCTGCAAGAGTTCCATCCGCGCGGGTCTTGCTGTTTCTTCGAGGGTTCGATAGAGTTCATACCTATTAATATTGTGTTCAAGCAATCGAGATGCATCCGCGAAACAGCGAGCATCAGCATTTGAAAATCGAAACCAACCCGTGTCAGTTCCCAAGCCAATAAAGAGTGCTTCTGCAACCGAGTTTCTTCCCGAACCAAGTGAAATACCCATCTCTTCAAAAAGTTCCATGACAACTTGCGTACAAGCTGCAGCAGAAGTATCCACAACTCTTTCGGCAGCAACCTCGTCACCGTTTGCATGATGATCCATTCCAATCACAATTTCTTTTCGTTCCCGTAACCATTTCTCGAGTGCTTCAAGTTGCGACCAAGCTCCGGTGTCGGCAACGATAATCAAATCGGGTTCTTCCTCTGGAAGGCCAACCTCATCTAAAATGTTTAACTCACAATCACCCGCTGCAAGCCGAAGGCCATGTTCAATTGGCCCAATGAATAAGTTCGTTGCGTCTTTCCCAATACTTTGAAGACCTCGGCAAAGCCCAATGACTGAACCAATTGCGTCACCATCAGGTTTTCTATGCGTTGTCACGATAATGCGCTGCGCGTTAGTAATTCGCTGCGCTAATCCTGAGAAACTTGTTGTCGATTCATACACGTTTGCCTGTGTTGTCATCTTGTGCTTTCTATCAGTGTAATTGTTGACTGGATATCCGCATCGATTTGTAATCGAAGTGCATCGATTGACGTAAATGTAATTTGCTCGCGCATCCAGTGCGAGATAGTAACAGTCAACGGCCAATCATAATGCTCCAAATCTCCATCAAACGAAATTAGATGGGCCTCTAGCACTCGCTCATTCTCGCCGAAGGTTGGCTTTGTCCCAACACTTATTGCTGCAATATACAATTCGCCTTCAACGATTGCACTTCCAGCATAGATACCATCCCTTGGCAGCATTGTCTTGACTTGCGAGAGATTTGCTGTAGGAATCCCCATTTCTCTGCCTCGTTGATCTCCCTTTGTCACAATTCCCGAACATTGCACCCCTCGACCCAGCATTAATGCCGCATCCTCTACACGCCCACGCTTGAGCAGCGACCGAACTACAGAGCTACTTGCACGAAGTGATGTTGCATCGCTCAACATCACCAGAACAGCCTCTAGCTCGACAACAGAAAATCCAAACTTTTTCCCAATACTTCGTAGGGTTTCATTTGAACCCACTCGATTTTTTCCAAAACAAAACCCTTCCCCCTCAACTATTACATCAGGAGAAGATTCAGCCACGACATCAGCGATGAACTCTTCTGGCGATTGGCAGAGCAAACTCTTTGTAGGTTCAATTTTTCGCACTCGATTTGCGCCCGCTGCCAGTAGCAACGCGGACCGTTCCTGAAACGTAGTTATTCTGTTGAGTTTCAAAGCTGGGTCCAGAATACTCACTGGGGGCGGATCAAAAGTCCATATCTCAACACGCCCATTTGGACCAACCATATCTCTTGCAGTCTGGACTAAAGCCAAGTGACCAAGGTGCACTGCATCAAAATTCCCAATTGAAATTGCTGTCTTCACGACTGGACATTCTACACGCAGTATTCACGGACTAATAAAGTCGTGGCGAGTCACTTTATTTGTACGTTTATCTCTTGTATTGATGGGCTTAAACAGGTCTAATACCCACTATGGAAATCCAATCTACACAGCCCATTGGCAGCAAGCCGGACAACCCAAATTCCGTCATCGATAAGGTCACAAATAGCCTTCGAACCACGGCTGAGGACATCGTACCATGGTTTCTAGAGCAAATGCCGCTCATGTATTTTCAAGATACAAATGAAGAAACCCAACTCGCACACCTCAGAGCAATCATCGCTGCAAAAGCCTCAGACCGACCAATCGAACTCACGCTGAGATCGGAAGATGGTTCAAAATGGACATGTATGCGACCGCTTGACTACCCAGGAGTGCTCGCAGAAATTATGAATGAGCTCCCGTTAGACGAAACACTACGTGCTGCAAAAATCCATACTGCAAGTGATGGCACTCTCGTAGTAGACACATTTGAATTCGGTGAAGCGGCACTATTTTCTCCTGAGAATCCTGAACACACCGCGCAAGTTGAAGACACTATTTCGTATGCTCAAGAACATGGTCTTGATTGGAACGCTGACCAAGTGCGAAATTATTTTACTCGCTGCTCAGAAGATTATCTCGCAACCATCACGCCTCTTCGAATGGAAAAACACTGGCAACTCGTAGAAAGCCTCACGGGAACCGACGGCACAGCCGTTGTGCTTGAACGTGAAACAGACCCATCGCTAAGTCGGATTATTGTCGCAGTCAGCAACTCAACGAGGCGATCCATGTTGCAACGGATTGCAACTCGTTTGAGTAAATCTCGTATCAATATTCACCGGGCGTACCTTGATAGTATTGATGACGGTGACAATGGCTGGATTACCCTTGTTGGATGTGTTGTCCAAGGACCAGACGGCGGAGTAATTGACGAAACTAGTTCACTATGGAAAGAAGTTCGTGCAGACTTATTGCGACTCAAATGGCTCGACCCACGAACGGTTCGACTCGGATACGCGTATCCTGAAATCACCCTCGAAACTGCTGAAATCATTACCGCAATACTCGATGTAGTCTACCAAGTGCTCGTAAAGAAAAATGCATACGCGTTCAACCCAACACGGATGGAGCGGTTAATTAAGAACAACATTGACATTGCTTCCGACATCGCTAATGTATTACGTCAACGGTTCAACCCAGACAATCCACTTAGTGACAACGAGTACCACTCACTACGCACTTCCCTCCTCGAAACGATCGACAATACCGTCGACCTCGAAGACGCTCGAACTATCTTTGTAAAAATGCTTGAGGCAGTCCACGCAGTTCGTCGAACGAATTTGTTTATTGAAGACCGCTACGCCCTTTCCATGCGAATCGATGCATCCTTGCTCACAACAGAAGATCGCGCAGAGTGCCCCTTCGGCGTGTTCTTTGTGCACGGGAGAGATTTTAATGGATTCCACGTACGATTCCGCGATATCGCTCGCGGAGGTGTCCGCGCAATTCACCCACGTAGTGTTGAGCAATTTACTCGTGAACAAGAACGGTTGTACGACGAAGCGTATAACTTGGCGTTTGCGCAACAACTCAAGAATAAAGACATCCCAGAAGGTGGTTCCAAGGCGGCTATTCTTGTGCACCCTCAAGGCCGCGTAAGTCGTAGCGTGAAGGCGTTTGTGAATTCCATCTTGGATCTCATTACACCAGACAAGAAGACAACTGCCAAAGTAGTTGATCGTCTCAACCACAAAGAACTTATTTACTTAGGCCCAGATGAAAACATCACACCCAAATTGATTGACTGGATCGTTGATAGGGCTCGACGTCGCGGGTATCCAATGCCAACAGCGCTCATGAGTTCAAAGCCGGGCGCAGGCATTAACCACAAGGAGTACGGCGTAACAAGCGAGGGTGTCGTTGTCTTTTTAGATACTGCACTGCGTGCTATTGGCATCAACCCAGACGAAGATACGTTCACCGTCAAAATTACAGGCGGGCCAGACGGAGATGTTGCTGGCAACGGCATACGAATCCTCAACCGTGAATACGGCGACAACGTAAAATTTCTTGGCATTGCGGATGGCTCTGGCTGTGGCGAAGATCCTGACGGTCTCGACCACAACGAACTCCTACGCCTTTTTGAAGAAGAACTGTCCATTGCGAACTTTGACAAATCAAAACTTGGACCAAACGGTTCCATTGCTACCGTCAAGGATCCAGAGGGTGTGCACTTGCGAAACACGATGCACGACCGAATCGAATCCGATGCTTTCATCCCCTGCGGAGGCCGACCCGCAACGATACACGGTGGCAATTGGAAAAATTTCCTCAAGGAAGACGGAACACCAAGTTCAAAAGTCATCGTCGAAGGCGCAAACTTATTTCTCACACCTGACGCAAGGCGCGAACTTTCTAATGTTGGCGCTTTGATTTTGAAAGATTCTTCCGCCAACAAGTGTGGTGTGATTTGTTCTAGTTTTGAAATTGGCGCATGCATGCTCATCGACGAATCTGAGTTTATGGAAATTAAGGAAACGTTTGTTGGACAAGTGCTAACTCGTTTACGGCACCTTGCTCGCGCTGAAGCGGAATTGCTCGCGAGGTTACATCAACACCACCCACATTCACCATTGCCAGAAATGAGTATCAAAATCAGTGAAATCATGTCGCGTGTTTCTGATTCCCTCATTGCAAACTGGGACAACATGAGCGATCAACAACAAGAGAAACTCAAACGGCTTGTAGTTGAACATCTCCCACCGATTCTTCTTGAACGAGTAGGCGATTCACTCTGGACTGAAATGCCGGACGCATATTTACAGTGGATGATGGCAAAATCACTTGCTGCAAGAATCGTCTACAGAGAGGGCTTTGAGTATCTCGAAACAATGGAAGATGCCGACCTCGCAGGGTTAGCACTTCGATACCTCGACCTTGAAGAGGAACGCGAAAAACTCACTGCGACAATTTTATCTTCTGATTTGCAATACAAAGACAGAGTTGCTGCGTTGTTACACGATGCGGGCATTTTTTCAACCATGGGTCGTCGCCACAAAAAGTGACGCTACTCAACAGTACTACTCCATAGGAGGTTTCTAATGCGTTTACAACTTCTCACCGTACTTGCACTGGGTTTATCCTTAACCCCAACACTCGATGGTCAAGTTTCGTTAGAAATGCAGCCAATCGAGTCAAATGCAACTATCACTGGTATCACGCTCTACCGAAATCGTGCGGCAATAACACGAACGGCGACCCTCGACCTTGAGGCAGGCGGACACGCAATTTTCTTCAGAGATTTGCCTTCCACTGCCTACCTTGATTCCGTCCAAGCACACGTAAGCGACAACGCATCCATTCTTAGTGTGGACACTTCAGCAACACCAACGCTCGTTGACAATAGCAAATTAGTCGAAGAACTTGTTGCTCAAATCAAAGAAGTCGAAGCTACTCTTGCACTGTCAAATTCTCAATCAAATGCAATTCAAGCACAAATCGAATTGCTACATACACTCGTCGACAAGGCATCTAATGACAAAGCACCTCCAGTTAACATTGAGGAGTTCAGCGCCCAGATAGCATTTATGGGTAAAAAAATGCAAGAACTTGCCCACAATAAATCTGTAAATGCAACCGAAATACAAAAACAAAAAAAACAACTACAAAACTTAAAACAACGCAAACAAAATATTGCGTCTGAACGAAAAAACCAAATAGATGCCGTAATTGATATTGGTGTTTCTTCTGCTTGCACTGTCACGGTACAACTCACATATCTTGTGACAAACGCAACTTGGTCACCATCCTATTCCATCCGTGCAAATGTTGAAGGAAATGCCATTACGATCGACTACGATGCTGAAATAGCACAAAAAACTGGGGAAAACTGGACCGATGTCGCCTTAACATTGTCAACCGCACAACCACAACAATCTACTATGCCTCCAATGCCGAGCCCGTGGTATGTCACTTTATATGAACCGCCACCCGAGCCATCACTAGTTGGTTTCGAAAGATCCGTTTCGCGAAGGAATTCTTCCGAAGATAGTAATGTCAGATTCGCTTGGCAAGGGGACAAGCAAGTATTGGGCGCATCTGCAGCCGCATCAATCGTCGGAGTTGGCCCCGCTGTTAGTTTCGTACTACCAAGAACTTTGAACGTTCCTTCGAACGCTGCAGATTCTCAAACAACGTCTATCGCATCTATCGAAACATCTGCACAACAGTACCTTATCTCTGTACCGATGCTAACCGACCGTGTTTTTACTCGAAGCGAAGCCACAAACAAAAGCGATTACATTCTACTTCCAGGTCGCGCTTCCATTTTTCATGGAAGTGATTATGTAGGTAAAACATCTCTTTCTACAATTTCTCCAAACGAGACGTTCCCAATAGACCTCGGCATCGACCCTTCAATCACCGCAACAAGAACACTTGTCGAGAAAGCCACAACCACGACGGGCTTGTTTGGTTCAGGCAAAAAAACGGTATACGAATATCAAATCAAAATCTCAAACGGAAGCAACAAACCCATAACCCTTCGCGTGTTCGATCGTATTCCAATTTCGCAAAACGAAAAAATCGAAATTACCCTCGATACCGTTTCCACTCCACTTTCAACTGACGCCGAGTATCTCAAAACAGAACGTCCACAAGGCATTCTCCGGTGGGATCTCATTATCCCAGCAAATTTGACTGGAGACCAAAGTTTCTCCATGACGTGGCAAGTGACGGTTGCTAGGGGCAAGGATGTAAAGACAACGCCACTTCCAGAGTAAAAACGGCGTTTATTCGTCTTGAACGCTAAAACCACGCCCATTTTCTTCAACGGGATGTTGGCTTGATTGGTACACTGCCTAGCTCAGGTTAGTTCATTTCTTCGCGGTTCACCCTCGAGCCAAATTTTCAGGAAACAATTACGAATGCGACTTTTTTTAAGACGATACTGTTTACTTACAATTACCGCGTTGCTCTGCATTGCACCACTTGGCTGCGAAGAGTCGCTTGCAAACAATGTGACTCGAAAGTCACTTGATGCATTACTCGTGGATCTAAATGTTGCTGTGAGTAAAAATAGCCAAGAAGAATTAGAAAAAGTTATTCGGGACGCCAAAAAACTTCAAGCATCTTCGAAGTCACACATCCAAAGCAAAAACTTAGTGCTTGCGACCGCAAATGAAAAACTTGCTCGACTTAAATACCGTGCGTTATCCGCTTCCCTTTATGCAACAAAAGCGTCGCTGCAAAGCATCGCTTCTCAATCAACAAAAATTTCCAGAATCCGCGGCACTGCTTCCTCGTTCTTTCAAGCAGGTCAGCCAACAGATAGTGTTGATATCGGTCAACAAATACAATTAATCGCTGAACAAAACAAACTAGTTCAGAACGCTACTGTTTCACAGAGCACTTCTTCAATTGCAACAAGCAAAGTTAAAAGCGAAGCTGCAAGAACAGAAGCCGCCGCACTTAGTGAAACTGCGAAAGTTCTTTTTCAAGAAGCAGAAGAACTAGGCACCATTGAGGGACATGCCTCATTTAAAAAAGGTGTACAAACTGTTCGCAAATCACAGCAACTTGATATGTCAGCTGAATCAATTGAAGTCGAATCCTTGCTCTTAACACAAAGACTTCTTGACGATGCACGAGCTGAACTTGAAGCAATCACCCTTATCATCGAGGGTGTTAAAAACACCAGTGAATCTCTGGGAAAAATTCGTTTTGTCTCAATACAAAATGCCAACACTCTCAACAAATTTGCTGATGAACTTGACGTTGAAGTTGCAGCGAATATGGCTACGGCTCTCGAATCTGCCGTACATGTACTCTCTCAACTGAATGCTATTACCACTGAAATTGAAGCTGCCCTCCAAGCGGTGAATCGCAGCGGAGGGAACTCCAGAAAATCTCAACAAACCGCCTCTTCTTGGAAACTCAGCCTTCAGTGGCTCCTTGGTCAAGTTGAAGAATCCAAACACTCCCTTCTCACTGAAGAACGTGGGGCAATTTCAAAACTCATTGAGAATGCGATTGAAACCTCCTCTTCTTCGTGGCACGCAAGAGCTGACACCATTCAAATTGAAATAGATAGTGCCTCGGACGGTGCTATTGCCGCCTATGAAAATGCCACGAACCTCGCAAGGACTCTCGGTTCAGAGAGTGAACTTCTATCGATCCAGCTTGAGGCAAGAATCGCTGTTCTTCAAGGCAACCCAGTTCCCGAAACATCTAAACCCGATACGGAGGGTTCTCCAGCCACTTCAAATGGAACCGATTCAGATGCTACGCAAACGATTGGCTTTGCAACTCCTGAAGAACTTATCGCTACGTTCAATGCTCTTCCCCCGTTTGAAAGAGCTGATGGAACAAGCCCCGCACCTGACTTGTCCGTATATTTCGATGGCAATAATGCAAATGGACAAAAATATCTTGGGCTTATGCAAAAAATTGCAACGTCTATTGCTAACCTCACCATCGCTGTCCGCACACATATCGGTGCTGATGCAATTCAAAAATTAAATGACAAGTTGCCACCTTCACCCAGCGGCGGGCTCAAAAGCAATCTCATCTTGAATACATTAGAGGTTCAGGGAGAGGACAACGCAACCGTTACCGATGCTTCTGGCAAAACAATGCAACTTCAAAAAACGGCTCAAGGATGGAAAATTCTGATGGGTGCAAGCTTGGACGCAAATCCACAAACAGCAGAATTCGCAATGATGATGCTCGAGAGTTTAGGAACAATGGCTGGTATGATGGAGATGGTCACAGGCCAAATCAATGCAGGACAAATCACAACGTTCGAGCAACTTGAACAAGTCATAGAGGCTGCCTCTGGCGACATTGGCTTTTAATCCCTCTCTTGTAACAATACAATTCGCGCTGCTTCTGACACAAGCACATCCTCGGATGGATTCTGAGCAATAGAAGTAATTGCTTCCTTGAGTGTTTCGTCCTGTGATTCTGCAAGAATATTCCCAGCAACAATAACTGCGTTACGACGAATCATGCCAAGTTTCGCTCGTTTCATCGAAGACCCACGAAAGTATTCTCTTCGATCTTCTTCGTTCCACTGCATAACTTTCAGCACATCAAGCGAGTCCCTTGTTGGTGCATACGAACTGTGAATCTTTGCCTGAGAAGATACTTCACTGGGCTGATTATGCGGACAGACTTCTTGGCAAACGTCGCAACCAAAAATCCAACGACCAATCTTGGGATACAGTTCAGGCGCTATGTCCGTTCGGTGCTCTATGGTCAAGTAACTAATACACTTTCGAGCATCTACTTCCCATGGCGTAATTGCCTCTGTTGGGCAAGCATCTATGCAGCGAGTACACGTCGCACATGGATCGGGTTGCTCTATAGTCGAGGAGTCCGTTTGTTCAATAACAGCCGTTGTAACAATCGCCCCAAGCAACATCCAACTTCCAATCCCCTGTTCAATGAGTAAGGTGTGCTTTCCGACCGCACCTATTCCAGCGCGCTGGGCAAATTCTCTTTCCAACAAGGGGGCAGTATCCACGCACGCGCGGAATTGCTCACCAGGAAACTCTTCCCTAAGAACATCGCAAATACTATGCAACCGTTTTTTCATTTCCTTGTGGTAATCGCGCCCTCTAGCGTAGCGTGCAATCCGTCCATCTCTAGCGCAAAGAGGTTCCTCTTCTAGCTTCCCATATCGATCTGCAACGCAAATCACTGAAGCAGCGCCTTCAACTAAATTTCGAGGATCTAGTCGAACATCCACATTTCTATTTAACCACTCCATCTCTCCATGTTTTTCATCCTCAAGCCACTTGCGCAACGTAGCGCCATGCGACGAATGACTCGCAGCAGCAACACCAGCTAATGCGAATCCCTTCGAAGTGCACAATTCTACAACACTTTTTGAATCAAGCATACGAATTAAAAATCAGGAGAAATGCCCGGAGGGACAATTTCTAGATTTGCATATTCCAAGACAAGGTGCTTTACACCTCCACGAAACTGCACCGTTACGGTAGAACCACGTGATCGCCTGATGATGCGTTGCACCTTCCCAAGACCAAATCGTTTATGACGAACAATAGTACCAACCGTAATTTCATCTTGGTAGACATCCTCTTGGCTTGGCACTTTCCAATTGTCCGCTGCTACCTCTTCATGCAAAGAGACAGATTCGCCACTGCCACCAGCCATTTCACGAATAAATCGACTTGCCATCGTACGGTTACTAAGACCACGTTGCGTTCTTCTTCTTGCGTTGGTGAGCAATAGATGTTTCCTCGCGCGTGTAATGCCAACATAACAAAGTCGCCGTTCTTCCTCCATCTGATTATTTTCATAGAGCGAACGTTCATGTGGCAATACGCCTTCTTCAAGACCTGCGATTGCAACAAAATCAAATTCCAAGCCTTTCGCTGCATGTAAGGTCATCAATGTCACTGCACCGTTCTTTGGATCAACTGCATCAGCATCACTCACAAGAGTCACATGCTCTAAAAATGAAAAAAGTACATGCAACGGAGTGGGAGGTTCCTCTTCTTCAGACTCAGCTCTCTCCTCAAAATCTGCTGCAGCAGAAACAAGTTCTTCCAAGTTTTGTAAGCGTTCCAAATCATCTTCGCCAGCATGTTTAGTGTAAAACTCTTCAAGTCCAGATTCTCGCACTACACGCTCAACTAAATCCGCCAGCGAACCAGCCGCTGTCAAGCTTTCATCCGAGCGTCCATCGATTTGCCACTGTTCAAACGTTGCAGCAAACTTTTTCATCGATGTCACAGCTCGCGCAGTAAATCCCTGTTCTTTTGACGCGAGTGAAATTGACTCCAACATCGGTAATCCATGATTTATTGCGAGTTGCTCGAGTCGAGAAATCGATGTCGCACCAATACCCCGTGTTGGTGTATTAATGATTCGAACAAATGCAACATCATCCCGTGGATTTACAAGAAGTCGCAAGTAAGAAAGCGCTTGCTTAATTTCTTGACGAGCATAAAACGCCGTGCCTCTTGCTACGACGTGGGGCACGCCCTCACTTCGAAACGCATCTTCAAGCACACGGCTCAGTGCGTTGACTCGATACAGCACCGCCATCTCTTTTAGAAGCACACCCTCCTCTCTAAGTTTTACAACTTCGCTAACAATCGCTTCCGCCTCTTCGTGCTCGCCTTCAAGTGATAGAACAGTGGGCATATTGCCGTCATCGAGTTCGGTGTATAGTTTTTTCTCTTTACGTTGCTTGTTGTGTTCAATTAATAGCGCAGATGTATTGACAATGTGCCCTGTTGAACGAAAGTTCCTGCCTAAAGGAACGATTGTTGCGTCACTGTATTGTTCCTCAAAGTCAAGAATATTCGAAATGTCAGCACCTCTCCACGCGTAAATAGATTGGTCAGGATCCCCAACGACACAGATATTCCTGTGGTTTTTTGAAATGCTATCCGCGATCACAAATTGTGTGTGATTCGTGTCTTGGTATTCGTCTATCATCAGATATTGATATCGTTCTTGTAAACGATGGCGCACCTCTTCATCCCCAGAAAGCAATTGCGCTGTTTTTAACAAAAGATCATCAAAATCTACTGCATCATTTCCTCGCAAAATGTTTTCATACGCTCGATATATTTTTGCTATTGACTTCGAATAAAAATCCGACGCTTCTTCTTGAAAAGTCTCTACGTCAATCAGTTTGTTTTTTGCAGCACTAATAGCCGCCAACACCGAAGCGGGTTTCCAATTGGATTCGTTTAACTCACACGCACGTATAGCTGCTTTAACTGCACTTCGTTGATCCGCTGTGTCATAAATAGTAAACGTCGTAGTTCCAATTATTCTATCTCCCCACTCACGCAATACACGTGCGCAAAATGCGTGAAACGTTGCAACTGTCAACCCGCGTGCTTGCAACGATTGCTCGTCGAGTAATGTGTATACTCGATCTCGCATTTCTTGCGCCGCTTTATTTGTAAATGTAAGTGCCAGTATGTTCCATGGTGCAATACCACTTGCAATCATGTTTGCAATACGTTGTGTTACAACTGTTGTTTTGCCAGACCCCGGCCCCGCCAGCACAAGCAGCGGTCCATGCACATGCGTTACAGCTTCTTTCCGTGCTTCTGTTAACGATGTCGATTGTGCTTCCGTGCCCATCATCGTGGCAGTGTAATACGTCTCTGAGCCACGTTACGAGAATTTGGAAACAATCATTGCTGAAACCCTAAAAAGGCAACATGGGTAATTTGAAATAGGTGTCAAATTAATACAAAACACCCTATCCACAATACCATATCTTATTGTCCTTTTTTTAACCTCCGATAGTAAATGCGGTTAGGACTATCTCAAGATAGATACAATATTCTGTGGTTTGTGTTATTACAGACCCAAGATGTAGTGGTACGATAGCAATGTGTGGAACACTTCAATACTTGCTGAACATTGACAGAAAAAACAGCAAATATCTGGTTAAAAACCACATTAGGTATCGTTTTTGCGTAAAAACGAGTGATGTATGTTTCTTTTAGGGGATGGGTAGGAGAGGCGACTAGATGACCGTATTATGCGACCGACAAATTGAAGAGTTAATCTCAATT
>Ga0066376_10000541_pt1 | contig 35070 bp, 28 predicted proteins | sample Knorr_S15_td_Bot_FD_77009 | JGI IMG/M metagenome (GOLD analysis project Ga0066376, IMG submission 77009) | Marine microbial communities from Southern Atlantic Ocean transect - Knorr_S15_td_Bottom_ad_5009_LV_A | ecosystem: Environmental > Aquatic > Marine > Oceanic | place: Southern Atlantic... | reverse complement strand
TCACGGTAGTCGGTGATGCGCATGCCCGTCACGCTACCGTCGAGAGCCAGTACCACCAGAGTTCCGATGGGAGCGCTGTATCCGCTCCGCTCCGGCGGGACATCCGCCGTCTGGACGACGTACACGAGCCGTGCCTCCCCGCCCCCCTCCGCATCGATGCCGAACGCCCGCATCACCGTCGGGTCCGAACCCCACTCCGTGAAGTGGTCCACGCCGGGCATGACCCGATGCATCAGGTCCTCGTCGATATCCCGTATGCGTTGAGCGGTGGCCCCCGCCGGAAGCAGTACGACGAGGGAGGCAACGCACAACAATGTGCGCGAGAATCGCTTCATGGAGTGCGGCGGCTAGCGAGCAACCGCCATCCCGTCCTTATGCGGCGTCGAGCCACCGGTCATCACGCCGGTGAGTGCATTGAACATGATGCCCTGAGCACCACCGACTCCCCCTCGGGTGGTTCGCCTCTGAAGTACGTGCCCCCATGCCTCGAGCTGGGTCAAAACGCCTTCGTCGATGCCCGGCTCGACCGTGACGTTGAGGCCTCCGCCATGGTTGATGCGCGGGATCTCGACCGCCTGCTGCATGTTCATGCCGAACTCGACGACGTTGAGGAAGATCTGTACGTGCTGTTGCGGCTGCACCGAGCCACCCATGGCCCCGAAGGTCATGAAGAACTCACCGTCCTTGAACGCCATGGCTGGGATGATCGTGTGGAAAGGGCGCTTATGCGGCTCGACGACGTTGGCGTGGCCCGGCTCGCGAGAGAAGAGCCCGCCGCGGTTCTGGAGCGTGAAGCCAGTGCCGGGAGGAACGAGGCCGGACCCGAAGCTGGAGAAGAGGCTGTAGATGAACGACACCGCATTGTGGTCCGCGTCCATCACTTCCAGGAGGATCGTGTCGCCGTCACCGTTCAGGCCGGATTCCGGACGCTCCATCGCTCTCGTCGGATCGATGCGCTGGAACTGACTCCTCGCGTATTCGGTGGAGATCATCTCCTGGATGGGCAGGTCGTTGAACTCGGGATCCGAGTTCCACTTGTCGATGTCGGCGTAGGCCAGCTTCTTCGCTTCGATTACGTGGTGCAGATACTCGGCCGAGTTGTGGCCCATGGCACCCAGATCCACGTTGCCCAGGATCTTGACCATCTCCAGCGCCGCGATGCCCTGGCCGTTCGGCGGCAGCTCATACAGACGATAGTTCTCGTAGTCGGCATAGATCGGCTCGACCCACGTGGAGGTGTGATCCGCGAAGTCTTTCATCGTGAAGAAGCCGTCGTGCTCGTTCGAATAAGCGACCATGGTCTCTGCGAGCGGGCCCCGATAGAACGCGTCCCTCCCCTGTGCCGCGAGCATTCTGAACGTGTTGGCCAGGTCGGGATTCCGGAACACTTCCCCTGCCCTCGGCGCTCGTTCGCCGTCGATGAGCCACGTGCCTCGGGTCGAAGGCTCCTGGTTTCTCTCCAGACCCCGCCACGCGCCCGCGATGATCGGGGATACCGGGAAGCCGTTCTCGGCATAGTGGATCGCGGGCTCGAGCACCTCGGCCATGCTCATGGTGCCGTACTTCTCCAGCACCTCGAACCAGCCATCGACCGCACCGGGGACGGTAACCGAGTAGATGCCGCGGATCCGGTTCATGTCGTGCTTGTCGAGCTTCTCGTTGAGCGCGTCGAGCGTCATCGCGTACGGCGCCCGACCACTCGCGTTGAGGCCGATCAGTTTCTTTTCGGCGGCGAGGTAGACCATGATGAAGGCGTCGCCACCCAGGCTCGTGCTGTGCGGTTCGACTACCGTGAGCACGGCGGCCGTGGCGACCGCCGCGTCGATGGCGTTCCCGCCCGCCCTCAGGATGTCGAGCCCCGCGTTCGAGGCCAGAGGCTGACTGGTTGCCACCACGCCGCGCAGACCCGAGACAGGAGACCGCAGGGTCTCGTAAGGGAAGCCTTCGTCTTCCTGGGCGGACGCCTGTTGCAAGCCGACGCTCGAGAATAGGCACGGCAGCAGCGCTAGCACGGTCCTGCCCGGGCGCTGGAGGACGGATTTCAGCATGAGGCTCCCCTTCGCTTGACGCGGTCTCGGTGGCGCTCGGTCCCGGTGGTTTTCGAGGAGGCCGGTCCTGGGCGCGACTCCCGCTCAATGTGGGCCCCGAGCGGTCTCGGCAATAGTAGGTCATTTTTGTCTTTCCTGCGCTGTATTTCATCGCCAACGGAATGTTCGCGCCCCTCGAGTTGAGCTTCGGATACCTGATCGGAATGCCTTATGTGAATCACCCCATGTCGATGGCCATACTGCTGTACGTCGGCATCTCCCTTCTGGTGCAGTTCTTTACGACGTACGGCGGCTGCGAAGTCATCGCCATCCAGAACTTGATCTTCAGGAAGCGCGCCTCGTCCTATTGCGTGCCTCTGCTGCCGCTCGATCTGGCGGAGAAGGCGATCGTCGATAGGCTCGCGCGCCGACGGCCGTCGCGAGAGAGTTCGTGATCGGGAGAAGCGGCTTACTCGCCGATCGGAAGCCGAAAGGACAGAGTCCTTCCAGACAATCCGACCTGTTGGAGAGCCAGTCTCGAGCACCACCAACCACGGCAGACCCGTGGCTTTCGAGTGCCTGTTCGATCCCCTGCCAACGGCGCTTGCACGACCAGCAGGTAGAACGGCACGACGGCCGTCACGATCGGCGCGGTCAGCAAGAATGTGCGCAGAAAGGAAAACTTTCGCTCTCCTCTGAGGTGAATCTCCAGCGCGTCGATCTTCTCCGCTACGAGCGGTCTTTCCGGGGCCGACGGGTAGAGAACCAAGTACCGGTTGAGGTCACGGACGGCTCCGCGGAAGTCTTCGTCCTGCTCGAGCACTAGGGCGCGATTCAGGAGCGCATCCGGCCAGGCGGGCGCTTCGGAAACCGCCGCGTTGTACGCGGTCAGCGCTTCGTCCCACCGAAACTCCTGAGCCAAGCTCATGCCGAGCTCGAATTGTGAGATAGCGCGCTCCGGCATTCGCCTATGAGCGAGCTGGGCGGCTCTAAGTCTCGCCACGCGGGCGTCCGGGCTACCGGGCGAGGCGCTTTCGATGGCACAGTAGGCCGCGATGGCGTCCCCCACTCGCGAGGACTCTTCGGCTGCGACCGCGAGGTTCCGCCAGGTCTCGATGTTCCGGGAATCGAGGGCCGCGGACCGCCTCCACGCCATGAGCGCCCCAATCATGTCGCCGCTCTCTGACGCCTGGGTGGCCTCGCTGTTGAGAAGGCGCGCCTCCTCCCGCTGCTGCTCGGACGCGTCCTCCACCGGTGAAGGCGAGCAGGGAGCGAGCTCCGCTACGGCGGCCCCGGTCTTTGCTTGGAGTGCCACCGGCCTCGGCGCGTCGGGCCGCACGTTCATGTAACAAGCCTGCGTCGAGGACAGGCTGAGTGCCAGCGCGAAACGACCTAGGGACTCGCCTACCGTCACGGAACTGCCTCCCTCATGTGGATTCCGTGAAGCAGCATGTGCCTGGGTCACAACACACGCAAGCCCACCCAGGATACGAGCTAAGCGCTCAACTCCTCTTCGGTCCGGTCCCACTCGCTCGTGAGGTCGGTCACCACACCCTGAAGCCGGGTGCGCTCATCCTCCAGGCCTCGGACTTCCTCGGCCAAAGTCCGCTCGTAGTAGCCGGGCTGGCAAAACAGCTCGTCGATCTCCTTGACTTGAGCTTCGGCCGTCTCGATTCGGGCCATGAGACCGTCGAGGCTCTCCTGCAGGCGGCGTTTCGCCGCGCGGCCGCCGCCCTTCTTGGGTCGCGCCGCGGATGCGTCCGCCTTCGTCTTTTGCTTCTTCTCGCGCTTGGCTTTGAGAATCACGCGGTCGGCGTCCAGATGGTCGTCTCCGCAGAAGTGCACGTACTCCTCGTAGGTGCCCACATAGTCGATGATGTCGTCCGGCTTGATCTCCACGACACGAGTGGCGAGGCGACTCACGAACCAGCGGTCGTGAGAGACCAGAATCAGGGTGCCCGGGAAGGCCCTGAGTCCTTTCACGAGCGCTTCGATCGATTCGAGGTCCAGGTGATTGGTGGGCTCGTCCAGCACCAAAACATTGGGGTGCTCCAGCGCCAGCTTGGTGAAGATCAAACGCGCGGCTTCGCCTCCCGAGAGCGCGCTCAACCGCTTCTTCCCGTCATCGCCGGAAAAGAGCATCAGCCCCATGCGCCCCCGCACGAAGCCGAGGTCCTTGTCCGGACAGAGATCCCAGACCCAGTCCTCGGCGGCCTGCGTCGGCGGCTTGAACTTCTCGCGGTGGTCCTGCGCGAAGTAGCCCGGGTGGGTCTCGTAGCCCCACTCCACCTCGCCGGCATCGGGCTCCAACTCACCCATGACGATCTTGAGAAGCGTCGACTTGCCGATGCCGTTGGGGCCCATGATCGCCAGTCGGTCACCGCGTTCCACCGTCAGGTCGACACCGTGCAGAACTTTGTTCTCTGCGAAGGCCTTCTTGATGCCCTTGATCTTCAGGACTTCCTTGCCGCTGTTGCGCCGCTGCTCGAAGCGGAAGGTCGGGTAGCGCCGCGAGCTTGGCGCCAACGCCCCAATCGCCGCCGCCTTCTTCTCGATCATGCGGACCTTGCTCTGTGCCTGGCGAGCCTTGCTCGCCTTCGCCTTGAACCGGTCCACGAATTTCTGGTGATGTGCGATCTCGCGTTCCCGAGTCGAGATGTCCTTCTCCCTGCGCTCGCGCTCGTGCTGCTTCGCGATCACTGAAGCGCTGTAGTTCCCGTGGTAGAGCAGAACGGTCTCGTAGTCGACGTCCAGGATGTGCGTGGTAACGTTGTCCAGGAACCGGTGATCGTGAGAGATGACGACCACCGGCCCGGGGAAGTCGCGCAGGAACACCTCCAGCCAGCGGATGGAGAGGATGTCCAGGTGGTTGGTGGGCTCATCGAGCAGAAGGGCGTCCGGCGCGCTGGCCAATACCTGAGCCAGCAGGACGCGCAGCTTGAAGCCGCCTGACAGCGTCGACAGCGGCGAGTGATGGAGCTCCGCCGCCAGGCCGAGGCCCTCCAGAATCGCGGCGGCGCGGGATTCGGCGGTATATCCATCGAACCGCTGAACGGTCTCCTCGAGATCTGAAAACCGGTCCGCGTCGAAGTGCTGATCGGCCCGCGCCAGCAGCGCCTCCTTCTCGACCATCGCGTCCCACAGTTCGGGGTTACCCATAAGCGTGACCTGAAGAATCTCCTGGTCCTCGTATACGAACTGGTCCTGGCGCAGTACTCCCAATCGGTAGTGTTTCGGAATCGAGACTGTGCCGGAAGTAGAGTCCAGGTCTCCGCACAGGATGTTGAGCAGCGTGGTCTTGCCCGACCCGTTGGCTCCGACCAACCCGTAGCGGTCCCCAGGGTTGAGCTGAAAGGACGCACCGGTGAACAGCGACCGGGCACCGAACGATTTCTCGAGGTTGTTGGCGGAGATCATGGGGGAGGAATCGCGGAATCGTCAGGTATGTCAACCGGTCCGTTCATGGCTGCTCAGCGTGGTTCACGTGTCCACCATGGCGCAGGCCTTGGGATCAGCAGAGATGGGCGCGACCGGGCTTGTGCACGCCCCCACGACCGCATGCCCGAAGCTTGTGCACGCCCCCACGACCGCATGCCCGAAGCGCGTGAAGGAAAGGTCCTCGCTGAGGCCGGAATCTTCATGGCGCCGACCCTGACGGTCACGCGCTCCATCGCCACCGGCGAAGAGGGCGAAGTCCAACTCGGGGACGAGCGTCTCGCTGCGGCTGCGAACTCCGCGTTGCGAGCCACCGTGCAGGCCAGCTTCCCTGTACGAGAAAAGACGCGACTCGCCTACGACTACGTGAAGGAGCTCACGCGTCAGATGGTGGACGCGGGCGGAATGATCATGGCCGGAACCGACTCTCCGAACCCCGGCACGGCCCACGGCATGTCGATGCACCGGGAGTTGGAACTGTTGGTGGATGCAGGACTGACGCCGGTCGACGCTCTGCGGGCCGCCACGGCCAACCCAGCCTGGGTGTTCGGACTCGAAGATCGTGGCCGGATCGCACCCGGACTCAGGGCTGACCTGGTCCTCGTGGAGGGGGATCCCACCACCGACATCACCGACACGCGCAATCTGGTCGCGATCTGGCGGAACGGGGCGGCCGTGAGCGTGGAAGGCGCGCGGGCCATCGTGATGGAGCAGCAGACCGCTGCCGGAGGGGCTCTTCCGGTCCCGGGCCTCATCAGCGACTTCGAAGGCGGCGCCCTGGGCTCGAGCTTCGGGGTAGGATGGGCGCCTTCGACCGACGAGATCATGGGCGGCTCCTCGACGGTCGATCTCGTCCCGGAGCAAGGCGCGCTCACCGTCACGGGAGTCGTGCGCACCGGCGCTACCAGTTGGGCCGGGGCGATGTTCTTCCCGGGCCCAGCCCCCATGTCTCCAGCCGATGTATCGGCCGGGTCTGGGCTGCGCTTCAGGGTTCGCGGTGAGGGACCCGGGCTGACGGTGATGATGTTCGCACACAGTCTCGGGCAGGCGCCGGCCTATGCTGGGCGCGGCTTGTCGACTGAGTGGACCACGGTGGAGATCCCCTTCACCGAGTTCCAGCGGGCGGATCCCGAGGGTCTCACCGCGATCTTCATCGGGCTTTCGGGGCAGCTGGGCGAGTTCAGCATGCAGATCGACGACGTGGAGATCTACTAGCGGGGTGCGTGCGAAGCAGGCCGTTCTCAATTGGGCCCGCGCGGAATAGGTTGCCGGACACGCGATTGCCTCCACCTCACGGCTGAGTGGCGGTATTGTCTCGTTTGGTCCGCACGTGGGGAGATGTCCGATGATGCGCAGTTCGGTGGTGGCCAGCTTGGTCGTGCTATCGACGACCGGTCTCAGCGGGCTTTTCTGGCCCCAAGGGCTGGGTCGGGGAGAACCGAGCCCCGGGGCCTGGCCCGGCCCTGACGCGACCTCGCTCGAGCAACTCGCCGAGCGACTCGCGGCGTGCGCAACGCCAGACCGCTGCACCCACTTGGTTTACGTTCACTCCCCCGACATGCCCCTGTCCCAGCGCGGCATCGCAGACATCGTCCGCGCCACGCAAAACCTGGGCGTGCCGGTCAGCCTCCTGCCAGCCAGCAGCCTGTTCGAGCCGGCCTCTGACCCAACGCTCGACGCGTTGCGCATGGCCCTCGTCGAAGCGGGCGCCACGGCCCACTTCCCCGCCGTCGTCCTGATGAACGAAGGCGCGCCTGTGGGAAACGCGCTGGTCGGATACAAACCCGCCGAGGTCTACGAGTCGATGCTCGGCCGTCGACTCGCGAAGCTCGGGCCGGACGCCCCCACCTTTCCCACCGCGCCCGTCGTGGCGGATGCGCCCACGCGCGACGTGGAGTTGCTCGCCAACTACCCGCTATCGGGCAGGCCAGGCGCGTTCTTCCGCAGAACCCCTGGTACGCGCTACATCTCGTACGACCTGCGCGGCGTGGTCTACCTGCATCACTTGGAGTCCGACGAGAGCTTCAGCGCCCCTGGCCGATTGGACTTCGTTCCCTCCCCGGACGGCGCCTTCTTCGTCACGCCGGACCCCGCCAATAGCGGGCTCGCGTTCTACGGAGCTCGGGACGTTTTCCGGCTCGGTGCGCAAGGTCGAGCGCGCTCCCTCAGCCCCATGTTCGTCGACGTGACCCTGCGCGATCAGTACCCCTCGATCGGCATCCTCGAGCGCAGGCCCGATGCGCGGCGCGTCTATCGCGTGCTCACCGCATGGTACGAAGGGGCGCAGTACCGGGACTTCGAGATGGACTTCGACCCCGACGGCGGAATCACCGACATTCGGCCCATATCGATCAAGACGGTGGCGTGCCAGGGTATGGCACTCTCGTTGCCGATCCTATCCAAGGACGGCCGCGAGATGTCGGCGAGAGACGAGCGCACTGGCACGACCAAGGTGTTTCGACTCGGCCCCGACGGCGCTTGTGAGCAAGTCTTCGACTCCGGGATGCAAACTACCAAGGCCACGTTCAGCTCAGACGGCGCGCTGCTCGCGTTCGGCTCTCGGGACGGGGCCCGAACCGGCTTGGGCGACGCGCGTCCCGCCGTCTATGTGGTGGACCGGCGCACGCACGAGACGACCCGCATTCCCGATAGCACATCGCCCAGCCTGACGATCCCGGAATTCGTAGGCCCAGACAGCCTGCTCTTCCTCGTCGCGGGCGCCCGCCGAAACGATCCGAGCGTACTGCGACTCGTTTGCTGCGTTCGCTGAGGAACGGATATCGATGACCCACGATCGGCCAACCACCGACCTCCAGGCCGCCGACCGGCAGTTTGCGAACTCCGGTCCCGTTCCCCCGCGCTGCATTCTGTTCTTTCCGGGTACGCGCCCGGAGTTGTATGCGAAGGCTATGGCGTCCGGGGCGGACCAGGTTTGTATGGACCTCGAGGATGCCGTCGCGCCCGACTCCAAGCAGGAAGCTCGCGACGCCGCTCTATCGGTCCTACGCAGGGCCGACTTCGACCCGGCTCGGTTCGTATTGCGCATCAACCAACCAGGGACCCCGGACGGAGCGCGCGACCTGGAGGCACTCAGCGACTCGGAGCCGGGCCGCGCGACACCCTGGACGCTCATGGTCCCGAAGGTCCACGCTTCAGAGGAATTGGAAGACCTGCGCTCCAGACTCCACGAGGGCGGCCTCTCCCCGTCGCTCCTCCCGGTGATCGAGACGGCCGAGGGACTCGCCCGGGTGGAGGCGGTGGCCGCGGTCGACTCCATCTGTGGGCTGCTCTTCGGCGGCCTGGACCTGAGCGTCGACTTGGGCGCGGCCCTCGACTGGGACGCCTTGCTCTACGCGCGATCCCGCGTGGTGCTCGCGGCCCGGCTGGGGGGCGTCAGTGCCATCGACATGCCCTTCCTGCGCATTTCCGATCCGGAGCGACTGCGAGACGAGGCCGAGAGGGTTCACAGGCTGGGCTTCAAGGGCAAGGCCGCGATCCACCCCGGCCATGTGGATGCCCTTCAGACGGTTTTCTCTCCCAGCGAGCAAGAGGTGGAGCGGGCCCGCCGTATCACCGACGCTGCCCGCGAGAACGACGGGGTATTCCTGCTCGACGGCGTGATGGTGGACCGGCCTGGGATCATCGCGGCACGCCGAATCTTGGCCCGGGCTGACGCACACTTGACCGACCCATACGGAGACTGAGGCGCATGGCCGCTGAAGTAGACGACGAACTGCGAGAGCAGATCCGCAAACTCTGCGGTCGCTATCCCTCCGAGTACTGGCAGAAGCTCGACCGCGCGCGCACGTACCCCGAGCAGTTCGTGCAGGCGCTGACCGATGCCGGATACCTGGCTTGCCTGATCCCCGAGCAGTACGACGGGCCTGGGCTGGGCATCCGTGAGGCGGCGCTGATCCTGGAGGAGATCCACCGCTCCGGGGGGAACGCCGCCGCCTGTCACGCCCAGATGTATACCATGGGCACGGTGCTCCGGCACGGCTCGGCGAAGCAAAAGCAGCGGTGGCTCCCGAGCATCGCTTCCGGCGATCTCCGACTGCAAGCCTTCGCGGTCACCGAGCCGGATGCCGGGTCCGATACCACTCGTATCTCGACGTTCGCCGAGCGGAGGGGCGACCGCTACGTGGTGAACGGGCAGAAGATCTTCATCTCCCGGATGCAGCACTCGGACTTGATGGTCCTGCTGGCCAGAACCACGCCTCGCGCCGACGTCGAGAAGAAGACCAAGGGCCTCAGTGTCTTCATCGTGGATCTGCGCGAGGCCGGCGATGCGGTCGAGGTGCGGCCAGTGGACACGATGATCAATCACGGAACCAACGAGGTCTTCTTCGACGATCTGGAGGTTCCGGCCGAGAACCTCATCGGAGACGAGGGCAGCGGCTTCTCCTACATCCTGAGCGGCATGAACGCCGAGCGCATCCTACTCGCGTCGGAGTCCATCGGAGACGCGCTTTTCTTCATCGATCGATGCAGCAAGTATGCCGGGGAGCGCGTGGTCTTCGATCGTCCCATCGGTCAAAACCAGGGCATCCAGTTCCCGATCGCCGGCGCGTACATCCGGCTGCAAGGAGCGATCGCCGTGAGGGACCGGGCGGTCGCGCTATACGATGCCGGAGAGCCGTGCGCCGCTGAAGCCAACATGAGCAAGTTCCTGGCGTCGGAAGTGGCCTGGGAGGCCGCGAACGTCGCGATGGATACTTTCGGGGGATACGGGATGGCCGAGGAGTTCGGGATCGAACGGAAGTTCCGAGAAGCCCGCCTTTATCTGGTCGCCCCCGTGGCCAACAACCTCGTGCTGAGTTACGTCGGCCAGCACGTGCTGGGCCTTCCCCGTTCGTTCTGATTCCGCATGAACTCTCCCGACTTTTCCGACTTCGATGCCTGGCTCGGCAAGCAGCGCGTGCAAGACGAAGTCTTGTCGCTCGGCCAGGCACGACGCCTCGCCGCCACGCTGGACCTCGACCCTGAGCCGCTGACGGACGGAGGGGCCCTCCCCGCCGGATGGCACTGGATCTACTTCAACCCGTCACCCGCCCGCTCGGCTCTTGGACCGGAGGGTCACGATGCCCAGGGGGACTTCCTTCCCCCCATCGCACTCCCGCGAAGGATGTGGGCGGGTGGCACCCTGCGTTTTTCCGGCACGCTCCGCATTGGCGAACCGGCTGAACGCGTCTCCACGATTCGGTCGATCGAGCATAAAGAAGGACGCTCGGGGCGGCTTGTCTTCGTCACCGTCCACCACAGGATCGCGCACGAGGACGGGGCTTCGGTGGACGAAGAGCAGAATCTCGTGTTTCTGCCCGAGCGCCCTGCCGGGGCTGCTGCCGCGGCTTCTCCCGGCCAGGCTCCGGTCGCGCCCGAGTGGAGCGAGGCGTTTACGGCAGACGAGGTCACGCTCTTTCGCTTCTCCGCCCTCACGTTCAACTCCCACCGCATCCACTACGATCAGCGCTATGTGACCGAAGTGGAGGGTTATCCGGGAATCGTGGTGCACGGCCCGCTCCTGGCTGTGCTGCTTCTGGGCGCCGGGATTCGACACACTCCAGGCAACGCGACTCCCACGGCGATGCCGCACACGTTCCGCTACCGAGCCAAGCAGCCGCTCTTCTGCAACGAGCAGTTTCAGCTATCCGGACGCCGCATGGACGCCGGAAGTGGAGCGATCGGCACGGAGCCAGATGGCGGAGCCATGAAGCTCTGGGCTGAGCATCCAACCCGGGGCATCGCGATGGAAGCTGAGTTGGAGTCAGCAGTCGCGCTGCCCCTATGAGTCGGCTCGAGCCTCGCTACCGCACCGCGCGCACCACGAGGAACTTCGGATCATTGGCCATGACCTGGCTGTTCCCAAAAGCGCGCTCGAGCTTCTCGTAGTAGTCCAAATGACGGTTTCCCACTACCCAGACTTCGCCACCCTGTCGCAGCACGCGCTTCGCGCCCGTGAACATCTTCCACGCCACATCGTCTCCCCGCACCCGTCCCCGATGGAAGGGCGGGTTGCAGAGGATGAGATCGGCAGAGCCGCCGGGGAGTCCGTCGAGGCAATCCCCGATTCGGAAGGTCGGCTGGCAGAATGCCACCTCGGCCCGTTCATCGAGCGCACGCCTGAATGTTGCCTCAGCCGATCGGACCGCTAGACGCGATTCATCTACGAGGGTTACGTGTGCCGTAGGGTCTGCGAGCGCGACGGCCAGACCGAGGGCGCCATTGCCGCACCCCAGGTCGATCACGTCTGGACCGTCCACCGTTGCCGGGAGGTTGTCGAGCAGCAGCCGAGTTCCCGAGTCGAGTCGCTGTGCAGAGAAGACCCCCGGATAGTTGACCAACTGCGCGTCTTGACGACCAAGCGCGAAAACGGTCGGCTGGGGAGCTGTTGGGGAGAGCTCGGGCTCCAGGGTCGAGAAGATCAGGCGCGCCTTCTTCTTCGCGTGCGACGTGCGGGTCGGGCCTATGGTTCGCTCGAACAACTCGATGGTCGAAGAATGCACGTCCCGCGCCATGCCACCGCCCACGATCACCGTCGTGGGTTCGATCACCGCCCGCAGCTCGACGAGTTGGGCCCCTAGCAGCGCAAGCGTCTTGGGGACCTTCACGAGGACTACGTCGGGCGCGCCGACTCCCGATTCCGGGAGCTGCTCGATACCGTTTCGCTCCAGGTTTTGGCGCATCGCCATCGACGCCACGTGAGAATCCGAGACGAACCTCACGTGCTGCAGCACGCCCGACTCACCCGCCGCCGCGATGGCGACGGTGAGTGCACCAAAGGCGTCGTTCACGATCACTACATGCGAGACAGGTCGTTCGCCCATCACCTCGGCGAGGTGGGAGAGCAGCAGTTCGTCGGCCGCGTCCCACGCGCGGAGGGTCGCATTGCGCGTAGGGGGATATCGGATGAGGTCGAACTCACCCTGCGGCACCACAAACCGCGTCTCAGCCATCGCGATGCTCCGAGCAGACGTCGACCCTGGTCGTGAACCTACCCTGGACCGGCCCCAAGCGGGAAGCGCCCGCAAGCGCACGACATCGCGATTCGGTGTCGATTCTCCGGTAGGAGTGTCCAGGTATGCACCGCTAGCTTGCCGAACAGTCACCCCGCGCCCTTCTGCCCGAGGACTCGATGCCCGATACCACCGTTCTGCGCCGCGCAGCGGAGCACGCGATCAAGTTTTACGAGGAGCTGGATCACGCGCACGTGGCTGCGAAGGCGGGATACGACGACCTTCGCGCGCGGCTCGCCGTCCCTCTGCCGACCGTTGGTGAGGACCCCTCCCGCGTATTCGACGACCTCATGCGAGACACGCGCGACGGGCTCGTGGGTGCCGGTGGACCGCGCTTCTTCGGGTGGGTCATCGGCGGCTCACTCCCTGTAGCGATCGCGACCGACTGGGTCGTCTCAGCCTGGGAACAGAACGGCGCGATCTATCAGTGCAGCCCAGCCGCCGCGGTCGTGGAAGAGGTGGCCGGGGAGTGGCTGAAGGAGTTGCTCGGCCTTCCGATGGAGTGCTCATTCGCGATGGTGACCGGTTGCCAAATGGCGCACTTCACCGCCCTCGCGGCTGCCCGTCAGAGGTTGCTTCAGGACCGTGGTATCGATGTGGGACGAGACGGCCTCTTCGCGGCCCCGCCGCTGCGCGTAATCACCGGTCGCCACCATCACGAGTCCCTCGACCGGGCTCTACGCTTTCTAGGCATCGGTTCGAACGCTCTACGGCTCGCGGACCTCGACGCCGAGGGCCGCATGGACATGGCGAGCCTGGAGCAAATCTTGGATGAGGAGCCCGACGCGCCCACCATCGTTTGCTTGATGGCCGGCGACATCAATACGGGAGGGAGCGATCCGTTCGCGGAGGCGTGCTCCATGGCGCACGAGCGGGGCGCCTGGGTTCATGTCGATGGGGCCTTCGGCCTATGGCTCAACGCCAGCCCTACTCACTCGGCCGCTCTTCGCGGCTGTGAGGACGCGGACTGATGGGCGACGGACGGTCACAAGTGGCTCCAACTCCCTTTCGACCACGGATACGCGTTCGTGCGAGACCGCGAGGCGCACAAGGCGTCCATGTCCATAACGGCCGGCTATTTCATAGCCCCGGACCGTGGAGGACGAGACCAGATGAACTGGAACCCCGAGTGGTCGCGCAGGCCGCGCGGGGTTGTCGCCTATGCCACGCTGAAGGCTCTGGGCCGTGAGGGCATCGCTCGCATCGTCGACGAGTGCTGCCGCTTAGCCGACCGGTTGGTCGCCGGACTCGGCACGCTTCCGGGAACCGAAGTGCTCTCGCCCGCAAAAATGAACCAGGGCCTCGTCCGGTTTCTGGCTGAGGACGGAGATCACGACCGGCGCACCGATACCGTCATAGAGGCCATCAGGGCAGAGGGGACCGCGTGGTTCGGAGGCACAGACTGGAACGGACAGCGCGCCATGCGGATCTCGCTGTGTAATCATCGCACGACCGACCAGGACGTGGATGCGACCCTCGAAGCGGTCGCGAGAGTCTTGCACGATCTGAATCGCGGCCGAAACGGCGACCGGGCTCCCTAGCTCGCGACTGGGGTCGCGGCGGGCCCGACGATCCCTCCGTCAGTTGCCCTTCGTATAGATCAAAAGAACCCCGCTGCCACCACCTAGTCCGAAGAGGCTGCTGGCGTCCACCGGCCTGTAGATCACCATCCGGTCCACCGCGTCCGGCGAGATCTGCAGGGCCATGTCGGTGTTCGTCGTCCGCGTACCGTTCACGAAGATCACCATGGGGACACACGCCGAAGTGAACCTCATTCGCACCTGGCCGGGCACGGAACCGATGCAGAGCGAACCGTCGCCTCCCCGCTGCACGATCACGCCCGAGATGTGCTGGGCGCGCACGAGGTCCGCAACGTCGCGGGCCAAGTCGCGGACCTCGTCCACGGCGGCCGCGGTGATATGGACTCCTCCCCGCGCTCGGTCGGGAAGAGAAACGGCCTCGACCGTGACCGTGATGGGCGCGATCTCCACGGCCCGCGTATCCAACATCATCTCGACCGCAACGCGCCTACCGCTCGGTACTTCGAGCGTGTCCATCTTCGTGCCGTACGCGAGGTGTTCGCTCATGAGCATGTACGTGCCCGAGGGCACGCCTTCCATCGTGAAGCGACCCCCGCCGTCCGTGAGTCCCCTGAACGACGTGCCTCGCAACCAAACCACCGCCTCCGCGACCGGAGCCCCCGCGGAAGCATCGAGGAGTCGGACTGAAACCCTGCTGGGCTCGAGTGCGAACAGCAGGAAACCCGCTTCGACGACGCCGTGTTCCGCCACGCTTATTTCGCGGCTGGCGCCCTGGCGATCGAGGAAGCGCGCCGTTAGGGCGATCGGAGTATCTGCGGGCGCTGTGCACGTCCTGAACCAGCCGTTGTAGTCCGTGCGCAGGGTCAAGCGATCGGGGTTGGGAGTACCCGGTACGTCCCAGGAGAGTGTGACCTGGGATCGCGGTAGTCCGATTCCGGTGTCGCCGTCGGCGACCCGGCCCGCGACTACACCCGTGCCGGATACGAACTGCTCCCTGAAGCACTGTGACGCCACCAGCGTGAACGTCGACGGCGTTCCCAGGTCGACGCGCGTGCTGTCCAGGGCAGCGACCGAGAAGCGGCGTGGCCCGAGCGATACCCCGAGTTCGTCCAGACGCTCATGTGAGAAAACGACCGAGTAGTCACCGGGCGCCACGCCCGCGATCCGGTAGCGGCCGTCGGCGTCGGTCACGGCTCGGTGCGAAGTCTGCCACAGGAAGACCGTGGCGCCCGAGAGCGGCCCGCCACGGATGGAGTCGTAGGCCGCCCCGTATACGACGCCCCCTTGCGCACGGACCTCCCCCGTGCCGGCCACCGCTAGGGTGGCGGCAAGGAAGAGAATAGAGCTCGCTCTGGTTACCGGCATCGTCGATCCGGTCGGTGTGGGGACTACTACGGTATCATACGTCGGTATCCTCGCTCGATTCCACGCAGCGGACCGGCCTCCACCGGCTAGAGCACACGATACACTCGGCCAGTCTGAGCTCCCTCGACGCTCTTGGCGTACGCGAGCGCGGCGCGAGCCGCCGAAACGGGCTCGAAGCCTCTGAAGAACGGGGCGTAGACCTCCATCGCTTCCTCGATGACGCCCGGACTCACGACGTTGATGCGTTGCCCGCGCGGCATCTCGATCGCTGCCGCCGCAACGAAGGCGTTGATCGCTCCATTCACCATGGAGGCCGACGTGCCCTGACGGACCGGGTCGCTGTCGAGGACGCCTGTAGTGAGCGTGAAGGACCCCCCGTCCGCGAGGTAGTCACGACCGATCAGGACCAGGTTGACTTGCCCCATGAGCTTGTCCTTCAAGCCGACTTCGTAGTCTTCCACCCCCATGTCTTCGAACGGGGCGAACTTGACCTTCCCGGTCGCGGAGACCACGGCATCGATCGACCCAGCCCTCTCGAACATCGTCCGAATCGCCGCGTCATCGGTGATGTCCGTCTGCAGGTCGCCCGACGATCGCCCCGCCGAGACGATCTCATGACGCTCCCCCAACTCCGCGACGATTGCGCGGCCGATGGTGCCTGATGCTCCCACTACCAAGACCCTCATCAATGCCTCCGTTAAGCGCCGTCAACGTTAGCCCAACGTCGTGATGAACTCGACCCCGATACTAGCCCCGACGTGGCAGTCCGCCCATTCTGCGTCCCCAGCCCCATAGCTGATCCGCCACAGGTCGGCCGCCTCACCTCGAAGAGCCTCCATGGACTGGAACGACGTCTGGATCCTATACCGCCGCGAGCTTCGCTCCGCACTTCGCGAGCGGACCATCGTGGTGAACAGCATCCTCATGCCGCTCTTTCTCTATCCCGTCATGCTCTGGGTGATGTTCACCGGGATCATGTTCGTTGGGGGCCTGGTGGAGCGCACCAATTCGCGCGTCGTGGTCCTCGATGCGCCCTCCGCGCACGCGGCCCTGATGGACACGTTGCGCGAACGCGAAAACATCGACGTCCGGGAAGAAGCCGTCAGCTCCGACTCCGCGGTGGCGCTCATCCGTGTGGGGGACCTGGACGCGCTGGTGGAGTTCCTCCCGCCGGAGGCCGACGCCCGGGGGCTCGACGACAACTTCCAGGTCTTGATCCGCTACGATCGCGCCGTGGAACGAAGCCGCCGCGCCAGGGATCGCGTGCAAGGCATCGTCTCCGGCTATCGCAGCCGATGGGTCGTGCGCGAGGCGTCGGCTCTCGACATATCCCGCGCAGAGCAAGCGCAGTTCCGGATCCTCCAAGACAACGTCTCGAGTGATCGCCAGATGGGCGCGCTCATCATGGGCATCCTCATCCCGCTTTTTCTGGTGCTCATGGTCGCGCTGGGCTGCTTGATCCCCTCCATCGACTGCACGGCTGGCGAGCGTGAGCGCTCCACGTGGGAGACCCTCATGACGGTGTCGGCATCGCGGCTGAGCGTGGTGACTGCCAAGTACTTCTACGTCGCCACCCTGGGCATCACGGCCGGCCTACTCAACGTGGTCGCCATGTTCGTATCGTTGGGGGCCATCGTGGGCCCACTGCTGGCCGACCTAGGAGGCGAAGCCGAAGCATTCGAGTTCAGCCTACCGCTTCTGGCGCTCCCGGTGATGGCGGTCGCGGCCGTCGCGCTGGCGCTCTTCTTCGCCGCGGCGATGATGATCCTCGCGGCGTTCGCGAGGAGCTTCAAAGACGGTCAGGCAATGGTCACCCCGGTCTACTGGCTCGCCCTGCTGCCCATCTTGTTGGGACAACAGACCGATCAGACACTCACGCCCGCCATCGCCGCGATCCCCGTGGCCAACGCGAGCATGATGATCCGCGACGCCATCAACGGCGTCTTCCTTTGGCCGCTGATGGCCGAGACGCTGGCGGTGCTGTTCGTGATGGTGGCGGGTTGCCTGCTTCTCGCCCGATCCATCCTCCAGTTCGAGGAGCTCCTACTGGGCTCCTTCGACGGCAGCTTCTGGCGCTTCGCCAAGGAGCGGATGATCGGAAAGAAGGGCGAGAGCCAGACCAGCGCGGGCGCGGGGGCCGACTGATATGGATACTGGAACCACGGCAGAATCACGGAACGAGGGACACGAAATGGAGAGCACCAGCGTTCGAGTCGAAGCGCTGCGCAAGAGCTTCTGGGACGAGTCGAGAGGGGAGATCCGGGCGGTCGACGGCATCGACTTCGAGTGCCGTCCGGGAGAGATATTCGGACTCCTGGGCGCCAACGGCGCGGGCAAGACGACCACGCTGCGCATGCTCGCTACGATCCTGAAGCCCACCGGCGGGCAGGCTTCTGTGAACGGCCACGACGTGCTCGCCGAGCCCGAGGCTGTACGTCGAAGCCTGGGTTTCTTCTCGGCCTCCACCGCGCTCTATCCTCGCCTCACCGGCAGGGAGACGCTGGAGTTCTTCGCCCGTATCAACCGCTATCCGGCCGATCAGGTAGGCCAGCGAGTCGAGACACTCATCGAGCGCTTCGGCATCGCCGAGTACGCGGGCGCCCGGGTGGAAAAGCTGTCCAGCGGGATGAAGCAGAAGATCTCCATCGCTCGGACCATCGTGCACGATCCGCCGGTCCTCATTTTCGACGAGCCCACGGTGGGCCTGGACGTCATGGCCGCGCTGGAGATGCAGCGTGTGATTCTCGAGCTACGGGACGAGGGCAAGAGCATCATCTTCTCCACCCACATCATGAGCGAGGCAGAGAAGCTGTGTGATCGCATAGCGATCATCCACCAGGGCCGGATCCTCGCGTTGGGCACCCTCGAGCAGCACCGGCAAGCGACGGGGCAGCACTATCTCGAGGACATCTTCGTGCACAAGGTCATGGAGGTGGAGGGGGCGGAGGACACCACGTGAACCGAGGGCGACCCAACGACCGGGGCGTGCTGGCTACGCTCTTCCGCTATGAGATCAAGAGGCTGCTTCGCGATACCCGCATGATCCTCATCGCCGTCGTGGCGCCGCTCGTGCTCTTCCCGTTCATCATCTTCGTCATGCGCATGGTCGAGAGAACCGAAGAGCGCAGGTTGGTCGAGACGGTCTACGAATACGCTCTGGTGGGAGACGAGGCGGAATGGGGCCGAGAGATCGTCGCTGCGGCTCTGGAACTCGAAGCCAACGATCCCGACACGTCTCGGGCGCCTGTGCGCTTCGAGGAGCAGCAGGTCGTGGACGCGGACTCCTTGCTGATCGCCTCCGGCATCCACCTGGTGGTCGAGGCGCTGTCTCCCAACGCGTACGCGCGGATCAGGGCGCAAGAAGCGGCCGCGGACTCCAGCGACGCCGAAGAGGACACAGCGGAGGACATCGAGGTAGAGGAAACGGAGGAGGAGGACGCGTTTTCCGAACTGCCGACGCTCCGACTCCGCTACCGCGCTCAGAGTGACTTCTCGCGCAACGCCTCCGATCGGCTCAGCGCGCGCATTGTCGAACTTCGCTCGCAGCTCAGGGACAGTCTCTACCGCTCCCGTGGCTTCCCCATAAAGCTCGAACAGATCGCCTTCGTGGAGACAGAGAACACCGCCAGCGCCGAGAAGGAGGGAGGCGCGCTCCTGGGATTGGCCCTCACTCCGTTTTTACTGCTGCTGATGCTCACGGGCGGCTCCATCATGGCGGTCGACGCCATCAGCGGGGAAAAGGAGCGTGGCACGCTGGAGACGCTGCTCACGACCGCCGCGGCACGCTCGGACATCGTCAAGGCCAAGCTGCTGGGCATCATCGCCGTCGGGATCGCGGTGGCGGTCATCAACATCCTGAACCTGCTGGTCTATGTGGTTCTCGGGGTCGTCGACCTGCCGGAGAACTTCGCGGTCGCCCTGTCGGCAGTGGATCTCGTCCTGCTGCTCGTGCTTTTCCTGCCGCTCACAGTGCTCATATCGAGCTCGCTGCTACTGCTCTCGGGCTACGCGAAGAGCTACAAGGAATACCAGATCTACTTCTTCCCGCTTTTTCTGGTGTTCCTGGTGCCCTCTTTGGCGGGGATGCTGCCCGGCATGGAGCTGCGCTCCGTCATCGCGCTGGTGCCGATCGCCGGTATCGGCGTGGCCGTGCGCGAGATCATGGTGGCCCAGTACGACTGGCTCTTCCTGATGCTCGCGTTCGCCTCCACGGGCGGAGCGGCGGTGTGGGCCGCTCGGCTCACCGAGCGCACTCTGTCCACCGAGCGGCTCATCTCTCAGTCCGACCTCGACGAAGCGGACTTGGTGGGCGGGCCGGCGCTCTTCCCGCGACACGTGCTGCGCTGGTTCGGCGTGATGTGGGTGATTTTCCTGATCGTCTCCCTCTGGTTCGGTGAGGACCTCGGAGTACGTGGGCAGATCCTGGTGAACCTGGTGTTCATCTTCCTCGGCGGATCGCTGCTGATGGTGCGGCGCTACGGGCTCGACCCTCGGACCGCCTTCGCCTTGAGGCCGGTGCACCCCTTGGTCTGGCTCGCCGTACTCATCGGAGCGCCCGCCGGCTACATCGTGGGCATCGGCCTGGCCGGCCTCGTCAACACCTATGTCTTCCCCGTACCGCAAAACGTGCTCGAGGCCTTCGGCGACACCCTGCTGGGTGACGAAATGCCTCTCTGGCAGCTGCTGTTCTTCCTGACCATCATGCCAGGCATTCTGGAAGAACTCGCCTTCCGCGGCGTGCTACTCCACGGATTGCGAAAGATGCTGGGCCCCGTGGGGATCTGCCTGCTCGTGGGCGCCATCTTCGGCATCTTCCACGTGTCCCTATTCCGACTCGTGCCCACGGCCTACCTCGGGATGATCTTCGCGGCCGTCGTGCTGCTCACGGGCTCCATCTTCCCGGTCATGCTCTGGCACTTCGCCAACAACGCCATCGGGCTGGTTCCGGCACACATGGGGTGGGTCACGGAAGACACCGTGCTTCCATGGTGGGGCTATGCGCTGGGCCTGCTCGGCCTGCTGATATCCTTCGGCATCATCTGGATGGTGCGCACGCCGTATCCGGACCTCAAGAAGAAGCGGCCCGATGCGTTCGCTTAGGCCCGAATAGCGATGCCTGATCACCCTCGCCACCTGCTCACGCTTTGGAGCCCTTCGTACTCCGGCGACGCCCTGGACGCTCACTTGGACGTGCTGCTGAGATGGGCTGGGGAGCACGCCGCCGGACGAGCCGAGCGCGACGACGTCTACGTCTGGTGGGCCAAGATCCGATCACAGCATCGGGACGGCCGCCTCCCTCATCACGCCGACGTTCTCGCCCTCGATGCCCAGATAGGGGCCCAGGTCGAAACGCACCTTTATTTGACCGACTATCGCTCGCTCTACGTCGCGGACGTGGGCGAGGTCACCGATGACGACGTGCGCGAGATGGCCCACCTGCTCGTGCTCATGTCCACAGTTTGGGGCCGCGTCCCGGTCCACTCCATTCGTACGGTCGACTGCGACGGATTCGAGTGCTTGACCGTTAGTCAGGTGGACGACTCGAGACGCAGGATCTCGCTGGGTGTCGAGTCGGGCGACTATATCGTGAGAAGTCGATACCCGAAGGTCAGCCGGGCGCGGGACGGCTCGTTGATCTCCTTCACGATCTACTGGGACTCCCTGCTCGACCGACTGCATACCGGTGACGTCGCCCGCGGCAAGTACAGAGTACTATGGGACGCGCTTTGTCTCGCGCTGATCCTGCTCTCGCTCAGGGGTATGGTCCTGTGCCTTGCGCCTACGTTGCGTAGGGAGAGGAGGAAGCAAGAATGAGACGTGACCTGGCCGTCGCCATCGGGCTCGCAGCTTCGCTCGCGGCGGCCTGCGCACCATCGGAGTCGGAGCCGCCACAAATCGTCGAGGACGCCCCCGTGCTTCTCTTCGAGGGAGCCCGCGTGATCCTCGGGGACGGCGACCTGATCGAGAACGGCGCCTTCCTCGTGCAAGGCGACCGCATCGTCGCGCTCGGGCGCGCGGGAGAGGTTACGACTTCTCCCGGAGCCACGATCATCGACCTGTCCGGTACGACGGTCATTCCGGCCATGATCGACGTGCATACACACTTGGGATACGAGGCGTACACGAGCTGGGGGGCCGACAACTACACGCGCGAGAATGTGATCGAGCACCTCGAGCGCTATGCCTACTACGGGTTCGGCGCCGTCTTCTCAGCCGGCAGTGACCCTCACGATCTCGCCCTCGATATCCAACGGGCTCAGCAACAGGGGGATGTCGGAGGCGCCCGCTTCCTCTTCGCCGCCGGAATGGCCCCACCCGACCAGGGGCCGAACGCGCAGTTCGTGGGCCACGCCCTCACCCTGGCCGAGCAGACGGGCATGACCGTCCTGACGGGCGTCACGTCCGCGGAGGAAGGCCGCAGCGCCGTGCGAGAGGTCGCGCGAGAAGGCATCCGCTTCATCAAGATCTGGGTGGACGATCGAGGGGGGAGCCAGGAGAAGCTGGGGAGAGATGTGTACCGCGCGATCGTCGATGAGGCCCGCGTCCGCGCCATCGATGTCTTCGTGCATCAGCAGAACGCGCTGGACATGCCTGATCTGCTCGAGGCAGGCGTTTCCGGCTTCCTGCATGGGCGAATCGGAGCCGCGACGGACGACCTCCTGTCGGCGCAGATCCGGGACGCGGGTGCGTTCCTGGTCCCCAATCTCGGGCTGGGGGAGCTGCGCCGGGAGCGCCTCGGCGACGATCGGTTCCTGCTGGAAACGACCACCGCGGAGGTGGCGGACCGCCTGAACGAGGCCTACGACGCGCGCACGCGGGCGAGGGGAGGAGTGATATCCGGTCGCGCGGCCGCGGAAGCCGCGTTGAGGCAGGGCTTCCAGCGCCTGCTGAGCGCGAACGTGCGCATCGTGCTCGGCACCGATGCGGGCGCTCTTCCCGGCCACTTCTTCGGCTACACCGGCCACCGGGAGTTGGAGATCTTCGTTCGAATAGGCATGACACCCATGCAGGCGATCGTTGCCGCCACCGGCCGGGCGGCGGCGGGACTCGGCCTCAGCGACATGGGCACGCTCGCCCCCGGCAACTCCGCGGACTTCGTGATTCTCGACGCCAACCCGCTCGATGACATCCGCAACACGCGCGCGATCTCACGAGTGTATCTGCGAGGGCTCGAGGTGGACCGCGAAGGGCTGCGGGCGCGGTGGACCGGAGGAGGCTAGAGGCTCTGAGAGGAGTTCAGGGTTCAGCGTGGGCGTGAGATCGCCTTACTGCCTCAACGCGAACACCCAGATCACCCCGCCCTGCGGTACGAACGACTCTGTCCCCTGGTCCGCGTCCACCCGCCGCCGCATGGAGGCCGCGTCTACACCGAACCCCGACTGCACGGCGATGTACTGCACGCCATCGATCATGTAGGAGGACGGCACGCCGATGACGCCGGAGTTCGTGCGTTGTTCCCAGAGCGCTTCACCGGTGCGCGCGTCGAACGCGCGGAAATAGCGGTCGCTGGTGCCACCCATGAAGACCAGATTGCCGGCGGTGGTCAGGACGGGACCCCAGTTGGGGGACTCGAACTCCGCCGTCCAAACCTCCTCTCCCGTGTTGATGTCCCAGGCTTGCAACTCGCCGATGTGGTCCGCTCCAGGCCACACGTTCATCTCAGTCTGGGCACCGGTAAACGCCCTGCCGGGACGGTACTGAACCTCCCGACCGGTGATCGCCCCACAGAGATTCTCGTTTGCGGGGATGTAGAGCAGTCCGGTTCCGGGGTTGTACGCCGCGGGCGGCCAGTCCTTCCCACCCCAGAGCGAGGGGCAGAATTCCGCGCGGGCGCCGATACCGGGCTTGTGCTCTTCGTCGTACGTCGGCCGACCGGTCTCGGGGTCGATGCTGGTGAAGACGTTCTGGCGGACGTACGGCCAGGCGTCGACGAACGAGATTGCATCGGCGCCCCGCTCGAGCAGCCACAGGTACCCGTTGCGGCCCGGGTGCACGAGCGCGGGGAAAGTGCGCCCGTCGCGCTCGACGTCGATCAGCAGGGGCGTCGACACCTCGTCCCAATCCCACGATCCGTTCCAGTGGTATTGGTGGTAGTTGGCGAGTTCACCGGTATCGACGTCCAGCGCGATCACCGAATTCGTATAGAGGTTGTCGCCGGGCCGGGCGTCCCCCATCCAGGGACCCGGGTTTCCGGTGCCCCAGTACGTGAGGCCCAACTCGGGATCGTAGTGCCCCGTGATCCACACCGCCGCGCCACCGGTCTGCCACGAGTCGCCCGGCCAGCTGTCGTTCCCGGGCTCTCCCGGAGCCGGCACCGTGTGCGTCCTCCACACTTCCTCGCCGGTCTCGGTATCGAGTGCGACCACGAATCCGCGGATCCCCAGCTCGCCCCCCGACACTCCGACCATGACTTTTCCGCGCGCCGTGAGCGGTGCCAGCGTGATGTAGTAACCACGGCCATTGTCCGCGACCGACATGTCCCAGACCACGTCTCCGGTCGCCGCGTCGAGCGCGACGACACGCGCGTCGAGCGTCGCGGTGTAGACCTTGTCTCCGAAAAGAGCCACGCCCCGGTTCGTGTAGTGAAAACCGATCACATCCTCGGGCATCTCGTGCTCGTACAACCAAAGCAGGTCGCCCGTGCTCGCGTCGATCGCGATCACCTGGTTGCCCGGCGTGGTGACGAACATCACGCCGTCGTTGACCACCGGGGGCGCCTCGTGCCCGCTGTTCACTCCGGTGGAGAACGACCACACCGGAACCAGGTCCGCGACGTTGTCCGCGTCGATCTGATCGAGCGGGCTGTAGCCCCAGCCGTCATAGGTGGCGCGGTACGAGAGCCAGTTCTCGGGCTCCGGGTTCTCCAGACGCTCCTGTGTGACCGGCCGATACTCTCCCGTCCCCTGACGAGCCGTCGCATCACTGGGCATGAGCAGGCAAGCCGCAAGTACTCCCACGGTCGCGCTACGGAATCGGTCGAGCCTCATCAGGTTTCCCCCTGGAGTGGGTCCTAGGTCTTCTCTCAACGTCGCCGGAATCCTACGCGGCCGACGAAGCCGCCCGCCGCCGTCAGCGCACCGTCAACGATCCTGAGCGGGAGCGCGGCGAGGCGCCGACGCGCCGGGCCCTCCGTCACTTGCCCATTGTCGCTCGGGTCGAACGCGGAGTCGTGACAAGGGCACACGAGGTGCAACCCATCCCCGTTCCAGTCGCTGACGTCGCACCCCTCGTGCGTACACACCGCCGAATAGGCGACGATTCCGTCCGCGGCGCGAGCCGCGGTCTCCTCAGTCAGGCTCGCGGGGTCCATGCGCACCAGCATCACCTGGTCTAAGCGGGACTCCGACGCGACATGCCCGCCACCCGTGTCAGCCGGGTAAGCGAAAATCTGGGGGCCGCCGAGCGGCACGTCGGACGGCGCGATCACCTGGCCCTCCCGATCGCCGAACGCGAACACGAGCAGGTCGCCCTCGGCCGGGTGATCATGCTGCTCGGGCGGAGTGGCGTCAGCCGCAGGCTCCTCTAGTGCAGCCCCTGTCGGCGGCTCGGCCGGCGCGGGGTCCACGCCGCCGGTCCGACCCGACGTGGAGGGCGGTGAGGGTGTGGAGCCGGGCTCCGCCGTGGGCGTACAGTCCGCGAGCCCGGACGCCAACCCGAGGCCCACAAACGCCCTGAGGGCGGCCCGCCGGTTCATGTTGGACCGTACGTGCGCCGGCACCTCGTCCGGCACCTGGCCAGTCCCTTCTTTCGGCACGTCGCTCCTGTCCTGATCCGTCACCTGGCGCCTTCGTTCCCAGCCGCTCGCTCCGGCCGGAGGTACATCTCGAACCAATCGAGCATCCTCCGGTGCACGTCGAGCGCGTCGGCGCGCGAGTGTCGATACAGGCTGTGATCGCCCTCCTCGTAGAGCACGAGCGTCGCCGCCTTTCCCAATCGCCTGAGCGCGTAGAACATGAGTTCGCCCTCGCCGACCAGGATCGTGTAGTCCTTCACGCCGTGCGTGAGCAGCACCGGCGTCTCGACCTCATCGAGGTGAAAGAAGGCCGATTGGGCGAGGTAGCGCTCCATGAACTCGAAGGGGCTGCCGCCCATGCGCGCCTGCCCAGACTCGATGTTGTCCGAGTCTCGGTCGCGGCCGCTCGCCCAGTTGCGGATGAGGTCGGGTGGCGTGGCCCGCGAGACCGCGCAGTCGAAGACCTGGGTCTGAGTGATCACGAACGACGTGCCGTAGGCACCGAAGCTGCCGCCCCAGAGACAAAAACGGTCGTTCGTGAAGCCCATGCTGCGCACCATCTCGACCGCGGGCACCACACTCTTCACGTACGAGGTGCCCGTCTCGCCCACCTTCACTTTCACGTTGGGCATGAGGACCGCGTACCCGTGTGTCGCGAAGATTTGGTGGCGAGCGCTGAAGCGATGGATGCCCGGAGTGAGCTTCTCGTAGATGTAGGTGACGACCGGAACGTTCGCAGTGGCTCCGGGAGGTCGGTAGAGAAGAGCGCCCAAGCGCTCGCCGTCAGAGTCGTCGAAGTGAAGCAACTCCGGCTCGCTGAACGCGAAGTCCGACAGTTGCGGGTTGAGCTCGGTGACGCGGGCGCGAAGTCCCGTCTCGGCGTCGATGAACCAAAGGTCGGACGGCGCGGTCGCGGACTGGATCGCAACCAGGAGCCCGCCGGAGACGGGCATCAGGTTGCCGTAAGACTCCTCGCCGGAAGTCAGCTCCAAGAGTCGGGCGCGCGCGAGATCGTAGCGGTACAGGGTCTCGTCGTAGGTACGGTTATCGACGGCCCGGAAAAAGACGGACTGCCCGTCCCGGCTCCAAACGGGGCTGCTGACGTCGTCGTCGAAGCCCGCCGTGAGGTTGTTGGCCGTCCCGTCCTCGCTCGACACCAGGTAGAGATCCGCGAACGGTCGGGCGATCGAGTACATGCCCGGCTGCGGTGCTTCGACCTCGGGGTCGCTGATCGTCGGGTCGGCCACCAGGGTCACGAAGCTCCTACCGTCGGGAGACCACGAGAGTGGCGTGAAGCGGGCACCGGCGCCGGAATCGCCGTACGAGAACGGGACTCCGCGCCCGCCCTCCGCCGGCCCGCGGTCGTTCACGTCCAAGGTCAGCAAGCCACCACGGCTACGCCACGCCATGCGCCCGTCCGGAAGCCACGAGAGCCGCTCACCCCCGTCGGTGATCCGGCGTGATGGCGCGCCCCCGTCGAGGCGCCACAAGAAGGTCTCATTGCGCTCGCGGCGCGCGATGCCCACGGTCGCGTCGCTCGGGAAGGCCGCGATGACGTGCGCGCCGTTCGGGGAGACCGCGAAGCGACGAAGGGGCGCGTCGTCCTCGAGCAGGGTGCGCTCCGTGTCGGTGACGACCTCCACGACGACCAGGCCGGCGCGACTCCGGTTCGCGAAGAACGCGTCTCCGGGCAGAACCTCATCGGTCGTGTGCAGCACGCGCACTCGGGCGGGCTCGGGTTCGGCACCAGGGACCGCCGGTCGCGCGTATGCCACGCGTCCGTCACCCGACCACTGCGGGGGCATCGTGGCCTTCCCGGGAAACGGGCTCCCGACCGTTCGGGTCTCGCCGGTTCGTGCGCTCCAAATAGCCAGCTGCCCGCCATCGGGTCCTTCGAGGAAGAACGCGAGCAGCGAACCCTCGGGGGAGAAGACCGGAAACGAGCCATGCCGCCCGTCCCGAACCAGCGCCAAGGGCGGGCCCGCCGAGGACCCCTCTAGGGTCTGCACATAGACCGTACCCAGCGCGAAGCGCTCCAGGATGTTCCACTCCTCCGTCACGTCCGGTAGCATATACGCGATCCGGTCGCCGCTCGACGCGATCGAGACACCCCCACTGATCTGGACCAGGTCCAGCATGTCCCCCGCCGTGAACGGGCGGACCTGTGCCCGAGCTGGAGCCGGCGCCAGCGCGCATGCGGCCAAGGATGAAGCAACACACAAAGCCACAAGCAGCAGCGGCACGCCACCGCCACACTTCCTTCTGGTCATCTCCACCTCTCGTCTCGTGCGGTCACCCGCATCCTACGACCGGAGTGAAAACGGCGCATGTAGCCTCCCGGACTACCGCACGAGCCGAACCTGTGCCCGATGGGCAGGCGAGGCGGCGATACGCGCGTCACAGGTGAGAAGCGGGCAGCCGAGCACCTCCGCGAGCGCGACATAAGCGGCATCGTGCGCGGTCAGGGCGTCGCGCAGCCGCCACATGCGCTGCACCAGCGCCGCCGCCGGGCGTCTCTCGAGAGGTAGCACCCCTAGCAGTTCGACCGCCCCGGACGCCCTCTCATCCGTGACCACGCCCGACCTCACCAAGCGGCGGAACGCCTGCACGACCTCGACGTCGAGCAGATTCGGAGCCAAGAAAGAAGCGTCGGGGTCCTCCATCATCAGAGCCACGACCGATTCTCCTCGCTCGCTTCCCAACAGCCACTCCACAACGGCGGAGGCATCCAGGACCATCACTGGTCCATCAAGGGCAGTCGCGACCTTCACGGATGACGGCCGCCGCGGGAGGCGTGTCGTACACCCGGCCCAACTCCTGGACCCGCGCCGCTACCTCTTCGACACTCAGCCGCCGCACCTCTTTCTGCAGCGCTCGCAACGCTAGATCGGACAGCGTCACACCCTCCAGAGCGGCCTTGGCCTTGGCTCGGCGGTGCAGCTCCTCGGACACATTGCGAATCTGAATCATGATGGACATGTGACCGACATGTGCACATGCTCACAGCATGTCCAGACTTACAGCCCCGGTGCCTCCTCCAGCAGTCGCCGAGTCATCTGCGACGGGTTCCCTCCCCAGGTGTTGATGAACACGATGGCCGCGATGCCCTCCTCCGGCAGCAAGCGGATGTCCGTGTTGATGCCTGGGTCGCTGCCGCCGTGACCCCAGACATCTCGCTCGCGGACCTGGGGACTGGTATACCAGGTAAGGCCCTGAGACCCCAACCCTCCCTGCAGCTGGGGCTGGAACATCTCTCGGATTGTGCGCTCCCGAAGGATGCGTTGCCCGTCCAGAATGCCCCCGTTCAGATACGCTCTGGCGAATCTGGAGAGCTGGCGTACGCTGGTTCGCAGGAAACCATCGGGGAAGTTCGGGTGGTTGTACGCGCAACTCGCATGATGCCCGTCTCCAACCGGCACCGTCGATCCGCTTCCCTCCAGAATCACGCCCAGAGGACGGCCGCCCCAGGTGGGGCTACGTATCTCGTCGCCCTCGACGTAGGTGTACGGCACGACGTGCCTGGAGAGGTCGATGTCCGCCAAGTACCACGATGTCTCGTTCAGATCCAGCGGTTCGAAGATGTGCTCCCGGCAGTAGTCGGTGAACAACTCGCCGGATATCTGCTCCACCAGATATCCGACGAGACCGAATGCCACGTTGTTGTACTCCCAGCGATCGCCGGGTGGCCAAGTCTGGTAGTTCTCGTCCGCGTCGTAGAACCGCCCACCCGGCTGCAGATATCCTTCGATCCACTCGGCCAAGGAGACCGCGGGATCTCCACATTGGTAGCCCCGGCCGTACCACTCTCCGTCTCGGATGGAAGACTGGTGCGTCAGCAGAAGTCGGAAGGTGATGGGCACGTCCGGATGCGACGGGTTGCGAACCGGAAAGGACATATAGTCGCCGACATCGTCATCCAGCTGGAAACGCCCTTGCTCCCACAGCTGCATGAGCGCGGTGGTGGCGAACGTCTTCGATATCGAGCAGATGTTCTGCACCCAATCCAGGTTCATCGGGATCTGCCGCTCCAGGTCGGCGAATCCGTAGGTGTTGGACCACACCATGCGATCGTCCTTAACCACGCAAGCGGCCACGCCGGCGATCGAATAGGTGGCCATCCTCTCCCGAATGAAGGCATCGATTTCTGGGGATGCATAGTGGGAGGAATCGGGGGTACGCCAAGCGCCCTCCACGCCTAAGAAGTGAGAGCCTCCAGCGGCCAGCGCAGCAGTCGAGAGGAAGCTCCGTCGGTCGATGAGTCGGTCCACTGATCTCGGTTTGTCCATCAGCTTACGGGCCTCCGCCCACCGTACTTGTCGAACCACGCGATCGCGTGCGCGACCTTGGTGATCAACTGACTCGGCCGGTTCGAGATGTTGTGATACGCGCCTGGAATTTCGACGAGAGCCGTGTCGATCCGCCTGAGGATCAGCGCGTGATAGAGCTGCTTGGCTTCGGATAATGGCGTCCGCAGGTCCGCCGTCCCGACCATGACCATGGTGGGGGTCTCGATGTCACCGACCACCGAGAGCGGCGAGTACTCCCAGTAGCCCATAGGGTTGTCCCATGGGGTTCCGGGATACCGGTAGTCCATATACCCGTCGTAGTTGTCGGCCACCAACGTCTTGCTGATCCAGTTCACGACGGGCTTCGTCACGACCGCGGCTCTGAAGCGATCCGTGTTTCCGACGATCCAGGCGGTCATGATGCCGCCCGCACTGCCTCCGGTGACATAGAGCCGGTCCTCGTCGATGGATCCGCGCCCGATGACATCGTCCACGACCGACATCAGGTCGTCGTAGTCGTTCCCCGGATAGTCGTGGTACAGCAGGTTGCCAAACTCCTCACCATAGCTCGTGCTGCCCCTCGGGTTCGAATAGACCACCACGTATCCCGCGCTGGCGTAGAGCTGCACCTCGGCGGAAAAACGGTCTCCATAGTTGCTGATCGGGCCGCCGTGAATCTCGAGCAGCAGCGGATATCGGCGAGAAGGATCGAAGTCGGGCGGACGCACGATCCACGACTGAATCGCACGTCCGTCGTGAGACGACTCGGTCCAGATCATCTGGGCGGGCGCGAGGTCTCGCTGGGCTGTGAGGTCAGAGTTGAAGCTCGTGACGACGCGACGGGTTCCGTCCCGCTCGACCACCGCCACCTCACTGGGCATCGTCGACGTCGTGTAGGTGAACGCGACGGTCCCATTGAGCGACACCGAGAAATTGCCACCGCCGTAAGGGCGCCCCACCGCGGTGCCGCCGAGACTGTCCGCGACTACGCGAAAGTCCCCGCCCGGCGTCAGAAAGCCCACGTTCGTGACCCCCTCGTCGTCGTACGCGACGTAAACGCCACTCCCGTCCGCCGCAAAGGTCGGGGCGCTCACGGAGCGGTCGAGGTCTTCCAGCAAGTTGTTCCCGCCCGATCCATCGGTACGCATCGAGTACAAGTCGGTCGTTTGATACGTCTGGATACGATCGTCGAAGCCGGTGTACACCACCGTCGCGCCGTCCGGTGAGACCGCGGGACTGGCCTCGGGACCGTCCCGGTCGGTCAGCCTGGAGATCGTTCCGTCGGCGACCGATACCGAATAGATATCGCTCTCCCGACGCTCGTACTCCCAATCGGGGTTGCGGTTGGCCGAGAAGAGGATCGAGCGCCCGTCGGGCGCCCACACGGGCCCGCGATGCTGAAAGTCACCCGACGTGAGTTGGCGCGGTGTTCCGCCATCAGCAGGAATGACGAAGATGTGAGCATGGCCCGGTTCGATGAAGCCGCTCCCGTCCGCCTCGTGGTGCACTCGCGTCGTCACCCGCGGCGCCTCGGCCCACTGCGCGCCCTCGGGGCGCGGCGGAAGCGACACGAGCGTCGGCGCGGCCTCGGGCACCAGCATCGAAAACGCGATTTGGCGCCCATCGGGCGACCAGGCGAGGTCCCTGGGAGAACGAGGCAACTGCGTGAGCCGAGCGGACTCACCGGTCCCCGTCCAGTAGACGTAGACCTCCGCGCCGTCGTCACTTCCCGACACGTAGGCGATCCGCGATCCGCCGGGTGACCAACGGGGCGAGGACTGCGCCCGGTCCTCACCAGTGAGTCGTCGGTGCTCGGAAGCGTCGGTGCGCACCATCCAGAGACGCCCTTCGCGCCGGTCGCGCATGATGCTCATGCCAGTCCTGACGTACGCGACCCAGGTGCCATCCGGGGAGATCTGCACGTCGGACGCGTACTCGAGTTGGAAGACGTCCAGGTCGGTGAATGGGGTGTTCTGCGCGCTTGCCTCTTGAGGACTTGCGGGGCCCGCGCAGACGAGCGTGGCGACACAGGCGCTAAGGATGCTTCGCTTCATGAGGTCTCCGAGGATGCGGTCAGGCGCGAAGGTAGAGTGAGCGGGACGTCGAGGGCTACGCCAGGTGCTCCTTGAAGCACCCGACAATCCGCCGAGCCGTGGCAAGAAAGTCCGGTAAGTCCCGCGGCGCGAGCAGCCGTTGCGAGCAAAAGGAGATCACCCAGTCGCCTTTGCCCTCCACGGTCCACCCATCGAGATCACAGAGCGCTCGGCGGACGTCGATCGTCAGCAAGTTGCGGACGGCTTCTTCCTCAGCGCGATGAGCTAGAAAACGCTGGGAGAACTCGGGGGGCTCGTCGAAGCGGACATAGGGGTCCTCACCCCAGAGCACGGTATGGCCGATCGTCTTGGGAAAGAGCCGGAATTCCGGAAGCCCCCGCGTGGGGAGGTGGAAGGCCGCTAGGGACCAGATCGATCCGGTGCTCCGGGAGGACCGCCAACTCCTCCTGGATATCGACGGTGACATGTTCCGCACGCTCCCCGTGCGGGACCCTCGCATGTACAGTTTCGGGCGTACCGGATACGGGTACACCGAGACGGTGATCGTGCCGATCGACCTGGACTTGCTGACCCGCCTGGCGCAGGCGCGGTCGGTCCGGGAAGAGTCGCACACTGGCTCGCCTTCGAAATGTCGCCGGAGATGCTTTCGCGGCTCGACGATCTGCGGTCCGCATTGCCGTCCGACTTTCCCGCGGGCCGGCAAGCGCGGCCTCCCATCAGTTGGCAGGTCACGTACTAGCAGCCGGACGCCGGGCAAAACCCGGGCACAACCGCGGGCAAACAAAAGGGCCTCTGGGAATTCCCGGAGGCCTTTTGTTGCGTCCCAAAAGAGCGCCCGTTCGGTGGACGAATCCGGATGTTCGACGTACTCTAACCGGCCTGATGGATCCGAGGCGTCGAGCGAGCAAAAGGAGATACCCGATGAGACTGACCGTCGGTCGCGCAGCGGCCGCGCTTCTGGTAGGACTGACCGCCGGCTGCGGCGGTATCGAGGACGGCCAGGTACCGACCTTCGAAGTGGACGCCTTTTGGCCGATGCCGTTGGATTATCCCAACATCCTGGGACCGGTGTCGGGCCTGACCGTCGCTCCAGACGGCAACGTACTCATCGTGACTCGGCAGGACGGCTTCAGCCGGGCCAACGAGGTCAATGTGGTGACCGAAACCGGCACTTGTTGTTCGCCCACGAAAGCGGTCGTTGAATACGCACCGGACGGCTCGTTGGTCCGAGAATGGGGCGAGCCGAATCAAGACTATCCTTGGCCGAACCGCCCCCACGCGATCGCGGTCGATCCCGACGGCAACATCTGGATCGGCGGCGGCGTGGCTACCGCCGGTCGTGGTGGTCGCGGTGGTCGCGGCGGCGGTGCCGCTCAACCCGGACCCACCGTGGACTCGCACATCCTCAAGTTCTCCCGTGAGGGGCAGCATCTGATGACGATCGGTGGGGTCGGCGAGACTCCCAGCAACCAGAACGCCAATGGCTTCGGAGGTGCCGCGGGCTTCTCCTTCGACGCCGGTGCGAACGAAGTTTTCGTGGCGGATGGCTACGCCAACAATCGAGTCGCCGTGCTCGATATGAGCACAGGTGAGTTGAAGCGATCGTGGGGCGCGTACGGCAACACGCCCGATGACGCGGACCAAGAGCCGTACGACGCAGGCGCCGCCCCTGCCCAACAGTTCCGTACGGTTACGTGCGCGGAACTCTCCGACGACGGACTCGTTTACGTATGCGACCGTGGCAACAATCGCATCCAGGTCTTCCAGACGGACGGGACGTTCGTTTCCGAAGCGGTACTCGCTCCCTCTACTCTGGGCAGCGGCTCGGTGGGGGACATCGCTTTCTCCCCCGACCGAGACCAGCACTTCCTCTACGTGGCCGACGGCATGAACGAGCGGGTCGCCATCCTCGTGCGATCGTCGCTCGAGTTCCAGACCTCCTTCGGAGTCGGGGGACGCTACCCCGGCCACTTCCGCCAACTCGGATCGGTCGCGGTCGACGCCGACGGCAACGTCTACACGGCGGAAAACGGACAGGGAAGGCGGGTCCAGAAGTTCGTCAACCTCGGGAATGGCATGATCACGGCCGAGCACCAAGGGGCGCTCTATCCAGGAGACAAGAGATGAACCGGAATCGGAATCTGATCATTGGTGGCAGCCTCGTTGTCGCCATCGCGCTCCTGGGCGTAGGGCAGGCAACGCTCGAGGGCGTGGCGCTCTCGCAGACGGTGCGAGCACCGATCTTCGAGATCGACCCATTCTGGCCGAAGCCACTGCCGAACGGCTGGATCTACGGGACGGTGATCGGCGTTACCGTCGACGCACAAGATCACGTCTATATCGTCCATCGAGGCGTGCAGGGCGCCGAGGCCGGAGCCGACCAGAATCCGCCTCTGGCGGAATGCTGCTCTTCCGCACCCCCGGTGCTCGAGTTCGATGCAGACGGCAACATGGTCCGAGCCTGGGGCGGCCCCTCAGAGACTGAAGAATATGTCTGGCCCGCCTCGAATCACGGCCTCGGGGTCGATCAGATGGGCAACATCTGGATCGGAGGGAACGGAGGCGGCGACTCCCACGTGCTCAAGTTCAGCCAGCAAGGTGAATACCTCAGCACGTACGGCGAGCCGCGTAACGCCCCCAACAGCAGCGCCACGAACCACTTCGGACGCGTGGCGGATATCGAGTTCGACTTCGCCGCCAACGAGGCATACTTCGCGGATGGGTACGCGAACAAGCGCGTGGCGATCGTCGACATCGACTCAGGGGAGATCAAGAGAACCTGGGGAGCCTACGGCAATACTCCCGACGACAGCTACCAGTACGTAGGCGAGAGGCGGGCCGGTACCGGATGGTCCGCCGACGACTATGAGGAGCAGCAGTTCCGCACCCCGGTGCATTGCGCGGAGCCGTCGAATGACGGCCTCGTCTATGTGTGCGACCGGCCCAACAACCGCGTGCAGGTCTTCCAGACGGATGGCACGTACGTACGCGAGGCCTACTACGCGCCCGAGACGCTCGGTGACGGCGCGATCTGGGACATCGCATTCTCACCGGACCCGGAGCAGAGCTTCATCTATGTGGCCGACGGGAAGAACGCCCGCATCCGCATCATCGATCGCCAGTCGATGGAAGAGGTCTCCACCATCGGCACCGGTGGCCGCTACGCCGGCATGTTCCAGGCCGTGCACAGCATCGACACGGACTCGCAGGGCAACATCTATGCGACCGAGACCTATGAAGGCCGGCGGCTTCACAAGTTCGTCTACAAGGGCATCGGAGACGCTGCACGACACCAGGGCGCGACCTGGCCCAGCAGGAATTGATGCGAACCGCTTCGTAGGGGTACTCCCCAGGAACCAGCCCGCGACGCCGAACATCCGTGGAGTCCTCGCAGATGTTCGGCGTCGCCGTGCAGACTCCGGCTACTCCACCCTGATCGTCTCCAGAGGATCGATTCGGGTTGCGCCCATGGCAGGCACCAACGTCGCCGCGAGCGTGGTGGGCGCAGTCCTGGTCGCAAAGCGACTACCAAGGGCGGTCGCGTCGACACCTGAGGCGATGCGACGGGAGCGGAGTGCTCTACGAGACGCCGCACAGGCCGCAGGAGAAAGCGCAG
>Ga0066376_10000540_pt1 | contig 35123 bp, 28 predicted proteins | sample Knorr_S15_td_Bot_FD_77009 | JGI IMG/M metagenome (GOLD analysis project Ga0066376, IMG submission 77009) | Marine microbial communities from Southern Atlantic Ocean transect - Knorr_S15_td_Bottom_ad_5009_LV_A | ecosystem: Environmental > Aquatic > Marine > Oceanic | place: Southern Atlantic... | reverse complement strand
GGGGAGGGCCAGACCTCGGAGGGTGAGTTCTGGGAGTCGCTGAACTCGGCTTGCACGCTCAAGCTGCCGATCGTGTTCGTGATTGAAGACAACGGCTATGCGATCAGCGTACCCGTGGAGGTGCAGACCGCTGGCGGCAGTATTTCCAAGCTCGTGACCGGATTCCCCGACCTACACATCGTCGAGTGCGACGGTACGGACGTCGTCGACTCGTACAGAGCAGCGGGCGAAGCGGTCGCATACGCTCGCGAGCAGCGCGCGCCCGCGTTCCTCCACGCGCACTGCACACGGCCCTACTCACACTCGATGTCGGACGACGAGCGCGCCTACCGGACCGAAGATGAGCGCGCCGCCCAAGAGATCCGGGATCCTCTTACGCGGACTCGCGCGCTGCTCATCGACATCGGCGCGGCCACCGCAGAGGTTCTCGATCAGCTCGAAGCCGAGATCGAAGCGGAAGTGTTGGCCGCGGCGGACGAAGCGCTCGAGTCGCCGCAGCCCGCTCCGGACACTGCTCTGACGCACCTGTTCTCGGAGGAGACCGACCCGACTTCCTCCGCGTTCGATACAGAGGACGACCCGGCGTACGAGGACGACAAGCTTCTGACGGTCGTCGACCTACTCAACACGTGCCTCCGCGACGAGATGGAGCGCGACCCGAGGATCACCCTGTTCGGCGAGGATGTCGCGGACGCGTCACGCGAGGACGCGCTGGCCGAAGTGAAGGGCAAGGGCGGGGTGTTCAAGGTCACACACGGACTTCAGGCACGCTTCGGTTCTGAGCGCGTGTACAACTCGCCACTCGCGGAAGCGAACATCGTCGGGCGAGCCATCGGCCAGGCCCTGCGAGGCCTCAGGCCGGTCGTCGAGATCCAGTTCTTCGACTACATCTGGCCGGCGATGATGCAGATCCGTAACGAGCTCGCGACGATGCGCTACCGCTCGAACGGAGCATTTTCGGCTCCTGTGGTCATCCGCACGACGTACGGTGGGTACCTGAAGGGCGGTGCGATCTACCATTCCCAGACCGGCGAGACGCTGTTCGCGCACACGCCGGGCCTGCGCGTCTGCATGCCGGCTACCGCGGAGGACGCGAACGGGTTGTTGCGCACCGCGATCCGATGCGACGACCCGGTTCTTTTTCTCGAGCACAAGCACCTCTACCGCCAGGTCTACAACAAGGGCCGGAATCCCGGCCCGGACTACATGATTCCCTTCGGGAAGGCGAAAGTGCGGCGGGAGGGCTCGGACCTGACCATCGTCACGTGTGGCGCCCTGGTGAAGCGAAGCTTGGATGCCTCAAAACTCGCCTCGGAGCAGCATGGCATCGAGGCGGAAGTCATCGACCTCAGGACTGTGCAGCCGTTCGACATGGAGCGCATCGCCGATTCGGTGAAGAAGACCAGCAAGGTCATGATTGTGCACGAGGACAGCCTGTCGTGGGGCATCGGCTCCGAGATCGCGGCCCGCATCGCGGACGAGCTGTTCCCCTGGCTGGATGGGCCTGTCAGGCGCGTCGCATCACTGGACACGTGGGTGTCGTACGCCCCGCGGGTCGAGGAAGCGACGCTACCTCAGACGGCCAATATCCTGGAGGCGATGGTGGATCTGGCAGCTTTCTAGGAAGACGCCTCGGCCATCTTCCGGAACGTCTCGCTGGTGTCCAAGAGGGTGTCGTAGGATCCGTTGGCGGTGATCCGCCTGTTCTCCATCAGGTAGATCGAGTCACAGCGCCGCACTGTGGCGAAGCGGTGGGCGACGACCAGGATCGTCACTTCCCCGGCCAGCTCCAGGAGCGAGCGCATGATGGCGGCCTCGGTTTCGCCGTCCAGCGCGTTCGTCGCCTCGTCGAACACGAGGACGTCGGGCCGGTGATACAAGGCCCTGGCGATACCGATCCGCTGACGCTGACCCCCACTCAGTCGGACGCCTCGGTCACCCACCCGGGTGTCCACGCCCTCCGGCAACGTCTCGATGAAGTCCGCTAGGCCCGCCCTTCGACATGCGGACGCGACGGCATCGAGATCGGCTGAGTCACGCCCGAAGGCAACGTTGGCGCCGATGCTCTGGTCAGTGAGAAAGATCTCTTGTGGGACGTAGCCCACGGAGCGACGCCAAACGCCGGCGTTCGTGCTGTTGAGGGTCCGGTCATCGACACGAACCACCCCGTCGCCCGGGTGCAGGAGTCCGAGAATCACATCGACCAGCGTCGTCTTGCCGGCGCCGGTGGGGCCCACCACACCGGTGATGCTACCCCTGGGAATGTCCATGTCGACTCGGTCGAGTGCGAGGACGGAAGCCCCGGGATACCGGAAGCAAACCCCGTCGAGTCGGAGCCCATCGTGGATGGTGAAGCGGCGCTGATCCGCTTGAGGCGGCTCGTGTACCTCGGCGGCCCCGCCGTCCGATCCGACGACGTCCCGGTGGACGTGCGCGATCGATGCGTACGACAGGCGCAGTCGGGCCATTCCGTCGAAGACGGCGTGCAGCGACGGCAACAGCTTGTAGCCGGCCATCGCGTAGAGCCCCATGAGGGGGAGAACCTCGGTGAGCCCGCCGCCGCCTATCAGGTAGATCACGACCATCACGATCCCACCAAACGCGGCAGTCTCCAGAGCGAAGCGGGGCAGCTGCGTGATGGTCTGGCCGGAGGCCAACGCAGTCGAGAACTCGAACGACGGGCGTTCGAATCGCTGAACGAAGGCGTCCTCACCCTCCAGTGCTTTCACGGTCTTGATGCCCTCGAGCGCTTCGAGCGCCGTTCTATACCGGTCCCTGTTCGCGCGTTCCTGGCGTACTCCGATCTCGGCATGTCGACGCCGCACGGCCATGTAGATCAGCCCGTACGTGCCACCGAGCGCAAGCACGGCTACGAGCGCCACCACCCAGTCGACGACGAGTAGCAACGCCAGGACGCAGAGCGATACGATTCCCCTGGCCAGCTGCACGCGTGAGCGGCTGCACCGCACCGACGATGACCTTGTCGGCCTCCGAGAGCACGTTCTTCGCGAGCTCGGCCGAGTTCCGGTTCAAGAAGAACGCGTACGGCTCGTACACATATGACCGCAGCAACCGAACCGATAACTCGTGGTGCTTCCGCCATACGAAGCGTTCGGTCCACCATGTCGTGAGGGCGGCGAATCCGTTGCTCAGCGCGAGAAGCCCAAGGACACCCAGACCCACCGCGATCAAGAACGCTCGATCATCGGTGAAGCCGCCGACCTCGAACATTCTGGAGAGTATGGCGGATTCCCCCACGAAGGCGGGTTCCGCGACCAGCGCGATGAACGGCATGACTGAGACGACCGCGAAGGTCTCCAGCAGACCGCACGCGAACAGCGCGAACGTGATGAGCCTCAGAGAGCGCCGATCGTCGGGCGTCAGAATCTCCCACAGGAGACTCCAGGCGCCCCGAATCGACCCCTCTGCTTCCTCCAGCGACACCGGGATGCGGCTGGAGTCTGCGTCTAGCTGCCTGACGGGGATGCGCCCCTAGAAGCGGAGCCCGACGGTCAGCGGGATGTACCGCGTCTTCCCCGCCACGCCATCGATGTTGACCAGTCGCACCTCGGCGAAGCCACCAAATCCGAGCGCTCCGAGACTGACTCCGAAGCCCCCGTGGATACCCCGGTCTGTCTCGGGACTGTCTACGCCATTATCGACCCGGTACGTCCCGACACCCGCCAGCACATACGGCGAAATTCCGATGCCACCCAGTGAGAGGACGACGCTCAGTGAGCCGGCCAAGAGCTTGGTGTCCCCTACGCCGGACGCCTCAGAGAACTTGTGAAACTCGCCGTCGCCCCGAAGCGAAAGCGGAAAGACCGGAACGCCCACCTGAAGTCCGACACGTCCGTGCATGCCTGAATCCACGTCATTCCCGAAGTCACCGGTGGGCTGACTCAGGCCACCGCCGATCATCAGGCGGGCCTGCGCTTCCACCCCGAGGGGCGTGAACGCGATCGCAAGAAGCGCAAGAAGGGCAAAGCGTCGCATCCGTAAGTCCTCGAATTGGGTTCCCGGTACCCTCTCAGTCTCGCACCGGCGGCGGGTTCGCTGCAAGAAACCGGCCCGGCGCCCTACTCGGAATGCGAGTCCAAACGTGCCGATGAAGTGAGCACCGTGGGGAGGATGAGCCGTACGGCGCGCTTATAGAAGACGTAGTTCCACGCCCAGTTCAACAACACCAGAGCGCGGTTCCTGAATCCGACGAGCCATGTGATGTGGATGCTCAACCAAAAGGCCCATGCGGTGATGCCGCTGAAGCTCCGGCCGAAGACATGGGCGACGGCCGCATTCCTACCGATCACCGCGAGCATTCCCGGATCTCGGTAGGTAAACGGGACAAGCTCCTCTCCCGCCATCCGGCGCAGGACGTTCTTGGCGACGCTTCGACCTTGCTGGATTGCGACCTGCGCGACCTGGGGCAGCGGATTTCCGTCACCGTCCTCCCGGTATGCAAGGTCTCCGATGACGAAGACGTCGGCGTTCCCCTCCAGGACCAGGTGTTCGGTCACGGGCACTCGCCCACCACCACCGACGGGAAGCCCCCAGTCGGCGGCACGTGGTTCTCCCTGGACGCCCGCGGTCCAAACCACGGTTTCTGTTGGCAGAACCGAACCGTCGGAGAGCTCCGCGGCATCGGCACGCACCTTTGCCACGCTCACGCCGAGCCGCACGGTGACGCGGTTCCGCTCCAGGCGCCGAAGCGCGTAGTCGCCGAGCCGGCGAGGCATGCTGCCCAACAGATGGCCGCTGGCCTCGAGCAGAACAACACGTACCTCGTCAGGTGATATTCCGGAGAAGTCGCGCAGAAGGGGGCCGTAAATCAACTCTGAGAGCGCACCGGCGTACTCCACGCCCGTCGGCCCGCCGCCCACGACCGCGAAGGTCAGAAGGCGGCGGCGAAGCGCGGCATCGTCCGTGTGAACCGCGGCTTCGAAGCGCGACAGAACGCGGTGCCGGAGCGGAATGGCGTCGCTCATCCAGCGAAGCGGAAATGCGTGCTGCTCCGCCCCATCGACGCCGAAGAAGTGAGGTACGCTCCCGAGGCCCAGAATCAACGTATCGAACGGGACCGCCCCGTGATCCGTGATCACCCGCTTCCCGTCCAGGTCGAGCCCGGTCATCTCGGCCATGCGAACATCGATGTTTCGGGACCGCCTGAAGATCGAGCGGACGGGATGCGCGATGTCCGTCGGCGTCAACTCGGCTGCCGCAACCTGGTAGAGGAGCGGAAAGAACGTGTGGTAGTTGTTCCGGTCGATGAGAACCACATCGACGGATCTTCCCGCGAGCGTCCGGGCCGCCCAGACGCCGCCGAAGCCGGCGCCGACGATCACGACGCGCGGCCGGGTCACACGACCGGGAGGCCCGGCTCCACGCTCTGGGCCCATGCCAACAGGCCGCCACTCATATTGGACACTGGCGAGTAGCCGGCCGCGCTGAGCTTGCGGGCCGCATCGAGGCTCCGCTGACCGCCCCGGCAGTAGACGACGACGGGTTGATCACGCGGCACCTCCGACATACGAGCCTCGAGCTCCCCGAGTGGGATGAGTCTCGCCCCGTGGTCCACCAAGCTGCTCACCGCCCATTCCCATGGCTCGCGCACGTCGAGAAGGAACGGCGGCGCATCCGAATCCACGAGCCCCGACACCACCGACGCCTCGACCGATTCGATGGACCCCGCCTCGTCAGAGGCAGCGACGTCTCCCTCGGTGCTCACACCGCAGAAGACCTCGTAGTCGATGAGCTCGGTCTGCGTCGGCTCCTCGGCGCATACCGGACACTCCGGGTGGCGGCGCAACGCGATCTCCCGCCAACTCATCTCCAGGGCGTCGAAAATGAGCAGGCGTCCGGCCAAAGTGTCTCCGACACCCAAGAGGAGCTTCACCGTCTCCATCGCCTGCATCGAGCCGATAATGCCGGGGAGCACCCCCAGGACGCCCCCCTCAGCGCAGTTCGGGACGAGTCCCGGGGGCGGTGGCTCCCTGAACAGGCATCGGTAGCACGGGCCGCCCTTGGTGGCGAAGACCGAGACCTGGCCCTCCCAGCGGAAGACCGATCCGTAGACGTTGGGGATCCCGAGCAGCACGCAGGCGTCGTTGACCAGGTATCGGGTCGGGAAGTTGTCGGTGCCGTCGATCACCACGTCGTAGCCGGTGAGGATCTCGAGCGCGTTCGCGGACGTGAGCCGCGCGTCGTGAGGGACGACCTCGACCAACGGATTCACCTTCGCCAGAGATTCGGTCGCGCTGTCGAGCTTGGAGCGCCCCACGTCATCGGTGCCGTGCAAGATCTGGCGCTGCAGGTTGCTCATGTCGACCGCGTCGAAGTCGACGATGCCGATCGTCCCCACACCGGCCGCCGCCAGATACATCGCCAGCGGAGAGCCCAAGCCCCCTGCCCCAACACATAGGACGCGACTCGCCTTGAGGCGGGTCTGCCCTTCGAGGCCGACCTCAGGGAGTGCGATGTGCCGCGCATACCGGTGTAGCTCGGTGCGGGTCAGGTCCGGATCCGTCATGGGGGATTGCACCCGTCGGATTGGAGGGTGTTCCGTGGCGCCCCAGGCCCCTCCCCCGAAGGATCCAGCGCTCATGTACGAATTCCTTCGTAGACAAACCGCACACCGCGTGTTACCATCTACGAAGATGTTCGTAAAAAGACCTCGGAGCCACGTCTGCCTTCACGGTTCGACGCACACCCTCCGGGACCCGAAGGAGACATCGAATGACCGGTCAGGCGAGCTTCACCGAACGCGAGCTGGACATCATGAGCGTACTGTGGAAGCGTGGCTCGGGAACCGTCGCTGAGGTCCGCCAGGATCTGGCGAAGCCCGTCGGCTACACCGGTGTCCTGAAGCTGCTGCAGATCCTCGAGGAGAAGGTCATGGTCAGGCACGAGCAGGAGGGGCGAGCCTACCGGTACTTCCCCCTCATGCAGCCCGCGGATGCGGGCGGCCACGCGCTCGGACGCATCGTGGACAAGATCTTCCAGGGCTCGACGGAGCTCGCTCTCGCCCGGCTCGTGTCCGGGCGCAACCTCGACGCCGACGAAGTCAAACGGATGAAGGCCCTCATCGACTCGGCAGCCCGTGGGGCAGGAGACGACTCATGACCCTGTGGATGCTGTGGGCGACCGGCGTCTCGGCTCTCCTGGCTCTCGCCGCACTCGTGGTCGAGAAGGCGCTTCGAGCGCTCGGCCGAGAGGGCCGGTGGGCGTGGGTCGGCGCGATCGTCGGCGCTACGGCGCTTCAGGTATGGTCCCTGGTCAGCCAGGCGGGATGGGTCGGTCCGACCGCCGTGACCGGGCGTCAGGTCAACGACGCCCTCGTCGGACTGCCGCTCTTCATAGTGGACGGGATCGCCGTGGCAACGGTCACCGCCCCTGCCCTACTCGAGCGACTGGAGCCTTTCGCGCTCGCGGCATGGCTATTGGGCAGCACGCTCCTGTCGGCTGGGCTCCTCGGTGGACTGTGGCGCCTTAGGCGCGCCGCGAACCAGTGGCGTGGCTACCGCGTCGCGGACCACGACGTGTTGGTTTCCGAAGACTTCGGTCCGGCGCTGGTCGGCGTCTGGGCCCCCAGGATCGTCCTGCCAAGATGGGCGCTGAGGCTCTCGGACGAGGCGCTCCGTATCACGTGTATTCACGAAGCCGAGCATCGGGCGGCGCGTGACACCTGGTTGCTCTTTGCCGGCGCTTCGCTGGCGGCACTGACCCCGTGGAACGCAGCGATCTGGTGGCAGGTCTCCCGTCTCCGCCAGGCGGTCGAAATGGACTGCGACCACCGTGTCCTGCGCGGCGGCGTGCCACGCTCGACATACGGCGCGCTCCTGCTCGAGCGCGGCGTGCACCCTCATGCGTTCGCGGCCTCGGTGGCGGCGCTCGCCCAACCCACTTCACTCCTCGAAAGGAGACTGACGATGATGATGACCGACGTGAAAAGAGGAGGCCCCTTCCGGTTGGCCGGAGCCGTCGTGATGACCGCGCTGCTGACGGTCGTGGCATGTGAAACACCCGCGCCGACGGCGATCCAACCCGCGCCCGATCCCGACGCAGAAGCAGTGCCGGCCACCGCGATCTCGGAAACATCCCAGAAGGTGGGCGAGGTTGTGTCCGACATGATCGGGGGGAGCACCATCCGGATCCGCGGAAATGCGTCTTCAAGCGACATTATTCAGCCACTCGTTTACATCGATGGCATCCGGATCGCTTATGAGGAGGCCATCGGACTACCGCTGGAGTTGATCAACCCAAACGACGTCGATCGCATCGAGATCGTGAAGGGAGGCGCGGCCCTCGAGCTTTATGGAGAGGAGGCCGCGGGTGGCGTCATTCAGATCTTCACCAAGAAACGAGCGATGGATCGCCCCGAGGACACGGCCGATCAGATCGAGTGGATCCGTCGCCAGAGCGCCGAAGCGGGTGTCGAACCGACGCCCGACATGCTCCGCCGCAGGAACGGAGAGGCGGAAGGCTTCGACCCGGCCCAGCTCGAGCGCGCGCCGAATGATGTCGGGTTGGACAACGCCGAGATCTACGTGGACGGCGACCTGTTCTCCGGTGACATCACCGACCTCGACAGAGACCTCATCGACCGCGTCGAAGTCGTGAAGGGCGCCGACGGAGACAAGATATTCTTCACCATGAAGCCACGCGGCAAGGTCAAATTCAGCCCGAACGGCGGTGACTGAGAACGAGCGCGTGGCCGGCCGCGTCAGGGCGTGAGGCCGGGGGTCCCCAGGACTCCGCCCTGCGCCACGACCTGGAACTCCAAAGCCTCATCGTTGAGGCGCTGTACGAGTTCCTCAGACCGGCCGGCCACGCGGGCCACGTCCGAAAGCTGCAGAGCTGTCGCATAGAATTGCCACGGAATGTTCAGGCTCGATCGATCCTGCCAGATCTCGCGTCCTCGAATGCCGCGGTACTGGTAGACCGACTCGTACAGCTCAAGCGAGTGATCGAGATCGAACCACAGGCCGCCGAACTCCGGAGTGCCTTGGACCCAATTGTCCGGGGTCTCAGCCTCCATCGAGCGCATCTCGAGCTTTACTGCCAGACCGTGCCGAACGCCCCAACGCTCGAGCCCCAACTCGCTCATCATGCCGCCGCTCGACGCGAAGAAGATCGGTCTTTCGTCGATCGAGTCGTGGATGATCGAGAGTGCGAGTTGGTGACCGCGGTTGAGCACCATGTCTGCAGGGTATGTAACGACGACTCCGGGGAAGGAAATCGAGAGGTCCTCTGAAAGACGAGCCGATCCAATCCTGTCCATCTCGGCGTGCCCGAGGTCGACGATCGGCTCTCCCGGAGGGGCACGGTCGGCGAACAGCCCCGGCACTATTTCGGCGTCGAACACGCGTTGGCGCTCCGGCGTCGTCAGCTCCTGCAGCTGCTTGGGATACCACGACGTGAACAGATACTGACCCACGATGACGGTCACATCCTTCCGGATGCCTTCGACTTCCTGGAGGTACCAGAGCGGGAACGTGTCATTGTCGCCATTGGTGAAAAGGACGCCATACGGTTCCACGCTCATGAGCAGATCGTAGGCCCAGTCACGAGCTGCGTAGTCGCCCGCCCGAGACGCCCAGCCCCAGTTCAGGGCCAGCGGAATGAGCGCGAGCAGGAGGACCGGCGCGGTCGCCGCGTACCGTCGTGCACCTTGCATCATGCCGGCGATCGTATGCCACACCCACCCGAGTCCTACGCCTGCGAGGGCACCCCATAAGAGGAAGCTGCCGACGAAGAAGTAGTCCCTTTCGCGAACCTCGTGGAATGCGCGGTCGGTGACCTCGGGGGACAGAGAGAAGCCGTACCAGAAGTTCAGATAGACCACCAACCCCACCGAGAGGGTCGCGGTCAGCACCAGCAGGTACGCGAAGATCGCCTTGTCGACCTTGAACGCCGTGTAGAGGCCGAGAAGGCCGAGGCATCCGAACAACAGCGTAAACGGCGTGCGCGCAGAGCCAGGGGTCTCCGTCGGGTCCAGGCCGCGCGACCACTGCCAGTCGAAGTACTGCCCATACATAGCCATCTGGGCGCCGAAGGGTGCTTTTCGCTCCTGAATGGGAGGGGTCTGATACTGTTTTCGTGTGAGGTTGTCGGCCAGCATCTGACAACCACTCTTCCCGTTGGTGTAGATCGCCTGAGCCGCGCCGACGAACGATTCACACGTGGGATCGCCCTCGTTGATGACCGGGTCCAGGGCGGCCCTCACGGGGAGCACGAAGTTGAACGACAGACCGACGATCGCGAGCGGGATCACGCGAACCACGAAGGCACGGCGAAACACGACGGTAGGGTCCGTCATCAATACCAACACGACGAGCGCCGGAGCTGGCAACACGGACATCAGGTGATTCGTGGTGCCGAGCCCCATGAGGAAGAAGGCGGTCAGGAGGTATCGCTCGCTCCCAGGCTCGTCTTTGCAGTCCCTCCACCGGATGGCCAGCCATGTCACGGCCGCGATGATCAGAACGCTGATCGTGTAGACCTTCTCGTTGACCGTGGACTGGCTCCATACGGTCAGCGCGGTCGCTCCGAGGGCGGCAGAAGCTGCGGCACCGAACAGCGCAAAACGGCGGTCGTCGAACAGGACGTTCAGGAGCCTGTGGGCTACGAGGTAGAGGAAGCCAGACGCCGCGGCGCTGGTCACCGCAGCCATGAGGTTGATGCGTACCGCGACGGGGAGACCGAGCGGCGCGAGCAGCAGGCTCCATGTCCTGCCGAGGACCACGAAGAGCGGGTTCCCCGGCGGATGCGGAATTCCCAGGATGTGCGCGGTCGCGATGTACTCGCTCGTGTCCCAGAACGCCGTCGTGGGTGCGAGGGTGATGACATAGAGCGTCAGGACCAGACCTGCGGCGATCGCCGCGGCGCCGTAGGGCGGGCTGTATGCCGGAGCTTCGGTCCTGTCGCTCATCCAACCCACCTGATTCGGTAGATGCGCCCGCCCCCGTCATCGGAGAGGTAGAGGGCCCCGTCGGGGCCGACCTCCGGGTAGACGGGTCGTCCGCTAACGGTCCCGTTCCTCAGCCACCCGGTAGCGAAGTCCTCCTGCCCGATCGGACGCCCGTCTTCAACGGTGACGCGTATCAGCTTGTAGCCGGTCGGCTCGGTCCGATTCCACGATCCGTGAAGCGCGACGAACAGATCCCCGCGGTACGCCTCCGGGAACTGGTCCCCCGTGTAGAAGACCATGCCCAGCGGGGCAGAGTGCGCCTGGATCTCCCAGGCGGGCGAGACCGCGCCGGCACATCTGGCCGAATCGCTTCGATACTCGGGATTCGACTCCCCCTGGCCGAAACAGTATGGCCACCCGTAGTGAGCCCCATCCCGGAGGATATTGATCTCCTCGGCAGGGACGTCGTCTCCGAGATTGTCGCGCTCGTTTTGAGATGCCCAAAGCGCTCCCGTCTCGGGCTCGAAGGCCAGCCCGGCGCTGTTGCGCAGCCCCTCCGAGAGGATGTGCTCACCTGAACCGTCCGGGGCGTAACGGACGACCGCGGCCCGCCGTTTATCTTCCTCCTCGCACAGATTGCAGCTGGATCCGATCGAGACGTACATCATTCCGTCGGCCCCGAACGCGATCTCTTTGGTCCAGTGACCCGAGGTCGGAAGTCGATCGACGAGTACCTCCGGGCGTTCGAAGTCGGTGCCACGGAAGCGCACGATGCGGTTCGTCTCGCCCACATACGCCCAGCCGTCGTGGAAGGCCAACCCGTACGGCCGATTCAGCCCTCGAGCCACTTCTTCCACCGCTCCGGTGCGAAGGTCGATCCGGACGATGCGGCCTGCCCGGGATTGGACCGCGTAAAGCAACCCGTCTGGGCCCGCCTTCAGCGTACGTACCCCATTCAGGCCGTCCACGAAGACTGAGATCTCGAAGCCGTCGGGAACCGTGGGGCCCTGAGCTTCGGCACACTGAGCCAACACGCCGGCCAGGATTACGACGACGCTGAGGTGGGCTATTCTCATCCGACTCTTCCAGGTTTCTATCAAGATGGGCTCAACGAGCGCCACGCTGCGGGACACCACTGCGGGCTGATTCGAGCAGGAGGTCCAAGATGCGTTCGATTTCCCAAGGCGTGTTGTACATGTGCGTCGACAGCCTCATCCAGCCGTAATCGTATTCGCCGATGACTCGGGTCCTGATGCGAGCCGTGCGCGAAAGGTGGGCCTGGAGATCCAAGGACTCCACCCCGGCGAGGGTGAAGGATACCATCCCCCCACGTAGCGCATCGTCGTGTGGTGTGACGACTTCAAGGTCGGGAATCGATGCCAGACCTTCGCGCAGCAGCCCCGCCAGGTAGCGCACCCTGGGTTCGATCCGCTCCATGCCCAGCGCCGACATGAACTCCGACGCCGCGAGCAGCCCCGCCAGCCGCGACTCGTCCACGGTGCCAAGATGGTTGAATCGATGTGCTCCCAAGGCCGTATCGTTCCAACCCCCGGATGCGAGCGTCGGCCACAGCCGCTCCCGCCACGGCTCGCTGATGTACAGCAGTCCGGTACCCTGAGGCGCGAGTAGCCACTTGTGGGGCGACGTGGCATAGAAGTCACCGCCGAGGGTCCGGAGATCCATCTGAAGCATTCCCGGAGGATGCGCTCCATCCACCGCCAGGACGATGTCCCTGTCCACGCAGCGCTCCGCCAATTCGGTGATCGGGAGCACCGTGCCCGTCGTGAAGGTCATATGGGACACACAGATCACCGCGGTCGCTTCGGTCACATCAGACCAGACCGCGTCGAGGAGAGCGCCAGGTAAGGCGGCGGGCACCGGAAGCGATGCAATGCGGAGTGTCTGACCGCGTCGCGTGGTGACGAGCTTCCAGGGCTCGAGTCCCCCGATGTGCTCGTGGTCGGTGGACAGGACCTCCGCGCCACGTTCGAGGTCGAGTCCGTTGGCCACGAAATTCATGGCTTCCGTGGTGTTCCTGGGGGAAACGAAGCCCGCCGGATCTCCTCCGAGCAGGCCCGCCAACGACCCCTTCAGGTCGTCCCAGGACACTCCGGGCGGATAGGTCATCGCCACCCGACGCGTGTGCTCCGTGACGGCGTCCACCACCACATGGGGCGAGGGGCCCAACGTGCCGTTGTTGAGGTAGATCCGATCGGAAGGGATCAGGAACTGTCCGCGGACAAAGCCCCAGAAGTCCTCGTCGTCGGGCTCACCACCCAGCGCCGTCTGCCGGGCCAGCGCCCGGGCCACGCCAGTCCGGCGCCGCCCAGGAGCGTGAGGAAGGACCTACGATCCAACGGCATGTTCTTGCCTCAGCCCGCGGTCAGTCTTTGGCCGCGATGAAGCTGATCTCGATCTTGGCTTCACCCACCAGGCCCGCGACGGCCACCGTCACGCGGACCGGGGCAGCCGTTGGAAAGTACTGGGTATACGCTTCGTTCATCTCGCTGAAATCGGCGATATCCGCGAGATACACGGCCGCGCTCACGACGTTGGAGAGGTCCATGCCGAGTTCGTTCAAGAGCTCTTCGAACGAGCGCATGATGTTGTGCGTCTCTGCACCGGTCCGCCCCTCGGTCATCGCGCGCGTCTCGCGGTTGGCGCCGAGCTTCCCGGACAAGTAGTACGTGTTCCCGACTTGGACTGCGGGACTGAAGGGCCGACCGTCCACCGACTGGTGGGCGATTTTGGCTTGGCCTTGAACCGAGGTCGGTAATGCGACCGCCGCGACCAAGAACGCCAGAACGAACGAAACACGCTTCACGATATCCCTCCTGATGGGTGCATTAGCCTTGGGTGGTGTTGCGAAAGTCGCTCGGCCATGCGAGCGAGCTTTCGAACACCATTCAGTGGGCCCGATGATGCCCGGCGTGGGCAGTCCGAGCAAGCGGAGCGACGCTCGTCCGCCTCGAGACGGCCGGTCTACGTCATGTGTTGGGTAGCGGTGCGTATCGCGCCTCGGCTAGCTTCGGCCATGGCATCCCGAATCATTCGCACAAGCCGCTACGTCCGTAGCTGGATCACAGGACAAGCCGACCTCGTCGAAGAAGAAGTGACGCTGATGCGCGGCGAGACCCCAGTGCTGGCCACGGTCGTTCGACCGGCACGCAGCAAGGGTCCTGTGCCTGGGTGGGTCGTGCTCCACGGGATCACCCGACCCGGGCGCTCGCACGCCCAGTTGGTGCGCTTCACGAGGGCGATGGCTGCGACGGGTACGGCCGTGGTGGTCCCCGAAGTGCCCGAATGGATGGAACTCGACCTGGCTCCGGCGCTGACGATTCCGACCGTCAGGTGCGGCATCGACATGTTGAAGGCCGACCCAGGCGTCGTGGATGGCCCCTACGGCCTGGTCGGCTTCTCGTTCGGCGCTCCCCACGCCGTGAGCATGACCGCACATCCGAGTGTGCGAGACGACGTTCTGGGCGCGGTCGGATTCGGGGGGTACTGCGACCTGGACCGGACGATCACATTCATGATGACGGGTCGCCACGAATATTCGGGGGAGACCCACCAACACGCACCCGATCCGTACGGTCGGTGGATCGTGGCCGCCAACTATCTGACGTCGGTCGCGGGATTCGAAGACGCTGGAGACGTGGCCAGCGCGCTCAGACGAATCGCAGCACTTGCAGGTGACACCGGCGCCCCCGCGTGGGATCCGCAGTACGACCCAGCCAAGAGCGAGATGAGAGAAGGAATCCATCCCGACCGGCAGGCGTTGTTCGACCTGTTCGCACCGCTCACGGGTGTGGAGACGGATACCGATTGGGGCGAGGAACTGGGGCTCAAGCTGGCCGCCGCGGCCCGCCGAGTCGACCCTGAGAACGACCCGGTCGAGGCGCTCGCCGAAGTAACCCTTCCGGTCCATATACTGCACGGGCGACACGACCATTTGATCCCGTTCACGGAGGGTCTCAGAATCCGCGAGGCGCTCTCACCTGAGAGCCGATCGTTTGCGACCGTGACTAGGCTTTTCGGACACTCTGCGCAGGACCCGTTTCCCTCACCTCTCCAGACAGTCCGTGAGGTTCCCGTGTTCTTGAACGCCCTCGGTAGAATCCTGACTCTGGTCTGACCATCGGCCCTGCGCCGAGAATCGACTCAGCGCATACCCAAGAGTTCCCGGGCCGACGCTTTGACTTCCGGGTCCTTGTCGTCCACGGCCTGGTTGAGCAGGCGTTTGGCGTGCGGCGTCCCGATGTGGTGGAGCGCGCGATAGGCGGCGATCCGGACGTCCGTGGGCGACCGGGAGAAGAACGAGTTGATCGCGTGCTTCTCAATGGAGATTACCGCTCCAGGGTCGCCGAGCTGGCCCAACGCATAGAGAATCCCGATGGTCACGTTGGGATCCTCCTCCTCCTCCAGGATGGCCAGGAGCGGCTTGAGGGCCCGCTCTACCCTGAGCGCACCCGCGGCCATCGCCGCGGCGAGCCTCGCCTCCGGATCCGGGTCGTCGAGCATGCCGTAGACCAGCAGACCAGCGTCCTCACCCCCGACCTTGGCGAGAGCCAAGAGGGCTTCTTTCCGGACGCGACCATCGGTGTTGGCGAGCGTACTCGTGATGAGCTCCACCGCGCGATCACCGCCAACCTCACCCAAAATGGCGACGCCGTTACGGATCACATACCAGCGCGGGTCCTCGATCATCTGTTCGATGACGACCATACCGGTCGAGCCCATGCTGATCATGGCTTCCATGAATGTCCGGCGGGCGAACCTGTCCGTGGTGTCCGAAAGCGCATCTGATATGGCGAGCGCCATCTCCAGGCCGATCGCCTTGCAGATCGTTATGAGCTTGGCGCGCGCTTCTTCATCGCGTTCACCGCCTAGCCGGGCCGCGAACCGGCTCGCAACTCCCGCGGTGACCATGAGATCAGCCAGCGCGAGGCTCGCCTCGTCGTCGCCGGCCTCGAGGACCAGTCGTTCGACGGCGTCCGCGAGCGGGTCGAGGGCATTGGCCTCGCGCAGCGCCGAGGCCATCTCGCGGATCGCAACGGCCTGGCCCTCCCGCTCGAGCGGCGGACTCGACAGGAACGTATCCAACGCCGCCGACAACGCGTCAGGATCGGGGTCCACGGCGGGAGCGTGCTCGTCCGTGCTCTCCGGCGGCACATCTTCCCACGTCATATCGGTGCCGCTCGGTCCCTCGGCGTCACCCTCATCGGCGGCCACGTCCGCCACGGTTTCATCGTCGGCCGGCTCGTCGGACGATTCTGCCTCCGCCACAGGCTCGGACTCTGGTCCTGGTTCGAGCTCGGGTTCGGGTACCGGCTCAGGTTCGGGCTCGGGCTCGGGCTCGGGTGTCGGCCCGAGCTCGGGTTCCGGCTCAGCCTCGGGTTCCGGCTCAGGCTCGGGTGCCGGCTCGGGCTCGGGTTCTGATCGGGGCTCTGGCCCCGGCTCGGGGTCGCTTGCCGACTCTAGGTCGCCTACGACCTCTGGCGCGGCCGCGTCCTCAGGTTCACCGACGACCTCATCCGGCCCTGGCGCGACAGGGTCGGGAACGGGCGAGTCCGGTTCGGCAGGCGGGTCCTGGAACGGCCCCGCGTCCGAAAAAAGGGCGTCGATCGAGCGGGCTAGGCCGTCGAGCTCTTTCTTGTCGCCAGTATCGGACATGGACTCCGCCGAATCGCCTCACGAGAAACTGCTGCCCCGGACACCGCAATCTACCTCACCTCGACCCTCGAATGCGAGGGAGAAACGCCTTGAATGATGGCCAGGAAGCGCTTGGGCGGCCGATATTCACGGCGGAGGCCACGTCGGGTCACCGACTATTCGATCGGGAGCCCCCTCTTCATCCGATCGATCATTCCACCGTCGATATTCCGGACATCTGAGCAGCCCTCCGCCAACAGGAGGCTCGTGCCGATCCCGGAGCGATTTCCCGTCCGACAATAGAGAAGAATCGGCCTGTCCGTGGGCAGTTCGTCCCTTCTGCCGCGGAGATAACCCAGGTGGACGTGACGGGCCCCAGCCACGTGGCCCTCATTCCACTCCGTTGTGCGGCGAACGTCTACCAGCAGGGCGTTCTCGTCGCGGACGGCGACCTCGGCAGCCTCCCAATCGATGACCGCAGTGGTCTCCAACTCACCCTTCTCGTCCCGCCACCGCTCCAGCGCCTCCTCGTCGAAGTATCCCGCGACGGCGTCCAGACCGATGAAGGCCAAGTCCCTGGCTGCCTCGTTCGCAATGTCCTGTGACGCGGCGACGAAATAGATCGGCCGATCGTAGGGGAGCAGCCAACCACACCACGTGGGGAAGTCGTTCGCCAGTGGCACGTTGATCGTTCCCGGGGCGTGTCCCCGCTCGAAGTCCCCTCTCGAACGCGTGTCCACCACGACCGCCTCGTCTTCAAGCAGGCCCGGGAGCATCGACGGGTCCAGGCACAGCGGTTTGGGTAGCGCATCGATCAGCGGTGGCCCATCCCGATTCATGCGCTTCATATGTGCGAAGTACGTGGGCGGCTCAGGCTGATCCTGTAGAACCTGAGCGACGAAATCGTCCTCCGACTCACACTGAAACGCCCAGTTCACCAGTTGCTCGTAGCCGAGCGTCGACGAGGCCACAGAGCCCAAAGCCTTGCCACAGGCGGACCCGGCCCCATGACCGGGAAGAATCTGCAGGTAACCCGGGAAGTCGCGGAATCGACCCAAGGACCTGTACAGCACCCGCGCGCTCTCCTCCATCGTGTCTTCGACCCCGGCAGCCTTCTCCAGCAGATCCGGCCGGCCGACATCGCCGACGAAAATGAAGTCGCCGCTCAGAATCCCCATCGGTTCCGTATGAGCGGCGCCGTCGGTCACCATGAACGAGATGTGCTCCGGCGTGTGCCCGGGCGTATGGAGCACTTCGATCACGATGTTCCCGAGCTTTACCACGTCCCCGTCGTGAACGATCTGTGCGCCATCGTCGTGGGCGAAACCGTATTGCCAATCGTCGCCCCCGTCCCCGGATAGCAGGAGCGTCGAGCCAGCCTCCTTCGCGAGCTGGCGCGCACCGGAAAGGTAATCCGCGTGGATGTGCGTCTCGGCCACGTACCTGATGCTCAGGCCCTCTTCCTCAGCCGCTCGGAGATACACGCCCGCGTCGCGATGCGGATCGACTACGAGTGCCTCTCCGTTGGCCTGGCATCCGATCATGTAGCTAGCCTGGGCCAGCTTGTCGTCGTAGAAGCGTCTGAGAAGCATTCGAAGTCCAACGGAGGTGAAGGGGAAGCCTAGAGTTCTGAGCTGTCGGTGACAAGAACGCGAGCGCGCTATGCATTTCTTGCTGTGGACCGGCTCGCCCCATCATGTTGCGGCGGTCTGAAACCACTCGGGATCGCCTGAGACCAAAGGCACCAACAGGTGACGATACACTCCCCGCGGACACATCGCTGATGCCGGTCTTCACACGCCTTCGTGAGGGGGTCCTCGTCGTCTCGGTCGACGGCGACTTCACCCCGGGTGAGTTACAACGGGCGTGCGACCGAGGCCTCGACAACGCAGAGACGCCTGTCCCGGTTCCGGTCCTTCTCGACCTCAGCGGAGCTGCGGGCCTGGCGATGAAGTCTCCCGAAGAAGCCGCAGCTGCCGCGGACTTCTTCGGCAATCGGCGGACCGTTATCGCCCGCCTGGCGGTCCTGGCGCCTACCGAGGCGGTTTACGAGCTCACCGCCGACGGTAGTGATTTCGCCACATCGGCCGGATCGGACACGAGGGCCTTTCGGGATCGAACGAGCGCGCTGGAGTGGCTGACCGGAGACTAGTGGACTGCACCTGATGTAGTGCCGACATTCGGTGGTACGATGCGCCTGCGACTGGGGTCGTGCGGCGCGGACCATGAGGAGATCGTCGCATGATGAGACACAGCCGCCACGCGTTGTCCACACTCACGCTGCTCCTCGGTGTCACCGCGTGCGCCGCGCAGGAAGCCGCTCCTGGCACCATCGCCTTCACCAACGTGAACGTGATTCCAATGGATCGAGACGTCGTGTTGGCCGGTCAAACCGTCGTGGTCGTCGACGGTGTCATCCAGGCGTTGGGCGCCGCTGACGCGGCAGAAGTCGGCAACGGGGCCACCGTTATCGACGGGTCCGGCCGATACCTGATGCCTGGCCTGGCCGAGATGCACGCCCACGTCCCGTCCGGCGCCGATCCACCTCGCGAAGAGGTGGATGACATCCTCTTCCTGTACATCGCGAACGGGGTGACGACGATTCGCGGAATGCTCGGATCCGCATATCAGATCCCGCTCGCAGATGAATTGGAGAGGGGCGATGTCCTCGGGCCGACGTTTTACGCCGCGGCGCCATCGCTCAATGGCAACACCGCGCCTAATGCCGCTGAAGCCGAGCGGCTGGTTCGTGCGCACAAGGCCGCCGGGTACGATCTACAGAAGATCCACCCGGGGGTGCCGCTCGCCGTGTGGGATCACATGGTCGGGATCGCCGAGGAGGTGGGCATTACCCTGGGCGGGCACATCCCCGCTGACGTGGGCCTGGTGCACGCGATCGAAACGGGCATGTCGACCATCGATCACCTCGATGGATACGTGCAAGCCGTGGCCTCGGACGATGTGGTATCCCAGGTGAATACCGGACAGGAGATCAGCCTCGAAGGCCTAGTGAACGGCGTGGACGAAGCCAAGATCGCCGAGGTGGTCCAACTCAGCCTCGACCACGACGTGTACGTGGTTCCCACGATGTATCTGTGGGAGAATCTGTATGGGACGGCCGACCCCGAGCCGTTCCTGAACCAGCCCGAAATGAAGTACGTCTCGGCGGCCCAACGCGAGGGCTGGAGGCGTCAGGGGTCTGCGGGCCCAAGGGCGGAGCCGGCGGTACTCGAGGCCTTCTTCGCCCTCCGCAAGCGCATCCTCAAGGAGCTGTCGGACGCCGGCGTGGGCATCCTCATGGGCACGGATTCACCGCAAATGTTCAACGTCCCGGGCTTCGCGCTCCACCGTGAATTGGCGGTTGTGGCAGAGTCGGGAATGTCCAACTACGAGATTCTACGAAGCGGAACGGCCTCCGTCGGTCGATACGTCGACACACATCTCGGACTCGACGGCGCCTTCGGCACCGTCGCTCCGGGCCAGCGCGCCGACCTGGTACTCCTGGGCTCGAACCCGCTCGATGACCTCGACAACCTCGCGGACAGAGTCGGCGTGATGGTGCGCGGTCAGTGGGTCTCGCGGGCAGAAATCGACGCAGGCCTGGAAGCACTCGCCGCCAAGCACGCGGGCGGCTGATCCCGGTCACTCCTCGGAGGCTTCGGGCTCCGACTCCGTGAACCGATAGGAAGCGTGGGAGTCGTAGTCGATCCCATGCTTGGCCTTCAGTTCCTGAATGCGTTCGATGTCCCACTGGGTATGCGGGCTGGCCACCCCGCCCTCCCAAGGCTCGAACGTGTGCAGGAGCGTCTCCTCCAACATCTCGGTGAGCGTCATCTGCTTCATCTCGGCGATGTCGTGCATGACAGCGAGGATGCGTTTCTCGAGGCGGACGTTCAGTTCGTCCCGCTCTATGGGGAGCTTCGGCTCACGCGACATCACCGAGCGTCACCGAGGCATGCGAGGGTGGATCGCCCCATCTCCATCCCTCCGTGAATCCCAGCTTGGTTGTGTAATGCTCGATGGCGGCCGCGACGTCGCCGACGCCCAGGGTGGGAATCACGTGTTCGCATCGGATCGCGGGGGTGTCATCCATAGCTGGGCTCGATGTCTTCAGGGGCGGCGCGCTCGGGGAACGGCACCGGCACCGTCGGCAGATCGTAGGAGCCCGGGAAGTGCGCCTCGACTTCCTTCTGCTTGCCGCTCCAGGTCTCGATATCGACGCGATAGACCGCGGTCCGCGCCAGCTCCTCGTCCGTCGTCGCCCGGTCGCGTCCAGCCTCGAGGTGGGGGGCATACTTGTCGAGCAGCATCTGGAGCGCTTCGCGGCGCTCATCGGTGTCATCGATCACACAGCCGGTGCCGAACGCGGTCACCCCGGCGTACTCGACGCTGAACTCCAGCGCTTCAGGTGCAGGAAGCAGTCGGCCCATGACCGCTGAGCTGAACGCGACCTTTTCGACCGAATCGAAGGTGTCGCGCGTCCGTCCCGAGCGGTGGGTGTGGAGATAGATGCAGTGCCGACGCTCATCGTAAACGAAGAGGTTCGAGTTCAGAAACGGCTGACCCTCGTCACCGACCGTCGCCAGAAAGCCGTACGCGGCCCGCTTGATGAACGCCAGTACCCACTCCTCGTCCTTACCCCGATCTCGGCGCCAGAGAGAGCTGCGAGCGTCGTCCCGACCGGCGTTCGTCTCCCCGACTTCGTCGGTCATTCGCTCTCCGCGAGGTAATCCCTCTTCAGACCAGCTCGGTGCCACAGCTCGTGGCCGGCAATGATCCACGGGAGGGACTGAACAGTGAAGTCATACCCGCTGGCTTGGCCTACCCTCGCCCCCGCGCCCTCGGGGAGGGTGGCGAACATGTGGACGTTGGATCGACGCACAGAGATCCACTCCTTCAAGAGATCCGCCATGTCTCGGTCTCCAGCGTTCGAGCCCTGCATCCATTCATCCTGGTCCATGCCAGGCAGCACCGAGTCGGCTCTCGCCATCGCGAGCGCACGAAATGCAAACATACGCTCCGTGTCGATCAGGTGTCCGACTACCTCCCGCATGCTCCACTTCCCGGGGGCGTAGCGGAAGGTCTCCTGCTCCGGCGTGAGGCCGTCGAGCAGGGCTCCCGTCTCCCCGAGCTGCTCCCTGAGCGTGAGAACGATGTCGCCGTCGGGGACGAGCCCTACGTAGAGGCCGTAGTAGTCGACGTACTCGGATGGGTCCGGGCGGGGGAGGCTACTCATGATCTTGGCTCACCGGGCCGTCGAGCCCTTCGATCGTGGCAGTCGATGGAGGGCGTTCACGCTGAAGACGTCGGGCCACGGCCTCGGCCTCGCCCATGACACGAAGGACGTTCTCCCCTGCGAGCAGGCGGAGGTCCTCTTCAGTCCAGCCGCGACGGGACAGCTCGGCGAAGAGCGCCGGGTACGTCGACACGTCCTCGAGACCGACCGGCGTCGAGCTGATGCCGTCGAAGTCGGACCCGATGCCCACGTGCTCGATACCGGCGATGGCAGCGATGTGATCGATGTGGTCTGCCACATCCGCAAGCGTCGCCTCGTCCCGCGCCGACACGAACGAGGGAACGAACGTGACCATGACCACGCCCCCGTTGTCGGAGAGTCGACGCAGCACCTGGTCGGGCACGTTCCGGGGATGGTCCCGAACGCCCCTGGCCGAGGCATGTGACCAGATGACCGGAGCCTCCGACACATCGAGCGCGTCGTTCATCGTCGCCGGAGACGTATGCGACAGATCGACCAGCATGCCCATGCGGTTCATCTCACGCACGACTTCCTGTCCGAACCGGGTCAGGCCCCCGTGCGTCGGCTCCCCGTTCGCCGCATCAGCCCAATCGAGGGTGCCGTTGTGCGTGAGCGTCATGTACCGCACACCGAGCTCGAAAAAGCCGCGCAGGGCACCCAGAGAGTTCTCGATCGCGTGACCACCCTCCATGCCCAACAGCGAGGCGATCCTGCCCTGTCCGTAGATCCGCTGGATGTCGGAGACGTCGAGAGCGAGCTCGAACACGTCCGGGTATCTCTCGATGATTTGGTGAGCGATGTCGATCTGCTCCAACTGGACCATGGCCGCCCCCTCCTCGGTCGCTGAGAAGGGGATGTACACGGACCAGAACTGGGCCCCGACCATGCCGGCACGCAGCCGGGCGATGTCGGTGTGGAACGGCGTCGTACCACGCAGATCGTGCACCGCAGCCTCGACATCGTGCGGCGCGGCCTCGCTCTGCCGGATCGCCCACGGAAGGTCGTTGTGACCGTCGATCAAGGGGGTAGACGAGAGTACGCGCCTGGCCATCTCCATGTACTGATTTTGGGCCGATACGGTGCCTGTCGGCACCAGAAGAAGCGCAGCAAGAAGTAGAGTGGAGCGTCTGATCATCGTCGGGAACCGTTGGATGTTGGGAGGACGTGTACGATAGATCGCCTGCCCACCCGTTCCAACCCAAGACCTAGATGTCCGCCCGGCCCGAGCGGCTGAATCCCCCTGGGCTCCCTACGCGGTCCCTGCGGCTGAAGACGCGCTCGATGACACCAGCCTTCGCTGCTCGTACGCATCGATGGCGCCTTCGTGGCGCAACGTCAGTCCAATACGATCGAGCCCTTCCAGGAGGCACGTTCGCCGGAAGTCGTCGATGTCGATCGACGCGACGATCTCACCCGACTCGGCGACGGTCCGCGCCTCGAGGTCGACGGTGAGGTTCAGCGGCGCCTCCTGACTGGCGCGCTCCATCAGGTCCGCGATGACCTCGCCCGGGATGGCAAGCGCCGCGAGACCGTTTTGATCCGCGTTCTCACGGAAGATGTCGGCGAAGCTCGGTGCGAGGATCGCGCGAAATCCAAAGTCGCGCAGCGCCCAGGCGGCGTGCTCGCGAGACGATCCACAACCGAAGTTGGGGCCGGTGACGAGGATCGACGCCCCTCGGTAACGCTCCTGATCGAGCACGAAGTCCGAAGTGGCGCCGTCCTGGGCAGCTCGCCAATCGTGAAAGAGGAACTGGCCGTATCCCGAGCGGTCGATGCGCTTCAGGAACTGCTTCGGAATGATCTGATCGGTGTCGACATCGGCGCGGTCGAGCGGTACGACCAAGCCCGTGTGTGTACGGAACGCTTCCATCAGGTCGTCCATTCCCGTGGGTCTACGAAGTGACCGGCAATGGCAGCGGCAGCGGCCATCGCGGGACTCACCAGATGCGTACGTCCGCCCCTGCCCTGCCGCCCCTCGAAGTTCCGGTTCGTCGTCGACGCGCAACGCTCTCCGGCGTTCAGGACGTCCGGGTTCATCGCGATGCACATCGAGCATCCGGCTTCGCGCCACTCGAAGCCGGCCTCGCGGAAAACGTCGTCGAGACCCTCCTCTTCCGCGCGGCGACGGACCGCCGTCGAACCCGGCACCACCATCGCTTGAACGTCGGCGTGAATGGTCCTGCCTCGCAGAACACGAGCCGCCTCGCGCAGGTCATCCAGGCGGCCATTGGTGCACGAGCCGATGAACACTCGATCGACGCTGATCGACTCGATTTTTGTGCGCGGCTCGAGGTCCATGTATTCGAGCGCGCGTTCGACACTCGCGCGCACCGCAGGATCCTCGATCTCGGTCGGGTCCGGCACCGCCCCCGAGATACCCGTGACCATCCCCGGGTTCGTCCCCCACGTCACGTGAGGCTCCACCGAGGTCGCGTCGATGGTCACGGAACGATCGAAGGAGGCACCTGCGTCCGTGCGGAGCGCCTGCCATTCGGGAATCAGCGCCTCCAGCTCCGACGCCGTCGGCCCGAAGTCTCGATCCCTCAGATAGTCGAACGTCGTGTCATCTGGCGATATCATGCCGGCACGGGCACCCGCCTCGATCGACATGTTACACACCGTCATGCGCTCTTCCATCGACAGGTCACGGACGGCCTGGCCGGTGTACTCGATGACGTGACCCGTCGCCCCCGACACGCCGATCTTGCCGATCACAGCGAGGATCAGATCCTTCGCTGAGACTCCGGCCCCTCGCTCGCCCTCGAACCGGACCTCCATCGACTTGGGCCGACGCTGGGGAATGCACTGCGTCGCGAGAACGTGCTCCACTTCCGATGTGCCGATGCCGAACGCCAGGGCGCCGAACGCACCGTGGGTCGACGTGTGACTGTCGCCACACACGATTACCATGCCCGGCCGGGTCAGCCCGAGCTCGGGACCGATGACGTGCACGATACCCTGTCCGTCGTCACCCACGTCGAACAGTCGGATGCCGTGCCGCCGCACGTTCTCGCGCAGGACCTCCATCTGCCGGTTGGCCACCGCGTCGAGAACCGGAAGTGACCGATCCGTGGTCGGCACATTGTGGTCCACCGTGGCCACACAGAGCTCGGGACGACGCACCGTCCGTCCCGCGGCCTCCAGGCCGGCGAAGGCTTGGGGCGACGTCACCTCATGAAGGAGATGGAGGTCCACGTAGAGCAGATCTGGCGCGCCCGGCTCGGCGTGCACGAGGCTACGGCTCCAGATCTTGTCGAGGAGCGTACGCGGCGGGACTTGAGTCATGCGGCGGCGCACCCGGTCATGAGTAGCTCCTCCACTAGACGCCCCAATCGCTTTGAGCCGCGAAGTGGCGTGCTTCTAAGGCCCGCGCCTGCTCCGCCTTGTTCACCACATGGATATACGCCTGCGCGGACGCGAGAACCACATCCGTCGCGCCGCCGCGACCGGTGAACGTCTGACCGTCGGCGCGCGCGCGAATCGTCACCTCACCGACCGCATCCCGACCGGGCGTCGCCGAGTGAATCTCGAGTTCCTCCAGGACCACCTTGAAGTCGTGTAGCTGCTCTGCCGCAGCGAAGACCGCAGCGATGGGTCCGTCCCCCTCGCCCTTGGCGAGGCGAGGCACCCCGTCCTGATCCACCGTCGTGAGGGTCGCGTGTGATACATCGCCACCGCACGTGACCTCGAGCTCGCTGATTCGATACGTCTCGGGAACATCTTCCATCACGCCGTGATGGAGGATCGAGATCAAGTCCTCGTCGAGGATGTCCTTCTTGCGATCCGCCAACGCCTTGAAACTCTCCGCGACCCGGGTCAGCTCTTCCGGCGTGAGCGTGTAGCCGAGGTCGCTCAGTCGGGCCTCTAGACCATGACGCCCGGAGTGCTTGCCGAGCACCAGCGTGTTTCGGGTGAGGCCGACCATTTCCGGCGTCATGATCTCGTACGTGCTCGGATCGTTCAGGACGCCGTGCTGGTGGATGCCGGCCTCGTGGGCAAATGCGTTCTTGCCGATGATCGCCTTGTTTGGTTGTGGCTGGATCCCTGTCAGATACGAGAGCAGGCGGCTCGCGCGGGACAGCCGCTCGGTCTGAACCTCGGTGTGATGGCCCAAGTCGTCCTGGCGGACCTTGAGCACCATCACGATTTCCTCGAGCGCGGCGTTCCCGGCGCGTTCGCCGATGCCGTTCACCGTGCACTCGACCTGCCTCGCTCCGGCCTCGATACCCGCGAGGGTGTTCGCGACCGCCAGGCCGAGGTCATCGTGACAGTGCACGCTCAGCACGCACTGATCGAGCTCCGGCACGTTCGTGCGCACGGTGCCGATCATGCTTCTGATCTCAGAAGGAACGGCGTAGCCGACCGTATCCGGGAGATTTATCGTTGTCGCCCCCGCCTGGAGCGTGGCCTCGACGACCTTGCACAGGAAGTCCAGGTCGCTGCGCGTCGCATCCTCGGCGCTGAACTCCACGTCATCGACCCAGGTGCGGGCGAGGCGCACCGCCTCGGCGGCGCGCTCCACGCACTCATCCCGGCTGATCCCCAACTTGTGCTCGAGGTGCAGGTCGGACGTCGCGATGAAGACGTGGATCCGGGGCCGTCGGGCGCCCTCCAGCGCCTTGCCCGCGGCGTTGACGTCCCCTTCGTGAGCGCGAGCCAACGCCGCGACGATCGGGCCATCGACACCTGTCGCGATGTCCCGGATCGCGCGGGCCTCGTCCACAGAGCTCGCAGCGAACCCGGCTTCGATCACATCGACCCCGAGCGCCGAGAGCTCGTGCGCCATGCGGATCTTCTCAGCCGAAGTCATGCTCGCACCCGGGGACTGCTCCCCGTCGCGGAGCGTAGTATCGAAAATCGTGATTCTGGCCATGGTCTTGCTGCGTTTAGGTGCGAAAAAAAGCGGCGGGCCCCACTTGGAAGAGGGCCCGCCGCCGCCTGGTTGTTCGGTACCGGTCAGCTCATCCGGTTCCAACCGTGCGGGGCGCCCTCTCAAAGGGCCTAATAAGCCCGAGGAGGAGCGCGCCGGTAAATAGGAACAGAGCTGCCAAGTTGGTCATGTTTCTCAGTGTGTGGGCCACCGTGACGCGACTAGACGCCACAAAGGGAGCACATGGAGTGGCCATTTCTAAAGGCGACCGTGCGTGGCGTCAAGGACTTCGTGCGGCCGGGCGGGCAGGCCACGGCGCGGCAGCGGTGTCTCAGACGCGTTGAACCGCACGGGTACCGTCGCGCCGAGACGGCCACGTCGACAGCACTTCGTCGATTTCGGACCGCATCCCCTCGAGGAACTGTTGCCGAGAGAAGCGCTGGGCAGACGCCGCGACGAGGGCAGGGTCGAAGGTGACTTGTTCGAACCGTTCAGCGGCTTCGCAAAGCGCCGGAACGGTCGGGTCGGAGAAGAACATGCCTGTAGGCTCACCGACACCGTCACCCATCCCGCGAACCGTGTCTCGGACTCCACCCTCTCCGAGTGCGATCACCGGAGCGCCAGATGCGAGAGCCTCCACCACCCCGATGCCAAAGTCCTCGATCCCTGGCATGATGAGAGCCCGACAGCTTCCGAGCAGTTCCACGACCTCGGTAGCGGCGACATGCCCGCGGATGTCGACGGACGCACCCGCAGCACGCCGCAGACCCGCCTCCTGATTGCCCCCGCCAATGACGACGAGGCGCTTGCCCATTTGGTTGAATGCGGCGACGGCGAGGTCAACGCGCTTGTAAGGAACGAGGGCGCTGAGCGTGACGTAGAAGTCGCCTCGAGGGCCGGGGAGCGGGCCGAAGCGTTCCAAATCCACGGGCGGATGGATGACCGAGGCATCCCGACCGTAGTACTTCGCAATCCTCGCCTTCACGTAAGTCGAGTTCGCGACAAAATGGTCGACCGAGGCCGCTGTCTGCGCCATCAGGAGGTAGCCGACAGTGCGGACAATACGTCCGAATCGGACATCATGACCGGACAAGTTGTCCGTCATGCGCTCAACTCGTCAGATCGCTCCGGCGACGCTCACGAACGGGGATGGAAGCCGGTACAGGTGGTGGACCAAGCCTGCGTGCCTGATCTGCCCATCCCGCTCGAATCCGCACTTCTCCAGGATCCGTTGAGAAGCGGCGTTCGTTGGCAACGTGAAGCCGATGAGCGCCTCGCAGGCCATGTCCTCGAAAGCGACCCGAATCAGCTCGCACGCCATTTCGGTGGCCAACCCCCTCCCCCAATCCTCTGAAGCGACGCCGTAGTAGAGCTCGATCTCGGGCCCGCTACCGACATCGATCTGACGCAGCCCGGCACGGCCGACGAAGACATCCTCTGGGTCTCTGAAGATCCAGGTGCCGAAGCCGTGGTCGTGCCAGTGCTGGATGTGGCGCTCGAATAGGTCAGCGGACTCGTGAGCGGGCCACACCCTGCCATCGGCCGACAAGGTGGCCATCACCGCCGGGTCGCTGTAAAAGCGCTGGCAGTCCGGAAGATCAGGCGGGGCGATCTTGGTCGCGGTCAGCCGCACAGTGCGGAACGTGTGGGGCGGCTCACGCACGGTCCGGGCTCCCGGGTGTGTGACGTTTCATGCGGTAGATCCTGCAGCCTCACGCTGGAGGCGACAAGGACGCTCTCGCACATGGCGAAGGAAGCCGCCTCTGAGCTTTCCCGTCACTCGGCTCGCGGCGTACCTTCGGCACCGCCGTCTTGAGATCGCCGAGTCGCCCAGGAGCACGGGGTGACCGATTCACCCCGGGAGGAACGATGCCTGCTCGCATAAGCCCCGCCTCACATGGCCTACGCGCCTCCTCTCTGACTGCATTGGTCGTCTTGGCGTCTGTCGCTGCCTGCGATTCGCCACCTGCCAACTTCGACGATCTCGCGGAGTCTCGACTCCCCCAGATCGACGGCTCGATCTCGGTTCCGGGCCTCGCTGCCGAGGTCGAGATCATCCGGGACACGTGGGGCGTACCGCACATCTACGCGGACAACCTGGACGATCTCTTTTTCGCACAGGGCTTCGCGCAGGCACAGGATCGTCTCTGGCAGATGGATATGTACCGGCGGGCCGGGGAGGGTCGGCTCTCCGAGATCATGGGTCCCGGCGCACTTCGCCACGATCGGGTGGCACGCCTCCTGAAGTATCGAGGTCCGTGGACCGACGCCGAGTTCAGCAGCTATCACCCTGAGGGGCGGCGGATTCTCGAAGCCTTCTCGTCTGGCGTAAACGCTTACATCGCCCACGCCGAGGCAGCGGGCGAGCTCCCCGTGGAGTTCGAGTTGACCGGCCTCGAGCCCCTTCCGTGGTCCGTCGAGACGCCACTCCTGCGCATCGCGACTGCGATGCCCACAGGCGACGTTCGGGGCGAGCTCAATCTAGCCCGCCGTGTTGTCGAGCTCGGCGCGGCCGAAGCCAACCGTCTGGCACGGCCGAGTCCCTATCGGGATCTGGTCATTCCGGAGGGCGTCGACTACTCGATCATCCCGGACGACGTGGCGTCCGGCGTGGCCGGCTTCCAGGGTACGATCGTCCGCCCCGACCTCGTAGCTCCGTACGACAGTTGGGGCGAGGCACAGCTCTCCCTGAACGTGGGCGCCCGCGAGAACTCCCCGGGGAGCAACAACTGGGCGATCAGTGGATCTCTGACCGCATCAGGCGAGGTCATCGTCGCGAACGATCCCCACCGCGGCGTCAGCAACCCCTCGCTTCGCTACATGGTGCACCTGGACGCCCCCGGCTGGACCGCGATCGGCTCCACCGAGCCGGTGCTACCCGGCGTCGCGATCGGTCACAACGGACGCATCGGATGGGGCCTCACGATCGTGGGCACGGACCAGTCCGACGTATACATCGAGGAGGTGAATCCGGACAATCCGAACGAGGTCCGTTTCGGTGACGCCTGGGAGCCCCTTCGCATCGAGTACGACACGATTCAGGTGCGTGGAGGACAACCCGAGGTGCTCGAGATCAAGTTCTCGCGCCACGGCCCCATTTTTTACGAGGATACGGAGAACAACCTCGCCTACGCGATGCGCTCGACGATGCACGAGCCCGGAAGCACCGGGTACTTGAGCGCCCTCCGCCTCAACGTGGCGGACAACTGCACCGAGTTCCTCGAGGCGCTCGACTACTGGTTCGCCCCGACCGAGAACATGGTTTGCGGCGATGCAGACGGGAACATCGCGTGGCAGGCGTCGGCGATGTCTCCGAGCCGTGACGGATGGCACGGCCGGCTCCCGGTCCCGGGTACAGGGGAGTACGAGTGGCAGGGCTTCCGGAACGACCTCCCGCGGGAGTTCAATCCGGATCGCGGATGGGTCGCGACGGCGAATCACGACATCCACCCCGACGGCTACGACCCGCCTCTGTTCTTCAAGAGGCAGGGACCCTCCGCCCGATTCGAACGAGTGTCCGGGGTGCTGTCGAACGGGAGCGACATGACCATCCAGGACTCGCGTGACCTACAGCACGACGCTTATTCAGCGACCGCTGCCGAAGCCATGACGATGTTCCAAGGATGGACCGCAGAGGACGAATCCCTCGAGACGTATCGACAGGAACTGGCAGAGTGGGACGGCATCCTCCGTCGCGAGCAGAGGGCGCCCGCGATCTACGGTCACCTACGACGGCTGATCGGAGACATTGACGGTCAGCCCTCCTCGGCCGAGCAGGTACTCGCGGCCGCGATAGACCTACTCCGAAACGAGCAGGGCGACGATCCGGCAGAGTGGCGATGGGGCCGAACGCACAGAAGTGAGTTCCCACACTCACTGGTGTCGGCGTACGACCTCCCGGCAGTCGAGCGACTCGGTGGTTCCGGGACGGTGGCGGCCACAGGGGCCACCTACCGCGAAATCATCGACTTTTCGGACATCGATGGGTCACTCGCGACCAACTCACCGGGTCAGTCGGGACGCCCCGGAAGTCCCTTCTACGGTAATCTCAGCGAGAGTTGGGCGGATCAGGAGTACTTCCCCATGTCGTTCAGTCGGGAAGCGGTGGAGGCGAATGCAGCGTATCGCCTGCTTCTGAGACCTGGGAACTGAGGCCCAAGCGACCTCAGAAGGAGGCTCCGCTCCGCCCGCGAGTTGCGGCCGCCGCCGTGACGGCTACGCCTGATGCCCCCTCGTCAGTTACCTCCGTCGAGACTGAAGGTCCACACGGTCGGCGGCGTTTCTCCGCCCGCCCCCCCTGCGATGGATACGTATTGCCGACCACCGATCGAGTAGGTGACCGGGGTCGCCGTGCCGCGCCCAACCTCGGCCGACCAGACCTCGGTTCCGTCACGCGCATCGAAGGCGACCAAGCGCGTGCCCGATCCCCAGAACACCAAGTCGCCTGCGGTCGACAACGCACCTCCGTTCCCTCCGGTGGAGGGTGCTCGCCACACCTCCCGGTTCGCCGCTGGGTCCCAAGCGATCAGGAGCGTCGAGGGTCCGCTCAGCGTGGGCCTCGCGGGTCGTGTTTCCGCCGTGCCGCGCGTGGTCCCGGTATTCCAGCGCCCTTCCTGGTACTCCATGGAATCGGCACTCTCGTAATACGAGCTGTTGTTCTGCGCCGGCAGATACACGAGCCCCGTGTCGTCATTCCAGGCCATCGGACGCCAGTTATGCGCACCGGTCGGACCCGGTGAGAGGTAAACGCCCGTGCCTGTCATCCCGTATCGCGCTTCAGCCGTTTCCACAGGACGGCCCGACTCGGGGTCGATGCCCGTTGCCCAGGTCACGTCGTCGGCAAAAGCCTCGGCCGAGAGGAGCTCGCCGGTGAGCCGATCGATGACGTAAAAGAAGCCGTTCTTGGGCGCCTGTACGATGACCTGCCGCGGGCGGCCGAAAACGACGAGGTCCAACAACATGAGCGGCTGCGTCGCCGTGTAATCCCAGTCGTCGCCCGGTGTCGTCTGGTAGTGCCACACGTATTCGCCGGTGTCCCCGTTCAGAGCGACGATCGACGACAGGAACAGGTTGTCTCCGCCGCCCGGACTCCTGTGGTCTCGGCTCCAGGGCGCACCGTTGCCCGTCCCGATGTAGAGGAGGTTCGCGGCTCCGTCGTAGGCCATCCCGTCCCAGACCGTGCCGCCACCACCGGCGATCCACCACTCACCGTTCCACGTCTCTGCGGCCTGACGCATGGCTTCGCTCTCGAAGCCATCCGCGGGGTTGCCCGGGACCGTGTATGTGCGCCATACCTGCTCGCCATCCTCGGCGTTGTACGCGGTGACGTAGCCGCGCACGCCGTATTCGGCCCCGCCGTTCCCGATCACCACTTTCCCGCGCACGATGCGAGGAGCTCCGGTAATCGTGTAGTCGGAACCCGGCGGGGTCGTCTGCACGGTCCACTCGACGGTCCCAGTCTCCTTGTTGAGCGCGACCAGGCGACCGTCCAGAAGCCCGACGAAGACCTTGTCCGCATAGAGAGCCACGCCCCGGTTCACGTTCCCGCAGCAGGCGCCCGGACCTCCGTTCGTGACGGTCGGGATCGCGGGATCCCATCGCCACTTCTCCTCGCCCGTGCGCGCGTCGAGCGCATAGACGAAGCTCAACGCACCTGTGGCGTACATGACGCCGTCCGAGATGATGGGCGTCGCCTCCAGACGGGCGCCCGTTTTGGGAATCTCCCAACTCCAGGCGACCTCGAGCCGGTCGACGTTGTCCGTGTCGACCTGCTCGAGCGGGCTGAACCGTGTCTCGGCCATGTCGAGCCCGTGAGCGGTCCACTCTCCCGGCGCGGATGTCGGTGCGGGCGCGGCGGCCGGTGCCAAACGTGCTTCAGGAGCGGGCGGGCCCACGGCCGTGGGCCCGGAGGACGAGCAGGCGGACAACAGCAGCGCTACCAGCGGAGTCAGCAGGGCACGTGCCGAGGGCGTCGGTAGCGATCGTCTCGCGAAGCGTTCCATGGGTCCTCCAGACTCGGGATCGTACGGATCATCAATGACCCGGGTGGGGCTCGAACCCACGACCTACGGATTAAAGTCCGAGGCCGCGAGTTTGGTGACAGAGACGCTCCCACAGCCGGTGATCCAACGTAGCCTCGCCCTGCGCCGGCGGGTACGTTGCCCCGTACGTGCCACCGAAGGAGCGCTGGAAATGAACCGGTCCCGTCTTCCCCTCCGGATTGTGCTGTGCCTGCTCGTGGTCGCGGTCGCCCTTCCCTTGCCCGCCCGGGCGCAACGGACGGACGCGAACCCGACGCTCGACCGCGAGACGATCGCCGAGCTCGACCGCATCTTCACGCACTTCGGCAACTCGACGCCCGGTGCGGCGGTGGTGGTCATGCAGGACGGCCGCATCGCGTACGAGGCCGGCCACGGCATGGCCAACCTCGAGTACAGCGTCCCCATCATGCCGGCCTCGACTTTCCACGTCGCGTCGGTCTCCAAGCAGTTCGCCGCGATGTCCGTTGTGCTCCTCGCGCTCGAGGGCGAGCTCGGCCTCGACGACGACATCAGAGACTACATCCCCGAGGTGCCCGACTTCGGCCCAACCATCACCATCCGTCACCTCCTCAACCACACCAGCGGACTCAGGGACCAGTGGAGCCTGCTGGGGCTGGCCGGCTGGCGCGCCAACGACGTCAAGACGCAGGACGACATCCTCGACCTGGTGAGCCGTCAGCGGGCACTCAACTTCGAGCCCGGCGCCGAATATCTCTACTGCAACACCGGCTTCACGCTGCTGGCGATCCTGGTGAGCCGGGTGACGGGGCAGCCCATGAAGGAGTTCGCGCGGGAGCGTATCTTCGAGCCGCTAGGCATGAACGACACGCACTTCCACGACGACATCGGCCACATCGTCCCGGGGCGTACCTACGCCTACTCGCCCCAGCAAGGCGGCTTCCGCATCAACATCCCGGACTTCGAGAACTACGGCGCGACCTCGCTCTTCACGAGCGCGCCTGACCTAGCGCGCTGGTCGAACAACTTCTCACACAGGAGGGTCGGTGGAGAGGCCGGCCTCGCGATGCTCCTGACCCGCGGGGTGCTGAACGACGGCGAGGAGATCGACTATGCCCTGGGGATCCAGCACAGCAGCTACCGGGGCCTCCGCACCGTCGGGCACGGCGGCTCCGACGCGGGCTACCGCTCGCAGTTCACGACGTATCCGGACCAGGGCATAGCCGTCATCGTCCTGTCGAACGTCGCCAACGGGAACCCCGGTGCGCTGGCGCGGCAGGTCGCGGATGTAGTCCTCGCGGATGCGTTCACGGAGGAGGCGCCGCGGGGAGGCCGGGGTGGAGGTCCGCCTCAGCAGCAGCAACAGGAGCGCCCGCCGGAGCTGTCCGAACAGGAGCTGGCCGGGTACGTCGGGGCGTACCACAGCGTCGAGCTCGACGTGAGCTACGAGATCGCGATGAACGACGGCTCACTCGTCGTGCGGAGGAGGAAGTTCGACGACCGGGAGATGACCCCGGCCGGTGACGACCTGTTCAATGCGGGCCAGCGCTACCAGTTCACTCGGGATGACCGCGGGCGGGTCGACGGGTTCGAACTGACGACGGGGAGGGTGCGGAATCTGAGGTTTGAGAGGGTGGAGTAGTGAGGCGCTACTACATAGCCTTAGCGGTCTTCGCAGCCGCCATCTCGACCGCCTCCTGCGCGCCGGGGCGGGAAGACGCCGCGGAGGACCGTGCGCTCGACGTCCTGATCACCGATGCCCGCATCGTGGATGGTGCGGGCAACCCGTGGTTCCGCGGTGACGTGGGCATTCGTGGTGACCGGATCACGTCGGTCGGTCACCTGGACGACTGGCCGGCTACGCGCACGATCGACGCGGCTGGTCGTGTCGTGAGCCCTGGTTTCATCGACATGATGGGCCAATCGAGCCTGGTGCTCATCACCGATCCACCGAGTGCGGAGAGCAAGCTCAGGCAAGGGATCACCACCTACCTGTCGGGGGAGGGAGGCTCGCCTGCGCCGCAGAGTGACGAGACCTTCGGCGACGGTGCCGTCGTAGACGGCGACACCCTCACGTGGCGCACGTACTCCGAGTACTTCGCATTGATGGAGCGATACGGAATCCCGCTGAACGTCGTGCACAATGTGGGTCTCACGCAGGTCCGCCGGGTGGTATTGGGAGAGCGCGACGTGCGGCCCACGCCCGAGCAGCTCGAGCAGATGAAAGAGCTGGTACGCCAAGGGATGGAGGACGGCGCGGTCGGCGTCTCGACCTCGCTGATCTATCCGCCCGCAGTCTACGCGAGCACCGAGGAGCTCATCGAGTTGACACGGGTCGCGGGAGAGTACGGTGGCACGTACTTCACGCACATGCGCAACGAGAGCCATGCGGTGTTGGACGCGATCCATGAGGCGATCACGATCGGTGAGGGGGCTGGT